>Ga0222718_10000094_pt1 | contig 84056 bp, 80 predicted proteins | sample C33_27DmetaG_FD_165045 | JGI IMG/M metagenome (GOLD analysis project Ga0222718, IMG submission 165045) | Estuarine water microbial communities from San Francisco Bay, California, United States - C33_27D | ecosystem: Environmental > Aquatic > Marine > Unclassified | place: USA: California... | reverse complement strand
CAGAAACTATCACACCACTTCTTATTTCAAAAGGTTCACTATGAGTATTAGGCTTAACACCTTCAACACAACCACCTTGATCAATAGCAACATCTACTATGACTGAACCCTTTTCCATCGAATTAATATCTTCTTCTGTAATTACAATTGGAGGCTTTCTTCCAGGTAACAAAACTGCACCAACAACTAAATCAGCAGACCTAATTGCCTTTGTGGCTGACTCACTTCCACTGACTAAAGTAGTTATATTTTTTCCATACTGGTTCTTTAAATCATTTAAAATATCTTCATTTATATCAATCGCAGTAACAGATGCACCAATCTGAATAGACTTATGAATTGAGCTTCTACCAACTTCACCACAACCAATGACAGTAACTTTTGAATTTTTTTCACCAGATATTGATGAAAGAAGTAGTCCTTTTCCTTTTGAAGAATATTCTAAAAATTGCATACCTTTCTGGATCGCTAGATTCCCAGCAATTTTTGACATAGGAATTAGAAGTGGATACTCTTTACCACTCATAATCATTTCAGTAGCAATACCTGTTAATTTTTTTTCTAATAGTATTTTTGTAAGCGAAAGGTTTGATGCAAGATGAAGATAACCAAATAATACATGGTCAGAATTTAAGAGTTCAAACTCTTCAGGTTGAGGTTCTTTGACTTTAGAAATTATTTGTGCGGTTCCATAAAGTTCTTCTGCTGAAGACACAATTTTTGCTCCAGCTTGTTTATAGTCTTCATCAGTAAAACCAGAGCCAACTCCAGCCTGGGTTTCAACAAAAATGTCTGCTAAACCAGTAAATTGAGTTATGTGTTCAGGAATTAAAGCAACTCTGCCTTCGTCCTGTTTAACTTCTTTTGGTATACCTAGCTTTTTAATCATTTGATGGAACTGTTTCTTGTAAGTGCTTATCAAGATACTTCATAAAAGGCGTACCACCTGTTCCAACAATATTTGAGTTTGAATTATTTGTGAGAGACTGTTCAAAAATATAAACTCTTGCATATTCCAAATGCTTATCTCTAAAGGTGTGGACTTCATTTATGATTTCATTAATTATCACCTTGGATTTTTCATCTATACTTAGATTCTTTCTTTTATTTTCTGACCATTCGTCTAGACCATTGAGTAACTCTCTATGTTCTTTAGGCATATACAGTCTCATCTCATCCAAGTATTCTCTTAGTGGATCGTTGGAATGCGTGACACCAAGAAGAGCATCAAGTGCCGGAACAATTGAGCTTTGTGCCCCTGTTTCACCTCTGAACAGTTGCGGTTCTCCATTGTAATCTTCAACACCTTCATAAATTACCCCCTCGGGTGTAGCAGGGTTGTTCTTCCATCCAAAGATGTATGGCCTTACCCGATTGTAGTAAATAAATGGATCACATTTTTCAGGCATTCGATTCATAATTGAGTTGATTTTTTTTATACTCTCTAAAGATTTCTCTAATAATGACTTTTCTAAGTTTTCATCAAGAAAATAGGATTTTAAATTTGAAAGTATGACTTTTGCTTCATACTCAATAGCAACATGAATCATAATAAACCAATCTTCATCTACTCCTCCTAAGAAATTTTGCATGATTACAATATTTTCTAGATCAAAAGGTTTTGTATCATCGAGCATTTTCCAATTATTTAAGGCGTATGATGCGTAGGAAAGAATAGGTGGTCTTTCTAATTTTTCAGATATAGCAAACCATGTTATAGCAAGCTCCTTGGGGATTGTGTTTTCAACATGTTTTTTTCCCCACATATATGCGTGACCTACGTAGGAATACAGAAGCATCGCTCTTTCCAGTTCACTGATATTTAAATTGGTGATATCTTTATCTCTCTCTAATTGTTGAACTCTTTCGACAATTTGCTCATTAGCAAGTACTTTTGGAAGTTCACTCGCAAGGTTTTCAATATCATCAAAGCTTGATGGTAGCTTTTCGCAAATTTGGTTTGGTATAAAACCACTGTCTAATATTTCTTGTTGCATTTTCCCCCTTCAAGATCCACAGAATTATAGCTTCTACATTATAATGGTAAACTATTCTTGGTTAAGATGGGAAGTAAATTTTTTGTAATACTTGGAAATCAGCTATTTAATCCAAAAATTCTAAAAAAAAATGGCTGTAGTGAAGTTTTTATGGCTGAAGACTTTGATCTTTGTACATATTTTAAACATCATAAATTAAAACTTTATTTGTTTCTAGCTGGTATGCGTGAATATAGAGATGAACTGCAAAATGAATCCATCTCTGTAAATTATTTTGAGCTTTCAAGTCGAAATAAAGGAGAGAGTTATGTTGACTCTCTGATTAAGTTCCTGAAAAAGAAAAAGTTATCTGAAATTAATATTTTTGAAATAGAAGATAAAGGTTTTGAAGAAGAATTTCTTAATACATTAAAAGCTGCCAATGTGACAGTAAATGTCTTCAAATCACCAATGTTTATATTTGAAAGGAATGAATTTGTTTCTATGGCAAAAGGGAAGAAAGTTTATAGAATGTCTTCCTTTTATCAAAAAGCTAGGAAAAATTTAGATATTTTAATGGATGAAAATGGAAAGCCAGTCGGTGGAAAATGGTCTTTTGACGAAGATAATAGAAAAAAAATACCAAAAAATGTAGAACCACCTGAAATGATTGTTTTTAAAAAATCAAAATATGATGAAGAAATTAAAAAGCTTATTATTAACAATTTTGATGATCACCCAGGTGATTTAGAAGATATTTGGTTTCCTATAAACAGGGCTGGAGCCGAAAAACAGCTTGATAATTTTCTTAAAGTTCGTTTTGAAAACTTTGGTATTTATGAAGATGCAATGCTTGAAAACAGGAATTTTCTTTTCCATAGTTGCATAAGCCCTTTCTTGAATATTGGTCTTTTAACTCCTGATAAAGTGATAGATAAAACTTTACAATTTGCTGAAAAAAACAACATTCCCATGAACTCTGTAGAAGGTTTTGTAAGACAAATAATTGGATGGAGAGAATTTATAAGAGGAATATATCATGAAGAGGGCGAGGTGCAACTTAATAGTAATTATTGGAAACATAAAAAGAAATTAACTCAATCTTGGTATGACGGAACTACTGGAATTGACCCACTTGATGATTGCATTAAAACAACCCTTAAAGATGGTTACATACATCATATTCCACGTCTTATGGTCATCAGTAATATTATGAATTTATGTGGAATAGATCCAAGAGAAATTTACAAATGGTTTATGGAAATGTACATAGACTCCTCAGATTGGGTAATGGTGCCAAACGTATTTGGCATGGCCACCTATGCTGACGGTGGAATGATGTCAACAAAACCTTACACATGTGGTTCAAACTATATTTTAAAAATGAGTAACTATAAAAGAGGAGACTGGTGTGACACTCTCGATGGTTTATATTGGAAATTTACGGAAAAAAACAGAAAATTTTATGAAAACAATCCCAGATTGGCTTTGCTAGTAAGATCTCTTGACAGGCTTGAACCATCAAGAAAAAAACATATTTTCATGGAAGCTGAAAATTTTATAAAACAAAATACTATTTAACAATACTTAGATTATTTTAAGTAATCACGAAACAAAATTGGTTCATCAGTTATAACACCGTCACATCCAATTTCTAAACAGGTTTTGAGGTTTTCAATAGAATTTACTGTCCAAATGTGCAGTTGAAGATTATTTATTTTACAAAATTCAACGAGCTTTTTGGAATGAACTTGAATTCCTTTCCACCTAAAAGGCGCCTGTAATGCTTCAACATTGAAGTTTCTTTTTTGGAGAGGAAGAAATCGCGCAATAGCGTTCTCTCTAAAAGTTCCCGAAGTAAGTATGTCTCCCTTACTTTCCCTCAAGAATTCATCTAATCTTTTTGGACTAAAGGATGAAACTAAAACTCTTTCCTTTGCGTTTAGTGAGTTTATAATTTCTACAACTTTTTTTGCCATGCCTGTTTGCTTTAGATCTAAATTGAATTTCAACTTTTGATTCATCATTAATGCATCAACTAATCTCACAAACTTTGTTTTTTTACCTTTTTGATTAGTTTTTTCATAAAATTTATAGCCAGCATTAATTTTTAAAATTTCACTCCAATTGAAATCTTGAACTTTTCCAGTAACATTTGTTGTTCTATCAAAAGTTTCATCATGATGAAGAAATATCTCTCCATCTTTAGACATCCTCAAATCAGTTTCAAAGTGTGAAAAACCTTCTGTAATTGCTAATTCTAAACCATGAAGTGTGTTCTCTGGTACTAAATTTGAGCCTCCTCGATGAGGAATAATTAATGGCTTATCACCATCAAAATATGATTTATTATCCAGAAACCCCACCTGTAAAATTAAACTCTTTTAAATGCAGAGCTGGAACTTTTAACATTCCCTCTCCAAATTCTGAATCTGCATATCTCGACTTATCTCCAACAGATAGAATATTTCCTGGAGCAAGTGAAGCCATGAAGCTTTGCGTAAATCGTAATCTACCAACTGGTTTTATGATTTTTCCATTTTCAATTAAAAAAGAACCATTTCGATTAAGGCCAGTTACAACTTGAGTAATTGGATCTAAAACTCTGCAATACCAAAACTCATTTATGTATATACCTCTTTTAACACTTTTAATCATTTCTTCCTGGGGAACACTTCCTTCCAATAGTTTTATATTTGTCCCAATTCCCCCAAAATTTTCTCCCCAGCCAAATAACTCATGGAAAGTATTTTGTGTATTTAATTCTTTTGCGGTTCTTCGGGTATGAAAGTATGTTTTTGAAACTCCATCTTTTACAATTTCTAAATTCTTTTTCTTGGATCCAGAAGCATCTATTTTAAATCCTATTGAGTCGTGATCTTCTGGAGTGTCGACTAGATTTATTTGATCATCGAATTGCTTTTCATCTATGTTTATTGGACTCATGCCGTCAATTTTGCTTTTTGCATTAAAACCGTAAACCCCAAGAAAAACTAATATTGTACTTACTGCTTCGTGACCAAGTATTACTTCATATTTTCCTGGCTCTATATCCTCTGGATTCTCTCCATCTATAGCTAGTTTTGCTGCCTCGCTACCAGCTTGTTGAGCTTCTATGTCTGATAATAATATTCCTCCCCTATGTGAAGAACCAGCTGATGATTCAGTTCTAAAAATCCCATCAATAAACGCACTACTAGAGGAATCAGATGAATTTAGACCATTTGTATTCCAAACAAAATAATTATTTATATAACTGGAACAATATCCTGCTGCATTCATTTTCTTTCCCTCTGAAACAAAATCTTTAACTTTATTGGCTCTTTCATCAGGTGTTGATTCATCAATCTTAGAGAGGCCGTTGAATGATTCCGAAGAATCTGGAAGACCAGCCCACCCTTTGTCTATTGGGCTATTATTTAGTGAATCCATTGCTCTAGAAACAAAATCCTTTGAATTTTTTAATGCAGTTAAGTTTGTTGAAATGGTTATAGTTTTAGAGTCGTTATGTAATGTCAAAAACACATCAGCGGAGTCTTCATCTACATTTTGATGAATTTGCGAATTAGCAAACCTGGTTAGAGCACTTTTGGAGTGCATCATTTTTAATTCACATTCTGTCCCAGATGGAATATTTTTTTCAATATCTTGAAGTAAGTCCTCCCAAATTTTCATCCTCGGACTCCAATTCGTGTATTTTTAAATCTAGCAGGTGATGCTGGGTGTCCGGTATGTCCTATCTGGCTTGGCTGACCTTTGCCACAATTTGGAGTTCCCCAAAAAACCCACTCATCTTCTCCTGATAGCATATCCATATTTCCCCAAAATTCAGGAGTAATTCCTGTATATGTTGGGTTTTTGACCATATCTATAATTTTTCCATTTTTTACTAACCAGCCAACCTCACAACCAAACTGAAAATTTAAACGAATGTCATCAATGGACCAAGATCTGTTAGTTTCCATATAAATTCCATTATCAGTTGCATGTATAATTTCATCTAGTGATGAGTCTCCTGGAAGTAACCCTACATTTGTCATTCTAACCATCGGTAATCTTCCAAAACCATCTGCGCGAACCATACCTCCAGGATCTACACCTGCAACAGCTGCACTGTCACGTCCTGAAAGTACACCAGTCCATATTCCTTCTTTAACAATGTCTACTCGTTGAGCTGGGGTTCCCTCATCATCATACTTAAATGTTGCTAATGCTCCTGGAAGAGTTGCGTCTGCAACAATGTTCATTAATTCAGAACCATATCTGTGTTTATTTAATTTATCTAACTCTAAATGGGAAGTGCCAGCATAGGCAGCTTCCCACCCTAAAATTCTATCGAGTTCAATTGCATGACCAACTGACTCGTGTATTTGAAGAGCGAGTTGGCTTCCTTCTAAAATTAAATCCATTGTTCCTTCTGGACATTGTGGAGCAACTAATAGCCTTTGAGACTCTTCGGCTAATCTCTCTGTATGATTTTCGAATTCAAAACTTTTTACTACCTCCCAACCCCCAGTTCTATATTCGCCAAAAGATTGCGGATAAGATCTAATTTGAGTTTCACCATCACCAACCGATAGAGAAGAGATGCCACCACCTGATTCAATTATGTTTTGATAAATTTTATGACCCTGACTTGAAGCAAACCATTTTTCTGTATCCCAAAAATCAAGTCTTCCAAATGCTCGCGAACTGCCTAGCTTTTTCATTTTTTCAGTAGATTGGAGTAATAAATTAATTTGGTCAGAACTTGATACTGAAAAAGGATTTTCATCATGAGGTGTGGTGTAGCTGTCTTGAACTACAGGCACGTCAGCAAAAGGCATGTCTTTACCAGAAACCATAGCTGATGCTTTGGCAATTTCGTAAGATTTCTTACCTGATAGTTTTAATGATTCATTTGATAAGTTATAAGTTGAATAAAATCCCCAGGAAGACCCAACCAATGCCCTTATTCCAATACCAATTTTTTCATTTTCATTAAAATTTTCAATTTCTCCATTTTTTGCTGCGATGCTTCTAGATTTTGAAACCAATACTCGTGCATCAGAGTATTTTGCACCACTTTCGATAGCTGAATCTATTGCAATTTCGAGATATTCGAACATGTAATACAGATTAACAATTTAATAAAGGGTAATGAAGCTAAATATTAAAAATTAGACTAAATCTTGTTCTCTGATTCCAAATGAAGGATGTCTTAATCTACACAATGCTAATTTTTCTAACTGTCTAATTCTCTCACGAGTTAAATCAAACTCTTCACCTATTTCTTCAAGTGTCCTTGGTACGCCATCATAAAAACCATATCTTAAAGCAAGTATTCTACCCTCTCTTTCAGGAAGTCTGCTAATACTATCCCTGAGGCTTTCAGCTACATCTAAATCTTGAACAATTAAAGAAGGGTCACTAGCGTCTTCATCTTGGATGAAATCACCAAGTTGTGCTCCGTCTTCACCAACAGGCTGTTCTAATGAAACTGTATCAGCAACACTTAGGGCCAGTTCAACTTTATCAACACCAACACCAGCTTCTTTTGCTATTTCTTGTGGCTTCGGATCTCTACCTAATTCTGCTTTAAGTTGAGCTTGCGCAGCTCTCACAGCCGCCATTGTGTCATGAAGATGAACGGGAATTCTTACTGTTCTAGACTTATCAGCAATTGCTCTAGTAATTGCCTGTCTTATCCACCATGTTGCATAAGTGGAAAATTTAAACCCTTTACGCCAATCAAACTTTTCTACTGCTCTGATTAATCCAAGGTTTCCTTCTTGAATGAGGTCAAGAAAATCGATACCAGAAGTATTTGCGTATCGTCTTGCATTTGCAACAACTAACCTGAGGTTTGCTGTAAGAAATGCATCTTTTGCCTCAGCACCCTTTTTTCTATCTCTTTTTAATCTTATTTCACCCTTTTTATCTTTAAATTGTTTTTTCCCAAGCTTGATAGATGCTTTTTCTCCAGATTCAATTTTCTGAGCTAACTCAACTTCTTGCTCAGCTGTTAAAAGATCAAAATTTCCAATTGCAGTTAAATATTGGCTTACTAAATCAGTGGTTAACTTTCCTTTATCGTCTGCAAGTTTCTTTGTAAGTGATTTAGCTTTTTCCCTTGCTGCTTTCTCCTGTTCTGGAGTTAAAGTTGTATCTTCATTAGAAAAATCAGCCTCTTTAGTATTTGGCTTTGGCTTTGAAGGTATTGTTTTAGTTACCATTAGTATTTTGACTTTCCATAGTTGTATCTAGTTACAAAGATGAAGTGTATAACTATGTTGAAATTAAAGCTAATTTATTGCTGATTTATTTTTTATCTTATCCATACTTACATATATATATGTAATCCACAATAAATCAGCAATTGCAAGGTGGAAAATACTCAACAAAAGCACAATATTAGACAAAACATTTAATACTCCAAGAGTTACTGCAACAATTACTAAAATCTGTAAAAACTTAACATCAATTTTGTAATCTTTTTGAATTTTTCTTGATTCTATTATTAATGCTACTGATAATCCAGTTGCCACTATGGGGTGTAAAATTCTTAATCTTGTTAATAGCTCAGAGGTCCTGTCGAAGTCTTCCATCAATCCTTCATAGAATGAGGCACTTGGAAATAAAACATCTGCTAAAGCTGTGATTGAACCGGTTGCTCCACTGAGTAGAAATAAAAAAGCAACGAAAACAAAACGTCTGTCCCAAAGTTGTTTAATGTTTTTAAAATTATTATGTAAAACTTTGTAAAGTACAGCGTAACATGCGAGCAATCCAAAAGTGTTAACTAAGTGAATTGGAACAGCAATTATTCGTGGAAGGGAACTATTTAATCCGACCCATTCATATAAAACTATTACTGCCCCAATTGCAGCTTCAAAGACAACAAAAAATGTTAAAAAATTTACCGTCGTCCTGACGATTGTTCCTTTGCTGATATTTCTTGACTTAATAAAAATTATAAGCGTGACAATAAGTAAAATTCCACTAATTGATCTGTGGGAAAACTCTATTACTTCAGATGTGTCTGATAATTGGGGAATAATTTTTCCTTTACATGTGGGCCATGTTGATCCACAGCCATCTCCTGACCCAGTGGCCCTAACAAATGCTCCTGCCAAAATAGATAATATTGACAGGACTATTCCAATTTTTGTATAAGATATCAGCTTCACAATATATTGTTAATAAAAAGATTGAGGGATTCCCAAAAGAGTCTAAAAAAACTAATGACAACAATACCTAAAACAGAAAGTAAACCCACAGTCTTAATGTTTCTAGATAAATAAAATCCAAGTTGCCTATCGTCATACAAATAGGGTTGCTCTAAATTATTTTCTTCGTCAATTAAAACTTCTTTTGGTGCTTCTTGATCTAGGAAAGGGGTATCAAAATCTGAATCATAATTGAACTCATTATTAGATTGAGTTTCACGTTGGAAAATATTTCTAAGTCGATCAATTCTCGTATTGGAAATCTCAAGCTTTTCGTTATTAACTTTAAATATCTCATCTTCTGAACTAGTTAAAGAAGAAAAATTATTTTCTTCAGTTTTAAAACCCTCAAGCGACTTAATTATCTCTGTTCCCAATATTCCTTCTAAAGCATCAACAACTTTGCTATCAGTGGGAAAACTCATACCTGTTTCCCATTTTTTTACATCTTTTACCTTTGCACCGGTAAATGAAGCAACTTGCTTATTACTAAGCTGCCTTTCCTTCTTTAATCTATTAAATGTATTTTGAAAATTACTCATCATTCTTAATTCTATTCCAATAATATTTTTTTATATAACTAGTCTTAATAATGGAGGTGAATGAGCGCCTGGTGGGCTCCACAGTCTTCAAAACTGTTGAAAGGTGTAATAGTCTTTGGCAGGTTCGATTCCTGTCCACCTCCGCTAATTTATAGTTTTTTCATGTTTATTATAAGAAAATGACAGAAGATAAAGATTTATTAGAAGACATAAAGTTTGCTCCGGCAGGTTTTAAAGTTTCTCCAGGTTGGAGAGTCGGACACTTAAGAGAAGAAACAATCACAAAGTCAGGGCTTTTAGTTCCTGCAGGAAGTGAGAAAACCTCAGAAGCTCTTCCTCTTATTGATGTAGATACTGAAAAGCAGTTCTGGGCGGTTGCAAGCGGTGCTTGGAAATTTATTTGGCCACCAACAGGAAAGGTAGTTTTAGCTGTAAGAGAATCACAAATTATTGCAGAAGAAGAGATCTCAAATACATCTGATAATGGTCAACTACCAATAATGAAATAATTGAATCAAAGAAACAACCCAAATCAATCTGATAAAAAGCTCCTTACGGTATCAGATAGAGATATATTTGTAACAACTCAAAAGGCCTTGTTAGTTGGCATAATTCTTAAAAATGAAACAAGAGCTGATAAAGAAGAATCTTTAAAGGAATTGGTAAATTTGGTTAAGACGGCAGGATCTAGTCCCACCATCATACAAATGAAACGAGTAGAAAAAGTTGATCCGAAAACATTTATTGGAAAAGGGTCAATTACTGAATTAGTTGATATATCAAAAGCAAATGATATTGATGTAGTCTTATTTGACTGTGAGCTAACACCAAATCAGCAAAAAGAATTACGAACTTTATTTCAATGCGATGTAGTTGATAGAACCGGACTAATTCTTGATATATTTGCGCTTCATGCACAATCAAAAGAGGCCACCTTACAGGTTGAATTAGCTTTAACTACATATTTAAAACCACGTTTGGCTGGTTTAGGCAAAACACTAAACCAGCAAGGTGGAGGAATTGGCACAAGGGGTCCTGGGGAAGCAAAGCTAGAAACTGATAGTAGATTGATTGACAATAGAATTAACAAACTTAAAAAGGAAATCAAAAAAGTTGCAAAACAAAGACAGGTTCAATCTAGTTTCAGAAGAAAAAATAATACACCGCTCGTGTCAATTGTTGGCTACACAAATGCAGGAAAATCAACTTTACTTGAAAAAATCACATCCTCTAAAACCTACATAGCGAATGAGTTATTTGCTACAGTTGATTCTCTGCAGAGGGAATTAAAGATAGATGAAACCACAGAGCCCATTATTATCTCAGATACAGTGGGGTTTATTCAAAATCTACCCACTACATTAATTGAATCTTTCAAATCCACACTCACAGTAGTTAAAGATGCTAACTTACTTATTCATGTTGTTGATGCTGCGTCGGCAATTCCACAAATGCATATAACAACAGTTCATGAAATATTAGATCAGATTGAATCTAGTGTTCAAGAAATACTAGTTTTTAATAAAATAGACCGAATTGACAAAGCATCTTTAAATTTGTTGAAAGAAAAATTTGAAGACGCACATTTTATTTCATCAACAGAAGGTACTAATTTAGAAAAATTGATTTCGGAAATTACATTTCAGATTCTTGGAGATTTGCGAACAGTTACACTGCGAACCTCTCCAAAAAATCTTGACTCCCTTCACAGATACTCAAAAATTAAGAATGTAATTAATAGTGAAAATGAACTTGAAGTTGATGTTGAAATAAGAAATTACTATCTTAACAATTTACTTGAAAGAGAACTTGTTAAAATCTTATCATGAACAACCATATTGGAATTGTTGGAATAGGAGTAATGGGCAGTAATATTGCTCTTAATTTTTCAGACAATGACACAAATGTAAGTGTTTATAACAAATCTCAAGACAAAATTAATCGACTAATTGCAGAAGACTCATCTAAAAATATTTCTGGTTTTACAGATTTAGAAGAATTTGTTAAAAGCATTGAAAAGCCAAGGAAGATTTTAATACTTGTTCCATCTGGAGAAGCAACTAATAGTGTTGTAGAAAATTTATTTAACTTTATAGAGGAGAAAGACACATTAATTGATGGGGGTAATGCATATTACCTAGATAGTATCGATTTGGGGAAGAGGTGTAGTAAACAAGGAATAGAGTTTATTGGGATGGGTATTTCTGGCGGCGAGACGGGAGCTAGAACAGGTCCTGCATTAATGCTTGGCTATGAAAAAGAAATTCCTGAAGATTTGATATCAATGATCAGTAGAATTGCTGCAAAAGCTGATGGACAGGAATGTATTGGGCTATATGAAGGATTTGGCACTGGTCATTTTATTAAAATGCTTCACAATGGAATTGAATATGCTGAAATGCAAATACTTGCTGAAGCTTATAATATATTAAGAACTGCGGGCTTTAATAATCTAGCTGCATCAGAATTTTTTAATAACTTAAGAAAAGAAAAACAGTCTTCATATTTGATTGAAATAACTTCTAGCATATTAAAAACTCAAAAAGATGGTGAGTACTTAATAGATAGAATTAAACCTGTTGCAAATCATAAAGGAACAGGCAAGCTTACTGTTGAAACGGGTTTAAATTATGGTTTTCCTCTTCCAAGCATTTTTGAAGCGTTCAATGCAAGAATTGAAAGCAATTACCAAAAAATTTGGCCAACCTCTACAAAAAATATAAAAATAGAACTTAATCCTAATGAACTACAAGAAGCTATTTATTTTTCTCGCCTTTCAACTCTTACTCAGGGAATCCTGTTTATTGAGTACTTTAGTAAACGAGAAAATCTTGAAATTAAAATAGAGGACGTTATGCAGAATTGGTTAGAGGGGTGCATTATTCGTTCAGATCTATTAAAAGAAATAAAATCAATTTTGAAAGATGGTGCTCCAAATAAATCCATAGTTGAATCAAAACAAATACAGAAAAATCTAGATTCAAGAATCAAAAATACAAAGAATTTGGTGTCACATTGTATTGAAAATAACATTCCTACACCTGTAATGTACTCATCTCTTAACTGGTATATCAATTCATCTTCAGAGTTCAATCCATCATCTTTGATTCAGGCTCAACGAGATTACTTTGGTGCCCATACAGTTCAGCTTTATGAAAGTGATGAATTTTTGCACTTGAACTGGGATTGATTTCAAAATTAACTAATATTTGTTAATGAATCAAAATATACTACTTCCAAAATTAGCAATCCCAAATAGATATGAAGTTCATTTAGATATTGACCTTGAAAATTTTATTTACAATGGTTCAGAAACAATATTTGTTGAAGTTGTCGAAGACACAACGGAATTACAACTTCACTCAGTTGGATTAACAGTAAACAGCTGCTTTGTTGAAAATGACGATGGAACACATATTGATGGATCAGTAACTTATCTCAAAGATGATGAAAAAATTCTTCTTACCTTTGAAGAGAGTATAGAGACTGGTGACTGGAAGTTGTACATAGACTTTACTGGAAATGTAGTTGATGACTTAAGAGGTTTTTATAGAAGTAAGTTTATAGATAAAAATGACGAAGAAAAGTGGATTGCAACAACACAATTTGAACCAACTGCTGCAAGAATGGCATTTCCTTGTTGGGATGAGCCAGAATATAAATCAGTATTTTCAATTACTTTAACTTCAAATGAAAGCGATACAAGAATTAGTAATGAAGCTGTATTAAGTGAATCAAATAAAGATGGTAGAACTACTACTAAGTTTGTTGATTCAATGAGAATGTCTACATATTTAGTAGCTTTTATTGTAGGGCCACTTGAAGTTACGGAAATTGGAAAATCCATATCAACTAATGTCAGAGTTGTGCATAGACCTGGATTCAGTCACCAAACCAAATTTGCTGGAGAAGCTGCAATAAAAATTTTAGATTTTTTTGAAAATTATTATGATATAAAATACCCTGGTTCAAAACTTGACCTGATAGCAATTCCTGATTTTGCAATGGGTGCTATGGAAAATGTGGGTGCAGTGACCTTCCGAGAGACACTCCTATTAATTGATGTAGAAAAAGCTACAAGAGCAGAGCTGTCAAGGTCTGTTGAAGTAGTTGCGCATGAACTAGCACATATGTGGTTTGGTGATTTAGTAACAATGAAATGGTGGGACGGAATTTGGCTTAATGAAGCATTTGCAAGTTTAATGGAAGTTATAGCATCTGAAGCTACATATCCAGAATTCAAATTATGGAATGAATTAAATTTGGCAAGAAGTCAAGGCTTTAATGTAGACTCACTGAAATCATCTAGACCAGTTGAATTTGAAGTAGCAACACCTGAAGAAGCTGAGGAAATGTTTGATGTCTTAACCTATCAAAAAGGGTCGACTGTTTTGAGGATGTTTGAAACATTTATTGGAGAGGACAATTTTAAAGCTGGAGTCAGAAATTATTTAAAAAAATATCAATATAAAAATACACACTCAACAGATCTTTGGAATGAGTTAACAGAGACCTCAGAGTATGAGATAAACAAAATACTCCCAACATGGATTAAACAAGAGGGATATCCAATTGTATCGGTAGAAATCCAAGATGCTTCTTTAAAGTTATCTCAAAGAAAATTTCTAATTGATGGAAGTACTGATGACTCTCTCTGGCATATACCAATAAACATTAAATATTTAGATACAAAAAGTGAGAATAAATTATTACTTGAAACTGAATCTGCAATTTTTGAAAGTAAAGGAAGTGTTCCTTATATTAACAATGGAGGCTGGGCCTTTTTTCATACTGCATACAGCAGTGAGCTTCTTCAGGAGATATCTCTCTATTTTAAAGAACTTGACATAAATGAAAAATATCGTCTATTAGAAGACTCCTGGATGTCATTAAGAATCAATCAGATATCTCTTGATGATTTCATGGATTTATTAGCGCTATATAAACATGAAAAAGATAAAAATATTTGGTCACTTGTTTCTGGAATATTTTCAACAATGTATAAAATTTATCCTGATCAAAACTTGGGGACCTTCATTGGAAAATTTTGCAAACCAAGCTTGGAAGTTTTAGGTAAAGAATACAATGAAAATTCAGGCCAAGAAGAATCTCAACTCAGATCAATACTATGTGGCTTGTATGCAAAATATTCAAACGATAAAGAATTTAACAATTATTTTGTAGATTTATTTGAAACGAACAAATATGAAGAATACAACGATGGCAATTATTACAATCTTGTCCTCTCAATAGCTGGGATGGATCCGTCAGTTTCCGTTACAAAGTATCTTGATAAGTTTATACAGGCAGAGACTCCACAAATTGAAGGAAGATATAGATCTATGTTATGGGGATTAAGTGACCCAAAAACCCCAGAAGTTGTTTTAAATGCAATCTTGGAAGGCACTATACGAGGAGCCGATGGACCATATATTGTTTCGGGGTTAATTTCTCATACTGACAATGGAGAAGCTGCTTGGATGATTGTAAAGGATAACTGGGATAACCTTTTAAAAGTTATGCCTGAATGGACATCATCAAGAATACTCGATGGGCTTCCTTCAATTTATAACGAAGCACTTGGAAAGGACATTGAGAGGTTTGTAGAGTCAAATCCTCTTCCATCAGCTGAGAAAATTACCAAACAAAAAATAGAGCGCTTAAATGCAAATATTAAATTTAAAAATTTAATTATTAATTCACTTAAAAAGACTAGATTTGAATAATAGAGGAGAAAAATGAAACCAAGAATAGCCGTATTTTTACAACCACAACATGCAGAATATGATCAAATTAGATCGGCTGCTTTAGAAGCAGAGCAAATTGGAGCTGATGTAATTTATAACTGGGATCATTTCTATCCCCTATACAAGGAAGATGGGACTCAGTGGTCTGAGGGTGAAAGAAGAGAAGGAAAGCATTTTGAATGTTGGACTATGCTTGCAAGCTGGGCCGAAGTCACAAGTAAAGCTGATATTGGGCCACTTGTTACTTGTAACTCTTATCGTAATCCAGAATTATTAGCTGATATGGCCAGAACTGTTGACCACATTTCTGATGGTAGATTAATTTTAGGAATTGGCTCTGGATGGTTTGAGCAAGACTACGAGGAATACGGATATGAATTTGGGACGGCAATCTGGAGATTAAAAGAGCTTGAGAAGTCACTCGCACGGATAGTAAGTAGAATGGAAAAATTAGATCCTCAACCCAAGAGAAAAATACCAATATTGATTGGTGGTGGTGGTGAGAAAGTCACCCTAAGACTAGTTGCTCAATACGCTGACATATGGCATGGTTTTGCAACAAAAACAGAAGACAGGAGTGGGATTGAAACAGTTGCTCATAAAAACTCTGTGTTAAATAAGTGGTGTGATGAAGTTGGAAGGAACCCCGATGATATCCAAAGATCAATTGGTATCGACATAAACAGAATTGACCTAGCAGATGAACTTTTAGCAGCGGGGGCCACAGAGGTTACTCTTGCAGTTAATGGACCAGGCTATGATTTAACCAAAGTTAAAGAATGGATTTCTTGGAGAGATTCAAAAGAATAGATAACTAAATATGGATATATTAATTCTCTTATTTGGTTTTACGCTTGGTTTAATTTTTCTTGTAAAAGGTGCTGACGAAATGGTCCACTCAGCTGTTCAAATTGCGCTTAAGTTTAAAATTCCTAACTCAATTATAGGAGCTACATTTATTGGGTTTGGTACTTCTGCACCTGAATTATTTGCAAGTACTGGTGCAGCCATAAACGGAGACTTAGATTTAGCAATTGGTAATATTGTTGGTTCAAATATTGCCAACTCTTTACTAGTAGTAGCTGTCTTATTTTTGACGATTCCTAAAGATTTCAACAAAAAAATTAAAATTAACTATACAAGTCCACTGTGGATGGCTGTCTTGACAACTATTTTTGTTTCAACATATATTTTTACTAAAAATTTCCCTTTTGAATTAGGAGTTGTTCTTTTAGTTCTTGTAGTTTACGTAACATACAAAATGGTTAGTAGCGAAGGTGTTGAAGATGATGATTTATATGTTGATGAAAAAAAATATATATGGCTGAGGGGCTTTCTTTCTCTTGCTGCAACTTTGTACGGTAGTCAGCTTGTGGTTGATAATGCAGTGAAAATTGCTGAAGTATTTGGAGTTTCCTCTCTCGTTATTGGGTCTACCATTATTGCTATTGGCACAAGCCTCCCTGAGGTTGCTGGAACAATAGCAGCAGCAAAATTAAAAAAGCCGGATATTATTTTTGGCAACATATTTGGTTCAAACCTTTTTAATATTGGATTAGTTGGTGGTGTCTCAATATTGGTAAGTCCTGGAGAAATTAAAACACAAGTAGACTATCAACTATTTTTAATGTATTTTGTATCATTCTTAGTAATTTTTTTGTCACGAAATACACTTAAGAGAAATCGAATTTTGGGGTATGTACTAATGAGCCTTTATGTATTATTTCTAATTAGTTTGTTTTAATATTTTTATTCTTAAAGAAAAACAGAATTCCTAATATTGCTAAAAGAGTTCCACCAACTTGGTTCCATGTAAAAGTTCCGATAGTTGCATCTCCCATTCCAAATCTTAGTGTATCAAGAAACGCCCTTTGGGTTCCGTACCATAAAGCCCACAAACCAATCCAAGCACCTTTTCCAAAAGTAAGATTTTGTTGAAAGTATCTAAAAATAAAAAACACTCCTAGAGCAAGAACTAAATCATACATCGCTACGTGGTGGTAGGTACCACAGGTAAGTAAAGGTTCTGCGCACTCTAAAGAATTATGTTGTGGAGCTAGATCATAACCAGGTTTGACTTCATATCCCAAGAAGAAATCTGTTTGTCGACCTAAGTGTTCAACAATTGCTAAATCACCGATTCTTCCGACAACTGTTCCCAAGATAAGGCCTGTAGCTGCATAATCACCATATTGTTTAAAGTCTTGTTTATTTAAGATACTGATTTTGATGTAAGCAGCAATTATCCCTCCAGCCATTCCACCCATAATTGAATAGCTTCCGGTGAGAGTAAATATGTCACCCCAACCGTAGTTTGAACTGTTATACAATTGAGCTGGTATTGTAAAGAATCGTGCACCCAGTATTGCACCAAAAATTGCCCATGTAAGAGCATCAGAAAATAAAATGCTATCAGCACCATCTTTATCAGACAACTTTAGTGCGTGACTTGCTCCAACATAAAATCCTATAGCTGCAAAAACCCCGTGTAGTGAAAGAAAAATTGGCCCAACTTGAGTTATTGGGATTGGAGGATAGGTAATTGATAGCAAAACTTCTTGCATGTTTAGATACTACCTAATGTAATAAATATGTCACCAACCATTGATAAAAATATGACAGCCAAGTAAGTATTTGAAAATATAAAGTATGAAATGGGTTTAACTTTGTCAACGTACAGTCCATAAGATTTATACATTAAATATATTCCAAATAGGAGCGCAAGAATAAGATAGGTGATTCCTAGCTGAAGTATTGGTGCTAAGAGTATTGATGTTATAACTGTTGCACATGAATAAACTCCAATAAAAATAGCGGTTCTTTTTTTAGATTCCTGAGTTGGTAACATTGGGAAATCAGCATCTTTATAGTCATCAATATTTTCTAAAGACAAAGCCCAGAAGTGAGCTGGTGTCCAAAGAAATACCAATAGAAATAATAACCAAGACCCAATTTCAAGCTCAGCGCCTGTTGCAGACCATCCAATTAATACTGGTGCTGCTCCTGCTGCGCCTCCTATAACAATATTTTGATTAGTTCTTGGTTTTAGAATTAATGTATAAATAAATGAGTAAAAAATATTTGCAGATAATGCAATATTTGCTGCAAGAGTGGTGGATTGAGTAAATAGAATCAGATATCCAAACAATCCAAGTAAAATTGAGTAAATATAAGCATTCTTTTTACTTACTTCTCCAGTTACTAATGGCCTGTTTGCTGTTCTCTCCATTAATCTATCAGTAGAGATTTCGAATATTTGATTCAAAACATTTGCACTTACTGCAAGGAGAGTTCCCCCAATTACAGTAAATAATATAAGCTCCAAGGGTGGAAATCCATAAATAGACACAACCATGGAAGGCACTGTAGTGATTAGTAATAATTCAACAATTCGCAATTTGGAAAGTTTTAGATACTTAATTGCTACTTTTTTACTATCAGATTTCATACTGACATAGTACTTAAAATTACACTATATATTGTTTCAACGCTATCCTTAAATATTGTTAATAATATAAAATATGCTTGTGAAAAAAATTTTTAAATTTAAAAACCTGAGATTTACTCCCTTTATTTTTCTATCTGCATGCATAGAAAATGCACCATTAGACTCACTAAGTCCCGAAGGGCCGTATGCAAGATCTATTGACGAACTTTTTTGGATAACTTTTTGGATTGCTGTTGGTGTCTTTGTAATTGTTCAAGGGGCATTACTTTTATCTGTTTTTGTTTTCAAGGAAAAACCAGAAAGCCCAGAACCGAAACAAATTCATGGAAATACAAAATTAGAAATTCTTTGGACTGTAATCCCTGTCTTAATTCTCGCAGCAATTGCTGTTCCAACTGTTCAGACAATTTTTGATTTAGCAAGAGAGCCAGAAGATGCTTTAAAAATTGAAGTGATTGGACACCAATGGTGGTTTGAGTATAAATATCCAGATTATGGAATTACAACAGCAAATGTTTTAGTGATCCCAGCTGATAAACCCGTGCGACTTGAAATGTGGTCTAATGATGTTCTTCATAACTACTGGGTTCCTAAGCTTAATGGAAAGAGATATCTTGTACCCGGACAGACTACATATTTAAACCTTCATGCTGATTCTCCAGATGAGTTTTGGGCCCAATGTGGAGAGTATTGTGGATTAAGTCATTCAAAAATGAGAGGTAGGGTCTTGTCGCTATCACAAAAAGATTTTGATAACTGGGTTGCAAATGAGCAAAAAAATGCAACTGCGTTTAGCAATGAAGATCTTTCTTTGGCTGCTGAGGGACAACAGGTATATCTAAATGCTGGGTGTACACAGTGTCACGTTGTTAATGGTGTCTGGGATGTACAGGGTGATAGGATTGCGCCAAATCTTACTCATTTTGCTGTTAGAAATGTATTTGCTGGAGCTGCATTAGAAAATAATAGAGAAAATTTAACAAGATGGTTAGCCAATCCTGCAGAAGTAAAACCTGGTACATTTATGCCTAACCTTGAATTGACCGAATCAGAAATTAATGCTTTAATTGCTTATCTGGAGACGCTTAAATGACAAAAATTATTGAACCAAAAAAACAAAGCAATATCTTTAGAAGACCATCATCTGAAACTGGTATATGGAGCTGGATTACTACAGTAGATCACAAACGAATTGGTATTATGTATGGATATGCCGCATTCTTTTTCCTCTTAATAGGAGGGCTTGAAGCATTAGTTCTTAGAATTCAACTTTCACAACCTGACAATAATTTCCTTACTGCAGCTGAATATAATGCTATGTTCACCATGCATGGAACTACAATGATTTTTCTCGCAATTATGCCAATAAGTGCTGCTTTTTTCAATTATTTATTACCGCTTCAGATTGGTGCTAGAGATGTTGCCTTTCCAAGACTAAATGCTTTATCCTTTTGGATTTTCATATTTGGAGGTGCTTTTCTTTATTCAACATTTATATTTGGTACAGCTGGAGCACCAGAAGGGGGATATTTAGCTGAAGAAGTTGGTTGGCTTGGTTCAGCACCAAATGGAGGTTGGTTTGGCTACCAGCCCAATGCAGGAATGAAGTATTCTCCTGGAACAGCAATGGACTATTGGGCCATAGGTCTTCAGATTCTTGGTATAGCTTCGCTAATTTCCGCATTTAACTTCATAACAACAATCATTAACATGAGAACTGAAGGCATGAGATTTATGAGGATGCCTGTATTTACATGGATGACATTTGCTGTTTCTTTTCTTTTAGCTTTTTCTTTACCAATAATTGCTATTGCTCTTTTCTATGTAACGTTTGATAGAAAATTTGGAACCACATTTTTCTTGACAGAAGGTGGCGGAGATCCAGTTTTATGGCAACATCTTTTCTGGCTATTCGGACATCCGGAGGTTTATATTCTAATACTTCCAGCATTCGGTATAGTCTCTGAAGTTTTACCAACATTTTCACGTAAACCACTATTTGGTTACGCAGCAATAGTATTTGCTGGCTTTGGAATAGCTTTTATCGGATTTGGAGTTTGGGCCCATCACATGTTCGCATCTGCAATTAGTCCAATTGCACAAGCTGGTTTTGGTTTATCAACAATGGTTATTGCGGTACCCACGGGTGTAAAAATATTTAACTGGCTTGGAACTATATGGGGAGGAAAACTTAAGTTAAATACGCCAATGCTATTCTCCCTTGGTTTTATAGGAATGTTTGTAATAGGTGGCCTTAGTGGAGTCACGCACTCAGTGGTACCAGCTGACACACAACAAACTGATACTTACTATGTCGTTGCACATTTTCATTATGTATTGTTTGGAGGTGCACTATTCGGAATATTTTCAGGGCTTTATTATTGGTTTCCTAAAGTGTGGGGCAAAATGTATAACGAAGCACTTGGAAAAATTCATTTTTGGCTAATGTTGATAGGTTTTAATCTTACTTTTGGACCAATGCATTGGTTGGGTCTCCAAGGACAAGTAAGACGTACATGGGTTTATGCAGAAGAAACAAACTTAGCTTTCTGGAATGTTGTAGTTACTGTAGGGGCATTCATAATTGCGATATCAATTATTGTGTTTATGATAAATTGGATTTTTTCTAAACGAAATGGTGAGGAAGCACCTTTTGACCCTTGGGATGCAAGAACAATTGAGTGGACAATTCCATCTCCAACTCCTGTTTGGAATTTTTCAAAGGCACCAATTGTAAAGTCTTTAGATGATTTTTGGCATGCAAAATATAGTGAAGATGATGAGGGAAGAGCGGTAAGAAGAGATAGCGCTGACCAACTCCTTCAAGAATTAGAAGAAGAAGGACTTAATCCAAGCGAAAATATCGAGTTACCAAATCCTTCTTATTATCCAATCATATTGGCTTCTGGATTGCCATTTTTAGGTTATGCAGTTATCTATTACTCTATACCCCTAGCAATTATTGGATCTCTCCTGTTGTTAATTGGGGGTTTTGGTTGGGGAACTGAGCCATTAGAAGAGCACATAGAAGAATCAGAACATGAGTAGCTCTCATACCTACCCGCACGAACCTACAGGAGTAGAAACTAGAAAACTTGGCATGTGGGTATTTTTATCCACTGAGATTTTATTTTTTGGAACACTCATTACTACTTTTATGATTTTCAAAGGAAGAGATTTTCCCGGAATAAAGCTCACAGATGTTTACGATATTCCTTTTACTTCTATTAGTTCTTTTATCTTGCTAATGAGTTCTTTAACAATGGTACTCGCTCACAATGCTCTTGAAGCAAATGACCAGGAAAAAACAAGGGTTTGGCTACTAGCAACAGCAATGCTTGGAGCAGTTTTTTTAGCTGGTCAAATATATGAATTTACTGAGTTTTATCATAAAGGCTTTGAGCTAGGTACTAACATTTTTAGTTCTACTTTTTATGTTTTGACAGGTTTTCACGGACTACACGTTTTTATAGGTGTAGTGCTTCTACTAGCTTTATGGAGTATTGGACAAAGACAAAAGGGTTTATCTTTAGATGGTGGAATGAACCTAGAGTTTGTAGCTCTATATTGGCACTTTGTTGATATAGTTTGGATAGTATTGTTTACAGTTGTTTATTTAATTTAGTATGTCTGAAATTCATATAGAACACCCCACTCCAAAAAAATATGTACAAATAGCTATTGTACTTGGAGTGCTTACAGCTATCGAGATTGCTTTGTACTATACAGAAGATATTGTTGGTGTTTTTACGGATCCTTTACTGATAATTTTAGCTATAGGAAAGTTCGTAATTGTTGTTGGCTGGTTTATGCACCTTCGTTTTGAAAATAAACTAATTAACAGATTCTTTACCGGTGGAATGATACTTGCATTAATCCTGTTTGCTATTGTCATGATTGAACGAGCATCAGCAAATTTTTTCTAGAATAAATGCAAAACTTACCATGGCACCCACATTACGATGTATGGGCATTAATTGTTTCACTTGTAATATTTTTTGAATTTTCAACAAAAAGTAAATCGATAAAGGGTGAGAAGAGAAAACTATGGTACTCAGGAATAATTATACTTTGGATTTTTACCGATTACCCTTTACACGATATTGGGGAGAAATATCTATTCTCTGTTCACTCGGTTGAGCATCTAGTTTTAGCATTAGTTTCCCCACCTCTTTTACTGCTTGGGATGCATAAAGAAATGAAGAAAATAATATCAATAAAGCCTTTTATATCTATTTTAAAATTTACATCAAAGCCCGTAGTTGCATTTTTCTTATTTAATTTCGTTATGGTAGGAATGCATTGGTCTTCTGTTGTAAATTTAATGGTTACAAATACTCTTTTTCATTTTGCTATACATTCGGTAATGCTCCTTGTGTCTCTAAATATGTGGATACCTGTAATTGGATTTAATGAAGAGGTAAAACCAATAAATTCAGCAGCAAAAATAGGTTACTTATTTCTGCAGTCTCTTTTACCAACAATCCCAGCGAGTTTTCTTGCTTTTGGAACCGAACCTTTATATACGGCTTACTTGAACAATGACAATATTTTTAATATTTCGGTTATCAACGATCAAACGCTTGCTGGGCTGATACTAAAACTTGGTGGAGGGATTATTTTATGGATTTCCATATTAATAATTTGGATGAGATGGTATCAGGATGAAAAAACATTTGATGATGTAGTTAGAAATAACACATCTGACTAGAATTATATAGATTTTTAAAATGGATGAAAAACAATTAGAACAACTAAGTAGTTCCAGTGGGATACCTCTCGAACTATTGTCTCGATCAATTCAAGCAAGAGCTGAATCATCTGGAGTCACTCCAGCAGATATATTAAATAGTTGGTCTGGTGGTGAGACTATTGACCCAATTCCTGTTTCTAAAGAAGAAGTGAATATAGTTGAAGAAGCTTCAAATGAAGTTCTGGATAACGCAAATATTGCTGATGAAACTACAGAAGAAGAACCTGTATTTGAAGAAAGTGTAAATCAGGAGAATTCTTTCTCAGTTGCAGTGATGCTAGAAGATACACCTCCTCCCGTGACAATAAGTCAAAAAATAACTAAATCTCTAAGATACGGTGTAGGTTTTGGAGTGGTTGCAGGATTTATTCAAGGTCTAATAACAAGTTCATACTTATATGATGGACTTATTCTTGAAGCCGAAACACAGAACTTGATTGCTGAGTACAGCCCCGTATCATTTGTAGCAATCGTATCTCTTTCTACAGCTTTTTTTAGTATTTTAAATTCACTAAATCTGAAAAAAATCCTTGACTCAAACTTTGAAGGATTTGGGGTGCTAACTACAGATAGAGAGTCTATTTACACAGGAGCGGGGCTGGGTCTAGTTTTTGGTTCTTCCATAGCTTTCTATGTTATAAATAGTATTGGTCAAAGAATTGAAGGCATTCTTCCAGAAGATCCTGTTATTAACTTAATAAGTGTCAGTGGAGCTTTGTGGAGAATAGTTATCCTTTCAGCTATTATCCAAGCTTTAGTTTCTATAATTTCAATGCTTCTTGGGGTTCCTAAGGGACTAGACAGATATGAAAATCTTGAAGCAAATAAGATACGAAACAGGATAGTAGGATCAATTGTTATACCGCTTGGCTCTATAGTGGTTGGTGGAATTATTGCTGTAGCTATTGCTCAAATTTTTCTTAACTTTCATGAATATGCTCCTCTTTTTGCGCTAATAATTTCAGCAGCTATTTTGCTATTTGCAAGTGTAATGAGTTCTGCTCCAAAAATAAAAATAACTAAAAGTGAAGTTCTTATCGCCTCTGCTGGAGTATTGACTCTAATTATTATTATTGCAAGCGTTGCAGCAAGTCAGCATTAATAAATGGGTAGCAATTTTGATAGCTTAGAAACTGTTGAGTCTTACCTTTTAAATCCGAGATGGGACAATATTAAAAGAGACTACGATGCTAATGGCATTAGTGCACTGAGGAGTCCCTTTCAGGTTGTAAATACTATTTCAGAAGAAGGATCTAAGTCATTACTAAATTTACTTCAGAGAGATGACTGTTGGGTTTCAGGATTAGGTGCAGCTACAACACAACAGGCTGTGCAAATGTTTAATCTTAGTTACGAAATTATTTATATAAGTGGGTGGCAAGTTGCTGCAGAAAGTAATAACGGTGAAAATACTTATCCTGACCTTTCACTATATCCATCAAACTCAACGCCTAATTTTATTAATAAAATTAACAATACACTAGTTAGAAAAATTTCTGAACGTAAAGAAGGTGTCTTACCTCCTATTGTTGCTGATGCTGAGTCAGGGTTTGGTGGTGTTTATAGTGTCTTTAATTTAACTTCACAATTTATTAAAGCTGGTGTGTCTGGTTTACATTTTGAAGACCAGCTTGCTTCTGAAAAAAAATGTGGACATATGGGAGGCAAGGTCGTAATTCCTACTCATGAGTACATAAAAAAATTAAATTCTGCACGGCTTTCGTCAGATGTACTTGGAAGCCCGGTTGTACTAATTGCTAGAACAGATGCGCTACACGCTTCTTTAATCACTTCCGATTTCGATGATTACGATAGAGAATTTTTAAGTAATAAAAGAACTAGTGATGGTTATTTTTCAATTAAGGATAACCATGGGCTGGCTATAAAAAAAGCTCTGAGATATGCCGAATATGCCGATGTTATATGGTGTGAAACAAACACACCTGACCTAGGTTTTGCTAAAGAATTTGCTGATGAAATCAGGAAGGTATTTCCAGGTAAAATACTTGCCTATAATTGCTCTCCCTCTTTTAACTGGGTTGGGAAATTTAATGAAAATGAAATAAAAGAGTTTCAAAAAAAGCTATTCAAGCTTGGGTACAAATTGCAATTTGTATCACTTGCTGGTTTTCACTCATTAGCCAGCTCAATGTATGAATTAGCAAAAAATTATAAAGGTGGAGACATGAGCGCAATTGTAAGCCTTCAAGAAAAAGAAATGCAACTATCAGAAGAAGGGTACACAGCTATAAAACATCAACAAGAAGTTGGTGGTAATTACTACGAAACCGTTGGAGAGATTCTTTTAGGTGAAGAATCTGGACTACTTTCAACAAAAGACTCTACAGAATCTGATCAGTTTTAATAGAATATATTTATGACAAATTTTAAAAACAAAACAATAATTATGAGTGGTGGGTCTCGAGGTGTAGGTCTTGAAATTGCAAAAGCATTGGGAAAAGATGGAGCCAATGTTGTTATACTTGCTAAAACAACTGAGCCTCATCCAACACTTCCAGGAACTATTTTTACTGCAGCTGAAGAAATTGAAGAAGTTGGCGGTAGTGCCCTACCAGTTGTTTGTGATATAAGGTTTGAGGAACAAGTAGAAAGCGCTGTTGCTCAAGCGGTAGAAAAGTTTGGTGGAATAGATATATGTATCAATAATGCAAGTGCTATCCACTTAACGGATACAATCAATACTCCTATGAAAAGATACGATTTAATGCATAATATTAATGTAAGAGGTACATTTATGTTAAGCCAAAAATGTATCCCCCATCTTAAAGAAGGTACCAACCCTCATATTTTAACTCTATCTCCACCAATTAATATTAATAGAAAATGGTTTGGGTTAACTCTGGCTTATACAACAGCAAAGTACGGAATGTCTCTTGTTGCTCACGGACTGGCTGAAGAATTACAAAAATATAATGTTGCTTCTAACTGTTTGTGGCCAAGAACTTCACTTGATACAGCAGCTGTTAGAAATGTAATAGGATCTGAATTAATTAAAGGTTCTCGTAAGCCTTCTATTTATGCGGATGCCGCCTATGCAGTATTAAAAAGAAATTCCTCAACCTGTACTGGAAATTTCTTTTTAGACCAAGATGTTCTAGAAGAAGAAGGGGTTACAGATTTTGATCAGTATGCTATCGACCCAGGTGCAACACTAGTTTCAGACTTTTTTGTCGATGATAATCCTGAAGATTGGATTCAAGCTTTGTAGAACTAAGAATTAGAACTGTATTTATAGTATTTGTAATAAAATCTATGAAATCTAATTTCCTAAGAAGTCAATAACACTTTCCCAGCCTTTTGATACTCCTTTGTAAAATTCTGTATATTGACATTTTGAGCATGTAATTGATAAAAATTTACGATTTTGAATATTCATAAATCTCGACCAACTCTTGCCAGTCATTGTTACAGTGTCCTCAGTGTATTCAGTGCAGTTACATTTTGGGCACTGCCACATTTTTTTATTTGTGGGGTATTTTGCATCGTCCATATTCCTATACTAACAAATTAACTTTTAGATGGATTCCAATTTATAGGAGAGCTAAAATTTTAGTATGAAAAAATACACTAAATTCATATTTTTGTCGCTATTTATTTTTCTATATGCTTGTAGTTCAAACCAAAGTGCGAATTTAGATCCCCAAATTATAAAAGTTGTTGATGATGAATTCTCTCCAAAAATACTTAAAGTAGAACCCGGAACAACTGTAATTTGGGAATCGGGTGGTGCTAATAATCATAATGTTATTGCAAGCGATGGTTCCTGGCAGGCGATTTCATCTGATTACTTTGAATACGGAATCATTACAAAAGGTGATCAATATGAACACACATTTGATGAACCTGGCGTGTATGACTATTACTGCCCCTACCATGGCACTAACAATAAAGGAATGGTTGGAACAATTATTGTTGGTGATGTTGAGTACTCAATAGAGCCTGAAAAAATAATTGTGGAACTTAGTAGAGATGTATTAATTGTTAGTGCCATGCAAATAGGTGAAGATAAAACTTATTCTAAAATCCAAGATGCGGTTGATGCTGCCAAAGAAGGAGATTTAATTTTAATTGATGAAGGGGTCTATAACGAAAGCGTAACTGTTACAACTTCCTATCTAACAATTAGGGGTATCAATAGAAATAATGTAATTATTGACGGTGAGTTCATGAGAGAAAATGGAATACAAATTTATGATACTGATGGGGTTACTGTTGAAAACTTGTCTGTTAGAAACTTCTCTTTAAATGGCGTCTATTGGAATGGCGCTAAAGGATTTAGAGGTTCTTACCTGACTGTTTACAACAATGGAGATTACGGAGTGTATGCATTTGACTCAACTGATGGCGTCTTTAATAATATATACGCATCCGGACATCCAGACAGTGGTATTTATATTGGACAATGTTATCCATGTAATACTCTTATTTTTGATAATGTAGTTGAAGGCAATGCATTAGGGTACTCCGGAACAAATGCAGGAGGTCATTTATATTTATTTAATAATATTTGGAAAGATAATATGTCAGGCATTGTCCCTAATACTCTTGACTCTGAATTAAACCCCCCGGGTCGCGAGACAACTATTATTGGCAACTTAGTAATAGATAATAATAACTATGAAGCTCCTACAAATAGATTTGGACTTGTTGCGAAAGGCATGGGAATTGTTGTTCCGGGAAGAGTTGGAGATATAATAGAGAATAATATTGTAATTAATCACGATAGATACGGAATTGTCGCAAGTCCTATGCTTGATGCAAATTTATACTTTTCTCAGCATGTACAGGTTAAAAATAATATAGTTCTTGATTCTGGATATACAGATTTAGCTCTTGCTGGTCCATGGGGTCCTGGTAATTGTTTTGAAGGAAATATTTACCAAACAAGCACTCCTCCAATGCTTGAACAGCTTCATAACTGCAATAATTTAAACTCCTCAAATTTACTAGCAAGACTTCCCCTACAAGGAGATCCTTCAGGATTAATGATGCTTGCTGGATTTTTTGCTGATGCTCAAACAGCAAATCTGGATAAAAATTTATATAAAGAATATCCTTGGCCGGAAGAACAGATAACTATGAAGTTTCAGGATATATCCGCACCTTCACCTGCAATAAACTTATTTTATGTCCCAAATACTGAGGAAATAGAAATTCCTTTTGACTTATTGGAAAAAGATTTTGAAAATTACTACAAAGCAGAAAAGGAGATAATTATGAGCGGAGTACCTATTTCAAGTCCAACCTTATGGCAGTTGTTATTTCAACTATATGGATACCTGATGCCATTTGTGTTGTATGCAGCATGGGCAGCTTTAGCAATCAAAGATATTGATACTAATGACAGAGTTCGAGGTGGGATGAAATATGTATGGCTTGCAATTGTATACTTAGTTCCATTTTTTGGAGTGTTAACGTATCACCTTGCAGGTCCAAGCAATATATCTAGAGCTATGAAGTTTGGAGCAATTATTGGCGGTTTGTTTAGCTATATTGCCATTCTTATAGCTGGTGCAATAATTAGTGGTTTAGTCTAAGATTTTTAGTAAAAAAATTTAAATAATGTCATTTAAAAATGTGCTTTGTTTTGGATCTTTAAACCCTGACTTAGTTTACTTTATAGACAAACTTCCAAACCCAGGTGGAGATATACAAAGTAAAAAATACTTTATCCGTCCAGGAGGAACTGCAATAAACTGTGCTGAAAATATTGCAATGTGGGATATTAATACTGCAGTACGGGGAAATAGTATTGGGAATGATGAGCTAGGCACTTATTTAGTTAAACACTTAAATGATTTAAGAATAGTTCATAAAGATGTAATCAAAGATGATACTGTAACTCCAACTTGCTCAATTTATATAGATGAGAGTGGGGAAAGAACCATTATCTCTTCAGGCTATGAGGAAAGTAATTGGTCTAATTTAAATAATATTCAAGAATACGACTCTTTGTTAATAGACAGATATTCAATTAAATATGTTAAGGAGGAGCTAAAAAAAGTTAAGAATAATAATAATATTTTTCTAACTCAAGCCGGCTATGAAGAAAAAATTAATTATGAGATTGATTTTTTAGTTGTCAGTAAAAATGAAATTGAAGTAAAAGAAGCAAATGAAATACTCGAAAAGGGAATGGCAAAATGGATATTACTTACCTCTTCTAACTTACCAGCAAGACTCCTGAGTAAAGATGGAGTGCTAGAAATTGTTCCACCTGAATTTAGAACAATTAATGCAACAGGTGCAGGTGATGCTACAGCAGCCTATATCTCTGCATTTGGAATTAAAGATGTTGTTAATTCTGTAAAAAAAGCATGTGCAGCGGGAGCAATAGTAGCTGGAACCAATGACAAACCAAGTTTAAAGATGATAGATGAAATAAGTAAATTAGTAGAAATCAACCCAAGATAATCAATTTAGCGTTTTGAAATATTTAGACTAATATAATATCTATGGCTGTTGCATATAAAGCTCCTGTTAAAGACATCGTTTTTGGTTATGAAGTAATTGACTCATATAATGTATTAAATAAAATAGCTGCCTTTAGTGATTTTTCTGAAGATATTGTTGTGCCAACCATGGAAGAATGTGCAAAATTTTCTGAAGAAGTTCTTGCTCCAATTAATGCTATCGGTGATAAACAAGGAGCTACAATAGACAGCGGCGTAGTTACTATGCCAGAAGAATTTGTAAATGCATATAAGAAATTTTCTGATGCTGGATGGGCATCAATCTCACTACCTGAAGAAATCGGTGGTGGAGGTATGCCAATCACTTTATCTGGAGGAACTTTAGAAATACTAAGTACTGCTAACTTAGCTTTTGGATTGGCTCCAGGGCTTAGTGCTGGAGCAATTTCTGCTATTAATTTTCATGGAAGCCAAGAACAAAAAGATAAATTTTTACCTAAATTAGTTTCTGGAGAGTGGACCGGAACTATGAATCTAAGCGAACCTCAATCAGGATCTGATTTAGGAACCATTACTACAAAAGCAGAACCACAAGAAGATGGCACTTATAAAATTACAGGTACAAAAGTTTGGATAACTTTTGGTGAACATAATATGACAGAAAATATTGTCCATCTTGTTTTGGCAAAAGTTCCTGGATCACCAGAGGGAACAAAAGGCATATCCATGTTTATTGTTCCAAAATTTATTATTAATGATGACGGAAGTTTAGGTGAAAAAAATAATGTTTCATGTATCTCAATTGAGGAAAAACTAGGTATTCATGCAAGCCCAACTTGTGTAATGGAGTATGAGGAATCTGTTGGTTACTTAGTTGGAGAAGAAAACAGAGGCCTAACCTATATGTTTACAATGATGAACGAGGCAAGAGTTTGGGTTGGTGGTCAAGGCTTAGCGTGTGCTTCTGGAGCGCTTCAAGGAGCAGCTCAGTATGCTCGTGATAGAGTGCAAGGAAGACCTGTTGGGATGTCGAAAGAAGATGCCAAAAATTCTACAATTATGGACCATGCTGATGTAAGAAGAATGCTTTTGACTATTAAATCATATGTTGATGCAATGAGATATTTAATGTATGACAACCAACTGATGTTAGATTTAGAATACTTTGGTGAAGGAGAGCTTAAAGAGTTTGGTGAAGAAAGGTGTGGAATCTTAACACCTATCACTAAAGCGTGGATTTCCGACCTTGGTGTTGAGTTGTCTTCAATTGCGATACAAGTTTATGGCGGAATGGGTTATGTAGAAGAGACTGGAGTTGCTCAATATCTTCGAGATGCTCGAATAGCTCCAATATATGAAGGCACAAACGGCATTCAAGCATTAGATTTAATCTTTAGAAAGTTACCTCTTGATAATGGACAAGCTATGCAAAGGCTCTTAGGAGATGTGAATAGTGTTATTGATGAAATGAGTCAAGCAGGCGATGTTCTCTCATCAATGTCAGAAAAACTAAAAGTAGAAGTGGATAAGCTCTCTGAAGTAACACTTTGGCTTGGATCGAAAATGTTAGAGGGTGAACTTGTTGATGCTAGCGCTGGCGCTTCACCTTATATAAAAATGTTTGGACAGGTTTTAGGTGGATACTATATGGGCAAAGCTGCGTTATTAGCTACAAAAAAATACGAGGAAACCGGTGATGAATACTACGCTGAAAAAATTACATTATCCAAGTTTTATATAGAGCAACTTTTACCACTTGCATCAGGCTATGCTTCTGCAGTTACTGCAGGAAAAGAAGATTTATACAAAATTAAGGCTGAAAATTTCTAATTGATTGATTCCTTAAAAGATAAAAATAATTTAATTGCTCTAGTTGGAGCGAGTAATAATAGAAACAAATATGGTAACAAGATTCTTTTAGATCTCTTATCTAAAAACTATAACGTTGTTCCTATTAATCAAAAAGAAGATACTATTGCTGGATTAAAAGCGTACACGAAAGTGCAAGACCTACCCTCACGTCCTTCAATCATTAATTTTGTTATACCGCCAGAAATTGGACTTGCTATCACAAAAGAATTGGTTGTTGAAGGTTATGATCATTTTTGGTATCAACCTGGAGCTGAAAGCGAAAATATCTCGAATTTTTTGGCTCAAGGAAATAAAGATTTTATTGATGATAAATGCATAATGGTTGTTACTAGAATAATTTAATTATCAGATTCCAGTTTTAGACTATCCATTTTTTCAACAATCTTACTTAGCTCATTAGTCCTAGTATCTGTTAAATCTTTATAATTGCTTTGTAAGCTTTCAATAGATTTTCCAATCTTTGTAACTGAATTACCATATTTTTCCCACTGAACCATAAATTTTTGATGTAATTCAATCAAGTTTTTAGCTTTATCTTGCAAATTAAAAGTATCAACAGCACCCTTGATTGTTGAAAGATAAACTAACAATAATGATGGAGGAACTAGTATTATTTTTTTACTAATAGCTTCTTCATAAATATCTACTGTTGTCGTTTTAAGTTGGTGTTCATTTTCAACAATAAACTGAAACACGCCTTCAACAGGAACAAACATTAATGCGTAGTCTATTGTGTTATTAGAAGGATCTATATAACCTTCCTTTGTAACCTCGTTAACCCTTTTTCGAACATCTTCGAAAAACTTGGCTTTTAAGTCATTGGAGCGTACTTCTAAGACTCCTATTTCATTTTCATCAATTGTATTATTAATTTTTTCTACTACATCTAAATAAGACATGTAATTCTGTAGAGGAAATTTTACATCTACATGTAAAATTTTTTCATTGGGCAGTTGAAAAGTTATGTCTGGCCTACCGCCGCTTTCAAGAATTTCTTGAGTTTTAAAATGTTGACCCTTAACAAGGCCTCCATCTTCAAGGATTTTTTCGGCCTGTATTTCTCCCCAATTTCCTCTTTTTTGACTGCTAGAAAGTGTTAAATTTAGCTTTGAAGTTAGTGCTGTTAAATCTTGAAGCTTTGAATTTATAACTTCTTTAGTAGTTAAATAATCTGTGTATCCCTCTTCAATATTTTCAATTTGATTATTGAGATCTTCTAAAGTCTTGTTAAATGGATAATTTTCATCACTTAGATCAATTTTATTTTCTTCTTGAGCTTGTAAAACCTTTAAATCTGTATCTTTTTTTTTCAACTGACTGTACATCACAAGAAAAACTAATAAACCTGTAATTAAAATATAAGCAAAATTTTCCATAACAATAGAATAGCAAAGTCTTAGGACAGATTGAAAATATTATATTTTGAAAAATTAAGCTAGGTCAAACAATTTTTTATAACCAAACTTAAAATTTTCTATTGTATGATTTTGAACAACAAAACTTTTAGAGTTGATACCTATCTGTAAAGCTTGTTCATACTGATTAATAATGAGTTCAATTTTATTTTTTAAATCATTTAGATTGTTGTTTTCAAAAATATAACCCGTTTCATTATCGATTATTAAGTCAACCGCACCTGTATTGCTAGAAACTAAAACTGGGCAGGCTGTTGCTTGAGCTTCAATAACTACTCGGCCAAGACCTTCTGATTTAGATGGCAATATGAATAAATTTGCATTTGAATATTTATTGATAAGTTTATCAATAGGAATAAATGGCGTTAATGAAATATTTTCTTTATGTCGAGAGTTACTAATCGATTCTTTCAATTCATTAAGGTAGGTCTTATTAGGAGTGGGTCCTATTATTTCTAAAGATATTTCATGATCTAATTTACTAATTGCTCTAACAATTAAATCAGGGTTTTTTCTATCAGTAACACTGCCAACAAATATTATCTTAAAATCATCATGGGTATCTCTATTAGTTTTAGCTTGTAAAAATTTATCAAGATTTATCCATGCAGGAAACCTAACAAAGTTTCCTGAATATCCATAAGCTTTGACTTGTTCTTCAGTGAAAGAGGAAATAGATCTAATTAGATTCGCATTTTTAATAGAATAGGATGAAAAAAATTTGAATATTTTTTTATAAATAGTTGGAATTAATAATTTTTTTTCAAGTGCAATTGTTTCAATAAAATCTCCGTGAGACTCGAGAACAATTTTTACATTAGAATTTCTTAATTTTAAAGATTTTACAGCAAAATAACTTGTGACAGGATCTTGAAGGCAAACAATATCAATGTGCTGATTCTTTACTGTTTTAGGCACACTAAATGTAAAAAGATAAATTATTTTAAGATAATTTAGTAATCTATTATCTAATTTTTTATGAAAAATGAAATTTGTATTTCCAACTGTTGTTGTTTTTTTCTTATCACTAAATGCAAAGATAAACGGTTTGCAAATCTCAGATAATATAACAAATTTACTTTTTAAATCTTCATTAATTGGATAGTTGTATTTGGTAGGTGCTACAAAAAGTACTTTATTCATCATCTAGAAAGTTATTTATTTCTTTCATTAGTTCATCAGAATGAGTCCATGGAATTGAGTGTCCGGCATCTGGAATGACTTTAGATTCTACATTAGACAATTTATTGATTACTTCATTAGATGTTTCTTCGGGAACTAATTTATCCTTTCCACCGGTAATTACAAGTGTCGGACATTCAATTTGATTAATCCATGGCCTTGCATCATATGGGACAACAAACCTCCCACCGTCTGCGTAAATAAAATCATCTTTTGATTTATGTAAGTTGTTCCATGCCCATTCCGTATATTCATCTTCAATAGAATTTGATTTTCTAAGAAATGAATACTTCGATTGAGGATTAAAATTTGGAAATAGCCTTTCTCTGATTCTTACAAAACTTACAAAAATTTTAAATGCAACTTTATCGTTATAAACAGCTCCACCAAGCCAACTAAAGGGGGTGATTAAAACAAGTTTTCTTATTAAGTTTTTTTGTTTTTTTGCTACTGACATTCCTACTGCACTTCCCATGGACCATCCAACTAAATCACATGATTCTATATTTAATTGCTTCAAAATACTTATAACTATATCTGCATTTTCATCAACATCCCATCTTTTCCAACTTGAATCAGATTTTCCGTGATTTCTAAGATCTATAGCAATAAAAGATTTGCTTTCTTTAATCTGTGGTAAAACTTTAAACCAACTACCTAAAGAATCTGAACCCCAACTGTGTAGAAGAACTACAGGACTTGTACCTTCGATATAGGACTCTCTGATAAAATATTCTTTTTCTCGAATAAAGACTGTTCTTCCTGGATACTTACTGGGATGAATTTGGGTTGTTCCAGTGATATCACCCTTCTTAGTTTCAAGTAGATTTTTAAGTATTGTTACAAATGCAAATATTTTTGTGATTGTTTTTATCATTAAGACTTAATAATATTGACTTTATTTTTATATTTAGAAACAATATTTCCTATTTCCCATACTTCAATTCCTATTTTCTGACACAAGGTATCAATGTATTCAGAAGTATGTTTTGGAGATGAAAATAATAATCCTCCACTAGTTTGTGCATCTGCAATGATCTTTACTACTGATTCATCGTTCCTATCAAATTGGATATATTCTCTAACGGCCTCCAAGTTTCTCTTACTTCCAGATGGATAAATACCCTGTTCAAGATATTTTTCTGCATATTTAAGAACTGGTATTTTATTTGAGAATAAATTAACAGACAAATCACTTTCACCGATCATTTCAATCAAATGACCTAGCAAACCAAAACCGGTAACATCTGTAATCGCATTAGCTCCCATGTCTGATGCTAATTGAAGAGCTTTATCATTAAGAGTTGTCATTAAACCAGTTACTTCTTTAATAGCATCTTTGCTTGCTATATTCTTTTTGATTGCTGATGAGATAATTCCTGATCCAATAGGTTTAGTTAAATATAAAATATCACCTTCTTTTATATTTGTCTTTCTGTAGATATTTTCTTCAATGATTCCAGTAACTGCAAAACCATACTTGGGTTCTTTGTCATCAATACTGTGTCCACCAATAATAGTACAGCCAGCTTGATTCATTATTTCTAAGCCACCATTTAGTACTTCTGAAAGTATTTCGAATGATAAGTCATCCCTAGGCCAGGAAACCAGTTGTAAAGCCGATAGTGGCTTTCCTCCCATTGCATATATGTCAGATAGGGCATTAGCTGCTGCAACCCTTCCCCAATCAAAAGGATCATCTAATATTGGAGTGAAGAAATCAACAGTCTGTATGATTTTAATACCATTTTTTAGTTCGATTACACCTCCATCATCGGGAGTATCAAGACCAACCAGTATTTTGTGAGAGTCTGATTTATTTTGTTGTTTGAAGTGCTTCAGTACCTGAGCAAGTTCTTTCTGGGAAAGTTTACATGCTCAACCAGCACCATGAGAGTATTCTGTAAGTCTCATATAACCTCCTTTTAATCTGTACGCTCTGTCCTTATTTGTTCAGCAAATACATTCTGAATTTCTGTAATTAAATCATGATCGGGATATTCGATTTCATTAATTTTAAATACAGGAACTGCATGTTTAGCAGTTGATAAAACAAAACAAGCATCAATTTTGTCAAGATCACTAGTTTTGATTCTATCTTCTAAAACCGTGAGTTTTTTTTCAACTCCAAATTTAATAAGATACTTTCTTGTGACTGAGTCAAGGATTCCCAGTTTTAAATCTGGAACATATATCTTGTTATTATTAATCCAACCAAATGTAAATGTAGGACCTTCTAAAATAATTTCATCTTTATTTACAAGAAGTGCATCTGTAAATCCGTCTTGTTCTGCAGCCCTTGTGTGGCTTATATTCATTCCGTATGAAGTTGATTTTGTTCCTATATTGAATGTTGAGTCTAAGTCATAGTCTCCACCACTTTGCCAAAAGGCTTTTTGGGTTTGAAGTGAAAATTCTTGTGAAATTGGGATTGGTGGTTGATAAAAACAAAATATATCGTGACTATTTTGTTCACTTCGTAAAATTAATGTACGAACATAGCCATCTTCATGCTTATTAGCAATAAAAATTATGTCGTCTTTGATTTTTTCATAATCAATATTTTCAAAAAATACTTTTGAGCAAGACCTCTCAAGTCTTTCAATATGAAGATCTATTGCGAATGGATAGCCATCGTGAATCTTAATAGCTTCAAAAACTCCATCGCCTCTCCAAACTCCCATATTTTCTACTGGAATAATAAAATCTTTTTTTTCGACTTGAACACTATTAATTAGATACACGGTTAGTCTCTTTGCCTTATGTAGGTGTTGGTAATTGGCATTCTTCTGTCTTTACCAAATGCTTTTTCAGTCAATTTTACACCTGGTGCTACCTGTTTTCTCTTGTATTCATTTCTGTCTACCTTTTCTAAGACTTCATAAACTAAAGAAGCATCAATTCCTGATGCAATTATTGACTCAGACGAACTATCGTTTTCAATATACAGATTAAGTATGGCGTCTAGCTCTTCATAATCGGGTAGGGAATCTTTGTCGAGTTGGTTTGGTCTTAGTTCTGCGCTAGGTTCTTTCAAAATTATATTCTCTGGTATCACTTCAGAATGGCTATTTCTAAAATTTGATAAATCATAAACCTTGGTTTTGTAAAGATCTTTAAGTAGTGCGTAGCCACCAGCTAAATCACCATACAATGTTGAATATCCAACTGCCATCTCTGATTTATTACCAGTTGAAACAACCATAGCTCCTGTTTGGTTTGAAAGACCCATCAAAATGTTCCCCCTAACTCTAGACTGGATATTTTCATCTGTAACTTGAGATAATTTATCTTCTAATGCTGAAGATAAGGTATTTCTAAAGATTTCCACAAGTGGCTCGATTTGAATAACCTTTAACTCCATATTTAAATTTTCAGACAAAGCTATAGCATCATCTAGAGATTCATCTGAATTATATTTTGATGGCATTGCAACACCAATTACATTTTCAGGTCCTAAAGCGTCAACACATATAGCTGCTGTTAGAGCGGAATCTATTCCTCCTGAAATACCGATGAGTACTTTTTTAAAGTTATTTTTTGTAACATAATCAAATAAACCAAGCTTTAAGGCTGAATAAATAGATTCATTCTCTGTGAGTGTGGGTGCTGAAACTCTACTCACTAACTCTAATGATTTAGTTCTTAACTCTAAGTTTGATTTATCTGATGACCCCTTAAGAAGTAAGTCTAAATCTAAGTGAAATACCTCTTCGTCAAATTGACTTGCTTGATAAATAATTTCTCCCGTTTCATCAACTACAAAAGAGCCTCCGTCAAAAACAAGTTCATCTTGGCCACCAACCATATTTAAGTAAATAATTGGTACGTTTAACTTAGCGGCTTTATTTTTAACAATTTCTTTTCTTGATTCACTTTTATTTATGTCATAAGGAGAAGCATTGATGTTAATAATTAAAGAAGCACCATTTTTTACTTGATCTTCAGCTGGTCCATCTTCAATCCAAATATCTTCACAGATATTAATCCCAATTGCGACATCTTCATACCAAAACAAGTGGTCTGATTGTGAACCTTTAGAAAAATACCTTGCTTCATCGAATACAGAATAATTTGGTAAAAATGTTTTATGATATATCCCTCTTACATCACCATTTTGAACAATTGCAGCAGCATTAGCTATAGTTCGACTATTTTTATCTGAACTTTTATTATCTAATTTTCTATCTACAAATCCAATAATTCCACTTGTATTAGTAGAGAATTCTGCAATTTCTTCAAGAACTGCAAAATTTTTACCAATAAAGCTTTCTCTTAGAAGTAAATCTTCTGGCGGATATCCAGTAATAGCAAGTTCGGGGAAAATAATTATATCTGACTGAACTGACTCGGCTTTTTCAAAACATTCAAGGATTTTATTTTTGTTCTGTTGAATTGCCCCTACGGAGAAGGAGCATTGCGCACCTGTAATTCTTACTGTTCTTTTGTTCACATCTTAATAATAGATAATAAGAATTATTAAGAAGAAACCTTAATCTCTATATCTTTAGAGTCCTCTATCCATTTGTTAACTCGTTTAAGTGACGGCATTCTTTCTACAATTTTTGCTTTTAAATTTATAAGGTCCATTGACTCATGAAGAGATTCAGGATTTCTTCTTCTTAATTCTGAAACACTCTCTACGCCAGCTGCTTCAAGAAGATCAGCATAGTCTCTACCTAAGTTTTTTATCTTCATTAATTCAGCTCGTCTAGCCCAGTGCAAAAGCTTAGGTGAGCTAATGCCAGTTTCCTTAGTTAACAATGCTCTTCCTGATCGTGATGATGCTATCTGTAAAAATGTAGTTGTTGTTCTGACCCTAGCTCTTCTTAATTTTGTGGCCTCAGTATGAGTCATGCCGTTTATTGAATCAATTGAATTCATGTTTTAAATTTTACAAAATTTTCAACATAAACAAATGATTTTTTATATAAGATTTTCCCACTCTCAAAAATCTTTTTCTTCATCATAATCAGTTGGACTGAGAAAATTAAAATTTAACTTTTCTACTTTTGTCTCAGAAGAAATAAAATAATCGACTAAATCAAAATCTTTGTAAACAGATGGTTCTACTTCTCCACTATCTTCTTGTGTAAACAATTCAAGCTTTGGCCATAATTGTCTGGGTACGAAAATAGGAAAGTCAAGTTTATATCTATATTGAGGGATTAAAACTTTACTATCAATTACTTCTTTATTTTGAATTGTTTGAATAACTTCATTCTTGACATCGGGTTGATCTCCTAGAAAGAATACAATGCCGTCAACTTCTTTTTGATCTTGGTAAAAAAATAATGCGGTTCTTATTGAAGAAATTATTCCCTCATTCCAATTTTCATTAATCAAAATATTTGAATTGTGAAAATTAATTTTCTCAGTTATAGTTTCATTTTCAAACCCCAAAACAACAGAAGACAGTTCAAAATAGCAATTAACTTTTTCAACAACCAGTTCAAGAATGGGCTTATCTCTAATTTCAGCTAATTGTTTTAGAAAACCCATCCTAGTGGAATCTCCAGCAGCAAGTATAACTCCAGCATTCATAGTTAAACTGAACCAAGAATGGTAGAGCCAAACATCCATGAAACAAGAAGCAATACTACTTCTATATTTCGAAGTGAATAAACCTGCTTTAATCCTGAACCAAAAGTCACTATAGAGAATACTGCAACAAATGTAACAAAAACCCCTTGTACAAAAATTGATGAAATTAAAAAAGTTGGTGCAATGAGAAGGCCTGGCACATTTGAATAGCAGTAAATAATAAGTAAGTTTTTTGGTTCAGAATCTTGTCTAAGCAAATACTTAAGAACAAAATAAATAATTACCAGACCTATGGCACTTGAGATTATAGATGAGGTGATTGAAGATATCATATTAGAAAAAGCATTGTCACTATTAAAAGCCAACTCTAATTCATCTATTAGCGATCTAACCATGGAAAATTCCTGAGTAGAAAGCTCTTGCTGAAATCCCATTAGGTTTGCTTTTATGAAATCTAAAACTCCATTAATGAACCTAAAAACACCAAGCGTAAGTAGCACAGATGTAGTCAGGTAAATAAATATAGATTTTTGAAGTGAATCTTTTTGGACTAGCATCTCATTATATATATTTTTATCAAGTCTTAAAATTCTTGAAATAATTTTGCTATCTTTCATTTTTCTTTCTGATTAATTTAAAATCTACATTATGACTATAACAAAGATTATTACATACATCATTACTGTATCCATGATTGGCGTAATTTTATGGGCACAAGGCCAAGTATCTATTTTCGACTCTCCCATTCCAGAATTACCATGGGGAATTGTCTCACTAGTTGACCTCTATGCGGGTTTTACACTTTTTAGTATTTGGATCTTCTATAAAGAATCGGTTAGTAAATCTATTATTTGGATATTTTTTGTAGTTATTCTAGGTAATCTTACGACTGCTATTTATGTTTTGTACAGTTTCAGAACCAGTAAGGGCAATATGAGTCAGTTTTTCCTTGGTAAAAACTCTTAATCTTTTTTTAAATTATCTAATAGTATTAGAGACACATCACGAACTTTTACACTATCACCGTACCCAAGTTCCTTCACTCCATCATCCATCATGATATAACAAAATGGGCAAGCTACTGCAACCTCATCTGCACCAGTATCTATAGCTTCTTGTGAGCGTTCAATATTAACTTTCTGTCCAGTTGATTCTTCCATCCACATTCTTCCTCCACCAGCACCGCAACAAAAACTTTTAGTTCCTTGACGCTTCATCTCTCTGATTTCAATTCCTCCTATAGATCCGACAATTTCTCTAGGGGCAGTATAAATATCATTGTGTCTACCTAGATAGCATGAATCGTGATAAGTAATTTTATGAGGCTTGTCACTTGCGCCAACTTCTATTTTTCCTGACTGTACTAGCTCAGTTAGTAGTTGACTGTGGTGTATTACTTCATAATTTCCTCCCAACTGAGGATATTCATTTGAGATTGTATTAAAGCAGTGTGGGCATTGAGTTATAATTTTTTCAACTTTTAAATTATTCATATTTTCAATATTTTGAATTGCTAATTGTTGAAATACAAATTCGTTACCAGTTCTTCTTGCAGAATCTCCAGTGCAAACTTCTTTCGGTCCAAGAACGGCATAGGTCACACCTGCTCTTTCTAGTAGCTTTGCAACTGCCTTAGTAACAGGTACATTTCTATCATCAAATGCACCTGCACAACCTACCCAATATAAATAGTCATATTCTTCATAATTTGTTTCATTGATAATTGGTACTTCAAAATCTAAATCCTCTGTCCATTTAAGTCTGTCATTCTGCGAAGCACCCCAAGGGTTAGACGAGTTTTCCATTGCTACGTATGCTTTTCCTAATTCGGAAGGAAAGTCTGATTCCATTAAAGCTAAATGTCTTCTCATGTCTAAAATTTTGTCTAAAATTTCTATATTTACTGGGCATATCTCGTCGCAAGCTCTACATGAAGTACAAGCCCATATTTCCTCTGAGGTAATCCTCTCAAAGACATTTGAAGAGTTTACTCTTAAGGGGCCTGGGGTACTGACTGTTGCTGGAACTGTTGGATCCCCGGACTCCGACATAACCTGACCAACTTTTAATATTATTTCTCTAGGATCTAGAGATTTTCCAGTCTGATTAGCAGGACATACTGAAGTACATCTTCCACAAACTGTACATGCATCTAAATCCATTAGCTGTTTCCATGTAAAGTGGTCAATTATTCCTGCTCCAACATTATCAATATCTTCTGCTTCAAGTAGGTTTCCAATATCCCTCATAGCACCTTTGTGTCTTTCTTTTGGTGACATGAACATATTGATAGGAGAGGTAAATATATGTCTCAATTTAGATAAAGGAATTGCAATAAGAAAGATGAAGAAGGAGACTACATGTAATATCCAAGAAACTCTATGAAACAAGCTCGGATTTGTAAAGTTCATTAAATCAGCAAAAGCATAACCAATAAAAGACCATCTTTCATAGTCAGGAAAACCCTCCAAGGCTATGCGACCCGCTTCAGTGGTAATTCCAGAAATCCCTATGAAAATTAATAGTGAAAGAGTGAGATAATCATCAGATGTTGTTTTTGTTTGAATTCTATATTCTGCACCTCTTAACCTTCTTGCCAGGGCCCAAAATAAACCTGTTAAATATGCAATGGTTGCGAGCTCTAATGTGAATGAATAAACAATATATGTTATACCCTGCAAAAATTTTAAAGAAGGTGGCATCAAGTGATGAATTTCTAGAGTAACGGTTCCAGCAAATAATCCAAGAAATCCAATATAAATTAGTGAATGCATTAAACCGGCGGCTTTGAATCTCAAAACAGTTCTCATAGTAATGCCGTCAAGAAAGCTTAAAATTCGTTCAGTTAGTTTTACTTTTCTTTTCTCTTCTTTACCTCTAGTCCAGTTTTTAACTCTCAAAGAAAATAAATATCCCGAAATAAAAATTGTGGCAGAACTTAGGACATAAAATATGTATTGAAGAACTTTTGGTATATTTTCAAATACTCGCCTACCTTCAACTATTTCTCCTTCTGGAAATATATAGCTAGCTCCCCATAAAAAAAGAGTTCCAATAGATGCTCCAGCAGAAAATAAAAGTACATAATCATTTGCTTTAAAGTTTTTGAAAATTTTATTCACTTTTTAACTCTTTTGATAATTCAATTGATCTTTGTGTAGCTTTTTCAATAGCATTGAGAATTATTGTATCAAAGGAGTCGTTTATAAGCGAATTAAGCCCCGCTTCAGTTGTTCCTTTAGGAGACTTAACGTTACTAATAAGGTCTGAATATGTAACATCATCAGAAATAAACTCGGGTAGACCTTTGATAATCTCATTAACAAGTATTTCTGATTCATGGTTTGAAAGACCCAATTTAATTCCTGCCTTAATTAACTCATTTGAGAGCATGAAAAACCATGCAGGACCACTACCGGATAATGCCGTAATAACTGGAAAATATTGTTCGGAAAATTCTTTTGTCCTACCTAAGTTATTAAGGGTTGATTGAATAAAGTCTAAGTAATCATTTTCATAATTTTTAGAATACGGAATAAAGCCATTGTTATTTCTAATTAATAAATTAGGCATAATTCTTATAATTTTATTACTAATTAATTTTTCAATATACTCAATTTCTAATCCCGCAATAGGGGAACAAATCAAAACACCATCATGAATCTTATCTTTAATTTGTTCAAAAATTTCATTAATAGATTGGGGCTTTACACACAAAATTAATACACCAGACTTGAATTCATCAAAGCTATTAAAATAATCATTTTCTGGATATTTTTTCTTATAAATTTCTAGAACATCACTGTTTAATTCATAAACTTTTATTGAATGTGCTTTATCAGCGTTCATTAATCCTTCGAGAAAAGCAGAACCAAGATTTCCTAGACCAATTATATGAATATCGGTTTTTTCCATTATTTAATACTATCAGGTGAATGATAAGTTACTAATTTTTGTAAATTTTAAATTTATATTAAAAAGTTTTGCATAAAATTTAATATATGATATATTTTAGTTAAATCTAACAATTATTACTTAGATTTTATATAATTTATTATATAGATAAGGAGAAAAAATGAGTGGAACATTAACTGCATCGCAAGTTAAGCCAGGTATTAGAAGATCAAAAAAATATACTTCTGGACGAATCTGTGATTTTGAATCTTGTGAAACAGTAATAAGCATGTACAACAAAAAGAAATTCTGCTTTCTTCACGCACCTGTCTCCTACCCAAGAGTACGTGGTCACCTACCTAGAGAGCAAGAAATTAATTAAACACTTAAGAGAGGAATAAAATTATGGGAAAAGCAGTTGGAATAGATTTAGGAACAACAAACAGTGTTGTGGCAGTGCTAGAAGGTGGTGAGCCATCTGTTATAGCTAATGCTGAAGGTAATCGTACCACTCCATCTATTGTTGCCTTTAAATCAGAAGAAGTCTTAGTTGGTGAGTTAGCTAAAAGACAAGCAATCACAAATCCAGATAATACCGTTAGATCAATCAAGAGACATATTGGTACAAACTGGAAAGAAACTTTTGAAGGAAAAGAATATACACCTCAAGAAATTTCAGCTCGAATACTGCAAAAACTTAAAAGAGATGCTGAAGCTTATTTAGGAGATGATGTGACTGAAGCTGTTATTACAGTTCCTGCTTACTTCAATGATGCAGAACGACAAGCAACTAAAGAAGCTGGACAGATTGCTGGGTTAAATGTTTTAAGAATAATAAATGAGCCTACAGCTGCTTCATTGGCCTATGGCCTAGAAAATAATGAGGATCAAAAAATACTCGTTTTTGATCTTGGCGGGGGTACATTTGACGTCTCAATTTTAGAAATCTCAGAAGGTGTTTTTGAAGTTAAATCTACATCAGGTGACTCCAAATTAGGTGGAGATGATTGGGATCAAAGAGTTATGGATTGGTTAATAGATAAATTCAAATCATCTACTGGTATTGATTTATCTAAAGACAAAATGGCTATTCAAAGAATTCAAGAAGGTGCTGAAAAAGCAAAAATTGAACTTTCATCAACAAGTGAAACAGAGATTAACCTACCTTTTATAACTGCTAATGATTCTGGACCGCAGCATTTGCTGGAAAAGCTCAGTAGGTCTGAATTTGAGAAAATTACAGCGGATTTAGTAGAAAGAACTAAAGCACCTGTTGAAAATGCTTTATCTGATGCTGCAATGAAATTTTCAGATATTGACCACATAATATTAGTTGGTGGTTCTACACGTATGCCGTCTGTTCAGCAGCTTGTAAAATCTTTAACTGGTAAAGATCCTCATAAGGGTGTAAATCCAGATGAAGTAGTTGCTTCAGGAGCAGCAATACAAGCGGGTGTCTTAAAAGGTGATGTTAAGGATGTTCTTTTACTAGATGTCACCCCACTTACGCTTGGTGTAGAAACTAAAGGCGGAATCATGACAAAAATGATTGAAAGAAATACAACTATTCCTACGAAAAGGTCTGAAGTCTTTAGTACTGCTGAAAATAATCAAACTCAAGTTGAAATACATATCTTACAAGGGGAAAGAGATATGGCTTCTGGTAATAAATCTTTGGGTAGATTTACATTGACTGATATACCAGCTGCTATGGCAGGAACTCCACAAATAGAGGTAACATTTGACATTGATGCAAATGGTATTGTTAATGTAAACGCTAAAGATCTCGGTACTGGAAAAGAGCAAGCAATTACAATTACTGGTGGAACTGCTCTTGAGGATGATGAAATAGACAGAATGATAAAAGATGCAGAACAACATGCAAATGAAGATGCTAAAAAGAAAGAGCTCATAGAAACTAGAAATATGGCTGAGGGAATGGTTACTTCTACTGAGAAAATGCTTGAAGATAATAAAGATAAAGCAACTGAGGAAGAGGTAACAGCAATTAATGAAGCAAATGATAATTTGAAAAAACTTCTAGAAAATGATGACTTGTCTATAGATGATCTTAAACATAGTATTGATGAACTTGCTAAAGCAAGTCAGTCTTTTGCAGAGAAATTATATTCAGAAGCACAAAGTGACACAGACAACCCACCTTCTGATGAGTCTGATGACGTAGTTGAAGGTGAAGTTGTAGAAGATGAATAAGTCAGAAACTTCTCCTGAAGAAGACAACACTTCTGACAAATCTAGAGCATCTGAGGAAGTTACTGAAGATATTTCTGAAGAAGCAACTATAACTATTTCACAGTATGAAAAAATGAAAGATGACTACTTAAGACTGGCAGCAGACTTTGAAAATTATAAAAAAAGAACAGATAAAGAGAAAGAGAATATTGGCGCTGCTTCAGTAGCGTATTTTATAAATTCACTCTTTCCACTTATTGATAACTTTGAAATGGCTATGAGCCAGGAAGCTGTCTCTAAAGAAGTAGAAACTTTTAATAATCTACTCTCTTCAGTTTTAGATACGCTTAATGTTGAAGAGGTTGGGACTGTTGGAGATGATTTTGACCCTACGTTTCATGAAGCAGTAGAACATTCTGGAGAGGGAGATACTCAGAAAATAGAAGTTGTTTTGAGAAAAGGATACTTATTCCAAGGTAATTTAATTCGACCCGCAATGGTGAAAGTTAAAAGTGAGTAGGGATTGGCTAGACAAAGATTTTTATGCCATATTAGGCGTATCTCAAGATTCAACTTCTGACGAAATAAAAAAAGCATATAAAAAATTAGCAAGAGAAAATCATCCTGATTTAAATCCCGGAGATACTGAAGCTGAAAAACGTTTTAAAGAAATCTCCGAAGCAAGTTCAGTTCTAGCAGATGAGAAAAAACGACACGAGTATGATCAGGTTCGAGCAATGGGTGCGTCGGGGTTCGGAGGACAGGGTTTTAATGTAGATGATTTTGGAGATTTATTTGGTAATTTAGGTGATATTTTTGGTTTTGGCGGATCTGGCGGAAGAAGGAAGGGTCAAACTTATCAGACAAATATAAATATCTCATTTAATGATGCGGCTTCAGGAGTTGAAACTGTTATACCTCTTCGTAAAGAAGTTGCATGTAACCAGTGTAAGGGAACCGGGGCTGATAAAGGTGAGGCATTTCACAGATGTAACATATGTAACGGAAGTGGGCAGACGGCTTCAAATCAAGGCTTCTTTTCTTTTGCTCAAACATGTACCGCTTGTAAAGGTCAGGGAAATGTAATTGATAAACCATGTAAAGTTTGTAGAACTACGGGAGCTGTGATTGAAAATGAGTCAATAAAAGTAAAAGTTCCAGCTGGTGTTGACAATGGAACAGTTGTTAGGCTGAGAGGAAGAGGTGGTCCTGGTGATGCGGGAGCTCCAGATGGAGATTTATTAGTTCAAATTGCTGTTGAATCACACAAATATTTTAAAAGAAAAAACAGTGACCTTATACTAGAAGTACCTTTGTTGTTCACTGAAGCTGCTCTTGGAGCGAGTATTAAAATACCCACTCTTGAAAAGTCAGTTAATCTAAAAATTCCTGCTGGTACTCCTAGTGGTAAAACTTTTAAACTAAAAGGTGAGGGTATAACTCCTCAGGGGAGAAGGCCGGGAGATTTGTATGTGAAAGTTTACATTTCTCCACCTACAAATTTATCTAGGTCAGCTAAGAAACACCTGGAAAACTATCGAGATCAATTTGAGTCCGGTGACTCGCCAAGAGATTATTTATATGAGTAGTCAAGATTCCAAGGCTATTTATTTTATTTCTGTAGCTTCTACTCTATCTGGTATTCACCAACAAACAATCAGAACCTACGAGCATAAGGGTCTAATAAAACCATTTAGAACTGGTGGGGGTACAAGACGTTACTCACAAGAAGATGTTGATAGGTTAATACAAATTCAAAATTTGTCCCAACGTGGAATTAACTTAGACGGTATAAAAATAATATACGAGATGAAAGAGAAAATTGAAGAACTTCAGAGGAAAATTATTTCGTTAGAAAGTGAAATTTCAAATCAAAAAACTGAATCTAAAACCAAAGAGAAGGAAATTCACCAAAGCTACAAAAATGAAATAGTTAAAAAAACTGAAAAAACAATTAGAAGAAAGTTATAAAGTTAACTTTATGGATACAGCAAATATTATCTCATTTTTAAAAAAATTTAGTTTTGCTCGGTTAAATGTTTCTAGAGAAAACTTACTTATCTTTTTCTTTAGCTTTTATGCTTTGCAATAAATGTATCAATCTTATTTTCTAAAATTGGAAGCGTTATTCCCCCATCGCACAAGACTTCATCATGGAAGTATCTAATGTCGAATTTATCTCCTAACTCTTTTTCGGCTTTTCTCCGAAGTTCTTCAATCTTTAGTTGGCCCATCTTATAGGAACAAGCTTGTCCTGGCCAAGCAATGTATCTATCGGTCTCGATTTCAGCATTTATTTCTTCAATAGGTGAATTTGCTTTAAAAAACTCAATTGCCTTCTCTCTAGACCATCCCATACCATGCATGCCTGTGTCAAGCACTAATCGACAAGCTCGCCAAGCGTCATTTCCAAGCCTTCCTAACTGTTGAACGTCGTTTGAGTAAAGACCCATTTCATTTGCTAATTGCTCTGAATAAAGCCCCCAACCCTCAACAAATGCTGTAGAAGCAATATACTTTTGAAACTCTGGAACATCTTGTAATTCAACTGCAATAGTTCTATCTAAATGATGTCCCGGTATCGCCTCATGAAAAGCAACAGATTCTGCTTCAAATATACTTTTTGTTTCTGCTTTATATGTATTTAAGAAATATGTTCCATCTCTTGATCCATCAGGTAACGGCGGGAAATAATATGCAGGAGGTGCGTGTTGTTCGGATGCAGTAGGGACTGGTAGTACTTTACATGGAGATTTTGGAAATACCGTAAACCATTCCCCAAGAGGCTTATAAGCTCTTTCAATAGTATCAACAGCTAATTTAAGCATTTGTTCTTTACTCTCATACCTCATCGAAGGATCTGTCTGCATCTTATGAAGGACTTCTTCTGGGGTAGTTACTCCAGGAAATACAGCTTCTCCAATTTTAAAAAACTCTTTTTTCAATCTATCGATTTCAGAAATCCCAACCTGATGTACGTCTTTAACTGTAATGTCTTTATGTCCTGTATATTTTCTCAAAGCTCTTAGATATGCTTCTTCTCCACCGTCAATCCACATAATTCCTGACTTTTCATCTGATCGCCCGTTAGGAAGATGCTCTAACTTAAGCTGCTCCATATAGGTCAGTACAGTTGGCCTAACATTCGATTCAATAATTTTCTTAGCTTTTTCTTTCCATTCTGATATTTGAGACTCAGATATTTCTGGAGAAAAATTTACAAGCAGTAGGGGGTCGTTATCAATAGATGAGGAAAGATAGTTCTCTAACTGATCAATTGTTCTAAGTAAATTTCTCTCTGTAGCTACTCTATTGTTGTCTAATCCTACTTTTTGTACAGTAGCTATTTGGGTAAACAATCTCTTATACAGCTCTAGCCTTTTCAGCAACAAGTCAGCTGACTCTATATCTGGAATAAACATTTGTTGATTGTAATCAATTAAAAATCCGGTAAAGCCCGATACTCCTGCACCAAATTCCCAGCTCCTATCTAATAGTGAGTCTTTATTTGAACTTAAAGCAAACTCAAGCATGCCATAAGTTACTTTTTCTCTATGTGACAAAGTGTTTTGGTCAATATTTCCGAGTCTCAAAATAAACTCATCTACAACTTTAGTTTCCTTATTAAAAGTTTCATCTGTAAGTTCTTCTAGCTTGTCAAAATATGCTTTATGACCACGCATAATTGCTGATGTGGGTGAAGAATCTAAAGAGTTTTGAAAAAAATCATTTGATAGTTTTGCAAGCAAATCAGTTGTCATTAAGGTCCTTTTTTAAATTTTTGATCTCTTGTTCAAGTTTATCTAACTTCTCACCTAATTCATTAATAGTTATTTCTTTATCACTGAAGCTGGAAATAAAATAAGAAGATACAGCAGCAGTAATTGTGGCGATAAATCCAATTCCCATAACCATTAAAGAGCTAGCAATAATTCTACCAAGGTTAGTAAGTGGTGTAATGTCTCCATAACCCACTGTAGTAATTGTGACTAATGCCCACCAGATACCATCACTATAAGTTTTTACAGCAGGTTCTGAAATGTAAAACAAAAATCCAAAAAACAAAACTATACCAATGGTTGCATAAACTATGAATCTCAATCCTTTTGAGTTAAATATAGATTTAACCGTTGAGGAAAATCGTGTAAGTAAAGCAGCTAACCTAAAAAACCTAAACGCGTTTAAAAGTCTAGGAAGTCTAACAAATCTTAAAAACCCAGATGACTGCAAACCCTCTGGGACTATAGGAAAAGAAAATATTACAATGAATAATTCAATTTTATGAGTTTTAATAAACTTAATTTTATTTTCTGCAAAATATAGTAAAACTGTATATTCCAAAAGGAAAACAATCCATATTCCCCAATTTAAATAATAAGCAATATTGCTTAGATTTTGCTGAGAGTATTCAATAATCAATACCGGTATAAGCATCAGTACAGATATCATTACTGGCACTTCAAAAAATTTTTCAGCTTTTTTATATCTCTGAGTTTCCATACATGCATTATAAAACTAGCAAAATAAGAATTTCCTAAGTAATCTAAAAATAAGCTTATGAACAGGGTAATTTTTTTTATTGCATTTATAATTCTTCTAATTCTTCCACTTTCTATAAATTCTTTAAACGATGAAGGAATTAGTTATTTAGAAATAATTAAAAAATTAAATAATGAAATCATTTCAACAACAGTAAAAAATTCGATAATTAGTCCTGATGAGTTAGTTTTTAGCGAAAAAGATAAATTATTATTAGACAAAAAATCTGAAGAATTTAAAACAAATGAAGATAAAAATTTTGAAAACTTAATTACCACTTACTCTATAGAAAGTATTACTACTGGCAAAAATATAAATACATACCTGGCAAGATTTAAGTGGCTTTCACTTAAGGAGAAAAAAGGTGGGGTCAAGGGTATATATTTAAATGGTTATGATTTCACAAATACAAAAAAGTTACAGTCAATAAGCATTATTCTTTCGGAAACCGAAATAAACACTGTTGTATTGGATGTAAAAACAGATAATGGTCATGTATTATATGACAGCCAAATCCCAGAGGTTAGTGAATTAAATAATGAAAGAGTTAAATATGACCAAAGTGTATTAAAAGAATTCAAAGATAAATTCAACATATATTTAATAGGAAGAGTAGTAGCATTCCAGGATCCTTCTTTTGCGAGAAATTTTGAAAATTCATCTGTAATAGACCCAACTACTAATTCTCCTTATATGCAGAATGGACAGTACTTTTTAGATCCAGGTGATGAGAGAGCTAGGAATTATGTTCTTAATATTGCAATTGAAGCATGCTCATTGGGTTTCGATGAAATTCAATTTGATTATATACGCTACCCAGATACAAAGGTAAAAGGTTTAATTTACGAAGATGAAAATATAGCAAAAAATAGAACTGAAAATATTAATTCTTTTTTAAGACATTCGAGAGATATTTTAAATGGAATGGGTTGTTTAGTTTCAGCGGACATATTTGGTTATGTTTTACAAAACAAATCAGACAATGGAATAGGTCAGCATTTAGAGACAATTTCTGAAACTGTAGATTTTATCTCTCCGATGGTTTATCCATCACACTACTCAAAGGGGTCTTTTGGGTACCAGTATCCAAATAGTTTCCCATATGAAGTAGTTTCTGCTGCACTTAATGATGGAATTAAAAGAGGAATCGAAAAAGAAAAGATTAGACCATTTCTTCAGGGTTTTTGGCACGATTCTAAGGATGTTCAGTTAAACATAAAAGCAGCTGAAGATAAAAACCTAGATTGGATTATTTGGAACAATTCTAGCCAGTATGAACTAGATTATTTTACTAAAATTGAATCATGAATAATAAAAAAAAATTTAGAGAATCCTTAGATAATATTTACAAAGGCTTATGTGAGGTTAGCGATTGGATGTATCATAATCCCGAGCTTGGCTTTGAGGAGTATGAAACATCAAAATATTTGGTAAATTTTATAGAAAATCATTCACAAAAAGTAAATTATCCTTCACATAATCTTGAAACTGCCTTCGATATAACCTATGGGGATTCGGGTCCATTAACTGTAATATGCGTTGAGTATGATGCCTTGCCTGAAATTGGTCACGCATGTGGTCATAATATTATAGCTACCGCCTCAATAGGAGCTGGTCTTGCATTGAGTAAGCTAGCTAAAAGTCTTGGGATAAGAGTAAAGTTATTAGGAACTCCAGCTGAAGAAGGTGGTGGTGGAAAAATAATTCTTCTAGATAATGGTGCATTTGAAGATGCTACTTGTTCCATGATGATTCATCCTGGTTATGAAGATGTAGTAAATCCAACTTTTACAACAATTCAACAATACACAGTCGAATTCTTTGGAAAAGACGCTCATGCTGCCGGCGCTCCTGATCAAGGTATTAATGCACTAGATGCTCAAATTCAATTGTTTGTAAATGCATCAACATACAGACAGCAGATGAAATCTGATAACAGGATGCACGGTGTAATTAGGGAGGGTGGTTTTAAACCAAATATAATTCCTTCTTACACAAAGTCAGAATGGTATTTGAGATCGCTTAATAAAGATGGGCTAGACCAAATCGAACAAGACTTTTATAACTTTGCAAATGCCGCCGCATTATCAACAAAATGTAAAGTAAAAATTACATCGCCAGACTATCGATATGAAGAAATTAATAACAATACAACAATGTATGAGCTTTTCATGAGTAATTCATTAGACGTTGGAAGAAAAATGATTCTACAAAATAATGCAACAAGACCGGGATTAGGTTCTACAGATATGGGAAATATCTCTCAAGCATTCCCTTCAATACATCCTATGTTATCAATTGATGAAAAAATTGCTGTAAACCATCAACCTGAATATGCAGCTGCAACCCTCACTGAAGGAGGTCATAAAGCTATTTACGATGGCGCATATGCAATGGGAGCTACAATTATTGACTTAGCTGAAAAGAATCTCTGGGATAAACTTTAAAGTATCTGACTTAAGAATAGTTTTGTTCTATCGCTCTTTGGATTATTGAAGAATTCATCGGGTGTGTTTTCTTCGACTAGCTGACCTTCATCAAATAACATAACTCTATCAGCTACTTCCTTTGCAAATCCCATCTCGTGAGTCACAACAATCATTGTCATTCCTGATTTAGCAAGCTCTTTCATAACATCAAGAACTTCTTTAATCATTTCTGGGTCAAGTGCAGATGTTGGTTCGTCAAATAGCATTATTTTAGGTTCCATAGCTAGAGCCCTTGCAATAGCTACTCTTTGCTGTTGACCTCCTGATAGCTGCCCTGGAAATTTTTCTGCTTGCTCTGGTATTCCAACCCTCTCAAGTAATTCCATTGCTTTTTCTTCTGCATCAGCCTTACTTTTTTTTCTAACCCAAATTGGAGCTAAAGTAATATTTTGTAAAACTGTTAAATGTGGAAATAAGTTAAAACTTTGAAATACCATTCCAACTTCTGATCTAATTGCTTCAATATTCTTAAGATCATTTGTTAGCTCAATTCCATCAACAATTATTTGGCCATCTTGATGTTGCTCAAGCCTGTTAATACACCTAATAAAAGTAGATTTTCCTGATCCAGATGGACCGCAAATAACAAGAACTTCACCTTCTCCGATATCCATTGTTATGCCTTTTAAGGCTTGGAAATCTCCGTACCACTTCTTTACATCTATTGATTGTATTATGCTCATAATTTGATTATCTTTCTCCTAATCCTAATCGTTTTTCAATTTTCATGCTTCTTCTTGCAAAGCTATAAGTAAATAGCCAATAGAATATTGCACAGAATAATATGTTTTCTTGTATTGTTCCTAAGAAATTTGCACCTTGGGACTGATTAGGAATAACTTTTGAACCAATGTAAAGCAAATCAAAAAGGCCGACAATTGCAACCAAGCTGGTGTCCTTGAATAAACTAATAACTTGGCTAACAATTGGTGGTATAACTGCTCTTAATGCTTGTGGCATTACTATCAAAGATATTCTTTGCAAAGCACTCAAGCCAACTGCATCAGCTGCTTCAAACTGTCCTTTGCTTATAGATTGAAGACCGCCCCTTACGTTTTCAGCTAAATAAGCAGCACTGAAAATAGATGTTACAACAACAGCTCTCACGACTTCATCAAACTCAACGCCGGAAGGTAAAAAGAATGTCAACATTACACTTCCAAAAAATAGCCATGTAATGAATGGAACTGACCTTACAAGCTCAATTAGTGCTGTACAAATAATTCTAATTATTGGAAAAGTTGAAGTTCTTCCTAGCGCGAGCATCACTCCAAAAGGGAAAGATATGGCAATCCCAAAAAATGCAAGAACCCAAGTTAATGCAAAACCCCCATAAATAGATGATCCTGGCACTACTATTAGCGACTCTGAAGATCCTCCCCTCATCAGCAGTATTAGTATTGCTATTGCAACAGTCCAAACAATAAATAAACTTCTTGCTGATTCTTTAGAGTTGGCAACTGTAGGAGCAACTGAAATTAAAATCCATAGTAGAAAAAATAAGAGTTTTAACTGTCCTAATACGGGTAATGTGAAAACTATTACGGAAATTAATAGTGAACCATAAACAAAATATCTCTGGTATTGCATAAGCTTTTCAGAATTTAAATAATTAATTACTAAATACCCAATAACAGAAAATCCTAAAATTACAGGGAGGTCGAGTGTTGCTATTTGAGTAATAGTAAAATCAGGCTTTCTATAAATCCAAGTAACAACTACTAAAGGGGTAAGTAACCATGAAACTGGTAAAACTCTCTTGACTACACTGACGTTTTTAGAATTTAGATATTTACCTATAAAAAAGGTGGCTATTAACAATAGGTATAAAAATGTCCACGGAGTCTTTGTTGAATTTGCCAGCGGCATTAAAGGATCTGGATCTAATCTAACATTTGAAGAATCAAATGTTACGGTTGGAACTTTAATAACCCATAATGTAACAATCAGCAACCCTACATAAAAAAGATTTAGATAGTCTTTTGGAACTTCTTGATTCGATAGTTTTGTCCTTACTAGGTATGAAAGTATGAGTAAAATTCCAAATATACCAAGTAAATATAATCTAAGTGATTGCTGAAAGACTTCGGCTTGTGTTCCTTCAACTTTGTCGATTACAACTGACGAAGGTGCAATAAGTATTAAGAAGAAGATGGAAGAAAATAACTTCATTAAAGAAGTACTCGTAGATTTTAAACTTACGTTTTCACTTATACTATTAAAACCCCAGGTTAAACCGAGTAGCCCAATTACTACTCCAATGGTGATCCATACTCTGATAAAATCAGACTCTGGATAGGCTTGGACCATATAAAGTCTTAGATTATATGTAATTGCAGTCCACTCTCTTTCTGGTGATATGAAAAATCCAATAATTGATCTGAAGAGTCCTATTATGACTCCGATCGAAAGAAAAGTTAAAATTGATGATCCTGTACTTGAAAATAAGTTTTCTCTTAACCACCTATTCACACCAGCAAATTGAACTTCTGGTGGTCTTTCTTGCGTATTAATATTATCTGACATTATCTTTCCACAATCCTCATTCTTCTATTGTAATAATTTACGATTGACGAGAGGGTCAGGCTTATTGTTGAATAGAATGCCATCCAAATAATAAAAACTGCAATAGTTTGTCCCTCCTGATTGTAAAGCGTCTGGCCAACTGCAACAATTTCAGGATATGCTACTGCTATACCTAGAGACGTATTCTTAGCCAAATTTAAATATTGATTACCCATAGGAGGCAGCATGATTCTTAGTGCTTGAGGAAGCACAATTAATCTCAACAGTGTTCTTCTTCTGAGCCCTAGAGATAATCCAGCTTCACTCTGACCTTTTGCAACTGCCATAATTCCAGAACGAACCACTTCAGAAATAAAAACAGAAGTATATAAAATAACCCCAACCCAAGTTGCAAAATATCCTACAGACATTATTTTTCCAACATCTGGTGAATATCTGGTAAATTTTGAAGTGCCAGCCTGAATAGCTTCTGGGTAACTAAGGGTAAATGGTGAGCCAGAAAATTTCCAATTTAGTTTATTTTGAATACCATCAAAAAATTGAGGTATTCCCCAATCTGCTTTAAAAAATAATTCATCACCTAGAAGAAAATCTACAACAGAGGTTCCGAAAGGTAGGAATAGTCCAATGATTAAAATCAGGACCAATAATGCAGCAACAATAATTCTAAATATATCATCGTCAGTTAAGATTCCTCTGTTTTCAGCGCTTCTAGTTCTTCTTACTTCTTTTGATATATATTTAAAAGCATAAAATGAAGCAACAGCTATGAACAAAAGTTGAAGCGCAATTCTTGGAAATAAATCAAAAAACATTGCAACGTAAGATGCAATTAGGCCAAAAATTCCTATCGCTTTATATCCTCCTAGCCAACCAATAATATTCCAAAATATAAAGGCTCCAGCAGAAAAAAGACCTGGTTTTGTATCGACACCTTCTCTCTCTAATTTTGAAACTCTTAACTTAAAAACTCTTCTAGCGACTGAAAAAGAGAGTAAGAACCAAACTCCAAAAAGCCAACTTGACTCTCCTGCATCAAGCCATGGGAATGCTATTCCTTTTGCACTTATATGAACAAAGTGTTGTCCCCTGTCAACTTCTTCAAGCCTTGGAAAAGACAAAATAACTGCTTGCCAAAAAAATATTTGAACTAATAGAGGAATATTTCTAACAGTTTCAACAAAACCTGTGGTTGCCCTTTCAACAATCCAGTTTTTAGAAAGTCTGGCAATACCCATTAAGGTTCCTAAAAAAGTTGCAAAAAATATTCCTGATACAGTAATTCTAAGCATATTAGCCATTCCAATTTGAAGCGCTTGTAATCCAGATTCTGGATAAGTAACAAAACCTTCAGAAACTTGAATACCTGGAGTAGAACCCAAAAATCTCCAAGAAAAAGGTAAGTTTGTAGCATTTAAGTTAGTAATAGCCTGACCAAAGAAGTTTTGAATTAAATTAATAATAAAGAACAAGAAGAAGATCTGACCAGTCCATCTCAAAAATCTTACATCACGCCAAAAAGCTTTGTTTATTTTAAATTTTTTCATAATTTAATTAGTAAATAGATAATACCACCCTAGCTATTTCATTTCCATTCGTCTTATGGGAGAAATATGAAAGGGGCCTTTCGGCCCCTTTCTAAAAACAATTAAGTTTTTATTACCTTGCTGGTGGAGCGTAAATTAATCCGCCATCAGTCCAAGGTGCGTTTGCAGAACCTTCTCTATAAAGTCCGACAGGATTTAAGTTTTTAGAATAAATCTCATCATAGTTACCAACTTGCTTGATAACGTTATAGAAAGCATCGGCACTTAAGCCCATGATTGTTTGCAATTCGCCGTCATTCTTGCCCATGAGTCTTCCCATTTCTGGATTCGCATCATAGTCAAAAGAATCAACGTTGGCTCTACCTACACCATACTCATCAGCGATGAATGTAGCATAAACAGTCCAGTTTACGACGTCTGCCCATTGGCTATCGTTTGAACGATATACAGGACCAAGAGGTTCTTTAGAGATTGGTGATGCTGGGAAAATTGCCCAGTCATTCAATGCACCCTCTTTAGCTCTGTTACCAACAAGACCAGAACCGTCTGTTGTTACAAGGTCACATTCACCAGCTTTGAATTTCTCCATAGCTTCTGGGAATGCTTCAACTGTTACAAGCTCAATTGCTGCTCCAGCTAATCTTGCACCTTCAGTAATATTCTTTTCTGTTGTAGTACCAGCATTAGTACACACTCTTAAACCATCAATGTCTTTAAGAGTAGATGAAGCAGAAAGGCCATCAGAATTTCTACCCATTAATTGTTGTCCGTCATAATAGGTTGTTGGTCCAAAGTCGTTACCTAATTCGGTATCACGGCTTTGAGTCCATGTTGTATTTCTGATAAGTAGATCTACTTCACCAGCTGATAAAGCTGTGAATCTTTCAGCAGCAGTAAGCGCTGTAAATTCAACTTTGCTGTAATCACCAAAAACTGCTGCTGCAACTGCATAGCAGTAGTCAGCATCAATTCCTGTTACAGAACCATCAGCTTGTGTCTCAGAGAAAGCAACTGCAGAACCAGAAACACCACACTTAAGGAATCCACGTTCTTGAACTTCTTCAAGTGTAGATTTTGTAGCTTCTTCGTCAACAGTTACCTCTTCTGTTGCTGTGTCAGTAGCACACGCAACGGCTACTAACGCAAGTACAAGCAGAAAAACGATTGTTTTTTTATTCAATGTTTATCTCCTTTTAATTAAAAGTAGACAGCTTCATTTAGAAACCGACTAATTATTAATTTAATACAGTATCAGTTTTGATTCAATTAAATAAACCTTTAAAAATTAAACTATTTGCATATTTTTCCAAATTGACTAAGAAATATGTTCTGATTAATAAAAAGAGACATTAATATCTTATGTTGTAACTAAGGAGAAAATTTGTCCACTACCGTAGTTCTCGGTGCCCAGTGGGGTGATGAAGGCAAAGGTAAAGTCACAGATTTTTTTGCATCATCCGCTGATTTTGTAGTTAGATTTCAAGGTGGAAACAATGCTGGTCATACTATTGTTGTCGGGGATGAGAAGTTAGCACTATCTTTAACACCATCTGGAGTTCTATATCCTAATTGTGTTCCAGTTATTGGCTCAGGGTGTGTAATAGATCTTGGATTTTTAAAAAAAGAGCTCGAGATGTTGAATAATAAAAATGTTAATACAGAAAAATTAGCTATTTCCCCAAATGCGCATCTAGTGATGCCATACCATAAACTACTTGATGAGCTAATTGAAGAGGGTTTGGGTGAGAATAAAATAGGAACTACAAAAAAAGGAATTGGACCGTGTTACGCCGATAAAATTCAAAGACGAGGCATAAGGGTTCAGGACTTGTTAAATCAAGATATTTTTGAAAAAAAAGTTAGAGCAAATGTTGAAGAAACTAATCTGACTCTTACAAAAATTTACAACCAACCGCCTTTAGTTGCTGAAGAAATAATTAATGAATTTAATGACTACAAAGATCTTGTTTCTAATCACGTAGTAGATACTTCACTATTAATTGATAACGCAATTAAAAATCAGAAGTCAATCTTATTTGAAGGAGCACAGGGAACACTTTTAGATATTGATCATGGAACATATCCATTTGTAACTAGCTCAAATACATCTTCGGGTAATGCAGCTATCGGTTCTGGAGTCGGTCCTAAAAACATAGATCGAATTGTTGGAGTAACAAAAGCATATATTTCTCGTGTTGGAAGTGGTCCTTTTGTGACGGAGCAAGAAAATGAAATTGGAGATTACTTAATTGTACAGGGTGCAGAGTTTGGTGTAGTTACCGGTCGAAGAAGAAGATGTGGGTGGCTTGATCTAGTATCTTTAAAATACTCAGTAAGAGTTAATTCGTTAACTGAACTGTTTATAACTAAATTGGATGTTCTCTCTGGTCTTAAGGAGTTGCAATTGTGTATTGGCTATAACACAGAAAATAAAGTTATTACTGATTATCCATATGAACTTACAACGCTTGATAGTGCTGAGCCAGTATACGAAACATTCGGTGGGTGGAGTGAAGATATTTCAAACATAAAAAACTATGAGGACTTACCAGAAAATGCTAAAACCTACTTAAAAGCTATTGAAGAATTTATAGATGTTCCCATTACGTTTATCTCTGTAGGGCCAGAGAGAACAGAAAACATAATTATTTGAAATGATTAATAGATACATAAATAGTGAAATTGATTCAATCTGGAATGATCAAAATAAATTTAATACTTGGAAATTAGTTCAAGAAAAATATCTTGAAACCTTAGAAGAATTAAACATAGCTAATAAAGGGGTAGCCAAAAAAATTAATGAAACGGAAATACTTAAAGAAGAAGTTTACAAACGTGAGGAAATAACTAATCATGATTTAGCCTCGTTTGTAGACATACTTCAGGAAAAAGTAGGTGAAGGCTCAAACTGGATACACTATGGTCTAACAAGTTCAGATATTGTTGATACTGCAAACAGCATTTTAATTATGCAATCAATAGACACTGTTGTTGAATTGTTGGACAATCTCCTTTCTACATTACAAAATAGAGCAATAGAGGAAAAGGATACTTTGATAATTGGTCGAACACATGGTGTGTATGCGGAAGAAACATTTTTAGGAAATATTTTTGGTAATTGGTATTTAGAGATTTCAAGAAGCTTAAAGAGAATTCAAAACTCTAAAGAAAGTATTGCTTTTGGTAAATTTAGTGGGCCTGTCGGAAATCACTCAGTTGTTACTGAGGAAATAGAAAAATTGTCACTTGAAAAATTAGGATTAGTGCCGGAAACATTTGCAAACCAAATTGTAGCTAGAGATAGGTATGCAGAAGTAGTTAGTTCTCTTGGAATCCTTGCCTCCACCTTTGAGAGAATTGCTACGAATATCAGAAGCTATCAACGTTCTGAAATATCCGAAATGTTTGAAGCATTTAAAGAAGGGCAAAAAGGCTCATCAGCTATGCCACATAAAAAAAATCCTATTGGTAGTGAAAGAGTAACTGGTTTATCTCGAATTATAAGATCTTATGTAAATACCAGTCTAGAGAATATGGTTTTGTGGAATGAAAGAGATATTTCAAATTCTTCAGTTGAAAGAATCATTCTTCCAGATGTATTTCATTTAATTAGCTTTATGGCAAGTGAATTAAATACAATTATTAGCAATTTAGTAATAAATCATAAAAAAATTGAAAAAAATTTACAGGATGCAAAAAATAAGTCAATAAGTCAAAAATTTCTATCACATCTAGTAAGTAACGGAATTGACAGAGATACCGCATACAGAAAGATACAAAATCAAATATTTGAAGATACACCTCTAAATGAACTTAAAGAAGTTCTAGAAGCTGAGTTCAATGTCAAATTTCCAGACTTCAATGATGGTGTACGTAAAAATGTAGATCAAAATAAATTTAAAGATAAATTTCAGTAAGTTGGATAATTTAAAAAATACATTTCTTGAAATAAAAGAAGAGGTCAAAGACTTAATTCCAAATAATGAGGGAGTGTTTGATGCAGTTATTGCTCCAGTATTTTTTGTTGCATTGGCAAATTTCGTTGATTTAAATATAGCTATTTTTAGTACGGGTGGACTATTAGTTATTTTTCTAATTTATAGAAAGTTGAGAAAACAAGATATAAGATTTGTATTCTATGGCTTGCTCGGTTCTGCTTTTGCCTTATTTCTAGCAAGACTTCAGGGTAGTGCATCTGGATTTTTTCTCCCAGGTATCGTCAGAGACGGTGCAATTGCATTAATGGGATTAATTTCAATAATTATTGGCAGGCCTTTTACAATTTATAGTTCAAAAACTTTTAGAAAATGGCCTAAAGATTGGTACTTTCATCCAAAAGTAAAACCTGCTTATACAAAGGTTGCTTTTATATGGACTATTTATTTAGGTATAAAATCAGGTCTTCAAATATATTTTTTTGAAAATCCTGAAATCCTAGTGGCAATTAAACTTGCGACATCTAATCAAAGTACGTTAGTTCTTCTAGTACTCTCATACATTGTCGGCCAAAGAAGTCTAAAAAATCTGAGTGGACCAAGTGTTGATGAATTCATTAATAATTCACCCGAACCGTGGACTAGTCAACAGAAAGGATTTTAAGGTAATATTTAATTATGAATAATTTTTCTACTTCTGAGGTAACGTCACTTGCGGTAATGTTTGGAATTTTAATTATTACCTATATTGTTTTAAGAAGCATTTTATTTCCAACTATAAAGAAAGTAGCAAAAAAGACATCAACTTTTATTGATGATCTGTTTTTAGAAAAAAGATTTTTAAACAGGCTATCTTATGTAGTTGTATTTGTAGTGTTTACATTTTTAACATCTTCACCAAGGTTCAGTCTAGAAATCTTTTCAAATCCTATAATCTCTAGAGTTATTGACTCACTTTTTGCTTTGTTCATCGGACTCACGATTCTCGAAATGCTTTCAGTTGTTAATAAAATTTCTGAAAAAATAGATTTATTAAAAAATAAACCAATCAAAGGTTACATTCAGATATTAAAAATTATAATTTCTTCATTTATTGCAATAATTATTTTTGCAATAATTACTGGGCAGTCTGTCGCATACTACATCAGTGGTCTTGGAGCTCTAACTGCTGTATTGCTTTTGGTTTTTCAAGACACAATACTCTCATTTGTTGCCTCAGTTCAAATTGGTCAAAATGACATAATTAAGATCGGTGACTGGGTAGAGGTACCAGAATTTGGAGCTGATGGTGATGTGGTTGATATTGCTCTTCACACTGTAAAAATCCAAAATTGGGATAAAACAATTACAACTATTCCAACTTCAAAAATTGTAAATACTTCAGTTAAAAACTGGAGGGGTATGTCTGAATATGGAGGCAGGAGAATAAAAAGATCACTACTTATTGACATTTCTAGTATAAAGTTTTTGACAAAAGAAGAAATTTCAAACCTCGAAAAACTATCGCCAATAAATAGCTATATTTCAGAAAAAATTAAAGAAGTTGATGAATTTAACAAATCTAATCATAATTCTGACAATCCTTTGGAAGTTAGAAAGCTGACAAATATTGGAACTTATCGTGCTTATGTCGAGAACTATTTAAAACAAAATCTAAATCTAAATACAGAATCAATGACATTCCTTGTGAGACAGTTGCCTTCATCATCTGAAGGTGTACCAATTGAAATTTATACATTTACAAATACAACTGAATGGGTGGCTTATGAAAAAATTCAATCAGATATTTTTGATCATTTGTTTGCAATTCTGCCAAAATTTGGACTAAGGGTTTTTCAGAGTGGAGTTCTAGAAGCAGTTGCTATGAAGAACTTGCCATTTAATCAGTTGGACGAATAAATCTTTTGGAAAACGCAATGCCTCCAAATAGTATAAAAATATAATTTAAATAGTTTCCATATTTGCTGTATGGAGTTTCTGTCTGCCTTACTTCAAGCTTTTCGGTTAATATTGCTGTTTCAAATAATTCAGTTTTTGAAATAACCTTTCCATTGTGATCTATAAATGCTGATTTACCAGTAATTGCTGCATGTACAATTGGTCTCTCGTTTGAAATTGCATTTGCCCTAGACATTAATATAAACTGATCTGACATGCCGCTTTCTCCATAACTTGCTTGGTTAGTAAGAATTACAACTAATTCTGCACCATCTACAACACTATTTCTGATATATCTTTGAAACGATCCTTCAAATGAAATAACAGTAGAAATTTTTATATCATTAACCATAAATATTTTTTGACCCTCTCCCCTAATCATGTCACGAGGAACTAATGCTAATGGAGGAATCCAATTTAAATATTTTCTAAATGGAATATACTCTCCAAATGGTACAGGATGCTGTTTTAAGTATTGGTCTAAAATTTCTCCATTCTTGTTAATGAAAATACCATAATTTTCAAAATATTTTTTTTGTACAGGCCTATCTCCACCAATTAAAAAATATGAATCTAATCTCAAAGCTTCATTAGAAATTTCGTTTTGAACTCTACTGTGTATCTCGGGATCGTTGTTAAATCCCGTTGAGCTCTCAGGCCAAACTACTAAATCAAAGTTCCCCTCAAGAGACTGCGTTTGGGATAAATGGCTATCGTAGATTTTCTGTCTCTCATTGCTACATCTATTTTTTGTACCGGGACAAGGGCTGTTTCCTTGAACAATTGCAATGTTAAGTTCTGATCTTTCTATTTGGAGGTCTTGGTGGTCACTTACCACAAAATTAGAAATTAATATTATAAAAATTATTAATGAAAATATTATGTAGTTTTTTAAATACTTTTTTTGTTTGTTTTTTGAAAAGACACCAAGTGCAATTATTAAAGGAAGAGATTGTAATAAAAGAGAAGAACCCGTTGGTCCAAAATTTTTAAAATACAAAGGAACTTCAAAAAATAATAGGCTGTCTATAGGACCTGTTAATAAAACTGTCGATGGAAAACCCCAGGGGAAACCACCAAATGGAAAATATGCTCTAAGCAAATCAAAGATTGCTATAGCCGACAATAAAACATAAAAATTGTCTTCAGATTTTGAACTTAGGTAGGAAAATAGTTTTGCGAATATTCCGTACATTAATCCCATTAAAATTGTTAGGGGGATCCAGGCTTCAAGTCCTATTGATTGAATTCCAAATAAAATTACACCATACGCAATGCACCCAAAGATGAAACCTGATAAAAAAGATTTTTCTTTTGATAGCAATGAATAATAAAAAAAACAAAGTGCTGGAAAAATCAAATACCAAAAATCGTAAGGGGGGAAGCTTAAGAAATAGAGCAAGCCAGCAATAATGGCATTTATTAACATATGCTTATTATGTTAATAATTCCTTTTACTGAAATAAACTAATTTATATTTCTCAAGATTACATATAGTCCAGACAGTACTGAGAAATAAGTTACTGCTTGAGAAATAAATTTATCAGAAATTTTAGAAAAAAGTGTACTAGAAACTCTTATTCCTATTAATACAAATGGAAGAAAAATAGTAAATAATAAAATATGATCCCATAGCAAGTTACGACTGAGTAATAAAAGCGAGAGTGTTATAACAATACCTATGCTAAAAACACTATTTAGAGAGGGGCGAAATTCTTGAGATCTAGTGTTCCTGTACAACAATGCAACCGGAGGACCACCAATTGCTGCAACCATTCCAAATACACCTGAAAAAATTCCTGCGAGAAAGGAATTCAAGATATTTCTATTTATAACCCAACCAAAAAAAGAACCCACACCAGCTATAAAAACTATAAATCCCACTGAGACCGATAGATACTTTTCTGATAGATTTAAAAGTAAAAAAAGCCCAATTGGTCCACCAACTAACCTACCTAAAATAAGTGGTTTTACTTTCGAGAGGTCAACTTCTTCCTTCTCCCGGTAAAATACTCTGATTGCTAGTGGAAGGCCTAGTAAAGATAATAATTGCGGAACTAAGTTTGGTTCAATTTGAACGATTACAGGAGAGGCAATTACTGCAAAGCCAAATCCAAGAACGCCTTGCACTGCAGAGCTGATAAACAAAAGTAAAGCAATAAAAATTACTTCAAATAAAGTTAACTCAAATGGAAAGTTCAACCAAGTTCTTCTTCAATTAACTTGAGAATTTCTCCATCCTCAGAGTGTCTTCCTAATTCTTTTTTTGAAAAAAGTAATTTTTCATTTAATTGGAATTCGAATACTCCTCCACCGCTTGGAATTAAATTAATTGATTTAACTGTATTACCATATTTTTCTAAAATATCTTCAATCGTACTAACTGCACGAGGTGTGTAATTTCAAACTACACAAAATTCAAGTTTGATATCCATATCTAAATAGTATCATATAAAAAGTTAAAGGAGTTGGATGTTTAACTATTCGAATGTAAATCTCGAAAGCTTAAAAAAAGATTTAGAACGTACTATTAGTGAATGTAATTCGATGGTTGATAGAATTAAATCTTTAAAGAATGTCAGCTTAAATCATTTCAATGAATTAGAAAGTGTTGTGTATGACCTTTCTGGAAGGATAGCTTTTCTAGGAGACGTTCATCCGGATGAAAAAATTAGAGAATTTGGCAATAAAGCAGATTCAGAAATACAAAATTTTGCATTACAGATTTTTAATGATCCAGATATTTACAAAAAATTTAATGAAGTGATAATTGACGCTTCAGACAATGAGGAAATTGAATTTCATAACGATCTTAAAATAGATTTTATTGATGCTGGCCATACCCTTACGCATGAAAGGAAAAATAGATTATCAGAAATTGATATAAAACTAATAGAACTAGGGATATCATTTTCAGAAAATATAGCTAAAGACAAGACTGAGATTCAATTTTCTGAAGTTGAACTAAAGGGGTTAAGTAATAATGAACTTAACAACTTAAGAAAAAGTGGTGATAAGTTTGTTATAACTATGGCATATCCTGATATAAATGCAGTAATGGAAAACTGCACTGTAAGAACAACTAGAGAAGCTACCTGGAAAGCTTTCAACAACAGAGTTGTAAATGAAAATAGTCCGATTCTTGAAGAAGCTGTTGTATTACGAAATGAAAAAGCTGGCTTATTTGGATTTAAGACATGGGCAGAGTACAGACTACAAAACAGGATGGCTAAATCTCCAAAAAATGTTAAAGCTATGTATGATGACTTAATTCCAAAACTACACAAATCAGCTGAATTAGAAAAGAAGGAACTAGTTATTGATGATATTGCTATAGAGGACATTGCACCTTGGGATATTAGGTATTTTATTTCCTCAGAACGAGGTAAAGTTAGCAATATTAAAAACAGTGAACTAAAAAAATATTTTTTTATACACGATGTAAAAATTGAAATGTTTAAGGTTTGTGAAGAAGTTTTTAATTTAGAAATTAAACCTGAGTCAAATGAATCTGCTTGGCATGAAGATGTAGAACTATGGTCTTTATGGGAGAGGGGTGGTGAACAATTGGCTTATTTTTACTTAGATTTATACCCAAGAGAGGGTAAGTATACACATGCAGCAGTGTTCGATATATCTTCAGGTGGATCATCAAGACAAGAGTTGCCAGTATGTTCAATGGTTGCAAATTTTCCAAATCCCAATACAGGAGACGGACTGATGACATTTGATGAAGTAGAAACTCTGTTTCATGAATTCGGACATGTTTTACACAACGGGATTGGTAAATCTAAATATACAAGGTTTGTCGGTGCTAACTGTGAGTGGGATTTTGTAGAAGCGCCTAGTCAAATTATGGAACACTGGGTTTGGAAAGTTGAGTGCTTAAAAAAAATTTCAAGACATATTGAAACAGGCAAAGCTTTATCAGACGGGATGTGTAAAAAGCTAAACAGTTCTAAAAATATTGGAGCTAGCCTTCTTGCCTTACGACAAGTGTCGTTTGGTTTAGCTGACCAACACTTGCATGGGGAGCATTTTAATGATTCCCTAAATGATATAGAACAGATTTCACAAGAGGTGACAACAATTAAATATCCTGATGATACAAATCACCTTCCAGCATTTGGACATCTGCTGGGTGGATATGATGCTGCATACTACGGTTACTTATGGGCTGAAATTATTGGTGATGATATGTTTAGTAGATTTGAAAATGAAGGGGTATTGTCTAATTCTGTTGGGATTGATTATAAAAATAAAATATTAAAGCCAGGTGGAACTTTAGATGCTGAGTTAATGGTTAAGAATTTCTTAGGTAGAGAGTGGAATGATGAGGCATTTTTATTTCAAAAAAACTTGATAAATTAAAGCTCTTATCTAAAATAAAAAACTTAATAAATTAAAGTTGCTAACTAAAATAAAAGTGGTAACCTTGTGAATATATTCACAAAGAATATAAAGGAATAAAATGACAGACGGACTAAAAGCAAGTCAAATTAAAGGTGGGATAAGACCTTCTAAAAGTTTTGACCAAGGCAGAGTGTGTAAAGATGAATCTTGTAGCACTAAATTAAGTATTTATAACAAAAGAGATCACTGTTTCAATCACGCTCCTGTGAAATACCCAAGAGTAAGAGGCAGAATTCTACAAGAAACTGCTTAAGTTTTAATCCCCCCCCTTATCGAAATCTCCCCCAAGAGGTTTCTTATAAGCCCCTTCTAAAGGGGCTTATTTTATAAATTAAACAATATTATCATTTAAATATGGAAACAATATTTACTGTACCTGAAATTAGCTGTGGACACTGTAAGGAAACAATCGAATCAGCTATAAACACTATAGAAGCGGTTCAAGAAGTATCTGTCGACATTGATAAGAAATTAGTTGAGATTAATTCAACTGATGCAATTGACATGGAGGTTGTAACCAATTTGTTAGATGAACAAGGCTATACAGTTGTCGAATCAAACTAAATCAATCAATTTAGACATAGATGGTATGACTTGTGCTGCTTGCGCAGCAAGAATCGAACGTATCTTATCTAAAAATAGTAATATTCTGGACTCCTCCGTCAGCTTCCCTTTGAAATTGGCAACAATAGATATCATAGAAAATAGTAATTTTCAGATAAAAGAAGTTATCGAATCAGTTAACAAAATTGGTTATAAAGCAAGAGAAGCCCAAGAAGAGAATGAAGATAAAAAAATTAAATTTAATTTATTGGTGCCAATATTATCAATTTTATTAGCTGCCTCTTTAAAATATTTTTTCGAATCAGGTTACGACCTGATCGCATACGCACTTGGTTTTTTTATTATTTTATTTTTAGGCAGAAATTTTCACATCTCGGCAGCTAGAAAATTGCGACATCTTGATTTTAATATGGATACTTTAATTTCGTTAGGGAGTTTAAGTTCACTAATAATATCAATTATTCCTGTTGAGCTAATTACCACAACTTCACTTTCAATAAATGAAAATAAAATGTTTTTAGATACAGGTGCTTTTATAGTTTCATTTCTCTTAATAGGTAAGGCTGTTGAAGATAAAGTAATTGAAGAATCTGTCAAAACATCTGAATCAATTAAAAATAGGATGCCAAAAACTCTTATCGTATTGAGGAAGAATAAGAAAATTGATATTCCAATTAAGGAAATTCAAAAAGGGGATTTGTTTGATGTTAAAGCTGGAGAAATCATCCCTGTTGATGGAATTGTTGTTGAAGGAAAGTCTACAGTAGATGAAAGTCTACTTACCGGAGAAGCTCTTCCAATCAGAAAAGACGTTAAAGAAGGAGTTGTAGGAGGCAGTGTTAATCTTGAAGGGCTACTAAAAATTGAGGTTGTGGAGTCCTATCAGCAATCTACATACAATCTAATTGAAGATTTAATTCGTAATGCACAAGCAACAAAGCCAAAAATTCAAAAGTCTCTTGATAAGATAACCCAATTCTTTGTTCCTCTTGTACTGTTTATTAGCTTTTCTACTTTTATTTATAATTTTATATTTCAAGATGCTGAAGTTTTAGATGCCTTAAGAAACACCATAGCTGTATTGGTTATTGCGTGTCCTTGTGCCCTAGGGCTAGCTACGCCAATAGTATTATTTAAAACTGCGACAGTAAGCAAAACAAGGGGTTTTTTATTCAAGAATTTTGACATACTTCAAAGATTTGGCGATATAAGTAATATGGTCTTTGACAAAACAGGTACTTTATCTTCAGGTATTTTTAAAATTACTAAATTTGAAAATTCATACCATGACATAACAGAAGATAATTTTCTTCAGTTAGTTAGTAGTCTTGAAAACTATTCTCAACACCCAATAGCAAAAAGTATTGTTTATGAAGCTGAGCTTAGGGATTTAGAGCTTTTACCAGCTTCAAATGTTAAGGAAACTTCAGGTGTTGGCATAGAAGGAGTTGTTGCGGAAAAAATGATAGTGATTACAAAAAATCAAAATAGCAACTTGCCCTCTTTAAAAATTATGATTGATGAAAAAGAATTTATCTTAAACCTAGAAGAAGAATCAGCTATTGGTTTAAACTTTTTAGCAAAACTAAGACAAGAAAAAAGCATCACTATTTTATCTGGAGATAAAGAAGATAACGTTAAAAGATTTGCAGAAAAACATGGAATAACTGAATACTACTCAGATAGAAATCCGGAAGAAAAATTGCAATTTATAAAAGACAAACAAAATAATGGTGGCGTTATATTTATTGGCGATGGTATTAATGATTCTCCTGCGATAAAACAAGCTGACGTTGGTGTTACAACTTCTTCTAGTAGTCAAATAGCACAAGTCTCAGGCGATATTTTAATTTACAAAGGAGGTCTTGAAACTTTAAGTGAAGTTTTTGATTTATCAAAAAAATCAAAATCTAGGATTAATCAAAATTTATTCTTAGCTTTTATTTACAATACCTTGATGATACCACTGGCCGTAGTTGGTTTAATAACTCCTAACCTTGCCGCTTTAGCAATGGCTCTATCAAGTATTTCAGTAGTGCTTAATTCTGCAAGAAAACTATAAAGATTTATATTAAATAAATTTGATTCAGGGTTAACCTTTCATTATGGAAGATGTAGTTTGGTATCGTAAGCCTCTTTTGTCAGAGCCAGTCGCAATCCTTGCTTTTGAAGGATGGAGTGATGCTGGAAATACTGCTACTGGATGTGTTGAAAATTTAAGCTGTACATATGAAGTTGATCCCTTTGCTGAGTTAGATTCTGATTCTTATTACAACTATCAAATGAGAAGACCTGTAGTAGAAGTTAAGGATTTTGGGGAGAGAAATTTTCACTGGCCACAAACATCTTTTTATTCAATTGAAGACTATAAGCTAAAGAGTGATTTAATTCTAGTTTTTGGTGAAGAGCCCTCAATGAGATGGAAAGAATATTCAAGAAATATTACTGAAACTCTTCTTGAGCTTGGAGTAAAGAAAGCTGTTACTCTTGGTGCATTCTTTGGGCAGGTAGCTCACACTCTTCCCGTACCAATCTTTGGGGTAAGTAGTGATCCTACTTTTCATTCAAGATTCAATGTGTTGAATCCAAATTATTCTGGCCCAACTGGTATCACGAGTGTTGTAGGACAATCACTCAGAGATAGTGGTATAGAAACCTCTGGGCTCTGGGCTGCGGTACCTCATTACTTAAGTAGCGGAGGTTACCCTAAAGGCATGGTGGCATTGTTGAGTAAAACATCCGATATATTGAAAATTGATATTGACGACTCTGGTATTCAAGGTGAAGGTCAACAATTTGAATTAAAAATTAATAAAGCTATGGAAAACTCTCAAGACTTAGCTGAATATGTTTCTAAATTAGAAGAAGCTGAAGTGAGTATAGAAGACAATTTTTCTGAAGATAACCTTGTTCAACAAATTGAAGATTTTCTTAATGAAGAGAGAGACTTTTAACTAGACGCTCTTCTTTTTATGTCTATTTGATTTACGACGTTTACGATATTTGTGTTTTGACATTTTTTTACGTCTTTTCTTAATCAAAGATCCCATAAATTAAATTTTTTTCCTTTTTTCCTAACTGCGAAAGTCTAACGGATTTTCATGATTAATTGAAAATCTTTTTAAAGTTTTTTATCAATACCAAGCTTTATTGCTTTTAATAAAGCATTTTTAGCAGTACCTTTACCATCTGAAGAACGTCTTAATGCCCATAATCCCCATGTGATCATGGATAGTATTTCAAAATATTCAAACTTTTCAATTTCATCTTTTTTTTCAATATTAATTTCATTAAGTGCCTGTTGACGCATGCTCCTATTTAAGTCGAACTCATTTTGCCAAAATAAGTCTGCGTAATCAAAATACTTGTCTCCCATCGATGAATATTCCCAGTCAATTAGGTATGTCTGGTCATCATATATTACAAAATTACCTGAATAAAGATCTTGGTGACAGGGTTTATTATTAATACCAATTTCTGTAATTTTTTTAATAATCTCGAATCCAACTTCTCTTGCTTCTTTCTCGATTGGGTTAGAAATATCTGCAATTTTGCTAAACACATTGAGTGGTGAAAAATTATTTTCAAAAACTAAATCTGAATTATGTAAATCAAATAGTTTTTTAAAAGCTTCCTTTCTCATATTTTCTTTTTTAAAATCAGAAGATTTATATGTGTATATATCAAAATATTTAGATATTTTTACACCCGTGTCTTCATCAAAAATTAAATAAGGTAAAGTCAATCCATATTCCTGTGCTTTTAGTGTATTTTGTTTTTCAGATTTTCTATTAATTACATCTGTGTTATCGCCGGGTATTCTTAAAACGTACTTTTTATTATCTAGATCTACTACATAACTTGTATTTGTAATGCCATCTAGTTCTGAAATCTCATATTTACTTTCATTTTTTGAATTCGAAATGCCATACTTTAAAAATATTTCAATCACTTCACTAGCTTTGATCATATTCATTATCATAATATAAGTTATGAATGATCCATTTGCACTAGATTTAACAATTATTCTTCTTTTGCTAGGTGTTGGAGCAGCTATGGTTGCGGGAAACCTCGCGGCTTTTTTTAACAAGAATTATAAAAGAGAAAATATGTATTTAAGAAGAACTATTTTTTTAACTGGTGTTGGTCTTTTAATAATTCTTTGGTCTATTGCATCTTTAATAAACAGATAATTTTTTATAAAACGATTAATATATTCAAAGAGTAAGGGGAAAAATGTTATCAGATATAGACATAAAAAACTCAATTAAAAATAATGAAATTGAGATATCTCCATTAATTGAAGATTACATCCAACCTTCAAGCGTAGATCTAAGAGTAGGAGCTGATTTTAGAGTTTTTGAAAATCATAAATATTCACATATTGATCCAAAAGCTCAACAAGATGATCTAACTTCACTTGTAACTGCAACGACCGAAGAACCATTTGTACTTCATCCTGGTGAATTTGTACTTGGAACTACATTCGAAAAAGTTTCTCTTTCAAATAAAGTTGTTGCTAGACTCGAAGGAAAAAGTTCACTTGGAAGGATTGGTTTATTAATTCACTCTACTGCCGGTTTTGTTGATCCAGGATTTTCTGGATACTTAACACTTGAACTTTCAAACGTAGCAAATCTTCCAATAAAAATTTACCCTGAGATGAAGATTGGTCAAATTTCTTTTTACTATCTGAATTCACCTTCAGAATCTGAATATGGTTCAGAAACTTATGGGAGTAAGTACCAAGGGCAAGAAGGGCCCACTCCAAGTAAAAGTCATACTGACTTTAAAAAATAATGATTCCAGGAATAGGTACACTAATAAATTCATTTGCTGTAATTGGTGTTGGAATTTTAACAAGGTTCTTCGTCAAAAAAGAAATTAAAAATTTCGAAAACAATTTATTGCCACTTGGTCTTCTTGTTCTAACACTGGGGATAAGAGAGTCGCTAAAAAGTCCCGAGTTTTTACTCACATTAATAGCGATATTAATTGGTGCAATTATAGGTTCTTACTTAAGAATAGAAGACAGAATAAAAAGTTTTGGAGAGTATCTACATAAGAAATTTGAAAAAGAAAGTTCAGAAAAAAGCAAGTTTATAGAAAGCTATTTAACTGCATCTTTAATTGTAATAACTGGGCCGCTTGCTATCGTTGGTCCCTTTCTCGATGTAGTAGAAGGAAATATAGAATTACTTTTAATTAAAACTGCGCTCGATTGTTTTCTTGTGCTTTTTCTAACTTCAAGTGGTGGAAAAGGAGCCGGATACTCCGGAATTTCAATTTTAATCTACCAAGGATTTTTTACGTTGTGCGCATTAGGTCTTGGAGGTTCTGTAGACCAAGTTGTAGCAGATTCAATTGCCGGTATTGGTGGAGTTTTGCTTGTAGGTGTTGGAATTAATCTATTGGGATTAAAGCAAATACCAGTTGGTAACTATATATTGAGTCTGTTTATTCCCTTCTTTATAACATTTTAAAAGTTCTAGTTGATCCTTCAACTCCACTAAATAAGCTTGCTATTTTTTCTGATTCTTGTTCAAATGTTCCTGTTATATATTTAGGCTCTTGAATTCCAAAACACCTATTCTTAAAATCAATTTCAATTGGGACATAAGGAATATTTAATCCTTTTGCTAAATAATAAAAGCCGCTTCTAAATTGCTTAACAGGTTCAACTCCCCCTTCTGGAGCTATAACTAAAATGTAGTTATTAATAGTTTTAAATTCTTCAACAGCTCCTCTGATTAATCCTTTGGAGTTAACACGATAAACAGGTATACCACCGAGCTTTAACATCAAATACTTTTGTAACCACCAGAATGGCCAGGGAACTCCCTGCCTGTCTAAATTTTTAGATATAGTAAATAAACTTGGAAGCCTAGTAAAAACCCAAGCTGCTCCAAAAAAATTGACTTTTAAATCTAATGCCCATACAGCTAATAACGCATACCAGGCATCTCTCATAGCTGTATGGGGAACACCTATAAGTATCATTTTTTCCAAATCAGGAATTTTTCCTTTAATTTCCCATCTAAAAACTTTTAGCAATAACCTGCCTAAAGGTCCTAATATTTTTCTTTGTTTTTTAGCTAGTTTTTCATTCGTAGAAATCATAATTTTTCCACAAACTTAGCTATCTGTACAGCATTTAAAGCAGCGCCTTTTAAAAGGTTGTCAGAGACAACCCAAAAATTTAAAATATTTTTTGATGAAAGACCTTGTCTAAGTCTTGAAACTAAGACCTCATCATTGCCCTCTACATCTATTGGTGTTGGTAATGAATCATTCCAGACTTCTACACCCTCAAAATTGTTTAGTAAATCAGTGCATTCCTCTACATCAATTTCATTTTCAAACACTGCTGAGCAAAAAGTCCCATGGCCTGTTCTTACTCCAACCCTTGCATTAGATGGTTCAACAATTAAATCTGGAATTGATAGTATTTTTCTTGATTCATGGACAAATTTCATTTCTTCATCAGAGTATCCGTTGTCAGTTAAGCTTCCTGCAAGAGGAATGACGTTCCGAGCTATTGGATTTGAATAATAAGCTTGTTCATAATTAGCATCTAATTTATTACCTAATAAAGTCTCTATTTCTAATGATTTTATAGCTTCAGAACCTGAACCAGACACTGCCTGATAAGCAACAGGAGTCATGGAAGATAAGGTGTACTTATCATGTAAGGGCTTTAAAGCCATTACCAATCCCATTGTTGTACAGTTTGGATTAGATATCAGTTTTGATTCTTTTGTGATTATCTTTTCATTAATTCCATACACAACAAGAGGAACTTCATCTTTCATTCTAAAAACAGATGAGTTGTCTATTACAAACGAACCTTTATCTATGAAATTGTGTGCGTAATTTTTAGATCTTTCACCACCAGCTGAAAAAAGTGCAATGTTGTATTCTCCAATATTTTCCTTATTTAGTTCTTTAACAGCTATCTCTTTGTCGTTAATTTTTATCTGTTTTCCTTCTGAAGATTTTGAAGCAAAGAGTGAGTATTCAACATCTACATTGAAATACTGTTCACATAAATTTATAATATTTGTGCCAACAAGGCCTGTTGCACCAACAATTGCTATCTTCATTCTTTTTCTATGAATTCCCTATGTAAAGCTTCCAAAGCAGCGTTTATATCTTTACTGTCAATTACACAAGAAACTCTGATAGGTGATGTTGAAATCATTGAAATATTTATTGAGTTCTCTCCTAATATTTGAAACATTTTTGATGCAACTCCTGATTCTGATTTCATCCCAGCACCAATTATCGACACTCTTCCGACATTTTCATCAATATCGTAACCTTTGGCTTTAAGGTCTATTGCAATATTTTTCAACATGTCTTCAACAGCATCTTTTTGTTCAGTAGGTGCTGTAAATGAGATATCAGTTATAGAGTCTTTGGACACATTTTGGACGATCATATCTACATTGATGCCTATGTCTGATAATGAACCAAAAACTGTTCCTGCAATTCCAGGTTGATCTGGTACCTCAAAAAGAGTAAATTTAACTTCTTTAGTGTTATGAGTCACTCCACTAACTAATGCTTCTTCCATAACTTTCTCTTTTACTTCAGTACCTTCATTATTTGTAAATGTCGATTTTACAATTATTGGTACATTATACCTTCTGCCAAATTCTACAGACCTAGCCATTAAAACTCCAGCGCCTGAAGAAGCCATTTCTAACATTTCTTCATAAGTAATTTCCGGAATTAATTCAGCAGAGCCGACCACTCTCGGATCTGCAGTAAATACTCCTTCTACATCGGTAAATATTTCGCACCTCTCTGCTCCAAGAGCAGCAGCAAGTGCAACTGCAGTCGCATCAGAACCTCCTCTGCCTAAGGTTGTTATTTCTTTAGTGTCTCTGTTAAACCCCTGAAATCCAGCAACAATTACAATATCTCCGTTCTCTAAGCCTTCTTTAACTCTTTCGCCTGTTATTTCTTCTATTTCAGCTTGTCCGTGTCTAGATGTTGTAATTATTCCAGCTTGAGAACCAGTAAGAGAAAAAGAACTATATCCAAGACTATTGAGGTGCATTGATAATAATGACATTGTGATTCTCTCACCTGCTGATAAAAGCATATCTAGTTCTCTTGGTGTTGGATTCTCTGAGAGATCGTTTGCAAGTTGAATTAATTCATCTGTACTGGAGCCCATTGCAGATGGAACAACTACTACATCATTACCATTTTTCTTGCAATCGATAATTCTCTCAGCAACAATTCTGAGTGAATCTGTATCTGCAACACTCGTACCGCCAAATTTTTGCACTATTAAACTCATTGGAAACATTCTAATTAGTTTATTAAAGAATTAAAGACCCTAGTACTCTTGTTTTATGAGCATAGATTTGCATACACATTCAATTAATTCGGATGGGACACTTAAGCCTGAAGAAATCGTTAAATTAGCAGCATCATTGCACCTAGAAGCAATTTCTATTACTGATCACGAATACCTGACAGAGGTTGATAATTCTACTGATGTAAAGGTAGTAAATGGAGTAGAAGTAAGTGCAAATTGGTACAACTTAGAAACAGAGAATAAATTTGCTGGTGTGCATCTGTTGATTTACTTTATCAATAGATTAGACCCATTAAATATAAAATTAGAAGAAGTAAGAAAGCAAAAGGTAGAGAGAAATTATAAAGTTTTAGAAAATCTTAGAAATGTTGATATAGATATTGAAAATTCAGAACTTGATCTATTTGAAACTAAGGTTCCTGGAAGGCCTCATATAGCAAAACTTATGGTTGAAAAAAATTATGTGAGCAGTATAAGTGAAGCCTTTATAAAATATTTAGGTAATGGAAAAATTGAAGACTTGAACAGCCATCAACTAGATATTAAAGAAGTAATTGATTTAGCAAAACAATCTAACTCTTTGATTTTCCTTGCTCATCCACATACTCTTATGAGTAATAGTGACTCTACCAAGAGAAAAAATTGGGTTAATAATAAGTTCAATGATTATATAAAAGACTTAAAGTCATTTGGAATTGATGGAGTTGAAGTTTATTACCCGGGTTACAGCGCATCCACTAGGGACACTCTTCTTGGCTTACTATCTGATAATGACTTAATGGCTTCAGGGGGAAGTGACTTTCATGGTGAAAATAAACCGAATAACTTACTTGGAATTGGATATGCAAATAATCCAATAAAGGTTCCTTTAAATTTACTAAATAAGATGGAAGACGCACATGCAAAATTATAAAAAACTAATTGGTTCAATTTCTATTGTCACCTTTTCGTATGCTGCTAGCAGAGGGTTGGGGTTTTTTAGAGAAATTCTTCTTGCAAGATGGGTTGGGGTTACACAATTTGCAGATACATTAGATTTAGCTTTTATAATTCCGGACTTCTTGTTCTATCTTTCAGCAGGAGGATACCTAGCAATTACTTTAATTCCTCTTATGAGTAGTAAGAAAGAAATTGAACTAAATGAATATTTTCTTTCTTTGTTATATGGTCTTTCAATAGTATTTGTTACATTTTCTTTAATAATTTATAGTTTTAGAAATAAATTTGCTGAATTTTTGGGTGTTGAATCTATTGAGTATTTTAATGAAATCTTTACTCCAGTAATTTTTAGTCAAGTTTTCTTTTTTATTGGAGCAATACTCATGTCTTATCAGTACCTAAAGGAGAAGTTTATTTATACAGCTTTTGCTCCTGTAGTTTACAATGCTTCAATAATTTTATTTGGTTGGATTAATTCATCAACGCCTGAAAATACTGTAAGAGGTTTTGCGATTGGTACTCTGGTTGGCTCTATTGCAGGACATCTAATATTACAAATTATTGGAGCATCCAAATCTGGATTAAAATTTAACCTAACTTCTCCAAAATTTAAATATGTAAAGGAATATCTTTTTGTTTCTTTTCCCCTTGTGGTGGGTCAGTCAATTGCTGTTGTTGATGAACAGTTGTATAGAATTTTTGGATCAATTCTTAGCGCTGGAAGTGTCGCTTCTTTTAGGTATGCAAGAAGAATAGCGTTACTACCAGTTGGTGTAATAGCACAAGCAATAGGAGTTGCTAGTTATCCATTATTAGCGAAGCTTTATAAAAATAAAAATTTTAAAGAGCTCAATCTGCTAATTAGAAAACAACTTGTTTATCTTTTTACAGTAAACGGAGCCATAATGGTTTTCTGTATTTCCAATTCAAAATTTTTAATTGAATTAATTTATGAACGAGGAGCATTTTCAACTCAAGACACAATAAGGGTTAGTAGTGTGTTCTCTATTGTTGCACTTGCTATAGTTCCTTGGTCGATAAATCAAATACTAACAAGATCTTTTTATATTCAAAAAAAATATTGGTTCCCTGTAGCAAGTGGATCTTTAATAACATTTACCGCAGTTGTGTTATTAATTATGACAGGAAACAAGACTGCAGAAGAATATGCTATTGTAATTACTTTTTCTTTGTTTTTATATTCATTGATATTACTTTTTACAGTGAAGTTTGATGAAACGAAAGTTCTAAATAAACCAATGCTTCTTGACTTATCTAAAGCTTTTATGATCTTGTTAATAATTTATTTTTTAATTAATCAATTATTTACAACTGCAGGAATTATTAGTGCGCTTATAAGTCTGTCAATAATATTTTTAATATCTTATGCTTCAATACATTTGCTAAAATTTGAATATATTAATATTACAAAAAGAAGATAATGCAAAAATTTCCACTTAAAAAAGGTTTATCTAGTGCACAAGGGTTGCATCAAGAAATTAATGACTACATAGATGTGCTGATGGGCCATATTAATCCCCCAATAGCTGATGGAATTGATACACTTTTTGAAGTTAGTAGCACCTACCTAGCAAGAGCAAAAGAGATAGAAATTAAACTTTTAGAGAGAGAGCGCAATACAAAAGTGGAATCAGGGGACGAATTGAAAAAGTTTAGAACCGGTGAATTAAGAAGCTTTATTGAGCTCTGTAAAAGTGCTCAGAATCAAGGATCAAGAAGAATAACAGTTGCTTTAAGTGAATTAAATCTTAAAGAAAATTAATCCATGCTTTTGATATCAAAGACTTCATTTATATTATCCTGAAAACCATTTTCTGAAACTAAACGTTCAGAAGTTCCATCAATAGCTTTAATTTCGATAGATATAATTATTCCCATCATTTTTGCAATACATGATGAAATAAATTCTTTTATATCATTTGATTTATTTAACTCTGAAATTAGATATTCATTTTCTTTATTAATGAATAAAATCAATTTATTTTGATCATCTATCTCTGGTGAAACTAAGGTCAAATATGAATATTTCCTAGGAGTTAATTCGTCTTTTGCTTCCTGAAGAACTTTTGGCCAATAGACATCAAAATTGCCAATATCTTTTGGTGAAGATTTTGGAGGTGCTGTTTCTTTACTTATTTTTTTTTTCGTAGTTTTATTTTCTATATTTTTTTGTATATCCTGCGTTACTTTTTCTACTTTTTTTGAAACGGGTCTTAAAGCACTTTCTCCTTCAAGTAAATCTACCCTTCTTGAGAGAGACTTAATATCAGAGGCTAACTCCGGTTTAATAAGCTTTATTAAAAACAGTTCTAATTTTAATTCCTGTGAAGGTGCACTTTGTATAGATTGATTCAGTTCATCGAGAATATCAAGAATTCGTGATAGCTCTCTAGCATTTATGTATTCATTTGAATTTTTAACTAAGTCTTTTTCGTTTTCACTAATATTTAAATAATTTATGTCATCAGGCAAGTACTTAAAATAAAATATATTTCTAAATAATCCAGTTAAGGAATTTAGAATGTCTAAAGGTTGTAGCCCCTTGTTGTAATTGGATTGCAATATATTAAGAACCTCTGAGGTATCTTGTGCATTTATTGACTCAATAATTTTGAACATATCTGCATTTGATACTTTCCCTAAAATACTATAGAGGTCGTCTATATTTGCTTTATCTCCAAATGTATTATAGGTTTGTTCAAAGAGATTGATAGCGTCGCGAAGGGATCCTTCACTTTGGTTTGATATATATTTTAAAACCTCATTTCCAATTTTAATTTTTTCACTTTTTGCAATCCTTGTAAGCGTTTCAACAATTTCTTCGTTACCAATCCTTTTAAATGCAATATGGGTTGTCCTGCTTTTAATAGTTTCCAGTACACGATCTGGTTCAGTAGTTGCAAGGATAAAGATTACATGTGATGGTGGCTCCTCGAGTGTTTTCAGGAATGCATTAGAGGCAGCATTTGATAACATGTGCACTTCGTCTAAAATAAAAACCCGTTTGTTTCCTGGACTACTTGCAATGAAATTAATGCTGTCATTTAAGTCTCTTATATCATCAACTTTATTGTGTGACGCAGCATCAATTTCTGTTATGTCGAATACAGGATCACACCCAAGAGTTGTTGCGATTATTCTTGCTAAAGAAGTTTTTCCAACACCTCTTGGCCCAGAAAATAAATATGCGTGACTAAGATTGTCATTTTTAACCTGTTGTTGAATAAGTTTTACGGCGTCTAACTGACCAACTAACTCTTCAAGGATGGCTGGTCTGTATTTTCTATAAAATGCTTCTTGCATATCAATAAATGATACTATCTTTCCTTTCTATAATGCACTATACAATTAAACTAAGTCAAATGAGAATAGGTGTAGATTTAGATGGTGTTGTTGCTGATTTCACTGATGGGTGGACCTCACAGTATGAAAAAGACTTTGGTAAAAAGATAAATGAAAATGATATAACAGAATGGGGTCTTGCAAAGCCTTTGACTCATTTTGAAGAAGAGGTTGATTTCTGGAATTGGGCAAAAGATATTAATGGTTCTTCAATCTTTAGAAGTTTAAAAACTTACGATAACGCTGTTGGAGTATTGGTAAATCTTTCGTTAAAGGGCCATGATATAGTGGTTATCTCATCAAAGCCCTGGTGGTCAATACATGACACCCTTATGTGGTTAGGTGAAAATAAAATACCTTCAAAAGAAATACACTTTACTGAAGACAAGTGGAAAATTAACTGTGACGTTTATATTGATGACGCACCACATCAGTTAGAAAGCTTTGTTAAAAACGTACCAGACAAGCTCATACTTAGATTCATTAGACCCTACAACAGATTTATAGAAGGCACTGTTGATTTAAATAGTTGGGAAGAATTATCTCCTTTACTTGAAAACTACAACTTGTAAAGTGAAACTATGAACGATTCATTTATTCTAAGAGATAGAATTTGGAGAGAGCAAAATGAGCGTGTTACTTTATCAAGTAATGCGACATTTGCATCTAACTCGTTAGGAAGAAACATAGATGAAGCACCTGATGTTTTTAGAACATGTTTTGAAAGAGATCGAGACAGAATAATCCACTCAAAAACATTCAGAAGATTAAAGCATAAGACACAAGTTTTTATAAATCCAGATGGGGATCATTTTATTACAAGAATGACTCATACGCTTAATGTAACTCAAATTGGAAGATCTATAGCAAAAACATTAGGCTTAAATCCTGATTTAACTGAAGCAATTTGTTTAGGTCATGATGTAGGGCACTCCCCATTTGGACATACTGGCGAAGATGTTTTAAATGAAATATTAGATGGTGGATGGAGTCATTCAGAGAATTCTGTCAGAATGCTTTCAGTAATAGAACCACTCAATCTTACAAAAGAAACAATAAATGGAATTGAAAAACATCCTTGGAGGTATGAAGAACCTCCCTATTCACCTGAGGGATTAATTTGTAGATTTGCTGATAGAATAGCTTACTTATCACACGATGTTGAAGATGCAATTAGAGCAAGTGTTCTAAAAGTAGAAGATATACCAAAAAACATTACTTCGGTATTAGGCTCTCCCGGGAAAACTTGGGTAAATTCATTAATTTCAGGAATATTTAAAGCTTCCTCCAGTGGAGATTTACAAATGGATGATGAGATTTTAAGTATTATGCATGAACTAAGAGAGTTCATGTTTGAAAAAGTATATCTTAGAGAAGAAACTTTAAACCAAAGATATGAAGCAAGGAAAATTGTAGAAACCTTGGTAATACATTTTGAAAAAAATCCAGATAAACTTCCAGAAAACTATGCTCAAAACCAAAGTGATATTGCAAATTCGGTAGATTATGTTGCAGGTATGACAGATAGATTTGCTATCTCAACTTTTGAAAAAATTAATTAAATTTAGGCTTTCTCTTTTCCATAAATGCAGTAACACCTTCTCTCAAATCTTCAGTTATTAAAAAACTGGTATTCCAAAGCTGAACAAAATCTAATGCTTGCTGAGTTGTTAAGTCTTCTCCCTTATCTAAAACCTGCTTAGTGCCTTGCACAATGTTTGAAGCGTTACTGGCAATTTCTTCTGCAAGCTTAACTCCAGCACTATATAGATCATCAAAATTCTCATAAGTTCTACTGATAAATCTTATTTTTTCAGCATATTCTCCATCAAATATTCTTCCAGTGTAAGCAAGCTCCCTGAGATCACCTTTGGAAACAATTTTTGGCATTCTTTGTAAAACACCAACATCCGCTACAAGACCTAATTTTGTTTCTCCAATTGAAAATCTTGCATCTTTTGTTGAAATTCTTATATCACATGCTGATATCAATGCCGTTGCTCCACCAATACAATGTCCATGAGCTAGAGCAATAACAGGTACTGAGGTTTTGGATAATGCAGTAAATGCATCTTGCATTTTTTGAATTTGTTTCTTTAGTTTTTTTCTATCAGCTGGCGTAGATGACATATCTTCATTAATTTGAAAATCTGACATAAACATTGTTATATCGATTCCAGCAGAAAAACAATCTCCTTTTCCTGCAATCACTATGCAACGCACTTCATCATGATTATCGAGCTCATTGATAATGTCTGGTAATCCAAACCAAACATCTGCATCTAAAGCGTTTTTTTTATCAGGTCTGTTGATCCATACGTATCCAACATTATTTTTAATTTCTTTTAGTAACTTCTCTTCCATTTAATTTATATTAGTAAGATTATGTGATGGATGCTTTCGAAGCTTTATATACAACCAGAGCAATGCGCCGAGTTAGCGAAGATCCTATTCCAGAAGAAGTCTTAAAACAAATGATTGATGCAGGAATCAGAGCTCCAAGTGGTTCAAACCGTCAAGGTTGGAAATTTATTGTTGTTACGGATCAAGAAATTAAAAATAAATTAGGTGACTCATATAGAGAGGCTTGGGATTTCTATGTTAAAGAATTTTACGGAGGAAATGCAGATATGGGAGCTTCAAATGTTCCTAATGATGAAAAAGCTGAACAAGTTGCTCGTATTAGTAAATCTGCAACTTGGCTATCAGAAAACTTCCATAAAGTTCCAGCTATGTTTGTAGTTTTGTCTAGAAATGATCCAACAGGTTCTTCAATTTATCCAGCTATCTGGAGCATTATGCTTGCTGGAAGGGCTCATGGTGTTGGTACTTGTTTAACTACAGTACTTGGAATGTTTAAGCCTGAAAAAGCATTTGAAATTTTAAATATACCGTCTGATAAAGGTTGGAAAATTGATGCCGTCATCACTGCCGGTTATCCACTTGGAAAATGGGGAGTAGCTAAGAGAAACCCTGTTGATGAAGTAACATATCACAATACATGGGGTAATGAAACTAACTGGAATTTAAAAGAACCTCTCTGGAACTATTAGATTTAGCACGCCTGGAGGGATTCGAACCCCCAACCTTCTGATCCGTAATCAGATGCTCTATCCAGTTAAGCTACAGGCGCATGGCGGAGAGGGAGGGATTCGAACCCTCGAGGGAATTTCTTCCCCACTCGCTTAGCAGGCGAGCACTTTAGGCCACTCAGTCACCTCTCCAAGTCAGCGGAGGGAGTGGGATTCGAACCCACGGTATGG
>Ga0222718_10000093_pt1 | contig 84499 bp, 100 predicted proteins | sample C33_27DmetaG_FD_165045 | JGI IMG/M metagenome (GOLD analysis project Ga0222718, IMG submission 165045) | Estuarine water microbial communities from San Francisco Bay, California, United States - C33_27D | ecosystem: Environmental > Aquatic > Marine > Unclassified | place: USA: California... | reverse complement strand
TTTCCTCATCCTCGTCTACCACAGAGTTTTCCGCTTCGACTTGTTGTTTCATTTTTTCGATGTCCTCATCAGACATCATCATGACATTTTTCATAGCCCACTCACGTGAGAAGTACTCACCCACATATTGTGATACCTGATCCAAAGTATTTAGTCTGTTCTGTAACAGTTCAGAATTCTTCAGTTCAGTGAAGTGATTGTCGCGCTGGAAATCAACAGTAATAGCAGACTTCCACTCTTCCCAATCCTGTTCGGTAATAACACCCTTCAGAATAAGTTGTTTCTTGAGTATCCCAGTAAACAACATTGAGAACCTTCTACGTAGACGGTCAATGAACTTCTGGAACTTAACTTCGTCCCTAGAGATCTCGGTTGATCGTCCTAGTGTAAACTGTGCTTCCTGTTCCAGACGATTGACAGGTACATTCAATGAACGGTACAGTCTCTTCTGGAAGTACAGGATGTCATCAATCTGACCAAGATTCTCACCGCCTGGCAATGTACTAATCTCTGTACCACGACCACCTTCTCTACGAGGTAACCAGAAGTCTTCGAGCATCGACATGTGCTTGCGGTCATCTTTTAGTTGACCTGTACTGGAATCATATACAATCTTGTTGCGATATCGAGACATGATGTCACGCATATACGCTTCAGATTTGTTACGTGGCATGTTACCCACATCGATATAGAAGATTCGACGTTCTGGTGCACGGGCCAAACGATAGATGACCAAGGAGTCTTCCATCATGCGTAACTGGTTGATTGGTTTTAGTGCCTTGTGGAGATAGGATACTACCTGCTTCTTGCTGGGGTCTAGTAGACCACTCGACACATATGATACTGAATCAGGGGATAATCTTACCCCTTGGTTTGTTCCTGCCTTCTCTTGATAGATATAGAATTCAGAAACCTTCTCTACAATCTTTGCACCCGTTATAGGGTCTTTCTTGTGTTTTACTTCTTTTACTTTACGAATCTTAGCAGCATCAATCGTTCTGATCTCTTGGATGCCTGCTTTTAGATTTGATTCATTCACTACGAGGTGGTGATAGATACGACCATCTACATAGAATGAACGGAAAATGTCATGACCCAAATCAGTGAACTTCAACATACTATAGATGTTGTTGAACTCTTCGGTCATTTGTTTCTTGATATTCTCTGGAGCCTCAACCTTATCTAGATTGATTTCACACGAAACGTCCATCTCAGAACCCACAATAGATTCATTGACAATATCTTCGATTGCAGCATCTACTTCTGGGTGTGACGCCACACCACGATACTTGATGATGAGTTGTTGGTTGTCCTTTGCCTGACTGCCTTCCATGTCAATGTATTGACCATAGTGGCTACCAGACGCAGTAACATAACCCGCACCGTCCTCGTCAGTGGGGGCAACAATCGACTTTAATTTGTCTTTCTCTTTCTCAGGTTTATCCTGCCTCTTCAGTTCAAAACCGAAGAGTTTGAGAATGCTATTGTCTTGTTCTGCCATTTACATTCCTCATAATAAAGGGGTAGGACTACCCTACCCCTCTACTTATACCCAGATTAACTGGTTGTGTCAGCTTCCCAGTACTGGACTTGGAACTCTACTGTGAACTCTTCCACGGTATCTACTGTTTCATAACTAACATCAATTGCGCTGACGTTAGTTGGGAAACAACCACGGAAGTTGTACTTCTTGAGTACACTTTCATCACGGTCAAGTTGCTCAACAATCAAGTCCGCCTGATAATCAACAGGATTAGTCAGACCAGTATTTGCTTGGTGAGCATTGATGCCGTTCATCCATCGTTCCATTGCGTTACGAACATTGAAATCCGTATCGTTCAGTACCGTGACAGTCCATGTTTCAAAAGTGCGGTCACCCGCAATCTTGAGCTGTCTACCACGGAATGGTACTTCGATGACATTCATGACAGAGGCAGGTAACTGAGCAGTTTTGCACAGGAAGGATGTCAGTTCGACATCCCCGCCTGCGTAGCCTGGAAAGTTGACCGTTGCCTTAAACAGATTAGGACGAGCACCGCCCCCTCTGAGTTTCGACTTAAAATCGTCTACACCTAAAATCGCCATTTCCTACTCCTTATACTGTGCCAACGACTTCTTCAAACTCGACTCCAGTTCTTACCGCTACGAAGTTCAATGTTACGTAGTTGATAGAACGGGCAGGTTTGATGAAGATGCTAGCGATAAATTCGTTGCGGTCAACAACAGCAGGCGTGTTATTCGTTTCGTCACAGACTACTCGGAAGTCCGTGATACCACGGCGTCCCTGAATCTCACGAAGGAATGGTTCAACGATGTTCACGAACTCCGCACGAGTAAACTCGTCGTTGAACTCAAACATTACGTTGCGTCCTGCAATTGCGATTGCTCTCTCAACACCCAAGAACAAACGACGAACATTGATTCGGTCGAATGCAGAAGGCCGTGACTCGTTGGTCTTGTCACCAAAGAGCATGATACCCTCGCCTGGAATATTGGCAATCGGGTTGATACCTGCTTTGTACAGTGCATCTCGTTCTGCCTTCGTCGGAGACACGATGATATCGGTGATACCCTGATATCGTCCTCGTCTCGAACCAGCAGGAGAGAACCATGGTGCAGCGACTAAGTCGGTAGCAGCCATGAGACCCGCAGTGGATGATGCAGCGGGGATCTTGATGTACTTGTCGTTGTACTTATCAAAGACTTTCAAGTAGTTGTTGTCTTGTACTAAGTAGGATGACTTGGTGTAGGTATTGTTACACGCCAAAATAGCGGTGTTAGTGCCAGTGGTAACTACAGCCGTGCGAGAAGGTGAGGCAACTGCCACACAATCTTTACGAGTAGTACCTGCAATAGATACAAGGTCATTCACAACCGTAGTTGCGGTTGCGTCTGCGATTGATTCGGGAGCAATCAAGAAGTCTACTTCGATATTCTCTTTGTCCTCAAACTTGTCGAAACCACGGAGGATGTCATCAGTTCCCAGTGAACTTGAAGTTACACCAGAGGTGAATGACCACGTGCTTTGCGTGTCACTGAAGTTTTGTCCAGTTGCAAAGTCCTCACCAGAAGTTGTTGCGTTGTTACCCCAGTTTGACCCTTGGAAATCGTTCACACCATCAGAATCGCCATTGGCGTGGAATGCGCCAGCGTAGACCCAATTAGAACGAAGCTTCAATACATCCTTATAGTAGTTGGATGTACCGTCAGATGCCTTTGCGTTTTTAGCAACAGACAGGTAGGGGAATGTTTCAAGAACTGTTCCAGCAGTACCCGTGATAGTTCCATCTTCGTCAATTACTGCAATGTGGATTTCGTCATTGGACGCACCAAGTGCAGAAGCGAAGGTTGAGGTTCCGGGCGCACCGTCGAATGACGATTTATATGCCCATGCTTCAAAGTTAACCGAAGAACCACCAGCACTATCTGTTCCCACAACGGAGATCTTCAGAGAGTTGCCTAGTTCGCCGGGATATTTTGCAATGAACGCACCGTCAGAACTGTCAAGAGATAGGTCTTCAAAAGCGTCTAGAGTGTTGATTGCTTGTGCGGTCAGCGAACCCAAAGAGGTGTGGTTAGCAACAGCGTTGACGCCATCACTATCCTGTTCGCGTACAACAAACAGAGAGTTTGAGTAACGTAGAAAATACGCAGCAGAATGGAAATCTACCGTATTATCGTCGGTCGGTGCCGAGAAGGTACTTACGAGTCCAGATTCATCTGAGACTAGAGTTGCAACTCCAACAGGCCCCCAACCAAAGTTCCCCACAAATGCACCAGTAGAAGTTTGAACATTAGGCACCACGCCCGTAAGGTCAATTTCTTTTACTGTTACAGCAGGAGAAGCAGAGGGTGTAAAAAGTGCCATAACTTTTATCCTTTGTATCTATTATAAGTTTTCATAATACGGTTATTTTCACATACCTTTATTTATACATTACCATTCTTCTACGCCGATGTCTGCACCCTCGAAGTTGTGCCATCCCATAGATTTCTGTTGTTCTTCCTGTCTGACTTCTTCCAGACCATCATCGATGAAGCCAACAGGCGGGATATCGTCTTCGATCTCTTGCATCTTCTTTGCAAACATGATCTCTTTCAGGTTTATGTCGGTCATGTCAGCAAAGAACTGCGTAGATACAAAGTAACCAAACATGACCAGATTCATCATCAAGTCATCGTGGTTACCGTCTGAGGCCTCGTAGGATTGACCCTTGGACACAAAGGTAGATATTTCTAGGATAGTATTCTCGTCCACGATATCCAGTTTATTCTCTTCTAGGATATCTTTGATTGCCGAACACCCCAGACGTTTCACCTTGCGATTCATCTCAATACCGATACGATCTGCCCTAACAGCAGATTCCATATGGATGTTCTCATACTCTAGATCTTGGTAGAGGCCCTGACACACTAACGTGCCTTGGTCATTCGATTCAATAACCACATATGCCTCATTCCAGAGTTTCGCATACTTATAGATAATATTAGGAAAGAGTATTGGAGATATAGTATTATTGCGATAGACAGCAACCTGTTTGAAAGGTCTCATGCTAATGTCGATTACGTTAAACGTAGAATAATCCTGTCCTCTTCCCTTTGATACGTCCACAGTCATAACATATTCATGTCCTTTCTGTGGGGTATCGTATACGAGTAGATCCGCCCCTTCAAGCGCTTGTTGTGGCGGTTTTGCCCTAAACGACAATAATGTCTCGGCGTTGATTAGTGTATCACCTGTACCAAAGAAGGTGTTGCCAAATTCTTGGTCGAACTGTAACTGCGAAGTATTGGCGATGGTTTGTCGTTTCCACTCCTCGTCGCGGCCAGGAACATCGTTCCAGTTTACCGTGAAGGGGACGAACTCGTTCACCTTCTGAACCGCTCCTTCCCATATCTTGTGAAATGTGTTACCGATACCATTTGCGGTAGATGTGATAATTACCTTGGTATCTTTACCAGCCGAGATTACCGGATAGGTGGATGTGTAGAATTCATTCGCACGTTCCACAAAAGCGAACTCGTCCAAGAACAGTAGGTTCACAGACATACCACGAATAGAACTACCGGACGTTGCCGCAGCGATGATGCGTGAGTTGTTACTGAACTCAATAGAACCCTTGTTGAGTGCCTTACATCCCGGCTGAAGGAAGAATGGTAGGTTCTCTAACATCAAGGTGACACGAGACAACATCTCTCTCGCAGTCGCACCCTTGTTTGCTAGAATCGCAATAGTTTTTTCGCTGTGAAAACAAGCAAACCAAATGAGATAACCGACAGAAGATATAGACTTACCAGACTGTCTACATGCAAGGACAATGCTAAATCGGTTGTTGTTGAAATGATCAAACATCTTCTCCTGATATGGGTATAAATTGAATGGCACTAATCCTTCATCAAGGGAGATGACTTTTAGATATTTTTTACAGAAGTATACGGGGTCTTTGGAACACCTGATGTATTCCTTTATCTCTTCTTCGGTGAAATTGTGTTGAACGCCGTCCCGTTTGACATTGATATTGCCAAGATAGGATTCATTCTGGTTTGGATTCAACATCTATAATGTTCTTTTCATCATTAATAAGTCGTTGCAAATCAGTCGTGGTGCCTACGAATAGATTGTTTGTGGTGTGACCCACTTGTTTAGGTTCGTTCTTTGTGTTGATGTCTTTGTTCTTCTTATTCAGATCCATCAACTTATCGTTGACATCAGCCATGTTCTTCATCATGGTCGAGAGAACTTCAAAGGCACGAGGATGTTCTGACTCACGAGCAACCTCAATCATCAGTTCCATACTCTCCTTACCCTTCTCTAGAATATCGTAGTAGGTATCACGAGAGTATTCGTAGTCATCCTTAATTCTTTTTTCGTCACTCATTATGCACTATCCAAGTCAGTTTCGATGAATCCATAGTCACTATCAGCATTAACTGAAGACGGATCGGGAGTAATTTTCAGTGTCTTGATATACACATCACTGTCATTGAGTCCTGATTCTTGTAAGAACAAGTTGTTGCGAACATCCCGAATGATTGCCTTATTGGATTCTGGGCCGTATAGAGCAATCTTCATTTCAAAGTCTAATGTATATATGATTGTCCTACGCTGTTCCAGTGCACCCTCAAAGTCATCCGAAAAACTCACACCCGATAATGTGACAGGCACATCTTCGGTCAGACTGTCTATATCAGCAAATGGTTTGATTGTCAAGGTATATTGTGGAGTAAAGTACGGTAGGATCTGCTCTACGATCTGTAGTGCATCGTCCTGAGACTTGGCATATACATTCAATTGAAACGAGATCGTATACGGAGTAGAAGTGTAGAGTTTACGTCTACTGGTTACCGTGTCAGCCACAACCTTCGAGATCGCATTGGTCTTGGGTAACTGTCGAGTCGCATCGTACTGCATGTTTGTAATCTCAAACGACATACGAGGCAACTTGATTGCCACTCTACGTTCTGCCTCTTCACCGTTACTCATCTGATCTAATCGTGCGATGAAGTTTCTTTTGGGTGCATAAGACAGAGGTACTTTCACTTGTGAGATAATCTCACCAGAAGAATTCTCTCGTAAGACATAGAGGTTGTTGAACATAGATCCGAATACGGATACCGCTGTCCTCACTCTCTTATGATAAAACCATGTTCCAAACATTACTGGATATCTCCAAATGGATTACTCTCAGAGAAATCTAAGAAGTCACTCTCAAAGTCATCAAAGAATGTGTTCTGGGCATCAGCCTGAATATTCTGTAGTTGTGCGACAAGTGTTGGTGTTGATACCCTACCAGACGATCCACCAACGATCTGTGTGGTCGTGGTGAAAGTGTGGAACTTACCATCTGTTGCACCCACGTGTACCAGTCGCAATATATTATCAGAGTCCGACCAGCGAGAAACTTCACCCTTCATTGTATAGGTGCTAAAGGTTTGTGATACGGTTTCACCGAGAGTCCAAGAGTTTCCAGTCGTTCCTGCAAGATTATTATAAACACCCGCTGAGTCTAGTGTCAGCGCATACTGGAATGCATCTTCTGCCTCAATCTCTTGTATTGCGTCAATACCAGTATCAAAGTCCTCATCATTGTATTCAAACAGTTCACACTGCATACGGAATGTGGGTAGTTGACTCAACTGATAGAACGGAGTTTCGGTCTCTACTCGTCGTATCTCAAACATAGAGTTGGACAGGGTCAGGTAGATCAGATCACCTTCACGGGGACGGAAGTTGTTTTCTGTAAGACGAGCACCCACTAGTTGCTTCCATCTTTTTCTGGAAACAATAAAGTTTGCTTGGTCTCTTAGTTCGATACCAAACTTGGTGAATAGGTCACCCTCACCATCAAATGCTTCGGTGTTCTCAATGTACATTTCGACCTTATACGAACTACCGAAGCGTGACGGCACATCGTCACCAAAGATTTTATCCTTGTTGACTATTTCGCGTGGTAGGTAATATACATCCTGACCGTACATCTTGAGGGCTTCAATAATGATATCCTCATAGACATTTTGTTCAGAACGAACACCTTGTTTGAAATACGGGTTCGTCGCCATTATATTATCCTACGAAGAAGTCGGGTGGTGTGTCATACTCATTGTATATTCGTTGGCGAATTGTTTCGATCTCTTGTTTTGCGTCTTCATAAATCTGGCGACCATTTAACTGGACGCCGCCCGGCAGGGTCATTCCGTCAAACTTGATCAGGTTCATGCCCCACTGTTCTTTGATAAGTGCGGTAGCATACTCTTTCAAGAAGATATTGTTATATACCTTACCATTTCCATTCGGATCGCTAGAAACATACAGTTCAATCAAAATCTTATCGCCTACTTGAAGATCTCCATGGCTGCCTGCAATGTCACCAAAGATGTTCAAAGTATTTCCCGCTTGGACGTACTGGATCTGTGGGTGTCCGGTCAATTTCATATCAATGGTAGACAGATATTGCTGCATCTGTTCAAAGTATGCTAGATCCCCAATACCAGTGTTTAAGTCCCACATATCATTCAGGCGCATCTGATATTTGATATCAAAGAAGTTGGAGCTTGATGCATGGTCATCGATTGGGAATACACGAAGAACACTCAGAATATTGTTAGGATCAATGTTGGGGTTCACATTATCTTCGTCAAAATCAATGTACCCACGATCAATTATAGCCTGAGTTATCGTCTTCACTGTGTATGCACGGTAACTACCATCACCATCATACTCGGTAAATAGTTGTAATGCATCGTTTACACGATCTTCAATTTGGTCATCATCGACGTTAATTTCAATGACAGGCGCACCCAGTCTACGGAGACAATATTCAATGAACTCGGATCTACTTCCGATTTTTTGATAACTTGACATCTAATTATTTATCCTTAGTTTAACAACGTGCCTGAGTTGTTATAAACATTAATTCTGTAGTATGAACCATGTTGACCATCAAGTAGGTCAGCGTCCAATCCACTTGTAGCACCGTCTACAGTCTTAACTGCGGTCAGAAGTTCTGCGGCACTTGAATATGTCTCACTGAATGACATTACACCAGTACCACTATTATATGATAAGTCTCCGCCAGCAGAGATAAGACCTCTTACTTCACCATCTGTTCTTTCGGTGAATGACATTACACCAGTACCACTGTTGTATGCTAGATCACCACCCGCAGAGATAAGACCTCTTACTTCACCATCTGTTCTTTCGGTGAATGAAAACGCACCAGTACCAGAGTTATATGCAAGGTCACCACCAGCAGAGAACATTCCTCGGACATTCGCAGAGTCTATCTGAATATCATTTGCATTTGCAATGATACCCTTACCACCAACTACATCAATAGTTCTAGTTGCGGCAATAGTACCACCACCAGTCAGACCCGCACCAGCAGTCACCGAGACTGTGGTATGATCAATGTGTTCGTTTGCCTCGAATCCTGATAAGTTATCGTGGACGATGTCTCCATCGGTTGTGGTAATCGCACCAGTACCGGAGTTGTATGTGATACCTGTACCACCAGAGAACATACCACGAACATTCGCTGAGTCAATATTAAACTCACCGTCTGATACTGATAGACCCTTGTTGGCGGTTAGATGCGCTCTTACCTCAGAAGCACTAGGGCCAGTGTAAGTGAATACACCCGTTCCATTGTTGTAGGCGAGTGAACCATCTCCACCAGCATCGTTTACGGAAACAGATGCTCTTGCTCTTGCGTCAGTGTAGTAGAGATTAGTATTCTCGGTCAAATCCGCAGTAGTGAATGGGTCAAGGGTAAGGACATCAGAGAAGTCACTACCACTTGTATTGATTGTAAGTGTTCCGTTTGAACTATCAAAGTCCACACCAGTAATACCGGATACACCAATCGTTCCTGCACTATCAATGAAACCATTTGCGTCAATAGTGATAACAGGGATTGCTGTAGCAGAACCATACGTTCCCGCAGTTACCGTAGTCTGTGCGTCACGATTCACTTCACCAGTGAATGTACCACCCGCAAAGTTACCACTCGCGTCACGGGCAATGATTGCAGAACCAATGTTTGCGGCAGTAGCAGTAGTCGCAGAGTTGTTTACCTTACCCGCAGTACTAATGGTTGCGAGTTTAGAATCCGCAATCGCAGCAGCAGCATTGATGTCTGCGTTGACGATTGAACCAGCAGTAATGGCGGCACTAATAGTAATGTCTGCACCACCGTTGAACGATGTTGCAGTACCCGTCACATCACCAGAGATACCAATCGTTCTGGAGGTCTCAAGGAGAGTTGCAGTGTCAGCATTACCCGTTACGCTACCTGTGAGGTTACCCGTAAATGTATCGGCTTCTAATTCTCCGAGAGTAAAGTTGCCTGTAGCGACATCAATGTTACCAGAAATGGTATTGTCAAACCTATCAAAGACTTTGAACTTAGACTCAGACGCATCATAGAAGAAACCAGCGTGAGTAAATGGTTGTGATGGTGTATTGTAGTTACCGAAGAAACCAAAGTCTTCGTTCAGAGGCGCAACTGCACCACTCCAAACATCACCCGAATCGTGACCAGTGTTGGCAGCAAAATCAATTGTGATATTATCACGAAGAGGAATATTCTCCTTTCCGTCTGTATTAAGATTCCATGTCAACGGGCCACCAGCAGAATCAAAGGTCAGATAAGTAAATGCACCTACGCCTGGCCCACCGCTTGCAGAGTCAACACCCCACTTGATTATATCTTGTGCAGCAGCATCGTAAATTTCTACAAAGAATGTTTCTGAACTGTCACCTTGGTAGTGGTCTTTGAATGTTGCATCATTAAGACCTGTACCTGTTGCTTGGACTGTAGTTACTGTATCACCTTCCTGTACGGAGATGAATTGGTCACCAACTGCCAGTGTTGCAACCTGCGTCTTGGTTTCAGTGCCAAGAATGTTTAGATTACCCGCAACAGTAAGGTTACCATCGATACGTCCATTAGAAGATGTTCTGAGAGTCTCAAATGTTTCTGACCGGAGTTGTACCTGAATACAACCACCGACATTACCGCCGCCTGCTGAGTCAGCAATCAATACTGTTCCGACCTCAAATGCGAAATCGGGGAATGTCGGAGATGTTGCAATCAGCTCACCGGCACTATCTGCCGATACGTGTACACGGTCACCCACCGTAAATCCAACAGTGTCAAGTCCACCGTAGAGACCACGAATTGTTACGAAACCAAACGCACCATTAGCGATTGCATGACCAGTCAAACCTAGTGTATTGTAAACTGTGTTGAATGCATCTGCTTTCGCAAGCGCAATGGTTGGGAAGTCGTTTGCGGCACCCGTTACATATACAACCTTACCTTTGGGAATATCTGCACCAGAGTTGTTGTATACGCGAATAACATCGTCTTGACCCAATTTGACGTTCATGTCGGGGTTAGAGTATGTCAGTGCATCAGGGCCTGAGAAGTAGAATAAATCACCTTCTCTCCGTGGCCACGGAATGTTATTCGGAATATCTACGTCAGTCCAAGTGTCCGTTCTGAAGTTTGCAATCAGAACGTCCGCAGAGTCCGCTTCAAGTCTACCTGAGACTTTCAGTCTATCTTCGATACGCAGATATTCGTAGTGTTCACTGAATCCGTCTACAAGGATAACACCGTTGTTTGAATCAGCAGTAAGAACACGACCAATATGGAATGGATAACCAGTATCAACAGTTACTTCTGTCTGAGTCCATTTACCCGCAGAGTCAGCAGAGAGATACAGTGTATTACCAGCAGTAAGACCACCAGTATTTACGTCACGAACTAGACCATATCTTGTTACCCAACCGTGAGCACCATCAGGAATATCCATAGTCGCAAGACCAGTTGGATTACCTGTTACGGATGCGTTTGCACGAGCAAGAGATACTTGTGGGTGTTTACCGTGTGCAGTTCCAGAGATGTATACTGCATCACCGTTGTTAATCTGAGCGCCAGTTAAGTTATGGACATAGAGGAATATCTCTTGGCCAACATTAAGAGTTACGTCAGGGTTTGGATTGTTCTGCGTGTCCATGACAACAGACAGACCCTTTTGGTGGTCTGAGTCAAAGAATACTGTTCCAGCCGTGTTCGCATGTCTTGATGTTAGAACATTAAAGTTGATTCCATCAACAACCGCAGAGTCTAATGTAGTCTTCGCAAAGGTTACATTGTCGGTAGTTCCGACTGCCTGACCGATTGCAAACTCACCAGTCCCAGATGTATAGGTAACACCAGTACCACCAGAGAAGTGCGCTCTTACTTCAGATGCACTTGGGCCTGTATAGGTAAATGCACCTGTACCACTGTTATAAGAGAAAGAACCATCACCACCAGCGTCAGTCGCAGAGAATAGACCCTTTATCTGAGACGCAGTTCTATCTGAATCCGTATAGGAGAAAACGCCCGTAGATGAGTCATAACTTAAAAAACTTCCACTTGCCGAGAACATTCCTCTGACATTTGCAGAGTCAATATTGAACTCACCAGATGTTACGGACAAACCTTTATTCGCAGTTAAGTGTGCTCTTACTTCCGCAGCACTCGGGCCTGTATAGGTAAATCTACCCGTTGCCGAATCATATGCGAGTGAACCATCCCCACCAACATCTGACAGACCAATTGCATTTCTTGCTCTTGTGTCTGTATAGTAGAGATTTGTTCCCTCACTGATATCAGATGTCGTATTGGTCAATGACCCGAAAGTTAATGCACCAACAACATTCACTCCAGTTGAGTGAGTATAAAGTCTAATATCGCCTGACGAATCAAAGAGTTTGACAGCATCGTTATCACCTGTCGTTACGAATATTGGATTTCCATTATTCTGTGAGGATAGGTGTATCTTTGAACCTTCAATATATAAATTACCAGTTCCGCCATCTTTCAGAACCGTGTGTGAACCATTGTGAGTGATTAAAAAATCACCTTCATCACCAAACCTCATGACTCCGTTATCAGGAAGTTGTAAGTTTGTTATGTTCGCAGAGTCAAATGTTGCTTGACTTCCTGTCAGGTTTGTGATAGTTGCATTAGTAGTCGTTAATGTAGTACTCGTTAATGTGGTAATACCAGCACTATCAATCTGTGATTCTAGTCGGGTTAGGAAGTCACTATCAAAGTTCGCCTGACTATAGACATCCTCTATATCAACACTGAATACACCAGTAGAACTATCGTAAGATAAATCTCCAGTAGCACTCAAATGTGCCCTTACCTCTGACGCACTGGGCCCAGTATAGGTAAAGACACCTGTAGCACTGTCATAGGTCAGAGATCCATCACCGCCTGTATCGTTTACAAGTAATGATGCCTTTGCGTCACTATCTGCTCGTGCAGTGGTATAGTAAAGGTTCGTACCTTCGGTTAAGTCCGTAGTGGTCTTATCACCAAACGCTGAATCAAATCGCGCAGTGGTATAGTAGAGATTACTATTATGTTCGGTAAGATCTGCTGTTGTTTTAGTAGCAAGTGCAGCATCGAATCGTCCGGTGGTATAGTAAAGGTTCGTACCTTCGGTCAAGTCCGTAGTGGTCTTATCACCAAACGCTGAATCAAATCTTACTTGGGTAAAGTAAAAGTTTGTGCCCTCTGCAACATCATCCGTTGTTTTGGTAGCAAGTCTAACATCAAAGTCACTATCTGCTCGTGCAGTAGTATAATATAAGTTGGTGCCTTCAGGTAGTTGTCCTGTATTTGCATCACCCAAATCACTATCGAAGTTAGCCTTAGTGTATACTGTTTCAACATCAAAGGAGAACTGACCAGTTGCACTATCATAAGATAGATCACCCGAAGCACTGAATATATTTCTAATTGTGGATGTTGTCTGTGCATCGATGTTATCAAACCTGATGTTCGTAATCGTTGCAGAGTCAAAGGTTGCTTGACTTCCAACCAGAGTCGTGTTAGTGATAGTTGTTATTGATGAACTATCAAACGTGGCTTGACTTCCAACCAGAGTCGTGTTAGTGATAGTTGTTATTGATGCACTATCAAACGTGGCCTGACTACCAGTTAAATTACTGTTATAAAGAGTAGTGATTGTACCATCGGTGATGTCAGCGACTTCAGAAGACAGAGTATAGATCTGTTGTCTTGCCGTAGTATCCGAGTCTATCAGTCGGTGCCAGTCACCAGCATGGGCAAAGTACCCGCGACCAGTTGAGTGAACGTGAGCAAACATACCATGATATTGAGACGCAGACGGAAGAGCACCCTCTGAATCATAAACATTACCGAAGAGAAGTTTACCAGTCGTTACTAAATCTTCGCTGCCTAGTGTCCAGTGTTTATCCGCCTCATCCCATAGAATGGATACATTTGCGAGGTCACCCCGTTCAACCTCAATACCAGCATTCTCAGTAGGAGTGCCAGTTGCATTGGAGTTGAGGACAATCGTGTTGTCGGCTAGATTGATAGTCTCAGTATTGATTATCGTCTGAGTACCACTGATGGTCAGATTACCATCAAGCACAGTATTACCCGTAACTCTCAAATCGCCAATATTGGCACTATCAAGAGTTGCTTGACTTCCTGTCAAATTCGTGTTGGCAAGATTTGTGATGGTCGCACTATCGATAGTTGCGCCACCGTTGACCGTCAGGCCAGCATGAAATACTTCGTTGACATCTGTTCGTGCAATGTCCGAGTCATTAAATGTAAATACACCTGTGTCACTATCCAGAGATAGGATACTAACATTGTTTGTTACCAGATTTAGACCAAGACCAGTCTTGTTTCCATCACTATCAACAAATACTAGTTGACCACCACTATCCTTTAATGATATTGATCCAAGGGTGATTGTATCTCCGCTGAGATATAGGTCACGCCATTTGTTGGATGAACTACCAAGATCATACACTTCGTTACTGTCTGGGATAATACTACCAGTGAAGGAAGTATTTGTCAAGCCAAAAGTATATTTATTTTGCTCACTGTCAAACTCGGCAGTGATATTATCATCGCCGCGTAGGTTAGTTACCTCGTATTTTCCGCTTAATTGATTGTAAGCAAGAATAGAACCATCGGATTCCGAGGCTGTTACATCAACTCCACCCAAGTTCGTGATAGCGAAAGAACCCGCAGTAACCCGTTTGATAGGTGTGCCGACTACTACCTTCTTTACAATGATCTTCTCAGCCATTAGGTCTTTCCTTTATTTCGTGACAGACGGTGAAACTTCAATCTGTCCTTCAAGGACTCGTTGAATGATAGTATTATCATCACTGTCAGTATAAGATATCTCTACATCATATACATATCGCCCACGGGTTTTTAAGGCATCAGTTTGGGTGTTGGTTAAAGAAAGTGTGACGATACCATCAGCAGGAGGAGTTGCTACAACCGAATTGAATGTTACTGTGTCAGGATCATCAGCAGAGTCAGCGTAGTTTCTTTTCATCTTCGCAGCGACTGACCTGTTGGTCAGATTGAACGCTCCGTCACTATCAGTGACCAGATGTATCTCTATTGCTACATCTGTGCCTTGCTGAATGGTGATGTCTTCGTAGTTCGGTAGCATCGATTATAACCCGTATAAAAAACATTTATTTTCTTTGTTTATTTATAAGGATTGTGTCGTTCAACGAACTAGAAATCAGACATTATTTCCTCTATAATGTCCTCTTGGAGACCAGAAGCCATATCACTACGATCAAACATGTAGGACACAGTGATCCTCCAGCAGTCAGTTTCCGCAGCGTGGTAGACCCTATTGTACCAAGGTTCACCATAGGCTCCGAAATATCCAGCTTTGCACTGCCATCCCTTTTTGTCCTGCATTACGACTTCTCTGCCTGTATGTCCATCAACATATCGGAATTTCCCTTCTCCAGTCTCAGACCATGAGAAGATGATGTTGTAGGCAGAGGCATTCGCATTGTTGTGCCAAGAGATGTATCCGCCTGGCGGGTATAGTTGCGTCAGTGCATTGTTGCGTGTTGATAACAGGGTACACAATTCTTGATTATACTGACTGTACCGTGAGTAGAAACTCGCTGCTAATGGTGATGTGTTGTGTTCATCATCAAATTGCAATCTATCCGACTTCAGAGCATATGCATAACAATCTTCGGGGAATCCCTCATGGCGTTCATCCTCTGCAATGACAGAGTCCCGATATTTCGCAGATATGTAGTGTTCCCGTTTATCAGGTTCGCCATGCAGTCTCAGAGTCTTTGCTACGATATCCTTGTTTTCATAATACCAAAGAAAGTTGTCCAGTGCAGCCAGAACATCTTTATTTTCAATCGGAACATCTTTCATACCAAGAGTCGATCCTTATGCAGTGATCCAGAGTAGTGTCTCAGGATTGGTGGTTTGCCTTCTTTAGAGTGTAGATTCTGGTATTGATATTGAGTAAAGTAATTCCATCGAATGTCATCCTCAAAGATACCAATCTTGAGATCTTTGTATTTATCTACCTTTTCAGTCAGCCACCACAGTGTTGTCTGATCGAAGTTTTTCAGATCCTCATTCCACTGTCTCTTATCAAATCCTTCTGGTTTCCATATGTTGTTCATTTGTTTGTTGAACAGTTCAAACCACTCCCGCATGAATTCCATGACCAGAGGATTACTACTACGGTATAAACAAACGCCACCACACAGAGTATATTTTTCCATCCTACCCTTGTATCGAAACTCTCGGATAGCATAGAACTTCTCACGTTCTTTGGTCAACTCGTGAAAGACCATGTCATAGTCCTTCATCTCATCCCAGACCTTTGCAATGTCCTCGTGTTCACAGTCCATGTCAGCGTCAACATACATCGTGATGTCATATGGAGATTGCGCCATACCCCAGAGTTTGGCCCTGTAATGGTTATCACAGAAGATGATGTTATCAGCCTCATCTGCACGTTCATCGATGAAACGCTCTTCGGTTACGAGAGTGATCTGTGCTTCGGGATACCAATCCTTGATGGATTCGATAAGGTTGACTGCGTAGACGTAAAAGTTTACATTGTTAGATGCAACAATTACGAATCCTTTACTCTGATTCTGCATTATCAATAGTGTCCTTCACGATTAGCATGGCGTATAGGTTGACTTCAGGAATAGACTTAGAGCGCCTGAGTTTAGACTTCAACAGACGATTCTTAGATTCCTTGATTTCTGGGACTTCAAAGGTTTCCAGTTTGTACTCAAACAGTTTTTCGAGTTTTCGCGCTCGTTCTTGTTCGAGTTGTTTCTCCTTCTCCATCTCAGCTTCAGCCTGTTTCCTTTCCAGGCGCTTCTTGCTGGACGCATCAATCACATCCTCACCAAGATACTCAAGCACTTCTTTGAACAGTTCGTTCTCGGTGCCGTCTTCGTTGGTCTTAGGGATCTTGTGGACTTGACGAACTTCGCGATTATTCTCAGTGGTCTCACTGATAGCATTCAAGAGTTCTTTTTGAGGAGTCTCCCAAAAAGCATTATCCAACCATTTTCTGTCTGCCATTATATTCTCCATCGACATTCATAAATATATATATCAAAAGTTTAGGCTGTCCTTTGATATAATGTAAAGGTAGTTATGACTGACGTTCCTGAGTCAATCGTTGTACCAACATAGTTTCCAAGGTAGTTACCGACAAAATCACCGACAAAGTTACCCACAAAGTCTCCGGTGAATGTGGTAACGCTAACCCTCGTTCTACTGTAAGCACTTGAACGAACCACAATATTATCACGGGTCGATATACGGGTAAAGTTGTTAAGAGAGTCCCGTGTAGATGTTCTGGTATAAGTACTTATACGTGTCCTCTGATAGTTCGCACTGTATATAGAGGTTCGTGTTCTCTGATAGTTTGCGCTGTATGCTGAGTTCCTCGTCCTTTGATAATCGGCACTGAAGTCTCTGGCATAGTTACCAGTGTAATCTCCCGCAAAGTCCCCTGCGAAGCCAGTTTGACGGTTACGAGTGTAATCGGCACTGAAGCTTCTGGCATAGTTACCAGTATAGTCTCCAATAAAGTTACCATCAAAATTCGTCACACGTGTGCGTTGATAGTTCGCACTGAAGTTTCTGGCGTAGTTACCAGTGTAATCGCCTACGAAGTTGCCCGTATATGCCGTGGCCCGAGTCCTTTGATAGTTTGCACTAAAGTTACGAGCATAGTTACCAGTGTAATCGCCTACGAAGTTGCCCGTATAGTCACCGACAAAGTTTCCAATAAAGTTTCCGAGGTAGTTACGTGCATAGTTACCCTCGTAGTTACCAGTGAAGTTTCTCAGGTAGTTACCCTCGTAGTTACCAGTAAAGTTTCTTAGGTAGTTACCCTCGAAGTTACCTGTGAAGTTACCTGTGAAGTTACCAATATAGGAGTAGACATTAATAGAATTTCGGGTTGAGATTCTAGTGGATATTGCAATACGTAAACGAGTATATTGCCTGTTGGATATTGCGATCCGCAAACGAGTATACTGTCTATTAGATATTGCAATACGTAAACGAGTAAACGCACGTGCGTAGTTTGTCTGGCGATCTGCTGTTCTAGTTCTCTGGTAATTTGTGGCTCGGGTGCGTTGATAGTTTGCAGCGAATGCACGAGCATAGTTACCAGTATAGTCACCTAAAAAGTTACCCGTGTAATCTGTCGCACGAGTTCTTTGGTAGTTTGCAGAGAATGCACGAGCGTAGTTACCAGTATAGTCACCAAGGAAGTCTCCAGTAAAGGTGGTGACCCTATCTCTGGTGTATGCGGCCGAGAAGTTGCGAGCATAGTTGCCGACATAGTTACCAGTGAAATCTCCGGTATAGGTAGTTACTCGTGTTCTTGAGTATACCGCAGAGAATGCACGGGCATAGTTGCCCACATAGTTTCCAAGGAAACTTCTTGAGTAGTTTCCAGTATAGTCACCAAGGAAACTTCGCGAATAGTTTCCAGTATAGTCACCAAGGAAACTTCTTGAATAATTTCCGACAAAGTCACCGATAAAGTTTCCGGTGTAATCGCCTAGGAAGTCACCGATAAAGTTACCAGCAAAGTTACGACTGTAGTTACCTACATAATCAACACTTCTTGAGAAGTTCGCTTGCGAAGTTCTGGTCGAGTCTGTTGCACGAGTTCGAGTATAATCAGCACTATAGTCTGTGTTTACTAGATTGCGACGAGTATCCGTAGCGGTTCCTCGTGCTGACCAAGTCCCCGCATCAGTAGGTGCGCCTTGAGTGTTGGTTCGTAGTTGATATGTTCCGACACCAGCACTACCATTCATCATGCGTGTTTGTACACGAGATCCGAAAGAGTAACGAATCTCGGCATCGGACATCTCTTGGAGACCTTGGAAGGTTCCGGTCAATCCACTGGATCGCTTGATCGCTACTGGTCGAATCGTCGTGGGAGGCGTCATCGATGACTTCACGTATAAGTTATACGTTGTGCCCGACACACCAGTCTGAAGTGTGTCATCAAAGACATTCGACTTGTACACAGAATATGTAGCGCCAGGCGAAGATGATCCTAATCGATATGTGCCCGGATATTCCGATGTTGCAATACGACTAACGAGTCGATCACTTAGAGTATCAGTCTCAGAAGAATCCAGTTCGTGTATTTCCGCTGTTCCACCGTTGTCCACAAACTCAATCGGATATCGAAACGCAGCTGAATCTCCCGCAAAGTCAGTGACACCCTCTCTTTGATACAAAGAGGTTGTTGTCTGTACAACAGGTACATTACCACCGGCAAACCCGTGAGTGCCAACACCGTCATCAAAGGTGGTGTTGACAAACTGACCAATCAGGGTATTATCAGTACTGACCTGAGTGATCGTACCGACATCACTAGAATCCAAGGCAGAGAGATGCAATCCCGCTTGATACGCGAGATAGTTCTCTTCTATGGTTGTAATTTCCTTGAGGTCACCATTAGTACCTTCAAGTTTTAGTGTAGTAGATCCCATAACTTTATTTATGCAGTTCTTACATAGAGAGTGTAAGTCTCAATGTTAGTATTGCCTGCGCCTATGGTGTCTCCTGCATAGTTACCAACAAAGTTACGGCTGTAATTCCCTGCAAAGTTACGCGCATAGTTTCCAAGGTAATCACCAGCAAAGTTGCGAGAGTAGTCCCCTACGTAGTTACCAGCAAAGTTTCGTGAGTAATCACCCACAAAATTCCGTGCAAAGTTTCTTGTGAAATCTTGAGTCCTTATCCTCTGGTAGTTACCAAGGAAGTCACCAGCAAAGTTGCGAGCATAGTTACCAAGGAAGTCTCCCGCAAAGTTGCGCGAGTAGTTGACTTCTCGTGTGGAGATTCGCGTAGAAGTCCTTAGTGAGTCTCGAAGGCTGTTGCGCGTGTATGATGCAATACGGTTTCGCGTATAAGTAGAGGTTCGGTTTCGCGTATAAGTAGAGGTTCGGTTTCGCGTATAAGTAGAGGTTCGGCTTCCACCAGTAAAGTTACGAGCGTAACTTTGTGAAAAATTCCGTGTATAGTCGAAGGTTCCACTCGCAGTAATACGGTAATAGCGACTTACCGTTGCAGAACCGTCGATGAAAGGATCACCACTAGTTTCTGTTGATTGTAAAGATCCTCTCGAAATAGAGTGAGAGGAACCATCACTATTAATGCCTGTTCCACTGGTAGTGTTTTGACCACCACTAAACAACAAACGCCCAGTACCGTTCAAAAAGTAGAATACGCTGTAAGTACTATCTACAGTAAACCCATCACCTTGCAGTACTTGATACTCGACCACCACCCAGTAATATTCAGCACCAGATGTTCTGCTGTATGCGTTGGAAGCACTGATGCCGCCTAAAAAGTCTCCGGTAAAGTTACGAGTAAAGTTGCGAGCGTAGTTATCTTCAATAATTCGCGAATAGTTGCCTACAAAGGTACGACTATAGTTGCCTACAAAGGTACGACTATAGTTGCCTACAAAGGTACGACTATAGTTACCAATGAAATCACCAATAAAGTTTCCGATGAAGTCACCAAGATAACTCACCGTCCCAGTATAGTTACTGACTCGTGTTCGCGTACTGGTTCTTGTATAGGTACTAGTACGAGTACGTGTTGATGTCCTAGTGTAGTCACCCAAGAAGTCACCGATAAAGTTACCGGCATAGTTACTCGACCTTGTTCGGGTATAAGCACTAGAACGAGTTCTTGTATAAGCCTGAGAATAGTTACTAGAACGAGTTCTGGTAGAGGTACGAGTATACGTGGAAGTTCGTGTTCTGTTGTAGTTTGAAGAACGAGTTCTGGTATAGTTCGCATCAACGATCTGTTGACGAGTGTCGGTTGCGGTGCCTTTCGAGACCCAAGTACCCGACAAACCATTTGCTGCCGGATTACCTTCAGCAGAACTGAAGATACGATAATTACCTACCCCAGTTTGTGATGATGCAATACGATTCTTGGCTAACTGACCAAGAGAATATTTCACCTGAGCGTCAGACATCAACTGAAGACCCTGATAGGTTCCCGTTGCGCCAGAGGATCTCTTGATTGAGAAAGGCAATACCTTCGTAGGTGCAGTCATTGCATTTCTACGATAGATGTTGTACTGAAGCGATGCCCCATCAGTCCTAGTATCAGTCATCACATTTGACAGATATTCTGTGTAATCACCACTGGGAGCAGATGTCGCAAGCTTGTATGTGCCCGGATAATCTGAGGTAAAGATACGAGAAATCAAACGATCAAGTAAAGTGTTCCGGTCAGAAGTATTCATTTCACGAATCTTTATCTGACCACTTTCGACTGCCTGTTTTACAGGTATGCGGAAATCACTGCCACTTGTGCTGGCGGTTCCTTGACGTTGACGCACATTTGTCGTGGTAGTTGTTGTTGTCAAAGCAACATTATTACCACCAGTACCAACAGCCTGATCGTATGCCGTATCTGTGAAACTACCGATTATGTAGTTCGTACCCGTATCAGTAAGATACAGATCGGCAACGTCACTACCTGTGCTTAGTTGGAGTCCAGCCTGATATGCAAGATAGTTTTCTTCAGTTGATGTAAAACTCTGAAGTTCTGTCGGTGCAGCACTGTCTCTTAGTTTTAGTGGAACAGTCACGTTCTCTCCGATTAGTTAAGTTGTGTTCCATTCTCATCATAGATCAGTGGTATGTCTGCTCTTAATGCATTCAGTGCAGCGACAAAGCTATCTCTTTCTGCACCAACAAAGGCTGCGTCCAGACTACTTAGTGACCCCAGTCTATTATCTCTCAGTGTCGCATCTGAGTCTAATAGTACAATATCGTTTGCAAGAGAGTTAATAGATGTTACAAGATTTGTTCTATTTCCAATAGAACCATCTGTATTCAGATTATCCAAATTACCTACTGCACTATCTAGTAGGTTAAGAGACGATCCAATATTACCCGTGGTAAGATTATCACCACTGATCGCAGTTCCCACTTCGGTGTGCAGTTCGTTGATTGCACCACGTAGAGTTGTTGCTGAAGTATTTAGTGAAGCCGCACCAATCTCCGCATCATGCTCATTGATTGCATCTGCAAGAGTTGTCGCGGTGGTGGTCAATGATTGAGTAGGTTCAACGAAAGTATTGAGTGTATCAATCTCTACTTCAAGTTCTGAGATTGCACCGGATACAGTTGATGCGGTAGTGCCCATTGCACCAGCAGTAATTGTTCCTAGTTCCGCATCAAGTTCGTTAACCGCAGATGTAAGATTTGATGCACTGGTTGTCAGGTTTCCGACTGTACCAATGTCTGCTTCGTGTTCGTTGATTGCGTCAGCAACAGTTGTTGCAGTAGTGTTGATTGCCTGTTTAGGTTCAACAAAGGTAATAAGGACATCACGGTCACTGTCCAGTTCTGCAATGGCAGTAGATACTGTAGACGCATTTGTTCCCATCGCACCGGAAGTGATCGTACCCAGTTCTAGGTCATGTTCCCTTACCGCACCCGTGATCGTAGATGCAGCAGTACCCATCGTGACATTACCCTGCAATGCGTCAAGCTCATTGACTGCACCAGTTAATGTTTTCGCAGTGGTAGTCAAGGTAGTGTGTGGTCTTGCACCGATATCGGAATCAAGTTCATTCACACCAGCAGTCAGAGTCTTTGCGGTGGTTGTCAGATTTGTATGAGGCCTTGCACCAATGTCAGAGTCCAACTCATTAACAGCAGTTACAAGATCATTCGCAGTCGTTGCAAGATCAGTTGCGACTAGATTGTTCGATGTTCCTCGGATACCTACTTCGAGTTCGTTGATACCGTCCACGATTGTTTTCGCATTCGTAGTGAGGTCTGCCTTGGCATTACCACCACCAGATCCATGGAGGTCACTGTCAAGTTCATTCAGCGCAGACACGATGTTATTTGCAGTGAAGTCTGCAAGGTCAGTGGCGACAAGGTTATTGGAAGTACCTCGAATACCCAGTTCCAGCTCGTTAATTGCTGCAACCGCAGAGGAATCTTCGTTTGTATTCAAACGTCCTGTTGCACCCAAGTCTAACGATACGGTATTTGTATTCGTCACCAAGGTGGTGAACGTATCCAGAATCGTTGTCTTTGTCGGAGGATTAGTCGCCATTTACAGTTTCTCTACTAGTTTATTGAGGAGTTCTTTTATCTCACCGACTTCATTCTTTAACTCTTGCAACTCTCTATCTTTTTCTTTTCTTCGTTTCTTTGCCGCACGAGCGTTTGTTATCTCTTCTTTATTTATATTAACAATAGCACCAGTGGATGGATCTCGTGCCAATCCATCCGACCCACTAACGCTTATCAATTTCTTGACTGCCATTATACTGCCAGAGCAATCGCACGAAGATCTTTGAATATCGGAACCGCCGAGGAGTTATTAGATCGCATGACAATCTTCAGTTGGTACTGAGTAAATGCCTGATCTGTAAATCCTTCAGTTCCACCAATCAAATAACGATAATCGCGGAAGTTGAATCCATCCGGTGCTACCGTGTTTTCTGCCGTCTGCAACACATAGTCAGTAGTAAAGATATCCTCACCATCATTGGCGACACGATAGTACAAATCAAAGTCTGCTCCATTCGGTCTTACCGCTGACAGTATAACCTTCAGTCCGATAGCATCTTCTTCGAGACGAATTACCGAAGTGATGTGTTTCGCTGCGGCTGATCCACCAAATGATACGGTCTCATTGGTGAAGGTCAACGGAACATTGAATCCGCTTGCCGGAGCGGCCGCCTGATTGTCAATTACGTTATTTATCGTGGTTATAGACGCTCGTTGTCCATCAACGATAGGAGACACATCACTATTGGTTGTATTCATGTCTATCTTGAATGAGGTAGACTTGACTCCAGCACCAAGGTTTGCGGTCTCGTTTGCTGTTTTAGCAACCAGTCTAGGTGCTGAGAAGTAGTTCTCCCCACCCACTACGATCTCAGAACTATAGTCAGCATCCTTCTGATAACGAATCTGTCCACCAGTGATTGCAGCGAGAGACTTACCTGTCGTGAACTTAGCTGAGTACGATATGGTAGTATCATCCGGCAACAAAGTTGTGAAGTTCGGAATCATAGTATCAAACTGAATCTGACGATCCGCCACAACACCATCACCACCGAATCTACCCGCTGATGTAGAGGCAGAGTCAGCTTCAAATCGTAACCCGAATGCATCAATCTCAGTAACAGTTCGATCACCAAGTATACTCGTTCCTAGCATACCATTGTAGGTTTCCGCAGAATCAAGTCCCGTGATAGTGACTGTATCACCCACATCATATCCGTGGTTCGGCATAGTCAGAGTTATCGTTGCGTCAGCATTTTTCACGTAGAACGGATTTCTATTACAATCATTCTTTTCAAGTTCACCATTCTCAAATACCGCATAACCTCCAGTAGTGTCGAACTCTGCTTGGAAGATCTGGAAAGCAAGATCCTTGGTCTGATCGGGTTCCCAAGTCTTACCGTTTTGAGACTTGAATAGAGATCCCAGAGACGGTTGACGAGAGATCCTCTTCTCGGTAGAACCAAGTTCAAACGAATAGGTCTCTGCGACATACGCTTCGTAGTTATTGCAGTCAGTCAGTAACACAATACAGTAGTCTGTGTTGGGGTTCAAGAAGATGGGTTCATCAAACTCAAAGGTAGTAGGTGCAGCAAGTACCGCAGCCTGTGTCTGAGATGCAGGTAGATTCACTGAACTAGGATTCAAGAACTTGCTTGCATTAGCAATAACTTCTGTTGCTGAGGGTGCACCATTGACCATAGGTCGAATCTGTAATTCAACCGGAACAATATCATCCTTCTTCTTGAAGTAAGCCTGAACCTTAGTTACATACATACCCGATGGTTTGGTCACAGTAAATGACTGTGCCAACGGATCGCGGTTCTTTACCTTAGTAGTCTCTGTCCACCTACGAGTCCTAACCTCAACGACACGAGTCGATGTGACGGTCTTCTGTCTAGTGTCCAAAACACCTTGTGCGGTATAGTTGGCAGAAGCACGAGAGAGAGTTGCCGCTTCATTGTCTCGATTGATATCAAGTAACTTGAATGTACGAGTACCAGCGCGGAATCGTCGTGCCTGCCCTGATGGGATAAAGAAAGAACCAGTGATCTCGCCATTGGCATTTGAGATCAGATCACTCTTACCATCGGGGTGTTCCAAAGATTTACGGAATGCATTACCCACATAACCCGATTGCCCACGGCGCGAGGCGTAGCGGGTAAATGCTTCTTCGCGACAGAATGCACTCACATCCTTACCATCAAAGAATGGGAAGAACTGGGTATTGGGTTTCAGACCTTCTGCCCTAAATGAAATTAACCTTGAACGAATAAATGGCAAGAAGGTCAGTGATACACTCTTATCCCCAACCACCTTACGAATGGTACGATCACCCGTTACGATTTGTTGAGAGAACTTACGAGTAGCATAGGTGTATTCACCTTGTCGTGAGATCGCTACATTCGACTGGTTGATGCCATTAGAAGTTCTTTGTTGGTCGTTACCATGCCAGTTCCACGTTCCTGGCGCACGATATCCACCATAACTGTGTGACATATCATCGCCGACTTCTGGATGAGCATACGGATGATAACCGGCGCCTCCACCAGAACCAATTCCATAAGATCCTCGGCTGCCTATGAGGCCAGGCAAACCGCCTTGACCCATCTCATTGCCCGGATTTACATCAGCGACACCCGCCAATCCAGCTACAGCAAAACTGGGTTTACCATAACCTTCCACCGGAACCCAAGGGCCGTCTGTCCAAACCCATCGATTTTCTAACTCTTGAAAACCTCTCCTTGCAGCAGTACCGTCAGCGAGAGTTCCCTCATTCAGATCGCTAAGAGTGTCGGTTTGTGATCGGGAAACAACATTTAAGGGTTTGTACTTAGTTTGTATCCATTCATCCGAAGCGGGTGAAAGTGTAATCTTACCTTCACCAGTAATAACTGCGAATGGATTCAGATTCTCTACACCAGAGACCTTAGTTTGCTTGATAGCAACTTTATGATCATAGTTAAGGAATACCGTATCACCCTTCAGAATTGTATTTGAAGATGCATCACTATCATACACCAAAGCAACATTATCTTCAAATGTTGGGGTGGATAAGAATCCTTTGGCTGGTTCAATACCCGCACGGTATTCTTTATTCTCTACGTCAGAGAATCCCCTGTCTTTGAAGTTATCCACAAAGAATCCAGACTTGACACGGTTGTTGCCGTCAGAGTCCAGAACCAATAAGGTAGATGTCTCAACTTCAAGCAGACTCAAAGAGGTTACCTCTTCCAACTTGTCGATACGCTCTTCAAGTTGAGAGATGTCTTTCATCGTGAAACGCTTCGCAAGAATAGGAGTCACAACGGTATCTGAATCATGAAGACCATATGCGTTATGTTCTAATTCAAACAATGGTAAGGTATTTTCGGGTGTAGGTGGAATCTGAGAAGAGAATCCGGGCTGACCCAAAATGTTCTTTACCTCTCCTGCTTGGTTGATAACGATTTTATCTGAACGAGGCAGATAGTATTCTATATCCCCTTGGAAGATATCACCCGTACTTGGCACTTCGTTAACAGCAGCACCAGAACCAGAGAATAGACCATCAGAGTCAACCGAAGAACGGAAGTCAATGACATCACGTAGATTTACCGCAGATCGTGGCCCCGTCTGGAATGAAGGAATGAATTCATATTCCGTCTGACCCGTGTAGGAGTTTACTGAGAAGTAATCACCAGCACCATGAGTGAAATGCATAAACCTACAGAAGATTCCGCCACTAGGAGGAGTCGCGTCACCTGCTAAGATCAGACGAGCATTATCATAGTACCCCGCCCGTTGACCATTGTCAACAGTAAACAAGTGAGATAGATCTTCGCCATCCGAATCGGTTTGTTTGATGGTAAATACTAACGCGACATCAGTAGCGTGTAGGTTTACAAACTTAGTACCAGTGCCGTCTGATTCTATACCAGTGTTGTTGTATGTGGTCTCTACCAAAGTCTTCTGTCGAACAGAAGGAGATCCTTTGTTTACTTTAGTATAAACTGTGACCGCACTACTGGTAGGAAGACCGGATATCGTAGTAGAGGCCGTACCAGCACCAGTTGGAGATCCTGCACTGACCACATCACCAGAAGAGTCTACAGTGACGATCCATTGACCTGTATTAGAAAAGGTCTCACCAGAGGCGGATAGAGAGAGCGTCAGACTACCCGCACCATTAGTGGTTCCGGTGAAAAGACGTTGAACCTCAAAGTCCACATCAGTAATAGATCGGGGTCTAGATTTGGGTAAAGGATATACTAGATTGTTCTTACCAGCTTCCTTGATTGCCGCCTTACCTGATTCTAAGATTGGGTTGGCAAAGTCGGTCGTACTAGTACCCAGAGATTTCACATCACGGAATACTTGACCGGAGTTCATTCGGATATCGAATATGTAGACACGGAAGTTTGCTCCGTCTTCTTCAACATAACGTACCCTTGCAGTACCAATAGTAGAACCACCATGGTTTATTGCACTACGTAGATTTAATGTCTCGAAGGTGCTGACATCCAACTTACCTTCTAACGTACCACAAATGAGGTACTGACCATAGGTGATACCTGCAACTTGATTCTCAAACGTAGTCGTAGTTCGCGGTTTTGGAATAACAAGAGCCGTTGGTTGTTCGGCGTGAGCTCGATAACCGTTGATGTATGCAACACCATCTGATACATTCGCTCCAATGTTCTCGCCGGAGTCAACTAAGTTTACAGTAAAGTCTTGTGCGATATAGTTACCAGACTCTTCAAACGTCCGTTTTGCTACGAGCTCGTTGGGCGCAGCAAAATTATCGGCACCCGTTACTTGGTCAACAATATTACCTTCGACAACATCACAATAGTAAACAAAGTTGTCATCCCCAGTAATAAGGTCTTCCGTCGTCAGTTCCATTTTGATGCGATAACGATCTGCGCCAGGCGAAGATAAGTTGGGTGTTGCCCCTTGGTTATCGTACAGTGCTTGATCGTCTGATACTGTGACAATATCTTCCGTTGTTTTGAAACCAACAACAGCACTGGGGAACCTAGTATACTTTGAAAGGATTAATCCCTGCGGCGGAGAAAACACAAAGTGACCACGAGTGAAGAAATCACCAGCAGCACTACTGATCTTACATCCCTGACCAATCGCGGGGTTTGCAACAGTGTTTGTTGATTGCACGGTAAGAGTCACCGTACCGTTTGAGATATCCTCGCCCGCACTCATACGAATCGGAGTACTACCTAGAGTACCACCGGAAGTATTCGTGTATTGTACGTACAGTGTCGCCGGATCACTACCTTCAGCAGCGACCACTTCGATAACTCGGGCCTTGATCGCAGAAGACTGACCAGTAAACTCTGTATTCAGTAGTGCATCAGTGTCAGCAGGTAATACGTTAGTTGCGGTGTTTAGTTTGATAAACTCATAGTCGCTAGTAATACTAGGCCCGCCTGGATTTACTGCCGCACCTTCGGTGAAGATATTTCGTCCAAATCTAGCAATCTCTTCTTGGATGATTGTTTGTAACTGAGTAAGTTCTCGTGCTTGTAGAGCGCGACCACTATTAAACAGTATTCGATGATAGTTGTCACTATCAACAAAATCATCCTTATATGTGGACGAGAATACGTTAGAAGTAAATGTGTTTGGCATCTCTATACCTTATTAGATTTGTATTACGATTTTAATATCTTCGGTCTGGTCAGCTGAACGAGTTACCGCAGCGCGGTTATCAACGTACAGAAGTTCACCGGAGAAAGGATCGATCTCAGGTTCTACGTATGGAGCAAAGGTTGCATTTAATACACCGGCTCCGTTACCATCAATTTCGGTAATATTCTCACCGGAATCAAAGTTTCCAAATCCGGTCACTTCTGTTTGATGATACCAAACAGTATCCGAATCAACTTTATCTATCAATGCCTGAACACCAGAAGTAGAACCTTCAATTGTGTTGTCAGCGGTAAATCCAGTCGTTACACTAGAAAGTTCTAACTTTTTTAACATACCACCGTTTGCTTCGGTAAAGGCTGTTCCGGCAGAGTCCGTTAATCCTTTCATCAAACCAACTTGACGGAAGTCGTTGCCGATGATAAAGTCACCGTCAACAGTACCCTCTGGTTTCACGTTGAACATGACAGCGGTAGAACGCAGATCATCTCTAGGATCTCCACCCAGACCTAAAACAGAACCAAAGATAGCACGAACCTTTGCAGGTTTAGTCGGAGAACCACCGCCAGTCACCGATACATCGGCAAACTGATACCCAGAACCCAGTGTGTAAGAACCAGAACTATCGATGAGTTCTACCTTGGTTACCTGTCCACCAGAGATCGTGGCTCCTGCCTTTGCTTTCGTACCGTCTCCTCGTACCGTGATAGTGGGAGTAGACGTATACCCAGCACCACCGGAATCGACAGCATAACCTACAATCTGTCCCGCGATTGCAGCATTCTGTACTGCAAGTTGTTCTACGTCAGGAGCAGGAGAGTCTGAGTCAGTAGCGCCCTGTAGTTTAACAGGGATGTAGTTAGCGGAGACAAACTTGGTTGCGTCCAATGCACTGATGGAGTACAAGAACTTCCAGATATAACCATCCGCAGTATCAAACGGAGTACCTGTAGTGTTACCAGATGGTTGTACTGTAGATACTTGTGCGTTTCCAGCAGCATTCTTAGACTGTTGAATGCATATGTAGACTTGGTTATTGTCATTCATAACATAGTATGTTTGTGCAGGATAACCACTACTGGCATCATCGTATGCTGAGTAGATTGCACCCGATGACCAGTTGTAACGTGGCACAACAAATGATAAGTCAATAATATTCTTCGCAGACTGAGCAGACAATCGGAAATTTCTAGTTTCTCTCAGACTGTTAATTGCCGAAGGCGCAATATCAGAATCGTTCCAATCCTGAGAACGTCCGATTGCCGCATAATAATATACATCAGCACTGTCAAAGTCTTTCTTAATATCACTAATGACTTGTTTTTTTAATCTGTTAGTTACAATCGCCATTTTGTTACCCTGTTACTGTGCCGTTGTTAGACACAAAGAACCATTTACTTTTTGTGTTATTCCAAACGAGTTGACACCCATCACCTTCATCAAATGCGATAAATCCATTACCTGAATCAACACCGAAAATGTTTGAGGTGCCACCAGCTGGAGTCAGTCGTACTTCACCAGCACCGACATTTGATAGGACTTGCATTTCTCCTTGGATAGTTCCATCTCCGATAGTCGGACTAATCAAACTACCGGAGTTAAATACCGTCAAAGGTTCGGTCAAATCAATCGCAGTAGTGGTAGCAATGTCTGTTCCCTTTTCGAGAACAAGTTTGTTTACAATCTCAACACCACCAGTTCCCTTAGCACCAAGCTTGAGACTGATGTTTGTGTCACCACCTTCAACATCAATTGCAGCACCATCACCCGTTGCGGCATTGGTAATCGTTACAAAGTTTACCGCACTCGAAACATTTACAAACTTGAGATACTCATCACCAGAACTGTCAAATATAAATGAACCATTACTGATACCACCGAAGGTTGGATTTGATACAGTCAATCCATCGATGGTCTTGTTAGTAAGAGTTTGTGTTGCATCAGCAAACACAAAGGTGTCATTAGATGACAATGCGGGGATCGCAATATCACGATTGGCCGACAAGTTGCCTACAGTAATGTTGTAGGTGTGACTTGAATCATTGTCCTTGATAGACGGAGTAGTTAGAATAGGACTCAGGATAGTCTTATTGGTCAGCGTTTGTTGACACGAATCCAAGATCAGAGTGCCACCATCGTCAGGAACATAGACAATGTTATCTTGAGTCGGTTCGGCGGCAACCAACGTAGTTTCAAAGTCATCCGCTGTTTGACCTTCAAACACGACACCAAGATCGGTCAAAGTTACTGTCGCAGAGGCTGAGTCACCACCAATAGACAAATAGAGTTCCGTGAAGTTCTCATTAATCTTCTGGGCAGCAGTACGCAGGGTATCCCCTGTACCATCGTTTGCCGTTGTTCCACGATTTATAGTTTGTCGTGCCATTTTTTAATCCGTCTGTTTTATCTATTTATAAGTGTTACTGACTAAAGTGTAAAACTTTTCATGTACTGATCCGAATCACCACTGTACCAGATATGTTTCTCTTGATCCATCGTCTCAAAGAAGAAGTCGTTACTCATATCCATACCATTCGTTTCAAACTCATCCGAATCATCGAATGTGGGTGACGAAGCAGTCTGGGCCTCACGCAGAGATGAATATTGATTCTCTATGGTTTGGAGATCCAGCAAAGAGAAGTTTCTCATGTCGGTTAGTACTGGGTTAATTCTAAACAATACACCATCCGAATCTGTATGTATATCGTCCACCAATGCAGTCAAATCAAGAGTTGCCAGTTCACCAAAACTTGCATTGTTCTCTATTACGAAAGGTGGTGGAGGTGCCGCAATAACTTGAGGTGCGGTTAAAGTGTCTGTAACCTGAGACACGATCTGCACCTGACTACCAATGAACATTCCAGCTGGATGGACAAAGAGTTTGTATGGTTCTTTCCACTCATTAAATGCAAGTTCTGACTTGACAAGGATAGCAAAAGTCTGATATAATCTATTGTCAGTAATGAACTTCTGAGAGTTAAAACCAATTTCAGATCCAGTTTCACCAATCTTGAACACCTGTTCTTTAGTATAAATCACTTCGGGGTCAATACTAAAGAAAGTTCGGAAGAACTGTTGAATGGAGAACTTGGTTCCCTTAGAACGATACAAAGTGTTCGAGAATTTTGCTGCAGCCCGTTTGTCTGCAAAGCCCTCAAAGTAAGACTGACCTAGAAGTAACTCGTCCTCAATATAGGAGAGTAACTGAACGTCCGCTTGAGTGACATCACGGTTGTAGAATAATTCATTTACAAGCCTGGAAGGAGCATCATCTCCATCCTCAAAATGATAATACTCTTCTAGAAGTGTGATAAGTTTCGGATACGTGCCTGCGAAAAACTCAGGTAGAGCCTCATCGACATAGTATTTCGGAAAGGCAATATCTCTCCGATTCAGATCCTTCAGTGTATCATCAGTTTTGTGTGACATTAGTTAGTAACCCCAGGCTCCACTTCTACGATACGAGAGAAGGACTGACCAGCATCAAACTCTAGGACATCGTTTCTCAAAGGAGTCAGTGCACTCTGATTCGAGGGAGTAACTGATACCTTGATGAACTGATCAGCACCAACAAAGTTGTCGATACGCAGTCCAACGATTTTTATTGTGTCGCCGGTGTAGTCACCCACATTGTCTACAATGACTTCACGATCATCTTGGTTGAACACTTCTAACTTGTTGGTCTTTAGTTTGTTTCTCAAGACACAAGTCTTATTGTTATATGTAAACGCGCTTGATGTAATCGTGTAGTTGACATCATCCGGTATAGCAATCCCCGCAGCATATCTCAACGTGTGATCTTGTGTCAACGTCAAGGTGGGAGTGAATCGTCTCTGCATACGAACACTCGCACGTGACGATAGAATAGCAGGACTCACATTGTCTATCAGAGTCAACAGATTTGATCGTCTAAACGACTGATTGAACTTGCCCGTGTTCGACTCAAAATATTGAGTGATAGTGTTTGTCACGTTGTCCTGAATTGTATTGCGGGACAGGGTCGTGAGGTTCGGGTTGAACTGGAAGAATAACTCGGTCTCAACAAATGTTTTGACTGGGTCATCAAATTGCACATTAAATGAGGCTACAGACAGTTGTTCCGCAAGGTCAAGGATAGAGTCCTTTGTTGTCTGTATCGTTTCGGCTGAAACATCAGAGTTGAATAGAATAGACATGAACACTGTACCAAAGACTGGATTGATTGCTTCCTCACCACCAAAGGATGTGATGTCTTTGATCAAGGTAGAGAAGTTTCTCAATACCAGAGAAGTGTAGTCTACCGCTGTCACCATTCGATTTTGTGATGCGTACTGGAAGGGAGCATTTTGTCGAATAGATTCTATCGTTTCTTTATCACCACCACCCACAGAATTTGAGACCGTGGTCACTGATACGTTGTATCCTGTTCCACCAATGGCAACCGTAGTTTGGGGTTCAAACGTCTTTGCGGTATCTGCTGTATCTCCAGATGCAGCTAAATATGTTACCGTGACCTTGTTACCAGCCGTCGGAGCTCTACCCAAAGTCGAACCATTACCGAAAGATAACTCAAAGAATCCATTCGGGGACTCTTTCAAGATGAATAATGTAGATGCTGCATTGATAGTGGTCGCTTTAAGGATGTTGGTGTATGTACTGAATTGTGAAGAAGACGGTGTCTCATATACCCGCACTTCGGCAGTATCAATATCAATCTCAGTATCGGGAATGATATAGATCGGATTCTCTGCTTGGCCGTCCACAAGAAAAGTCTTGACCCGTCGAGTACCTTCATAAACTTTGATATTCTGACTACCAGAAGCATCTGTGAAAATATACAGACCCTCACCATTATCGGTGGCACTGAGGTCTTCTATCGTTTGAAATACGTATTCGGTTTCGTCTACAGTCGCATTGAACTTAAATCCATCATTTATTTGAACTGTGTTGGGACGATCACTCACACCACTCAGATTGACCGACATTTTGATAATGGCTTGGGATGAGGTTTTTGAATCGGGGACATAACCGATTCCCTCAGCCAGAGAAATAATAGAACTACGCAGTTGTGCTGTTCCAAGGAAAGACTCGTTCAGGGCAAAGTTTGCGGTCAATCCATTGTAGTGAGTATTGTACGCAAGAACGTCCAAGATATTAGACAGACCAGAGGCTTCAAAGTTATAATCCTGAAACTCTTCTTTTTCAGCAAGGAAAACCTTGAGATTATTCTTAATCGCATCAAAGTCTAATGATGTGGATTTGATTGTTGTTGCCATTTTATCTTAACCTTGCTAGTGTAGTACTAAACTCAACCTGTTCTTGTGAGTTCACTACCTTGAACTTAATAGTTACGTCTAAACTATGTCTGTCGGGTTGCAGATTAACGATCACATCTAGGATCTCTGCCCTTGGTTCATATACTTCGATATTCTCTATAATGTTTCTACGTAAAGTCGATGACTTACCACGATCCGCCAGCTCAAACAGTTGGGCCCTAACATTACCACCAAATCGTGGACGAAAGGGTTTCTCCAAGAGATTGGTCATGACCAACGTCTTGATTGATTGTTTGACTGCCGCAGCTCCGTTCTTCTTGAAGATCTCTCCACTAGAAGGTTTTGCTCTGAAAGTCAAATCAATATCAATATAATCCCTTTCCCTCGTAGTACTAATCGAGGCTGTCTGGAGATCTGTATCTTCTTGTGCGAATGCTCTACGTATTGCCATGTTACTATTTATAACCTTTTTTAGTCATTTTCTTTTATTTCTACCAGTTCATCAGCACTCATCAACTCATTATTGAAATAAGTTTCCACATTACGATCAAAGTTGACATCGAATGTCGCTGGCATAGTCGGAAACTCCAGACCAATCTGTGCGGTCAGGCTGCCATCAACATTGTATATGTCATAATCCAAATAGAGAGTACCGAAGTTGATATAGTCTTTCCAGTACTCAGCCACATCAAAGGTTTTCTCTAGATCGATATTACCTTCTCTGTCTACGACTTGATAATATACCAAACTACCATCACCCTTCTTGGTCATCACAGCATCACCTAGATCACCAGTCTTTAGGTCAAAGATGCCTTCCGATACAATCAGTCGAACATCATTGAAGTTCTCGGTGTTGCCATTGATGATTCTCATGGCCTCTGCTTGCATATAGAGATTGCGAGCGATCTGTAGTCGAGATGACTTGGACGCTACATGATTGAAAGATGTCCTGTCACCATACGCACCCAGAAACTTTGCAATGGTGACTCCAGGCGCAAGCTTTGTTGCAGAGGTTATCTCACTACGAAACTCTGGGTTGTATACCGGATCAACTAATACTATCATGGCGTAAATCTCTTTCCTCTATTCTCAATCGCATTACCAAGGGGTTCAAATCCAAACCTAGACGAAGGAGATTTCTTTACTGTCCTACCAATAGCTGGAGGTGTCTTTGACTCGTATTCTGGGTTCAGTCTTTCTTCGGAAACAAGAATACCACCAACCTTCTCTCGTGTTCTAGGATTTCGGAAAGCTGATCGAATCTCTTGGGTGGTTGGAATCTTATCAAACACCTGTTCGTAGTCATCGGTCAACAAGATCTTGTTCTTCAGTGTGTCGCCCGCATCAACCACAACATTCTTAATTGCATATGATCCATTGGTTGCGTGTGCGACCACAAGCAGAGGTGTGAGTGGAGCTTCACCTGTGATCGTTGCTTGTACCTTGGTTGCTGCCACATGGGTGGTACCAATAGTACTACCAGATGTTAATGCCTCTCCATATGACTGTGAGTGTGCAAGGTCAGCAACCTCTGCGAATCCAGCAACATTGGCATTGTAGGATTCTATTGCTTCGTCTGCAATGCCCTTGAATGTACCGTGGAAGATTGCACCCGAAGACTCTGCTACAGGGCCCAAGTAACCTTGGTACACATTACCAGTAAAGTCAACCTTCTTACCACCGATTGCACCCTTCTGTCCCAACACAGATACATACTTCGCACCCGTGATATTGGTGTTCTTGGAGGATACCGCAAAGGACTCCTTGCCAGACACAAAGATGTTATCTTCTGATGCTATCTCTATATTACCCTCAACATAGTTTGTCTGATCAAACTTGACAAACTGGTTGTTGTCTGCTAACATGATGTCCGTGTGAGTACCAATCGTCTTGGTTGTCTTGGTCTTCTTGGTGGTGTAGGTTGAGTTACCTGTTACGGTGGTCTTGTGATTATGTTCAATCGCCTCAACCTTATTACCCGCAACATTGAGATTCATGTTACCACCAACATCGATGTTATAGTCACCCGTTACTTTCAGGTTTAGATTACCATTGTAGACGAGGTTTCCGTGTCCCTCTACAATGACAGTCTGATCACCGCCAGTGACCTCTACCTTGTTATTAACAGCAGAGATAACAACAGATCCATCTGCTCTCATCTCCACACCAGCCCCACTTCGATGTTTGACTAGGACTCGTTCACCGCCTGGCGTATCATCTAGTTCGATGACATGACCGGAGGTAGTCTCTTGCACTTGGTTGAACGGATACTCGGACGGTCTCTGTGGTTGTAGATTGAGAGACACACCAAAGTCTCCACCACCCACATACAGATCGTTTATCTTTAGTCCACGTGCAGCTTGGTTGATGGATGTACCGAAATTATAGTCTCGTTTTGGAAACTCTCCGGTAGGATCTTGCATACCATCATAAGGTACGCCTAGAGTATCCTCATTACCAGAACCAAGTTTATCAACTCGTGAAACAAAGTTGTCTTTCTTAGTTGTCATTGTACTACAATCTCCGCCGGACTTAGTGGTTCTCTGAGAGCAGGATCGGTAGTGACATTACTCTTTCTGAATACGGACTCAACATAATCGACCACATCAAAGTAAGGATCGAGTTCTACTTCGTCAATGTCATTGTGGCCAAACACCTGACCGCCTGGATACTTACGATAGAATGATCGCAAGAACTTCTCAAGTGTCGTGTATTGTTCGCGTGTGAATGCCTGTGCCGATCTGAAGTCGGTAGGGTTCTCTGCACCAGACGAAATATTTAGACCACCCACCAACACAAGACCGATAGAATATATATCGTGACCGTTTAATGGGGCATGTTCTCCGTTACGGTTGATCGGTCTACCTCTTTGAAGTCTGCCGTCTCGTCGGATGACATAGTGATACCCAATACCATCGTGTCCCAACTCATTGTGAATGTTGTTGATCTCTATCGCACCGATGTCCTTGTCTGTGTAGGACTCGGTTGCATGTACGACTACCTCAGTGATGTCTCTCTTGATACTCGCAAACTCAGCATCCAGTTCCTCTACCGAAGCAATATAGGTAAAGACATCATCCTCGGTTGCTCTACCCTTCCATTTCTGGTTGTTAGCATCAACCGGAATACCTTCGTCAAACAGACTTGCTTCCACAACAACAGATCCACTGATCGTGGTGTCAAGTTTAGACAGTCCGGTGTCAATGGTGGTCAACTCGTTGGTGGCGGTTTCGATCTCACTATCAGGGACACCCTGTTTACTTGCCTCGTTTGCAATCTTGTCGCTCAATTGTTGTGGAGTATCAGCCTCTTGTTCCGATACAATTTTCTTCATCCTGTCAGATACATTAGGCGATTTAAGAGTCAACGTCTTGATCGCTTTTGTTTTCTCTACAGGATCTTTACTTGAGAACTGTTCTAATATCTTTTGTCGTTCTGTTTCTGTTGCAGAGATACCGCCTGGCACAATATTCTGAATGAATGCATTTGCACTTCCGGTTACCTTCTCGGCTAAGTTCTGCAATACCCCACCAAGGCCTGCTTCAGTTCTCTGATTGAACTCGGCGGTAAAGTTGTTCAACTCAGAGGTGAACTTGTCAACCACAGAGTTTGTATCTTTGAGTACGGTTTTACTCAACGCTTTGATATCACCAAACTTAGACAATGAATTCTTAGGAGCATCTAGTTTTGCGGTCAATCCACCGATACCAGTTGCATCGGATACTGTGTCTTTTATATCACTCACCTTACCACTAAGACTTGCAACTGGAGTAATGTCTTTTACAACATCACCAATATCAGGAATCTTAATATTTGGGAGTGACGCAGTAATTGAGGAGAGTTCTTCTGCATCTGCGATACTTGCAGTAAATGTAGATATGTCTGTTATTGATTCACCAGAGATAGTCTCTACCTTCTCTACTGCTTGTTGAATATCTTGGGGCGCACCTCCACCCACCACTGCCATCGCAGCGGATGCGGTGTCACCACCAGACTGTGTCATAGCAGGAAGTCCCACGAGAGATCCCAATGCGGCCGAAGGACTTTTTGTTCCACTGAGGCCAGGAATCTTGTCTGTGATTTTACCCACACCATCCTTGAGAACTTCATTGGGAGATATCGCAGATTCACCAAGACTCTTGACACCAGCCAGAGTTTCACCGTCAACCGCACCAATCTTACTTGTGGTCTTGGCAAACTTCTCTTCTACTGCTTGTACAGAAGTATCAGCAAACTTCGCATTCTTTGCTTTGAGTTTGTTCTTTTCTGCCTGTAGAGCGGCATCTACATCTGATTTTTTCAATGCCATTATACTATCCTATCTACCAATCGTCTTGCTTGTAATTCAACCTGTTTGATAAACGAAGCCTCGTTCTTTCCAAGGTAGTACTTACAAAACACCTCACAGATACCGCCCCTACCCTCATAGTTAGTAGTTTGCAGTAATCGAATATTGGCACTAGTTTGCGTACCTTTCAACTCATAGGCGATAAACGCCAGTTGAGTCAAGAAGAACCCAAAATTATTTGAGAAGTTTTGTAAGTCAGTATACCTGTCTCTAGAGAAGTCGGCAAGCCCGCGTGATTGTTTGTTTACTCCAGTTCTCATACCAGAAGCAATAGTCAAAGCAGCGGTCATCGATATAGACTGTTTAACACTGTATCCAAGGTTTAGAAAGAACTGTACCGCAGTCTTCTGTCGTGACTGCAAGGTTCTGACTTGAACCGCTCCGGTCTCTTCGTTTAATATGTCAGTTTCTTTGGGTTTGAAAGCGGCTATGAATGTATCAAATACGCCTTCGGGTTTGTTGTCTTCACCGATATCTTCTTCTGCCTGACCTATCTGTACCGGAGTCGGTAGTTCAATGTGAGGAAGTGATCCTAACACGATGGGTGTCTGGGAGTTCTTGCCGTCCATGAACATACCAAACACCAAAGAGTTAGGTTGAAGTTGAGGCATACGTCCTATTCCAGATATTCCTCCTTCAGTGGTAGGAGTAACACACTGAGCCCACGGCAGATCATTCTGAGGAATCATTCGTGTGGATTCGTTATGCAGTCCATGCACACGGATCTTCACACGACCCTCGAATCCATATGGTGGTGAGGCATCTACGACAGTGGCAATGAACCATCTCGTGTTATCTCCATAAAACTCACTTAGAATACTACTCACGGCAGTCTCTCCATCTTACAGACATTCATTGACACCGTGTGTTGCGTACCTGAGAAGGTGTGACGAGTATCATAGATAATAAAGTCTCCTGACTTGCCCTTATCTATCAAGTCATCTTCAGAAGTAAATTTTGATTGTTCGGTATTGTCATTGACCACCTTGAGATTGACAATGTCACCTACGCTTGCTTTTGAAACAATGAACCCTGCTCCTTCAATAACCACGTTCAACATATTCTTGTAGAGGTGGTTCAGAATACCTCGTCGTTCAAGTTTCTTCTTGAACTTAGTGGCATCAAACTCATCATGATAACTCTTGAATCTACCATATGTGCCACTGGATGTCACGGTATGGAATATTCTGGGCTCAAACACATCAACAAGAGTCTCGTCTAGTTTGAATTGAGCATCAAAGACATTCTGATTTTCTCCAATGATACCCTGTTGATTTAGATTGTTGATGGTGTTTCGTATGGTATGGTGTTGAGAAAATATTTGACCAGTGTTCAGATTCGTGTTACAATATGCGGCTGACAGTGCACCCTCTTGAACTAGTTTGAGAGTGTTCGCTTGTTTTGATACCTTCATTGCCTTGATTGTGAAGGTCTTTTCTAATTCAGTTTGCGATTCCGCCGTAGATATGTTGGCGGGATTGTACGTATATGGTAACCTTGAATTGAACGCTTGTTGTGATAACATGGAGTCTAGATTACCCAGACGCAGATTGTCATCATGCATCGACGCATAGGTGAAAAATGGAGAACCCGTCACGGTTGTGGCTCGACTAGTCAACCATTTGATCGCCTGCAATGCATTCAGGTTCGGAATGATCCCTTTAATGTTGGTTTGAACAGGTTCACTTTTCGCGCCACCGATAAACAGATAGGACAGATCTATATTCATGTTCATTTCTGTGGCAAGTAGTTTTACCAAGATGTCATCGATCCTACCATTGAAGGATCTACTGATCTTCTTCATCTGTGCCAGAAACGCATGTTCGTCCAACAGAGTAAACACATACATGCTGGACTTACCGTTGTCCGTAGACTTAACCGACCGTTCTACTCCGGTCATCATAAAGACCCTTTCAAAGACTGGGTCTAGATCATTCTCAGCGGAAGACAACCGGATCGAAAACCTCTCGGTGCCTTGGAAATCAATCTTGTCGAACAGTGCCTTGTCATCAAGAATCACCACAGTTCCGGTCAAGTAAGGCTTGTCCAGACTTTCAAATATGTTCAACTCAGCAATAGATGCACGAACATCAAAAAAGGTAGAATCAATTCCACCCATACGGTCTGCTGTGATGGCAGCCTCGGTGATCTTGAACTGTTGTGATGTGTTTAGTTTAGACGCCATTATACCTTCCGTCTATGGAAGCTATTGAACTCGTTGACAATCTTATCTATCGTGTCGGGTCTCAGGACATTGATCTCTTTTAACTCGTCGTTACGTCTCTCTAATCGATCTCGAAACGTGACAGGCGTCCAAGAAGAAGATGGACTATCAAAAGCAAACAATGTAAGATCTTGGTGAACACCATCAGCATCTTCATAGTGGTGAACTGAATTGTACTGAAGAGACTCTTTTACAACGACTGCTGTAAATACCTCACCTTCGGTACTGATGTAAGATATGGTCTCGCCCACATTGAAGTTATTATTGTCCACCGTATCAATGATGATCTGACCCATATCCAGATCCCGCTTTACCACAGTTCCGGTTGTACCACTGGTGTTGCCTGTTACGATCTGACCAGTAGGAAATGAATTTGATATGTCATCATTTGTAGTGACCGTCCTGTAGGGATACTTGGACTTTGCTTGATTCAAGATATCATATGTTGCAACCGGCCAACCAGACAGACGAAGGTGGTCGTTCATCAAAAAGAATGTCCAGTAATAATCCGTAGTCCCATAGAGTTTGTACGAGAGTGTATCAGGTCTCTCTCCGCTAGTAATGGTATATTGATTATAGAAGGACACATTATCTTTCAGTCCGTCAATGAGATCTACATACTGACTCAGATTGTCAAAGAAGACCGGAGATTCATTATCACCAAATCGATAGGCAACAATATCAAATGGCTTGAAGTACTTTGTTGTCATTAGAATCCGTCCTCTTCAACATCTTTCCTACTGAGCGTTCTGGTTTCTTGGAATGACAGAGACATCTCAATTTCAGTAAAGTTACCGTCTCCGTGCATCGACATCGATGTGTTGTTATAGGTCACACTCACATCCCGCAGGAAACATGGTTTGATACGAGTAGCAATCTCCTCACCATCATACTCAACCGTGATCTGAAACTTGTTCGGGAATCGATATCCTACAGAGATCTTACTTGTACCTTCAGCAACCGGAATATCAATTGTAGACGGATACAACTCGGTACGGAAGAGTTTGATGATCTCCTTCACTTCCTCTGCTTCCCGTGCGGAGGTAGCGAGAAACTTGAATGCAAAGGAAAACTCTCGTAGTGCTACAGACTTAAACAACACACGTGTGTTGGGGTTTGTAGTAACTCCACCCGCAGATCTGAATGCACCCGCGACTTCATCAGGGCCTTTCATCGCAAGTTTAACCGCACCTAGTTTGGCAAGATCCTTGTTCGCAGCTCCTTTCAGTCCCGCACTCAAAGTTGACAGACCACCTTCAACTAGACCAGCAAGTGCGCCTGATCCGCTCTTTAATGCCGCTTCTGCACCAGCACCAGCGCCACCTAGATCGAAGTTCTCATATTGAACATTATCACGAAATTGCAAACCCGCAGGTAGATACAAGGATACTTGCCTTCCCGTTGCGATCAGGGGTCTTTCTCTTATGATCGGAACAGTTTGTTCTGGGCCCACCTTGTGACTCTCTTCTGCCTTCTTAATATCCTTTGGTTCAGACAGACCAAGTGCCTCACCGGCTGCTTGAAGACCAGACTTCGCAAGATTAGTCGCTGCTTCCGCCAGATTACCCAAATCAGTTTCAGGTTCTTCCATGACATTGAATACAAGTCTACCTTTGTATTCGTCAGGATTGTTCAATGGGTATTCTAGGTTCTTTAGTTCCTTTGCAGCTGCAATACCCTGAACTTCATTAGGTTCTGCCATTTTACTAATCCGATAAATAAGTTAAAAATCTATACTCTTATTTATAAGGTTTCCATGGCATATTCTGGAAGATACACGGTAAAAAATATCAAGAAGTATGAAGGTGACCACACAAAGGTGGTGTACCGTTCTTTGTGGGAGAAACACGCATTCAAATGGTGCGACACTAATCCCAAGGTAAAGAAGTGGTCTTCCGAAGAGGTTATTATACCATACTTATATGAGGTTGACAAGCGTTACCACAGATATTTTATGGACTTGAAGATGGTACTGGAGGATGGATCTACATGGCTTATAGAGATCAAACCGGACAAGGAGACTCGCATACCCGCAGGCAATCGTAGATCCAAGAGGTTCATATCCGAAAGTATGACCTATGTCAAGAACGTCAACAAATGGGAAGCTGCAGCAGAGTATGCCGCAGATCGTGGGTGGAGGTTTGCTATCTGGACGGAGAAGAACGAACCATTGAAGAGTCTTATTCCCAAATCAACGAAACCCATGAAGACCCTAAAACCACTGAAACCTTTTCAAAAACGTAAAAAATAAGTATAAATAAGAGTATGTCGAATATATTCAACAGACTCGAACTACAGGCATTCCGTGCTGGGGTTACTCCTCGCACCAAGGAATCGCGTGAATGGTTCAGAAAGAAGGCGTCCAATCTCAGGTCTATCAACCGACAAGAGTTGATGAAAGAGGAACCTCTAAAGAGTAGGGCACAGCGTGGTGTTGTGGGTACGATGCAGATGTTCTTCTATGATCCCAAAGGCAAAGACACACTACCATACTATGATACATTTCCGTTGGTGGTTGTGGTTGGGCCAGCAGAGGGTGGGTTCTATGGTTTGAACCTACACTATCTACCACCCCTGTTACGCGCCAAGATGTTGGACTCGTTGATGGAGGTTGCCTCCAGCAAGACCAGTGATGATGCTAAGTTCAACATCACATACAAACGACTACAGAGTATCTCGAAGTTGCGATACTACAAACCATGTTTCAAACACTACTTGACCAAGCACGTACAGAGTAAGTTTGCAGAAGTTCCCGCACCAGAATGGGAGATTGCTACATTCCTACCAACCGCAAGTTGGAGGAAGTCAAACTCTCAGAAGGTGTTCTACGATTCAAGACAGATGATAGGTAAAGACTAATGGCATTTCGTATTGATGATTTCAAGTCCCAAGTCGGTGCGGGTGGTGGGTTCGCCATGGGGAATCTGTACAAGGTTTTCCTGCCACCCATCAATGGTGATGCACGAGAGATGAACCTATTGTGCAAGGCAACGTCATTGCCTGGCCGTCAGATTCTATCGTCAGAGAACCAGATTGGTCTACAGTTGACCAAACAGGCATACGGATACGCAGTAGACGATGTCACCCTGACTTTCCACTGCATGAACGATATGGCAGTACGAAACTACTTTGAAACGTGGCAGAACCTTGCGGTCAACCAAGAGACACTAGAGGTTGGATACTACAATGACTACACCCATCCGGTCATCATCCAACACATCAAGAAGGGAACCTCTTTCCCTATCATAAAAAGAGAACTATTTGACGCAGGTAAGATCCCATCTTCTATCAGGGGACGATTACCAAGACTAGGGCCACTCGACCTCGCACAAGGCGAGTTTGATCTGGACGCAGTATTCGGTGACGATATCACCTATACTCTACTCCTAGATAAAGCATACCCAACTACATTGAATGCGATTGAGTTGAGTGACGATGGACAGTTGCTGGAGGTAACAGTACAACTGTCTTACAAGAACTGGAAGAGCAAAAGCGGTGACGCTGGAGGCGGTGGTTTCGTTGAAGGTATCGCCGGCGAACTGATCAGGAAGTTTTTATAATATTTGGAGCATATTATGGCATTACCTAAGTTAAATGATACCTTGAAGTATGAGATGACGATTCCGTCATCGGACAGACAGATTACATATCGACCCTACTTGGTCAAGGAAGAGAAGATTCTACTCGCTGCGTTTGAGTCTCAGGATGAGAAACAGGCGATGAGGGCAATGATGGACACGGTAGTCGCATGTGTCTACGAGGATATTGTATCCTCTGACTTGGCTACGTTTGATGTGGAATATATGTTCACCCAGATTCGTAGTAAGTCTGTGGGTGAGTCATCTAACCTGACTGTGAGGTGTCAACAGGAAGAGTGTGACGGTACGACTGAAGTGAGTGTTGATCTATCGTCAGTCAAAGTAGAAAAGACTGATGTCGATAACGTGATTCAACTTACAGATGATATCTCTATTGAGATGCGATACCCGACATACGACTCATTTGTGAGACATTATAGAGAGGGTATGACGGAGGCAGACTTTGGGTTTGCTATGTTAGAGGATTGTATTGTATCCATCATGACCGAGGATGAACAGTTCCTTGCAAGTGATGTGAGTAGAAAAGAGCTGAGTGAGTTCATCGATTCGATGACCAACAAACAGTTTGAACAGGTAGGTTCATTCTTGAAGACTGTCCCTGCCATGAAAAAGGATATAGAGTTCACGTGTTCCAAGTGTGGAGAAGATAGCACGATTACTCTGGAGGGTATCCAAGATTTTTTTTAGTGTGCCTCTCACACGATACTTTGGTCAATCATTTTAAGACCAACTTCGCGTTGATGCAGCACTTTCAGTATTCACTACAAGACATCGAAGGTATGATGCCTTGGGAGAGAGAGGTCTATCTCGTGTTGCTTGAGGAACACTTGAAAGAACGAGAAGAACAGATGAAAGAACAACAAAGGCGTTGATAACAAATGGCAACACTTGAAAAAGTAACAGCAGAACTGCGTGAGAATAACGCTCAGTCTCAACAACGAGACCAAGAACAGTTAGGACAACTTGTCACTCTCAACAAACAGTTTGAGAAGTACTTCAAGTCCATGTCTGCTCAGGCGGGTGACGATCTAGAAGAAAAACGAGAGAAGAAGAAAGAGAAGGCTGCTTCTGGTCGTGGCGATCTCGTTGCGGGTGCTGATGCTGTCAAAGGGTCTAGTCTGGGTGTCATTGCAGCATCGCTTGTTGCGGCTGGTGCCGCAGTTGTCGGTACTGTTGCTGGTATTTTCCGTGGTTTTGTTGATAGTCTTGATATCTTTACCAAGGGATTCTTTAGTAAAAAGATCAAAAGCATTACCGAGGGTATCACAAATTTCTTCAAGCGTTTCAGTGGTGGTATAAAAACTGAATTATCATTTCTCGATAAGGCTCTTGAACCCTTTAAGAGAGGCATATTCAACTTTACAAATGCATTCAAAAATATAGGGACTACAGTAAAAACTGTTGCTGGGGATGCTGAAATTGTATTTAAGGACTTCAAAAGTTTCCCTGCTAAACTAGGCGCTGCGTTTGGTGTCTTCCGTCCAGCATTCGATAACTTCGTGTTATTGATTGATGATATCAAAGGCGTGTTCTCCAAAGCAGGCACGGTTGCGGATGGTGCAAAGTCTGCACTAGGGTTCCTTGATACGCTTCAACCAATCATCAAACCCTTCTTTACTGTATTTCAACGACTAGGTAGGTTCCTTGGTGGGCCTATCACCGCATTCATCTTTGGTGTCATCGATGCGTTCAGTGGTGCCGTGACAGGATTCGAGGAAACCGAAGGTAGTCTGGCGTCGAAGATCTTTGGTGGTATCATGGGTGCGATAGGTGGATTCGTCTCAGGATTCATCGGTGGTATCGGTGATCTCGGTCTGATGTTAGTTAAGTTTGTTGCAGATCTTTTTGGTCTTGAAGGGGTCACTGACTTCCTCGGAGACTTCTCTTTGTCTGATTGGATGTTTGAAAAATTTATGCAGTTAAAGGATATATTATTAGATCCGTTTAACATTAGTAACATCAAGAACTTTTTTGGTTTCGGTGGTGATGACGAAGAAGAGACTCCTCCTCCTGAAGTGAAAGAGGGTGCAAAGGAAAACAAAGGTCTACAACGTGCGTTACGAAAACAAGAACAAGCACGACGATCCGCTAGTGGTCAAGGGCCGCAAGTAACTGTTACAGAACCACCACCGCAGACAGTTCTAGAGACTAGAGAAGCAACCGCTCCTGAACTCAAGACTAGAGAAGCAACTGCGCCTGAACTCAAGACCAGACCCATGAATGATGCGACAAAGGAATTCCTGGCCTTTGCTGATTCAGAAGAAGGTAAAGCGGAGTTTGCTAGGAAGGATGCAGAATACGCGGCGGCCGCGCAACAACTTGAACAGCAAGCAGCAGAGCGTGCTGCCAAACGAGCAGCGAGACTTGCGAATCCAGATGTAGTAGCCTCAGAACTTGAAAGACGTAGGTCTCAGTTAGCAAGAAACGAGGGACGTTTCGCTGGCATGTCTGCCGAAGAACGAAATACGAATGCTGGTGCTATAACAGAGAGACGCATTAGCGAACTACAGGATCAGATCAAGTTCCTTGAAGCACAAGGTTCTGGTGGTGGTGGTGCTACGGTCATTGCTCCACAGACTACTACCAATAACAACCAGAGTAGTTCTGCGATGTACGGTGACCCATCACCCGCGACAGATGACCTTGACAGAGTTTCTGACGGTTTCCACATAGCATAAAAAAAGGGGCACCGAAGTGCCCCTTGATCTTTTTCTGGTGGTTTTAAGTGGTAACCCACTCCCTAATTATTCGGGGATACCCAAGGTAAAGATCCTACCTACTAGTCTTCCGCTGCAAGTTTAGCAAAGTAACTCAGAGTATCGTCCTCGTCCGCTGCAGCCGTGATGTTCGGTTCAGGGGCAGACGCGATAACTTGTGGTTCCTGTTCACGTGCAGATACTACTTCCGCAGTCTCGGTCAGTGAGTCATTCTTGATGGTTGCACCAGCACCCGTTGATTGACCCAGTACAACTTCCAAACGACCTTTCAGTTCATCATAGGACTTGTACGAAGACGGAGCAGTAAACTCTGACATGTCATGCAACTGATTGTAGACTGCTTCGAGTCGCGTCTCATCTGCTTCCAGTAACGGTGCAGGAGCCTTGAACTCAGACTTGTCATAGTTACGATATCCCGCAACATTACGAATCTTCAGTTGGAAGTCAGCACCAGTCCAGAAGTCAAACGGATTGATCGGTTCTTCGCCTGGAAATTCGGGTTGCATCTTATCCATGATCTTATCAAAGATCTTCTTACCGAAGTCGTACATGAATACCTTGCCTTCGTTGGCAGGGTTCGCGGGGTCATTCATGACCATGATGTTCGCAACATAGTGAAGACGGCGCTTCTGTTTACGTGCGATTTCTTTGTCCTCTTCGACACCAGAGTTCCAGAGTCGAGAGTTGTACTCGCTCACGGGGTCATTGTTACCCAGAGTAGTCAGAGACTTCTCGACGTACCATTGACCAGTCGGGCCTTTGAAGAAGTGATCGAAGTAACGTACCCAAGGAAGTTCTTGACCTTCCGCCGCAGGTAGGAAACGAACAACGGCATAACCGTTACCTGATTCATCTACCGTGGGTTTCCAGAAGCGCAAGTCTTCGTACTTGTTGTTACCTTGCTTTGCACCACCACCCATCTCTTGTGCGGCTGCTGCCAGTTTAGAGATGTCGGTACGGTTATTTTTTAGATTTGCAAAAGACATATTTTTGTATTTTCCTTGTATGATTGTGTGTCCACTATACCATAATGTAATCGTTTTGTCAACCTTTATTTTAGAGTAAGGTCAGCACTCTTTTCGAGAAAGTTGAGATTCATTGCTTCAACCTCAATCTTCTCTTTGATAGATGTCGCAATATATTTCTTGACATCCTCAATCTCTAGGTTATTCTCTTCACAGAGATAAACCACAGCGTCCATATAGGACATTGATTTGTTCCTGACCATATCTTCGGTCATCTTGGTGAATCGTTTCTTGTTCATGAAGTTAGAATCGTCAGACGAATCTACTCCACCAATTTGGAAATCAACCTTCATATTCAATTCCAAGGTGTTCGCCTTCATTAAAATGATAGCCCATTGATTTCATAAAAGTTTCTAGTACTTCAATCATCTCATCTTTGCTCAAATCTTTTTCCATTACGTCAATGGTGATTCGTGTATTAGTTGAACTTTTATCTTCGTATGGATTACAAATTAATGAAATATACGGTTTCTCTTCTGCGGGTTTATGATTCAAAGTCATTTACTATTACACCTTCCTCATCAGTATTTATGCTCTGAGTAGAATTGAACTGTGAGGCGTATTCCTCATCCTTGGCAAACTCTTCCTCTAGTTCTGGAGTCCAAGTCTGCCGGATGTCGGGATACCATACACCATAGGTTCGCTTGGGTGTACCGTCAGCATGGTAGGACATTGCCTCAACCTTGTACTGTATACGACCTTCGCGTTGTTCACCGTATCGATAATCAAGCCAGACACCGTTTGCAAGGTATCGTTTCATGTTATCGATATAGACTTCAAGAGCAATGTATTCGGATCTCTCTTTGGCTACCTTGGAGTTCTTGAAACTCCGCATCCCTTTGAGTTCCTCTTGATTTGATTTCAACCATTGTTTGACCTTCTTCCAATGCAGGAAGTGATCCTCTGGCAGATCTCGAATGTCCTCGTGGACAGACTTACTACCATTCGCACCACGTGCCTCACGCGCCTTTGCGAGACGTTCTGACGCTGCCTTCTTCTGTTCCGCAGTCATAGGTTTGCGTTTACGCTTCACTTTCTTACGTGGGGCGTCAAGACCAAGTTCCTCTAGGGCGCGTTTGTTCTTCGCCTCCCTAGTCTTCCTCGCTTTCTCTGCTGGTGTGAGTTTCTTTGCCATAGGGTTATTTAGTCAATACCGTTAATGATCGATGTAGCAGGAACAAAAGACAACAGTGAGTCTACGCGAAACGAACGCCAGTCTGCCAAGTCAAGATCAAACACACGTACCGCAAGTTGATTCTTTTCAGTATTTGCATTCGCATCAGTCTTTGGCATCTTGTCAGCCGGAATCAGATCCGAGACTAGGGTTGCCTTCATGTTACGTACTTCACCATCCTTCACTTTCGTGAAAGACAAGTTTACCACACCTTCACGTAAGGTGTCAACGATTTCTTGATAGGTCAATGACTTCTCCATAGTTAGAATCCTCCGACTGCTTGTTGATACCAGTCCGGCATTGCACGGTTTGTCCAGTTAGCAAATCGCTTCTTCTCGTTAATGTAGTAGAAACGATATGCTTCTACAGGATCTTCACGTTTGCAATACTCAGGCATTGCTTGCGCGAATTCCGTCAACCCACCATCAGGTATGTTTTCAGGAATATGGGAGAGTATACCAGATAACTTACTTTCTGTCAAGTGTTTTTTTCCATATCGGTAGGTATACTCTTTACAAAGTTCTTCCCACATCTGGTGCAGGTACAGATAGTTTGCAGATGTCTTGCGAGTCCACACACCACTAGGGTGATTCACATGGGACGCCTTGTAGAGTGTGTTCTCTAGGTTAGAGTTCGGATGTTTCCAGCGTTTGATCCTACGACCAATCGCAGTCTTATCGTAGTACTCTTCACCATCAAGAACCCGATGAGCAGTGCTCATCAGCTGAGCGTATTCGATGATCATCTTGACCACGTGCTTATCCAAATGCATACGCGCAGCTTTCACTGGGTTGGTTGAGAGGTGGAACACATTCATAGGTGGGAGATCTCACCAATCTTGTCCGACAACATGGTGCTGTCCAGATTCGTTGAAAGATCCAGTGGATTGTCATCTGCGTCCAACAGAGTGACGTTGAAGAACTTCTCTTCATTACGATTTAAGCGAACCACATTCGCACCATAACCGTTTTCAAACTTGTACTTCAGTTCCATAAACGGCACGGCGGGCCCGCCCTTCATCTCTACAGTGAAACCTCCTTTAATCACACCAACAATATTAAGATCCGATAGCATTATAGTATCCCTCCGCTCGCACGAGCATATCACCAAAATTAGGTTCGTTGACCTGTCTAACCACATAGAGTGTAGATCCGGTCATGAATTCACACGCATCGCGATAGTCATCAAGTTCACGAATCGGGACAACGGCTTTGATTGGCATCTTCCAATCTTCCATGCCCTCAGTGAGAACATCAAACTTTTCACGTAGGAGTTGATATCGCTCCTCTGCAACAAATGTCATCGCCATCTATGCGGCCTCCCTCGTGTAAACTGTGCGCTCGTTGCCATAGGCATCGACCTCAACGACAGTTGCTTCAGTGATGTCAGGAAACTGTGCGCTGAACACAACAGCATTGGCGTATGAGGCCGCAGACTCGAAAGTAGAGATGGGGGCATAGAGGCCCGCAACGACCTCACCAATTTGTGACTTAACAATATATTTCATTACTTTACTCCGTAAAAGGCTCGTTCTAGTTTCTCAGTAGCGAGGTCAATCAACTCGACTCGCTTCTGGGCAGTAGGAGTCATATCCTTTGCCATCACGTTTGCAGTTCGCATCGCTGCCATTCGCAAGACATGAAGTTCTTTCTTGGTCAAGACAACAGTGATTTCTTCAGCAGCTTCACATTCGTGGTACATTCTTCAGTTCCTTTCTCATTTTCAATACAAGTATTATAAGCGATACGGCAACTTTTGTCAACACTTTTTTTCAAATTAACGACCACTTTTTTGATATTCATCGATCAGTGCTTGTCCTGTCAACTTAGTTCCCATGATGACCACTTCACCAGACCCGTTCAGGGTTCGTTGGATGTGACCATCGTTGTATTGGATATCTGTCACGGTCTTGCCATCAGAGGTGTCCTCTGGACGATCATCGTACCACATGGACGACAATCCGTGGATATGGACATTATTCACACCCTTAGCCCACTTCTCTGCTGCGATACGAGTACGTTGCTCTTCAACGGCTTGACGATACTGTGTCATGCGGTCTCCCTCTTTTTTGCATAGAATTCTTCGATGAGTTCGAGAACCTCGTTCTCTTTGGCAATACGCTCCTCACCATCGACACGGACTACATAGTCCTTTGTGTAGGTGCCGAATTCCTTCTCGGCATCAGGGGACATGAGCCACGACTCAGTGTAACTACGAATGGTAGGAACTAGGTTCCGGTACTCGTCATTCACGGTAGTACGAGTTGCCTTCCAACGACCATCGACAAGAGTGATAAAGATAGGGGCTTCCCAAGATTCACCGACCTTGGCGTCATCCTCGACAATGTCCCAACTAATGACATACTCACGAGCAATATCGTTGTTATAAGACACGAGATCCTGAATCACAGGCATAAAGGTGCCGTGAGCAATCTCATTGAGATCCCTAGAAGAGAGATTCTCCATGACATAGGTGGTGCCACCCTTTGGTTTGAAGTAGGCATCGGGTTCCGTTGAAGGAAACCCGTCTACGTCAAACGAGTAGTTTTCCATGTATTGTGTGGTGATTACTAACTTAGACATAACAGTTCCTTATTTACCTTTGTAACCGAGTATTGCCATTGCGGGTTTAGGATGAAATTCCTCCGCAAGTTCCAAATATTTCTCAACAGACACATTGTTCTTCACGAGGAAGTTGACCCATGATTTCCATGGCTTACGACCATACTTGAATCGAGCGATAAACTCAGGTTTTGGTTTACCGACCCAAGAAGGATGGCAGTTAGGTCTTACGACTTCGTAGTTCACACTCTTGGTGTGACGCCCACGATACATAAGATACATACCGTCCCAAACAAACTCTTCTTTAACAAATGGGGTCATCTCGTTTCCTTTCTCATTTTCAATACAAGTATTATAGGCGATATCACAGGGAAAGTCAAACACTTTCTTAGATCAATATCTACTTACCAATGTGTTTTATATCACTTTTTGGAATAACCTGATAAGCACCCTTATTGTACGCAGGAGCAACGGTGAAGTTCTTGGATTCCTCCAACTTGAACGTGGTGTCCTTGTCAGGACTGTACGGTGTCAGTGGAGCAGACTCATACTTGGGAGTCTCGCGTCTCCAATCAGGGCCCACACTGTAGGACTGCATCGGTTTGAATTCTGGGGTTCGCTTTCGGGTAGACCATGCTTTGGTCTTACGTTTACGACCAGACTGATCGTACCTCATAGATCCGTGAAATGATTGCATCAAATACCTCCTGACTAGATAAGAATATGATACAGACAAAAACATTTTTTGTCAAGTCTTTTTTTGTATAAATAAACGTATGAGTGAAAAACTATTCGATTTCGGGTTTACCCTAGTAGACGAAGATGAACTGGAGGCTGTGCAACAGGCGCAGTCCAAAGTTGCGTCTGTGTCCGACTCGGTGTCAGAGACCCAAGATAAATTAGACAGTCTGTTCAATGCGATCCAACCATTGCTGAACAATCTCAAACAGAATCCTGAGAAGGAGTATATTCTGTGGCCCAATCGGCTCGAAAAGATCGAGCAGTTCGAGGACTACATACAGAATATCTACAAGGGACAGTAATGTTACTATACAGATGTCAACCAATCAGTTCTGATCAGAGCCTCATCGTGAATCTTGGCAGGAAGAGACAACTGTTCAATGCCGTCTCGGAAGGTCTGTCTAGTTATAAGAATAAGAGTTTGCATCCAAACGATCACACATCTCTGATAACCGATGCATCAGTACTTGCTGGTTTGATATCTTTATCAGGATATGAAAATGTCCTTGTGGTAACCTCATTCGTTGATAAAGACTACGACAATGTTGTCAAGAATCACCGACCTCACAAGAGTGCGGGCGACCATCTCTTACCGATAGTTCATGAGATAGTGCAAGCCAAAAGCAACATGTATGTGACCAAGGTAAAGAATTCTGTGAATTGGTTCGACTCAATATACGAGTCAACTGGCGTCAAGACATTAGACGTTGACGCACCATTCAAATTGGACGGTGATTTCAAAATCAAGACCGACGTTAAGTTTGATGCTGTAGTTCTGTTGGGGTGTGATGCATATAAGAAGGGCAAGTTCCAAGCAGCTGATGTCAAGAGAAAGTTTGTTCGGTACTGTACTCCAGAGTTTGATATGATTGATGTGTATCGACACGGCAACGACAACAGAAAGGTTTCCGGTAGACGAAAAAATAGCACTACGATTGCTGCGACGATGTTTCAGTCAGTCAATACTCCCAAGAAAATTATAGATAAGACTACTCGCAACCAAGTTCGTGATGAACTTGAAATGCCTAATATGAGAAGCATTATTTTATATAACAGACTTGCGGTCAATGTCATCGATATTGATAAATGGTATAGGGTATACTAATGTACGATACAATGTACAGCATTATCACCGGAGTGAATGACGATGGTTCGTATCAGGTTTCATTGATACCCGAAGAAAACGATTATGTGTTCAGACGCCTTGTCCGTGATCGAATAACATCATATACAGACGAACTCCTGACCGATAAGATTCTTGGGACTGAACGACACATTCCACAGTCACTTCTACTCAACAATATCTTGAGTGCCAAGAAGTATCAGAATGTTTTGTTTATCCCGTCCTTTCGGAATAATTTATTTCCTAGACTGCTTGACGCATCATATATTTTGAACGTCCCTAATGTAAACTATCACATGATGCCGTGCACCAACAAGTACTACGAACTACCTCCAAACATTTGGGTCGCATACCCAGAGGGACACTCAAGTTTGTACCATGATCTGATGGATGGTTTTGGTGTGAATTTTTGTTTATCGAATAAAATGTACACCATGGGAGACTCGACTTACGAAGTCACGGCTCCTGACGGCGTGGAGTTTGACTGTGTATATCTGGCAGGACATCCAATGCCTTCGGATGATACATACTTTAACGCCGAAGACATCAAGAATGACTTTGCTCCATACTGCACGCCAGACTTTGATCTACATGATGTGCGTAGGCGTTCGTTGTACAAAGAAGAATATCAGAGAGGAAATCCTTATCTGGATGATGTTGAAGCTCCGCCTCGAATAGTGGGTGAGACAAAAGACATGACCGATGTGTTCTCGTATGTATTAGAAAACACATTGAGATCCGATTTCCACGGAGACACTCGCCTAACTGAAATGTTTACAGGCCGTAAAATGTTACCCCACTTTCAAAAATCATACAAGGTATATTAAAATGATTAAGTTCAAGAAATTCATGGTCGAGGGTGTAGATGACCCCGCAATCTTCAAGGCAGTGTTCCTTGCGGGTGGGCCTGGATCTGGCAAATCTTTCATTGTCGGTAAGACAGGTCTTCCTGCTCTTGGATTAAAGGTGGTCAACTCTGACGATGCATATGAAGCGGCAATGAAGAAAGCGGGAATGGAAATGTCTCCCGAAAACATCTTCTCGGTTCAAGGACAAGACATCCGTGGTAAAGCAAAGGCACTTACTGGTAAGAGACAAGCACGATACCTCATGGGTAGACTAGGTGTTGTTATTGATGGTACTGGTAAAGACTTTGCTAAGGTCAAGAAGCAAGCTGAATCGATGAAGACACTAGGTTACGATGTCGCAATGATATTTGTCAACACTGACCTTGACACTGCAATTGCTCGTGATGCTGCGCGTGACCGTACCATTGGGGAAAAAGAAGTAACTAAGTACTGGAAAGAAGTTCAACGAAACATCGGTGCATTCCAGACCATGTTTGGAAAGAAGAACATGTTGATCGTAGATAACTCAAATGGTAAAGATTACCAGAAAGAGACTCTACGTGCCTACCGTGACATCAGGAAGTTCTTGGAGAAACCACCCGAAAATGCCAAAGCGAAGGCATGGATCAAGAAGGAAAGGGAAGCAAAGAGGAGAGATTAACTCTCCTCGTCCTTTTACATGTCTCGTTTTTCCCAGACGGTATTGGCCGTCAGGAAAATGAGAACTGCTCCTGCCAAGTAACTGAAAGGCGCATTGTAGTAGACACCAATCACGACTTCAAATACGCCGAGGATCAACCCCAGTTCATATTTCCAATCGTCCCAAAAATCCAAGAAACTGTCCCACATTACTCTAAGTTTTAGTTTCCAATCCATATTGCTTCTCCTATGCAACTTTACGGTCTACCGAGATCTCGACATTGTCGGGGATCTCAATCTTAATATTGTCATGAGAGTGATGTAAGACAAACTTCGTATTCGGAAACTCATTGAACATACTCGTCCAAATGGGTCTCCAATTGTTTGCCAGTCTCACCGTGTTTGGCGTAGAACGATCACTCTCTAATAAAAGATCGGTAAAACTCTCCAGATTCATATCAAAGATACTATCAAATCCATAGATATGAACTTCTTCGGCCTTCATCTTGTTACACGCATAATGAACTGCCATGTGACCACAGTTGAAGTTAGTCGCAGCCATACGCGCATCGCCATTCACCGCTGCATACTTGGGGATGTGTTCATAGAATCCCTTGATCAGATGTGAATACCTCATGTAGAATGTTCCAGACCTTTCCATCCAAACCTTGGGTCTGGTGCCTAGAATCCAATCATACATGTCAAGTTGGATATGTCCTTCCTGTAATGCCTTCATCATCTTGAAGTCAACCATACATGTCGCATAGACTTCCTTCCTTGGGATAGAAAAAGGAGGCATATTACAAATCAATAATTTACCGGGCGTACCTCGCTTGAAGAGACCGGCATTGTGGCCGTTACCCAGAACATTCACTCTCATAACTGCACAAGCTTCCTATTCTCAAGATGTTGTTCTTGGATGTCATCTTTGGACTGACCCATGTAACGCACCGCATGATGTTTCTCAATCATGTACTCATTGACGGACTTGTCAGCGTAGTTTGTAGTTCGCCAGAGTTCACCAAGGATACGACCAAACTTACCCTTGCCGTCTTTATGGGTCTTCAGTGTGATCCCACTAGGATCATCCAACATTCCAACCAAAAAGTCCTTCGCGGCAAGACCATACTTTTTCTCTTCAAGATCACGAGTGCGGGACTCCGGCGTGTCGATACCATACATACGAATGCGTTGGTTTTGCATCCACACACCAAATCCTAAGTCGATGTCAACGTCTACTGTGTCACCATCAACGACTCTACGAACAATGCAACGATACTCAAACATCTAATGACCTAATAACACCTAGTTTATCTTCTGCTTCAGCAATCTTTGCCACCTGAGTCTCCACAGCCTCTACAATATCGGGATGTTCCCCAATACCAGCTGCGTTCTGCATATACACTTGGATGTTTGCCTTTGACATCGCAACTTCACCTTCAAGTTTCTTCTCAAGTGCTGCCAGTAAAAAATTCATATCATTTGTTTCCTTATGGTTTTCTTTCCCTTCATCCCAGTATGATGTATGATCTTAGGATTCTTTACATCTATACCATCTATGTAGTCTAATCGCAAGGTGTTGTATTTGTGTGGAAGAGGATTGATGCATGTCAATTTCTTCAACTCATCACCACCCATCATTAGATACAGTACTTCCTGATCTCCCTGCACGGGATCACGGATACACTCATCGGCCCATGCTCGTAGTATGTTCGGAGTTCCCTCCACCAATACCACACCAGAGTTGTACCAGTCACCCAGATCGTTTCTGCGAGAAGACCATGGCCTGTCTTTGACCATACCCAATCGACCTTGATCCGATAACTTGAATATATCAGAGATGTCTGATGTTACCTCACAGTCGGTATCAATCCAACAGGTCTTCTCTACACCATCAAGTCGGGAGGCATCTAGGATAGCACGAGGTTTCTTGAACCATCCTTTTGCCTTACTCTTGACCTCAATCACCAGATTGAAATTGCTCTCCGCAAACTCAAGACCTTCACCACTCATACCAAAGTCAGCACACACTATTGGAGTACTGTTATGGGCCTTGTACTTCTCAATGAACCAAGGTAACTGCCATTCGGTATTGATATCACAACCTGTCAGAAATATATTAGACATTGATTATCTCATACCCATCTTTGTAGTTGTGTTTGGCGAGGCATCCTCGTTCTACTTGGATCGTAGTGAAACTATCATCTGCACGAGCAACAAAGGGATAATACTCTTGTAACCAAGGGAAGGTATCTAGATGCATATACACATCAGTTGGTTTCGCGTACAGACCAGCATTCTCTACCAATAGTTGGCCACCAGCCGGAGTGACCATGTACGCATGAGCGCCTGGAAAGTATCTCTTGGTGGTGAGAGGATTGACACCCATGAGACTAGGAGTATTCCACTTGCCATATGACGGTGCACCAATGTTCATCACGTATCGGAAGTGAACACTAGGAATCGGATTATCCAAGACAGCATCATGTTCAAAGATGGCAAAAGTATCCGTTCCCTCGGCACACTGTTTCCACAGAGTGTAGTGGGAGAGGAATGCAGCCATACAGTTTAGGTTGCGAGAATATACCTCGTCAAACCTTGCAGGATCAATACCCTCTTTCTCCAACATCGATACCGGATCATTCTTGGGTGTGATGGCATTGAACATTCGGATCTTTGCACCGACACGATCACCACTAAACATACATCTCTCAGCCGCATGTAGAGATTTTTCATTATCCGCTATACCGATTACAAACGCTTTCATACTAAAAAGTTTATCTGACTTGAGTTGGTGGAAGTACTAATTTTCCCGTTATGATCATATGTAGTCACGACATAAGTCGTTTGCTGGATCTTGTGTTGTCCGTCAGGAGCACGACTTACACGCTCGACTGTATATGTCTGATCTGACATACGGGGTAGATATGATACCGGAGGTATTGCGTTATTATTTTCTATCATTTTGTTGTGGTTGATTTCAACCCTCTTTGTATGGTGGTGTAATATGGATAAACTACTCGTAACCAAGGAAACAGTTGTTTGCACATCAAGGCATCGTTAGGCCACATTCCAATCTCTTCCACTTTATTTAGTAATTTCTTTGCTGCCTTTGGTGATATCAGATATGCAGAGTTACCTGCCAATCCTTGGGGAACCTCCCACGTATCAACATCCGGTACAGGTTGAACTCCCATCTGAGAACTCACCTTGTTATGAAATACATCTGATCTTCGAGTTGCACCTCGTGGATCATTGAGACCTATTATACCACCCTTCCACTGATCTGTCAAGTCACTTGTCGCAAACTTTCGAGTGAACAAGGCGTCATGCTCTAGGACAACAATTGGATCATTGCCCTCAGCACACATCTTCCAGCACCTCATGTGGGAGATCATACATGCTACACGATTGGCATGATTCTTGGTTTCATAATGACGAAGATGTAGACCCGTGTTAAGATCAAGACCGTCCTGTTCAGGTTTGATCGGGTACGTCCACTTTGCTTCAGACATCTCCAGACACTTCAGACCCTCATCAATAGTCGATGGAATGGTCGCGGGCAGTATGATCGGTTCTAGTTCTGACTTGGTCTTCTTGATAGACTCAATAACCATTCGTGTAGCGACAGTCGCTTCGTGGTTATTTACTAGACTGATTATGAAGGCTTTGGTCAACATCTTTCACATATTCCCAACGAGCAGATAGATAACAACCACCGTGATAACTCTTATGATAATATCCAAAGGGTTCAGACAGTATTTGATACCATCCCTCTTCTGCGCTCTTTAGTTCTTTGTTCTTATATAGAGAATCCACTAAATCGGTATTCCAACAATCTCTGGGATGGATAATCAGGGCATCATTGATATAGTAGGTGGTTTCCTTACCCATCGGTTTTAGTTCGTTAAACTTGTGGGTGCCATAGTAGTTCATGCAGTTGAATCCTATAGGCATATCTTTATCGTATGACTCCTGAATCAATTCACCCCACGGAATCTGATCGGAGACAACCACATCAAAACGAGTACGGATGATCATATCATACTCATCAGGTATGGACTTCATCATCTCGTTGTGGATCAAGAGTTGTTTGTGCCAGTTCGCACATGCGTGTGCGTGTACCAGTTGGCTGTTGGTATAGATGGTATCATCCAGTCCGAGAGCATACCGCATCTTAGATACCCTCTCCCTCTCCAACATATGAGGAAAAATATCTCGCCGTAACTCACTAGCGGAATCAGGATATGCCTCCGTATCAAAGACCGGATGATATTCATTTTTGGGTTCATCAAAGTAGAAGTCGGGCGAGAACCCGACTTGCTTCATGTTTACCTCACCATAGAGACCGTATATCTGATTACTCCACGTTCCGGTGTAGATCTTGTCATGAGGCACACATTTCTGAGTGCGCTCTATCCACTTGGGATGGCAGTGTTCGTTCCACCTACCAGATAAACATAATGCAACTTTCATATACTATCCGGTAGAGAATAGGTATCTTTCCAGATCTTCAGGTGTCCCTAATCCCCACATCTGTTCCGCTTCATACATGTGAATTTTCTTGTTGTCTCCAATGGCTTGATTGAATACAGGACAGACATAGAACTCGCCATTGACCCTTTCATCAGAGTCAATCATTTGCTTCGCATACTTCACGTAATCACTTCCATGCTTCCAATAGTAGAAACCCACAGTCGCATTGTCGCTGATAGGATTCTTCTCCGCAACCTCAGTAACTAATCCTTGATCATCAGTCTTTGCATACGACCACTTGGGATGTGTTGCTTTGAAAGTAACAATACCACCATCAGCATTGTATTCGTTCATCTTATACATGAAATCCAGAGAACTCCAATCAGCATACTGGTCAGAGTTGGCGATAAACAACGGATTGCCATTGTTGATATACTCTTCTGCAAGCAGAGTCGTACATGCAGCCCCCTCTGTGACACCATCAACCTCTACGAGTTTACAGTTGGGTGCGATCAATCCCAACATGGAATCTAGATTGTACTTCTCACGGTGTTCCTTCTGTACTACGAAGATGTAGTTGGCATCCATACCGATGTTATCAACCACTGTCTGAATCATAGGTTTACCGTTGACATCAATCAGTGGTTTAGGAAAGGTATATCCTGCATCAGCAAACCGACTACCCGCACCCGCCATAGGTATCAGAACATTTAGTTTCTCATCCTTCCATTTTGGTTTGATGATTCGATCCGCCTTGATCTTATCTACCAGAAAGATGTCAACCTCTTCGGGTGATGATACTCGGATGAGATTTGCACCAGAGAGATATGCAGACACCAGGCCTGTTGGCGAGTCTTCGATGATGACAGTCTCTTCAGGTAGAACTCCGGCTCTTGACATCGCTTCCCAGTAGATCTCTGGATGAGGTTTGGGGTTCGACACATCAGCACTTGACAATTTTACAGACAAGTAAGGAGTCAATAACATTCGATCCAGTATGTGGTCAACGGTTTTTTCGATGGCATTTGAACACACTCCAATCTTATATCCTTCTTGTTGCAATTGCAAAAACAGATCTAAGATATCCTCATTGCGTCTCACGTAACGTAGTGCAACCCACGTATAGTTTTGTTTGGCACTGAAGATTTTATCTTGTATATCGTCTGGAATGTCTAGAATATCCAACTTCCGCTTGGTAGTCAGACCGTCATACTTGATGGTATGTTCATGTTCATCCAATTCACTATAACCATTTTCAACCAATGCGTGGTTCAATGCTTCAAAATGAATTTTCTTGGTGTCAACCAGAACACCGTCTAAATCAAACAGAACCAGTTTAATCATCGTTTCTTACCTATAAATACATGATCCTTCCATCGTGCGGATCGTTGTTCCCAGTTACCGTTATCTATATAATCCAATACCACCTTTAGATCACACTCCTCTGCGATTGCTTTGAAGGAGTCATCCATGAATCTCCAGCAATCGATACTATCGTGTCGAGGGCCAGTAGACGGTGCGATCAGAATAATGTGACAACCCGTCTTGAGAACTCGTGTCATCTCAGCGACACTGCGAAAGGGATTCTTTACGTGTTCAAGAGTCTGTCCACTTACAACTAAATCAACAGTCTCGTCTTCCAATGGGATTGTGTACGGGCCTGGCATAGGCAGATCTACATTGACACCCGCCTCCAGATCTGCGATCAGATACTCTGATGCGACATCTTCCCAGATGGGACGATAAGATCTGTCCTTCTCGAAAACTAAAGCCCGTCCACCAACATCAAGCACCCTAATATCTTTGTTGATCTCATTCTTCAAGTGTTCTCGACACTTCTTCATGTTTGCTATTGACGATGGGTGCACGTTATACTCCTATACTGAATTGAATGTCGCCGTGACGCTTCTTGAATAGACCCTCAGTCCTACAGAACTCATCCACAGCTCGGGTCACGCCGTCCTTGCCCCAACGTGTGTCACCCCACTTATAATCGTCTCCAAGGATGAGTCCACCCCACTTCACAACCTTCAGTGCGTTACGTAAATCGCGCAAGCAACCTTCGTATGAGTGATCACCATCAACATAGATCCAGTCTAACTTTCGTTCAGTAAATGTCTCGAACCATTCATCAGAACTCATCCTGTGAATGGTTACTCGTTTATCTGCTCCAACACCAGTACGAACTTCTTCGTAGACCCTATCATAATACTGTTGGAAATCTTTCTCAGTACCACCACCACACATCTTTGAGTATCGTTCAAGATAGTTTTCATATGTGCCGTGTTCGTCGGATTCTTTGTACGGTTCGATGCTCCATGCGTCAATTAGATGAAGTTCCTTTACACCCCGTTTCAAAAATCCCTTAGAGGAGTTCCCGTACCAAACTCCGATTTCAGCTCCAACAGAGTCCTTTTTGATTAGACCCATAATGTTTCGAGCATCCCGATTGACTTGTGTCCCCATCATTTCCAGTAGTTCCTCTTCGCTGTTGTATCAAAATCAAACCCCCAATGATCGATATCTTTCTGATACCAGTCAGCGACAATCTGAGCAGTTTTATCTGTATAATAGTCTTTATATGTAGACTGTTTATAACCCGTTACATTTCGAGGTTGTGGATTGAAGAGTACGCCCAGATACAGTTTGATGTCATCACTATAGTGTTCAAAACGAAGGATATCACACCTCACCTTACCATCCTCATCTGAGACATAATCGAAGGCAGGATACCAACCACGGATTGCACGGTGCCAGAAGAATTCCTTACCACCCCACTCGTGTCGGGTCTCAAGGAAGGCCTCGAAGGATGAACAATCGATGTAGTCTTCTTCACCGTAATGATCAGACTCTTTCTCTCTATAGATTACTTTCCTTGCAAACTCATATCGAGACACCACCCGACTCCACGGATTGCGAACAATAGCAAACGCACGATTGTTTTCTCGAATATCCTTGTTCCAGTCTCTCCACCTTGCGTGTTCGTTGCCCTCGTGCTCACCATTCTCTTTCATGACTTGATGCATTTCTTTGGTGTAACGAGGGCTGATGTGATTATCTGGTGTCGCAATCAAGCACTTACTTCGCAAATCTGGATTGCGTCTAATAGTCATCCCACCATTCTTGGGGATGTGTATGAACATCTTCATCATCATCTCTGCCACTTTACATAAAATCTATTTTCATCAGGCATAAACTCTGTTACAGTATACCCGAATTGTTCCGATAAGTCAAGGTGATGTCTCAACGTCCAATTAAAAAATGGCACTTTACCGACATTGTTATTACCATGATCTCTGTGGCCCGGATTGCACCTCCAGTAGATACGGGACTCCGGTTTAAGTGCATTGACCATAGACTCAACTTGTGTTTCGATTACATTGTAGTCACCGAAGTTCAGTGATCCCAGAGCCAGCGCAACATCATACTTCTCTTCTGTCTTAAAATCCTCAATCGCAACTTGTTCGTCGCTCCCAATATCGGTGATGTCAATACCGTGCAGATTGGGTATGTGTCGCTTCAATGGGTTGATACCACATCCAACATCAAGAACCGTCTCACCTTCTCGAATCTCTTCGATCAGTCGAAACCCAGTCCAGTAGTATCGGTCAAATCCTGCCGTCCTAGATGACGGCCAGTCGTAGGTAAAGTAGTCGTGCAACCACTCTCTATCATAAGTAAACATACACACTCACATCCTTACTGGCATAATGATCTAGGTCAACCGATTTATCTAGTCCTAGTAAATCAAGCACTTCTAGGTTACTCGAACATCTAGTGACTCTATCCCTGTTTTTATATATGAAGGTCATTATGTCCTGATTCTGCCGTTGGATCTGTAGAAACATGTTGTCCTGATTCTTATACCAGTCGTACTTGGGATACGGAATATCAAACCCACCACACTCGTTCCACCATTCCCAACACTCATAATCATTACGATAGACCATGATGATGGGATACTTCTTGTAGTTTTCCAGCTGCGTAGCAAGAGTGTGAGACTTGATCAGACGAACACCTTTGGACGCACTTAGAAAGCTTTCTAAAAGGCCTTTATGATCAAATGGTTTGTCCCAGTTCGAGACCTCGAACTCAAACTCCATCATAGGATCGAAGTATGCGCCACTGTGTAACCTAGTCTTGTTATGAGAGTAAGTCCTTTCAAGAGAATAGTCCGATTGGTCGATGTCAAAGGACTTCCATATGTTATTTGCGACACCAGACCATCGACTGCCTGGCGCACCCGTCATCAGTAGATAATTACCTTTCACTTTTAGGCCTCAGTCCGTTCCATACTTGTTGATCCAACCAATGTTGCTGTACGTGATTCACGTACTTGGCATTCTGATTATCTGACAAGTCTCTTTCTACTCTGACATCGTCATAGGCGATAGGGAATCCTATCTTGCTTGATAACCACTTGAGGTACATACCTTTGTATAGGTAAAGAGATTCGTGCGAGACAAACTCAAGGTTCCACTGGTAACCACGGGCCCATCTCGGTTCAAGATTCTGATAGTACTCAAGTGCAGTCGGAAGAGTTATCTCCTTTCTCACTCGTTTCTGTTGTTCCATGTTGATGTTCTGTTCTCGTACCACAACACAGACAGTCACTTGATAACCAGCATCCTGCGCCTCGTAGATCACCTCCTGTAGTTTTGGTACTTGCTTGACACCATCATAGACAAATGGCACACTGACATTCGCGACCATAAGATCCTCGGTCAGCATCTCCGATGTCTTCTCAGGATTGACCCAACACTCAGCAAAGGGTTCCTCGTCACTGGGTATCCAATACTTGTCACCGAAGTCCCATCCATGTACGTCTGGATGGTAACTAAAGATCTTACTGAATAGATGATTACCCGATCCCTGTGGGCCGGTCAAAATAACTAATTTTTTAGGCAAGTAGCCTCCATAATTTCATTTGGTACATACGGCATCAACATTCTTTCGGGATGCCAAACAATAGCGCAGATGTTGCCTTTATACCACGCCTCAACATCTCCATCTTCATCAGTACATAATACTACACTATCTGGGGGCGGTTTGGCAACAAAAATATTATGATAACTGTTCACCGTATAGGGTGATCCGTTATTGTACACGAGATGATCAACCATCATGTGGTCTTGTTTTTCTCCGGTACGACCACCAAGGATTTCTGTAAGTAGAAATGCCCCGTGACACACACCAAGAATAGGTTTCCCGAGCTTGACCATCTCAGTGGCAAGATAGATCTCTGTGGTGACACGAATCTCTTCGTTGCCGCCACCAGTAAGAATGAGAAGGTCTAGGGAATCTGCGAGAGTTTCATAATCTAAGTCTTCACGACAGTTTGGGATAGGAAGGAGTTCATGACCCGACAAGAACCGATACCAGTTCCGTTCCAGTGAGTCATGAACTATTCCGTTGTGCGTGAGGACTCGTTGAGAGAGTCCAATCTTCATTTACCAGCCGTATGCCTCGTGCACGAGTTGTCGTGCAGCAGGAGTGTCAGTCGTGTTTCGACAGTTGATCTCAAACATGTCATGACGAATCTTCTCGACCAATTTCATGACACGATCCTGTACAGCTTTAGTCGTTGCTAACTGTTCTAGTTTCCAACCACCAATACTGGAATGGAACCCCTCATCTCGCGCAATGGTTCGATAACGAGTAGAGATAAAGTTGTCCTCAATGGTATCTGCCATCTGATCCCAGACTGCCTCAGCGCGACCTTCAGCGACCAGTTGGTATGCTGCCAGTGCGGCTTCGTCTTCTGCACAGTTGAGTTCCTCCAACAGTACAGCACCCTTCGCGGTGTTGAGTTCACGTTCACGGGCAAGTTCTGCCTCTACGTCTACCTCTTTACCGGAGATGTGTTCGATGACTTCCTTCACCATACGGAAGTGTTTTGCCTCATCATTTGCCTGACGGGTCAACAACATAAGTTCCTTTGCTGACATGTCATCGGGTGCATTGGCAACACGCTGAGAGATCTCGGTCATGTTCATACGTTCATTGACCATACGGCCAACGAAGTGATCTACCATCTCCTGTTTAGAGAGGTCACCCTCGAAGTATGCCTTGACATTCATCTTGGATGCTTCAAACAGTGCTTCATTATCCTCACGGATATTCTTTACAAACTCTTTTGGGTCTAACATAGGTTTCTCCTATTCACTCTATTGATATAACCATAACTATTTATACGATTTGTTTCATCAACTCCTTGACGTTTTCTCCCCGAGCCGGTAATTTGTCTTTCAGAAAGAAGTGCACAAAGTGACAATCCTTGAGATTCTGTACGGCACTGAACAGGCCATTCCATCTGTTATTCATGTGTTTGGTTGGGATCTTATACTTCTTCAGAAAGTAGTTCAGAAGAGTCTGATCAGTACTCCACTTGTAGGTGCCAACACCATCAACAAAGTCCTTGAACTCCATACGCATCAGGAAGTCATGTGGAGACTGCCCCTTTAGATAGGGTTTGAATAACTTGCTGTTCAACAGTATCAGACCCATATTGAAGAACTCATACCCATGAGTGCCGCTTGGTTTGAAATCAATACCAGAGGAGTGTAGTGTTTGATACTGCATACGAGAGTAGTTCTTGATTTTTTGGACATACCACGCTTCACAGTCCATCTCACGTTCAGCCACTGCACCAAAGGCATGATCCGTTCCAAACTCCTCAAAGATGTTTGGTGAGTCTGGACGGATGTAGATGTCTGCATCCACGATTGCAATCTGATCATAGTCATCTAGAAACTCAAACGCATTCTCCTTCTCGTAGATAGGAAGGTATCCACCATACTTCATGTAGGACTCTTCACTACGGCCACTGGAAAAGATGTCAGGTTTGATTCGCAGTTTAGGTTGAGACAATACGATATGTTTGATATCATATTTATCACAGTAGTCCGATACCGACCTAATGCAGTGATCGTATAATTTGGACGGTTTGCCTACCGCCACTTGGAATATCATTCGTTTCATTGGAATTCAACTTTTTGGTTTGTTACGTTCAGAAATGTTCGTAGTGATGGGTCTATGATACGAACAATTGCGGCAAGACCATTTACATTTATGTGTCTGCGTTTACCTGCCAACAATTGATACCATCCCCACTCCGCTGGATATAATTTTTTCTGTGATGATAATTCAAGAGCATTACCCTCATAGTCACTGCGCTTAAACCCTATACAGAAATCCGATAGGAAGTTATCGTACCTGTATCCCAGAACCTCGTTATCGTTCTCTACCAAAGTGTATTTGCCGGACTCACACAGGTCTCTCGTAATCTCACGCATTCTACGAGTTCGATCATATCTAAGATCCCACATACCAAGTTGGCCAGCGTATAAACTTCCATTCTCTACACTGATGCTATATCCTACCACACCTTGGTCTACTAAGTCAAGTGATTTTTTTAGATCAAACTTGTTACTGATCCAAGTATCCCAACGAACACGATAGTAGTAATCATAGTCTTCGGTGAGAGATTGCCAAAGGTTCTGGAACCCCAAATGTTGTGCCGTGCGGTTGAGGTAAATTCTCATTCTCAAGAACTCCTCATCATTTTTATTATATTGGTCTACGAATTTCTCAGGTAAAATATTATCCTCTATAGCCAACACATATGGATTGTAATCAATTTTAGGTTGTATTGTCCAAAAAATCTGTTCAGGATAAGGAAATTTAGAAGTATTGATTCTGTGCCTATTATCATCGGTGTCCCACATCTGATAATAGAAGTCACACCCCTCGAAGGCTCGCTGCAGCCTCTGATGACATTCCATCAACATCCATGGAGGTATCTCTGATGGATATATCCCATTCACAAGCACAGCGACACGCATCAGTGACCCACCGTTCCACCAATGGTCTGATCGTAGACTGGTCTGCAATACTTTGTAATCAGGTTCAAGTCTCTGTCCAGTTTATCAAACATTATATCATCAATGTATCTAGTGTGGACTTCGGTCACACATTCGAGAAGCAACTCCTCCGCCACATCGGGTTCGATATAGTATGCTGATGTGATGGGACAGAGTTTTAGATGCCACCAGTACGGATGACCCTTGAACCTATCGCAGTAGTTGTGAAACTCATCGTCGTTCTGAAACTGACAGATAGAGAAGTATGGGGCGATGATAGGCATCTCGGAGGTCAGACACTCGGTGTCATGTTCTATCACCGTGATAGGCCTGTCCTCTTCTACGCACTTCTCCCAGAGAAGATAGTGACTATACCAACACCCCATCTCTGAAGGAGTATAGTCACGTTTCCCATGATACTGATCGATCTGTATGTCGTTGTACAGATGTAGAGTCTCTGGCGTTACCGCATCAAACATGTTCACATGAAATCCATGTGATTCCCAACTTGGTAGTACCTGTTTCACATAGTGTTGAGATACCTGATTGTCAGGCATCTGAATCATCCATATGTTATCGGTAATCGTTGAGGTCAAACTCTGTACCATGCATCTTCATCAAATCACGTTCATGATTTGTGTACACTAGGACTTCTGGATCATCCAAAAGAAAGTCGCAACTACGGCAATAATCGGGGTAGCTTCCACTAGTGTGATCATCACGAAGTTTAGTGTACTCCTCACCGTACCAAATCTCTTCGATAGTGTTTTCGCTAGTGTGTCCCAAGACGGCCAGTTCGTCTTGTCCGAGTACTTGGCAACAAGGAGCGACAGCGCCTCTTTTACCATCCCTACCACCAGCACGAATAACAACATCAGGACTGAAAGGTCTTCCACAGGTCTTTACCTCACCATTACGCTGGTTGTCTCCTATATTGTAGACACCAGACCAGTTATGCATTTTCCATATCTCAGTCTTGACCCCAAGGTCATCGACTAATTTACGGTACTGTTTCAATTCAGATTCTAGGTTGTTATTATCGGTAATCAAGTGATAGGTTGCAACAACACAATCACTCTCAGTCTTATCAACATACGCTTTCATTTGTCGTATGTTCTCTACAATGTTATTGAAGTTGCCCCCAATAGTATTGTTCATCCACTCGTCATACTTTGCGGGGTTATACCCAATGAACGAGAATCGATAGAAGTCAAGTCCCGCATCCACACAGTCAGCCATAAACTGTCCACGCATACGAAACCCATTCGAGAACATGAATGCCTTGGCACCATACTTCTTTACAATCTTGATATACTCAGGTAGATTACGATTGAGTGTAGGTTCTCCACTTCCTTCTAGGTTAACTACACGCAGACCGTGTTGTGCACAGTCAGCCACGTTTCGTTCAAACTCTTCGAGTGACATCTTTGCGAGAAAGTCTTTGTGTCTACCTCCGGTACGCATGTCTTGGGGACACATAGTACACGAGTAGTTGCACCCACCGTTAATCTCAATGACCGCGCGGTCTATGTTCATTTGTAATACCGTCGTTGTAATAGGTCTATATATTCTTTTGCTCTGACTTTCATTTCAGTTAGATTAGGTGTGAACCCTTCTCCTCCATCAGCAAAGAACTCCATAGTCTGATGACGATTAGGTTTCCGAACTACTTGTGGAGTATGGTAGCTTGTGATACCTTCCCACGAAGGAATGAATAATGGTTTTGCAAAATTCCTTGCGATATAGTGCCACATGCCATCGTAACAGACAATGAAATCTGCTTCTTGTATCTGTTTGAAGGCATCTTTGATAGGTGTTCTATAGGTCAATTCAACTAGTATCCAACCCTCCCAGCGCAGCAAGCTTATTATATCATACCAATCATCATTTGTCAAGAACCTTTTCCATCTTCTTGGCGGTTCACTATTGTATGTTGGCGTCCACACCACGATCTTCTTTCTCTTCGGAACAAAGACCTCAGGCTTGAAGATCCAGTCATTATGTGGTGCGTCAGTTGGTTTCCATGCGTTAGAGTCAAAGTAGAAGCGGTGTTTCTTTTTGTTGGGGTTTACGTTCCCGTGTTCAAATAGATCCGACTCATAGACATGGGTGAGTATAACATCATCTTGACGATGATATTGGTTATGAATCCACTCCATGCGCTGGATGATAGTCTCAGGGTCATCTGGGTGGTGAAGATAATCCTCACCATGTTCCCAGTGCATCTCAAGATGAACCTTTGTCTTGTTTACAAAAGAATAGTTGTGACAGACATTGAGAGCGTGCATAGCATCACCGACTCCCCATGTCCCACGCCACCGAACCCTTTCCATTACTTAGGTTTCTGGTATGCCTGTGCACCAAAGAAGGCTGCGACGATGGCAGCAACGGATACAAAGTAGACCGACGCAATATCCCCAATGATCTCGGCTGCTTTTTCCAGACCAAAGAAAACGGTCAGGAATACTCCAAAGGGATACAATAACATACCAGCGAGTGAGTACCACGCCATATTGCGTTGTGCGTCACGCATTGCATCCGCATCCTCAAGTTCTTTGCGTCTGAACTCAAGGTACATTTGTTGTTCTTCTTCTGTTACTTTACCATCACCGTTTGTGTCAGCGGGGTGATGTCCACTCTTCGCAATGTCTTCGCCCATTTTATTCTCCTGGCTTGTTTAGTGTGCTTCCTGCCATATCGATATTGAAACCTATCACAAGTTTGCGTCCTCGGTGGACGGGTTTTCCTCTGTGGGGTAACATAGCAGGAAAGATTATGAAATCCCCTTCTCCCATTCTATGTTTATACCCAAGTAACTCTGTGGCATATTCTTCTTCACATACTATATGTAGAACAGCAGATAAGTTACACCCTTCGTGTGTATGCCATCCAAAGTCTGCACCATTGAAATACTCGGCAAACCATACTCGTTTTATATCCAAGATCTCACAGTGGTACTGGCGCATGTAGTTTTCTAATGCGGGTCTCACCATTCTACTTACGATGGGTTCATAAGTTGTTCGACTGACATCCCTGTGTAACTTGTAATCAGAATTAGACATCTTTGCGAACCTAGTGTCATGATTACGCTTTATGTCCTCTACGTGTCTGAGGATCTTTTCCTTATCTTCTTCAAAGGAACCCCCTCTCAAGTCATAGGTCTTTACCCACTCAGCCATTAGAATACCTTTACATTGTACTTACGTTCCCACTCTTCCGCATCTTCTATGGTGTTCACCATCGGTCTGTTGCGTATGTTCAGAGATGTATTTAGTAACATAGGAACACCCGTCAACTCGTAATACTCCTCTAGAATCGGACGTAGGACAGACTCACAGTCAGGTTTGACCAGTTGTACCCTTGCTGTACCATCTACATGGGTGACCGATGAGTAGTCATGCTTTGCCTTTGCGGTGTACTGCATATACTCGTTCATAGGCCCTTCAAAATACTCGTCAGCGTACTCAGAAAGGATAGCGGGTGCAAAGGGTCTAAACTTATGTCTACGTTTGATTGTATTCACAGTATCCTTTACATCATATCGCACATCTGCCAACAGAGAACGATTACCCAGTGCACGAGGGCCGTACTCTGCACGACCATTCGCAACACCACATATCTTGATATCAACAAGGTACTGAGCGACCATCTTAGGGTCTATGGGACGATCAATGTTGTGACCAAGGTAAGGACTACACTTTACATTGTCCCCGCCTGTGGCCTTGTGCCACGAGTACAGGGCACACCCTAGTGCGTTACCCGCATCATTAGGTGCAATAGCAATATGCATATCATCGAACAGTTCGCGAATCTTAGAGTTGGCAGTGACATTCTGTGCACACCCACCACTATAGACGAGTTTAGAACCGTACTTACGAGCCTCTTGCATCACCTTGAGTACTTCGTCCTCAAAGAACTTCTGTATAGACGCACTGGCATCTTCTTCAGAGATACCCTTGATTCGTTTCAGGATCTTGTTTTCATAGTCAACATACTTCGCAGACAAGGCACTCTCCGCAATACAGTGTCCCTCAAAATCCACTATCTGCCTCACATTACGACCATGCTCACTTTCAAACCAATAGTACATATTGCGAAGGATGTCATATAGGGTCTGGTCTACCTCACCGTAGGATGCCAGACCCATGACAATATATTCGTCTCGCAATGCCTTGAATCCGAGAGCAGATGTTACTGTCCCGTACATAGATCCCAAGGACTGAGGCCACAGTATTTGTTTGATTGTCTTGAAGTTGTGGTCTTTGATGACCAGAGACTCAAGTTCACCAGAACCATCTACCGACACCATGACGGTATCTTCTTTTGATTCCCACGGACGAGTCAGAAATGCGAGAGCACAATGACTCTCGTGATGTTCGTTGAAGGTATCAAAGGTAAGCGAGTTCCGCATGGGGTATGCGGTATCAATCCAACCTCGTTTTGCCTTTCTAGCAACATCTGGATTATTTTGGAAGGTACGCATACCACCCATCTTCTCCCTACGAAGATCTGCGTCTTCATAGTAGGTGACATGATCGTCTTTATTTACAAACGACCACATCTCTGGGGGTATCAAGTGATCCATCTTCAGACCACTGTACCGTTCTGCTTGGGACGCAAATGCTACCGAACCGTCTTGGTTGACGATGGCAAGACTTGCGTCATGAAAAAACTCTGAAAAACCTACATATCTCATGTAGTTATATATACATCAACCAACTAGGTATTCGTATACATCCTTCCAACCCTTCATTAGAGGGTACTTCTCAGATTCCATGTTGTAACCGTGTTCCATGACAATAGAGTCCAGACCGAACTGGTCTCCAGCGTCTGCGTTCTCAACCTTGTCTTCGACCCAAGTGTATCCGGTACCTTCGTATTCCTTCAGGACTTCGTCCTTGTCTGCCCCAGTGTCAAGGTAAATGAACTTCTCAAACGCAGTCTCACCAAACAACTTCTTGATGTTCATGGTTCGTAACTTCTGTGCGTTCTCGTTCTTACTCAGACTCGTGATAAGGTGAAAGACATATCCGTGTTCTTCGTGAAGTTTCCTCACGTATTGGATTGCGTCTCGTAGAGGTGGGATGAAACCGACCGCTGCACTCTCGTTAAACTCTCGAATCAGTCTCTTGGACTCTGGCTTGCTGAGTCCATCAAAAATCTCGTGAATACCGTATGCATTCTTGTTGATAACATTATAACCTTTCTCGGTCATCCAGACATCGAATGCGTATCCCCAGTTCAACAGTACACCATCCGCATCGGTCAAGATGACTTTGTGGTACTGATCTAGCACTTTTACTCCTTATTTCTTGATTATATTACTATTATAACAACAGCAACAGGATTTGTCAAGGACTAAATGTACTTAAATAGATCCATTTGATGATGCCTCAACATCTCAACCTTGTTCCCACCACCAGTATAGTGAAGGAAGTTTTGGTTCTTCCACTTGTCGTAGGCACTCATAGCACCTTCACCATAGTCCCCATGCCAGTCGCGATAGTGAGTAGGGGTATCATTCCATGTCTGATCTAGACCCAGAACCGAAAACCCGTGTTTGACCAGTTGACCAGATATCCAAGGTTGGTCGTTGTTCAACCAGAACGGAGTATCGTGTTCGATACCATCCAAGACATAGTCATACCACGGATCAAAGACTTCTCTGGCACGGAGTCGTGCATCCCTAGACCATATCAGAACCCCAGTATTGAGTGTTGCGATGCTGGAGGGTCTCTGTGGAGGGCTTGTGGGTACTATTGGTATGCCGTGACGGGCATACTTCTCTTCGATCAGGATTCGTTTTTTATCGTCGTAGTCCCATGAGTTATACCCACCATCGGTATCAGAACGAATATCTGACTCATAGACTCCACAGACATCATAGTCGCCCGCAAGTTCAAAGATGTTCTCTTCGGTGTTGGCGATGATGTCCGTATCGACAAACAAGAGTTGATCGAACTCATCGTACATCTCGTCGTAAATGCACCTCAGACACTCAAACAATAGAACCGTGTTGCCAGACTTACCTGCTGTATATACCTGCTTCTTAGAGTAGTGATGAGTTGCACCAATCTTCTCCGCATAGATGCGAAAGGATTCAGCTGATAAGTCTGCTGTCTTTCGATACAGTTCTACCCTATCACCATTCCCAGCTTTATACTGAGGAACCTTGCCTCGCGAGGCGGTGTCCTCGTTGGTGACCATGTATTGAAAGATTATGTTCTTCATTCTATCAGACTTCTTCGAGCCTTTTCATTAGTCTGTCTGCACGTGGGCCAACCTGTCTAGCCCAAAGTGAATCTAATCCTTCGGGCGCGGCACCTGCATAATCACCTTCAATAAGTTTAGCGTTAAAATTCTTGAATTTACTCAAGCGTGGTCGTCCAAGATTGAACAACATATTGACCAAGACTTCCTGAACCTCGCCAGGGAACCCTTCCCAATCATCTCCGTATAGAGTAACACACTCATTAATTGCTGTGTCAAGGTCACGTTCAAAGCACTCTCGCACTCTCTCTTCAGAGACAGGAGTTCCGACTTCTTGTCCGTGTTCTGGATCAGATTCCAACACCAAGTGCCCCACTCCAAAAGTAGGGTATCCAAGGTGATCTTCGTAGATTTCGTATACTACGCCTTCGTCAATCTTTAATTGTTCAAATACAGATTCTCTATTCATGTTAGGTTTCCTCTTTCTACCATCTCTTTAGTCATTATATAGTCTCGGACAAAATCAGACCTCACGATGTCCGGCCAACCAAATTCAACAGTGGTGAAGTTGTTCATCATCTCTATGATATTCATGAAGTCTAGAATACCTTTCTTGTCTGATTCTTTTATCAAGTCGGACTGGTAGTAATCACCACTGAAGATGATACGGCTGTTACGTCCTACTCGTGTAATTATAGAGTCCAACTCGTGATATGTAAGGTTCTGCATTTCATCAACCAAGATGATACACTCATCCAGAGTCACGCCTCGTATGAATGAGGTGGACATAAAGTTGATGACGCCTTGTTTCTCTAGCACATCATATGCGCCAGTTTCATTGAAAAGTTCAGTCGCAGCCGCACGGTACGGTGTGGTATATGCATCAACCTTCTCTTCGATAGAGCCAGGCAGATAACCCATCTCTCTGGTGGGAACCACACTTCTCACGATAATAAGTTTCTCTTGTGGAAAGGACTTATCCAGCACATCCTGTAACGCCAGATACATCCCTACAAAAGTCTTGCCCGTACCCGCAGATCCACAAAGAACAAGGTGATCACCTTCTTCCCAAGCATCGTATGCAGTTCTTTGATTTTCGGTTATGGGGTCGTATGTCAAGAGATGATCGATACGAAGTCGTTTCATTTGACTCATGTTTTGATGTTGTTTCCTCGACCAGAGTGTTTTTTGATGTTGCCCATCAGGTTCTTCCAGTCACCCGATGTCTTGTTGATCATGTTACCTGTGTGGGTAACAAGTGCGGGTGCACCGATGCGTTGTTGCCAGTCAGGCCCCAACTCCTCTAAGCGTTTTTGTAGACGAGAGAAGGAGCACATACATTCTTCTTCCTCACCAGTCTCTTTGTTTACAATTGTATAAAAGGGCATATTTTCATTCTCCAGAAGTGACGAGGGGGCGATGAACGCCCCCACGAGATATAATCACCTACCTTATCTATACTAGACTTAGTTGTTCGTAATCGGCAATAGTTTGATTAATGAACGCTTTCTTTACCGTTAATTTATGAGCAAGATTGTCTCGGCCTTTTTTCTTGAGACGGTGAATGTAATTATCAAGTTCACGGCTGTCGTTCTTCAATCTCTCTATTTGGTTTTTCGGCATAAATGCGCTCCTGTTATTATTGGAATCACATAACGAAGTCTAAGATAGTAGGTTAGGAAATGCCTCCTCTACAATCTTTTTGGTCAAACCTTTGACTGGAGATTTCTTATCCTTCATTGCAAGTACGATCAATGCGTCCTCTGCGTGGATACTCTCCAATAACTGAATGAATCGGGTTTCCGTTTTAAGTTTACCCAATCGTTTATTTCGATTAGTGCCTTCGACATAGTCACCGAACTCACGGTGAAGCATCAATAGGCTACTAGGTACAGACTCTGGTCTATTGGGAGTGTAAGGCGGTTTGCCTTCAGGTAGGGCAAATTTGAGACGTTCATCAAAACAGCCTCGAACTACGTCTTTCACCGCTGGAACCGTATTGCCTTGTTCTTGTAGAAAGGCAATCTTGTCTTTTCGGTTACTCAATTTCTGGAAATCTTCAAAGATTTCAAAAACCTGTTTTTGCATAAGTTCCTCTTATGTTATTATGTATACGTGAAAGGATTTCTAAATGCGATAATATTTACAAAATTCTTCTAACATTGTCTCATATTCCGCAACGAGAAAAGTCGCAGTTGCGACTCCCTCTTCATCCTTTTCCAGTTCAGCTTCCTCAAGTTTTCCTTTTGCGACTTTGATGTATTCCTCTATCGCACTTTTCTTCTTGAGAATTTCTTCAAGAAATATTTCTTTTTCGCTAATCATTATGTAGTCATTCCTTACGAGCCATCCATGCCTTAACTACAGCACGAGCTTTGTTCTTTTCCAGACCGAACTCTTCGGTCAGGTAACGGGGGGCGCCAAACATATTCATTTGACCGGACTCACGTAGAGCGTCCAGAATGTCGAAGAAAAAGTCTTCGGTGGTGATTTCTTTTGTCATCAAATTATCCCATTAATGTAAAGTATTGACAGCGGGGCAAGTATCCACAACCCCGCGATTAACCATTCCAATCGACCCCACTCTCTCATGCGTATAAACTCATTTCAATGTAGTGACTTCTGTGGAAGTAGTCGGTCATGCTGTCATCTTCACAGAAGAAATCAGGCCCTTCCATTGCAGACTTCATCTTAGTCAAGAACTCAGTTCCTTTCGGCCCATAGTTCTCACTAATCCAGTATTCGTTCACCCTGTGACCCCACTTAGAAGCGTCAGCCATAACCTCAACAGGGTCAAACTTATAGTGCCTGCATTCCCTCTCTAGGACTTTCTGAGGTTCCATTTGAACTTCACAGTACTCTTCAAGGATGTCTTCCGCACCTTTAATCTTGGCAACCAAAGTCATGTGGTGTTGGACACCCAAAGATACTTTGTAACCATATTCTTTTGCCAACGCCTTGATAGCAGGAGCAAGTTCTTTCTTCATTTCTTGACTAACGTAGGCCATTTCTCAGTTCCTTTCTCAGTTTCAATACAAGTATTATAGACTATGCGACAGGGTTTGTCAACCCTTTTTTTCACTTTTTTTCATTTCAAAACAAGTGAGGACACGCTCGCGGTCTATACTATCACCGTCACCCCACTCCCAAACGGCATCCTTTTTAGAGCAGACCTTCAGATATTCCTGAATGGCTTCCTCACAGGCAGCAACATTGAATCCCTCTTCGGGGTACAAACCGTCATACCCATAGAATGACAGGATATAGTTGCGGAACTCAACAAGGGCGGGGTTGTTGCGAAGAGCAACGAAGTTGGTGATTTGCGACATAAGATTTCCTTTCTCATTTTCAATACAAGTATTATACACCCTGTATCAGAGAATGTCAAGCCTTTTTTCAAACTTTTTTTGGTATTCCTTTCTGGTCTTCCCCGATGAACCGTGTACCAAAGAACTTGAAGTTCAGTTCCTCTTCCCAGTCATAGTGCTTGTCGTGATGAGACTTGTTCTCATGTGGACAGACCCATAGTGGTTCGATAAAACATTGTCCCCACTCCAACATGCATTCCGCAATCATCTCCATGGTATCATCTTCCAGTGCATAGATGGACTGTTGCTTCATCAGTCTGGGTAGATATCGCTTCACGGACAATCGTGAGATGTGTTCACCGAACAACGATGGAGATGCAAGGCGCAGAGAGTTCACAACTTTGGCACTCATCAGCGCGGGTAGGATGTTCCGTTCAAACGCATTTTGGTGATGGTACGATAGTCCGTATCCGGTCACCCTATCACTATAGTAGGAAATAAAGTCCTTTGCATTGGTAAGACACTGCTCGTGAGTTATCTGCATACCATCAAACGGATTCTCCTCTTGTCTCCAGAACTTGTCACTACGGACAAACGCATAGTCATCTGGACTGACTGTCCACGGTTGGATATCATCTATATCTGGTGGCAGTTGTGTCGCGTCCATGATGTTGCGAATGGTTGTCGATCCATCCATGTAGATCTTGTATGCTGGGTTGTGTTCAAAATACTTATTGTGAAACCTCCGCGAAGCCTCATCAAAGTATTCTATCCTATTAACAGGTAACTTGTCAAGATCTTTTTCATCAAAAGTTTCCTCAACGCCAGCCCACAGTGTATCGGGAATTACCCACAACGGTAGTCCTAGTTCTAGACACGCAAACATCGCAGCCAGTTGAGAAGCACCGTTCTGAGGCATAATGATGGTAGTGACCTCACCTTTCCTCACACCGTTTTGTATCAACAGATGTTTGAACTGATTGATGATCTCACAGAACTCAGTCTTAGTCAATTCATCTATAAGGATACTATCCTTTATAACGTCACGAGTTATCATTTTCACGTATTTGTTGATTGATATAAAAGAGATATTCCGCAAACTCGGCGTGGGCTTGTGCGTCTGGATGACCGCCCGGATGCCAAGGTCTGTCTTGTTGAAATTCTTTTAGAGTCATATCGTATTCACCAATACCAATCTTACACTCTGGTCGAAGCAACTGAATACTATCATTCACCCAAGCACGCCAAGCTTGCACCTGTTGACTTGTATCACCGTTCTTGATCTTAGTATTTAGTTTTAACCATTCTGTCCGTATGTGGGAGTGAAACACTCCCTGCATGACTCTGATTCCCATACCGTCACAGATAGCCTGCATAGCAACCATCTTTGATAACGTGTGGGTGAGACCTGTACCAAAGGAAGACCTCAGCGCAGTAATCAATCTTGGTCTACGTTTGAAGGTGTTGTGATAGTTGTAGATGGCATCGTTGCAGTGAATCCTAGTCAGATCTGGGGACATGGATACTGCAACATCATTGTTTCGACGTTCATGCCATTGGGTCATGGAAATGTGCGGATAGACTTCCATCTCATCAAGATTGAGATCAGGCACTTCGAGTAGAGTTTCCTTTCGTATAGGATCAGACCATAAGACCATGACATCTGTGACATCACGATCCTTTCCATGTTTTACCAGATAGTCTACTGTGTCACGAAATATCTTATCGTTACCGCTGCCGCAGTTTGCAATGTTATCCTCTACCGTATCTAACTTTCTAGCGAGTTGATATGCCCATGTAAGGGGCCAGTGATCCATTGGAACTGACTCACATCCCTCCAACTCATCTCCCATGGTGAAACTACACCCGTTTACTAATAACACTCAAATGCCCCCTTAACTGTTCGTAATTGATCTTTGTATCCTGAAAGAATGGAGTTATGTCAAAACCGGCCGGTATATCTATCTGTGGTTCTCTTTGCCTATTTAGTATGTATTGTCCATCTACAAATGAGATATCGTCATCTATGTAACGAGGATTGTCCCACCACTCGTGTTCTACCATCATCTGACCATACTTCAGCGTAGTCCTATAGAAGTTATCCGGTAATACGCCAAGACTATTGGGAAGTATTTTAGTATTAGCATTTACATAGTTTACCAATAAAGGAATGGCGGTGTCGATACTGCCATAGTGAGACTGAAATGCCACGTTATATTTCTTTGCTAGTTCAACAAACTCTTCGTCCAATACAAACCCCGACATATTGATATTTAGTGTTTTTCGGAAAGGCCCAGAGAATGAGCTGAGGAAGTCGTATAGTGTACTCTTGTTTGGTATCATAATGTGACTAGCACCCAACTCATATATCCCTTGTAACCCTCTTAGATAGGATATTGATTCGTCATGGGAATTGTCGTGACCAATTGAAAAGGTGTGGTGGTTGTGGATTGAAGCTTGACGAACACTCGTTACCATAAGACTGGGTAATAGTGAGGTGAGCATGGCAGAAGCGTGATGTAGATTCCTAGAGTGAATCACTCGCGAGTGTCGAGTGAATCCAAATATCTTTATATTTCTTTTCGCAATACCAACAACCTCTTTGTGAGAGAATGTGACTGGTTTGGATGGCCCAGTCGTTCCTGATGTGGAACTGACTAGAAAAGGATCGTCTTCGTATACGGGTGCTGCTTGGAAGAACTTGTGTTGCGTAGGAGACTCAGCATCAATACTGACTCCGCCGTATCGCCTCATCATCTCGTCATGTAGACCGTTATAGATTTTGGTGGTGTCTTCGGCAGAACTGTAAATATAGTAATCGGATGGGCCGTGGAGTGCAAGTTTGGTAAAGGGCAGAGACTCCTTGGTAGCGGGACTGTCTAGAATGAATACTCTCAGTCCCATCTCAGCACATGCAAGTATTGCACCAACATGTTTGACATTGACTCCCATGATCGATATCGTAACAAGGTCACCCTTCTTCGCACCCGCATCAAATAGTCGCCACTTCATCTGGTTTATGTGAGTGTCGATATCCTCACCGGCAAATATTTCACATATAAGGTTACGATCTAATATGTTTTGCATGAATCTTGCAGCCTATAAACTCATTGTAGTATTCATCACTCAACAGAACATCGTATTGGAACTGTAGTTTTGCTTCGTAATACGAACACTCACCTTTAGTATGACACAACCGGAGAACCTCTCTATGGAACTCCTGACCCCCTTCTACGAGAGTTTTTACCTGTTCTGAGGAACCATAGTAGTCACGCCAGTCCGATTGGACTCGTGTTCGTTTGCGTCTTTTTCTTGTTTTCGTAACAGGGAGTATCTTGGGTTTCCAGAAGAACTTCTTACCAATATACTTTTTACCAGTGCTTAACTCCGTCAAGCAGTAGACGAATCCTTGGTATTGCTCCAAGAATCCGTCTTCTGGTTCAAACTCCTTACCTTCATATATCCACATAAAGGTATATATGCTAGTCTTGTATGGAGACTCCACACATAGGACAGTATTGGGGTTCCTCCTCACTGTCCTTGACTATCACCTCAACTTCACTTTCACATAGATTACATTCTAAGATGAAGATGGGGAGTTCGTCATCTTCTATCATGCCGCAGTGGCTTCGTCAGCATCCCATCCCCAGTCACCTTCCATACCGTTAACGGAATACTCAGTAACACGTTTCTCAAAGAAGTTGTCGTGGGATGCACCATTCAATACCCAGTCCAACCACGGCAGTGGATTGTCCTTGACACCAAACTTTGGTTTCAAACCAAGTTGGAGGAGTCTACGGTCTGCAATATGACGGATGTATTGTTTTACATCTGCCTCCGGTAGACCTTCGATCTCACCCGATTTGTATGCCAGTGTGATAAATCGATCTTCTAACTTGACAGCATTCTTGGCCATCTGATAGATCTTAGACTTCAACTCATCGTTCACGACACGGGGACGTTCTTCACAGAACTCGCGGAACAACTTTGCGTTCCCCTGTACATGTAGAGTCTCGTCTCGAATAGACCACTCAACAATCGTACCCATACCCTTCATCTTACCGAACCGTTGGAAGTTCAGTAGCATGACAAACGATGCGAACAGAGACATACCCTCGTTGAACACAGACTGTGCCAACACCAGTGCCAGACCAGTCAGGTTATTGATGTCTCCCTCTTTCATAAAGTCGATCTTGTCAGCCATCTCCTTGTACTCAAGGAATGCATGGTGTTCTTCATCAGGCAGACCCAAGGTATCATTCAACAATGCATAGGCACGTTGGTGTACACCCTCACGGTTTGCAAACGAGGACAACATATTACGGACTTCGTTGTTTTTGAAACGAGGAATCAACAACTCGTGATAGTTCTCACCGACCTGTACGTCAGACTGAGTGAACAGCCTCAATACTTGGGTGATAAACTCTTTCTCTTCTTCGGTCAGTTTGGTTCGCCAGTCTTGGATATCCTCAGACAGTTCTGCCTCATCCTCTACCCAGTGAACCTCTTCATGTTTCTTTACTAGTTCTACCGCCCAAGGATATAAGAACGGTTTGTAAGTTTTACTGAACTCTAGTAACGCCATCTATTTTTTACCCCTCACAGGCGATGCATTCATCGCCATCTTCAGTTTCATGGTTTTCGTTCAAGTGTTCCATCAATTCATCCCAACCACCCACATACTCACCTTCTAGGTAAATCTGTGGTACGGTCTTGACTTTACGACCTGTGACCTCGGCAGCAGTCTTTCCGATTTCTTTCAGATCAATGTAGTCAAACGGGATTCCTCTCAGTGTCAACTCTTCCTTTGCCATAGCGCAGTATGGGCAATCGTCCTTTCCATAGATTATAGTACGAGTATCACCTTGGAGTGCGACACGTTCTACTTTCTCGGATACGTTCTCTGCTCTTTGTTTTGCCTCTGTACGCAAGTAGTATAGACCCTTGAGTCCTTCCTTCCATGCTTTCAGATGCACCTTGTTGACATATGACTTCTCAGCCCCAGCAGGGAAGAACAGGTTCACTGACTGTCCCTGACAGATAAACGGTTGACGTTCCGCTGCGTGAGTAACCACCCAGTTTTGATCAAGTTCATCTGCTGTCTTGAAGACTGCCTTCTCTCCTTCGGTGAGGAAAGGAAGGTGTTGTACCGAACCTTTCTTGGTAATGATTGATGTCCAAGTAGATTCGTTGTTTTGACCCTTCTCATCTAAGAGCTGGGTTAGATATTTATTCTTTACAAGGAAAGATCCGGCGCGTGTCCTATGTGTGTACGCATTTGCCTTGAGGGGTTCGATAGACGGAGAGGTGGACAGGATAACACCACTGGACGCATTCGGGGCGATAGCGAGCAAGTGTGCATTGCGTCTGCCAGTTCCCACTCCATCAGGATATTCTCCTCTTTGTTCGGCGAGAAGTTTAGTTTGTTTGTCGGCTTCTTCTTTGATATGTCGAAAGACAACTTGATTGATTTCCTTCGCAGCCTCAGACTCCCATGCAACGCCGTGCTTCTGAAGTAGGCTGTGGAATCCCATCGCCCCAAGTCCGATAGATCGTTCGCGCTCTGCACTATATTTTGCTCGTTGAATTGTATCTGGGGCTTCATCGATAAAGAACTGCAAGACGTTGTCAAGCATAGTAATGAGATCACGAATAATACTCGTATCTTTCCACTCATCGTAGTACTCCAAGTTTAGACTTGACAAACAACATACCGCAGTACGATCCGCGCTTGTCGGTAGATGAATCTCATTACATAGATTAGATCCATGAATCTTCAATCCACGATCTTTCAACGACTGTGGTAAAGATGCATTTGCAGTATCAATGAAGTTTAGGTAGGGTTCGCCTGTACGGAATCGAATCTCAAGGATACGCTCCCACAGTTTACGAGCATTGACGGTTTCCTTTACAGCACCGTCTTTGGGATCACGCAGATCAAACTCAGTGTTGTTGACCACCGCTTCCATGAACTCGTCGGTAATGTTGAGTGCATTATGTAGGTTCAATGCCTTACGTTGCACATCACCCGTGGGGATACGCATGTTCATGAACTCAATGATGTCTGGATGGTGGATATCCATGTACGCAGCGTAGGAACCCTTGCGAGTCTTCCCCTGACGATACGCAATCATGTCAGCATCTACTGTGTGTAGGAAGGGTATAGGGCCTGGCGCAATGTCTGACACGGTACGCACATCACTCCAATGACCTCCAACGCCGCCACCATATACACTAAGCCAACGTAACTCAGAAGAATGGTCGATAAGACCTTCCAGCGTATCTGGCACATAAGTGAGGAAGCAAGAGATAGGCATTCCCTTGTCTTTCTTGGTGCCATTCGGAGCATTGGATAGAACCGGAGACGCGAACATGAACCACTTATTAGACACATAATCGTACAACCTCTGTGCAAGATCTTCGTCCATTTGACCCCGATACTTAGACCATGCTTCTGATGCCCTTTTGAATCCCTCTTGAGGACTCTTCTCATAATCACGTAAATAAAAGTCTTGTAACATTCCTACTGCGTATTCAGCGAGGAGACTATCTTTCTTTTTATCAATTTTGACGGGCATCTATTTTTCCATGGTGTGTAGTTTATCGGAGGGTAATAATATATATCACCCTCGTAGTTTTTAGATCAGGTATTATACCTCTTGACGAGAAGAAAGTCAATCTTTTTCTGAGATTTCTTCTTCTTTGGGTTTGCGTTGGATAGCGCCTTCGTAGTAGGCTATGATGGCATTCTGTTGCTCTAGATATCGTCGTATCTCAGCGATATTTAGTGCAAGAGTTTCGTATGATCTTACGCTGAATGCATAGAATACCCATTCCTGACCGTTATCTTTCTTGTAGGTCTCTATGAAATCTTCCCAGTTCTTCTCGGTCACCACGTAAATTCTGGGGTGATTGAGAGAAACCGGCTTAGGGGCAACCTGTAGAGGTATCTTTTTTTCGATAACCTTCGTCTTGACAACAACCTCTGGTTCCGGTGGTTGTCTACCAATCAGTGAACACCCACTAATTACTGGTAGAAGCAGAAGTAGCAGCAGCGCCGGTGATAGTTTCGATTTCATTCCATACCTTCTTTGTAGCATTATTAACTCTCTTTTCAATCAGTCCAGGCTTCTGTAGACTGAGTAGCGTGAGGTCATGTCTCTGCAATTTGCCTCGCAATTTGTCCGTATAGACTTCCGCTTCTTGTAAACCAATCTGTAGTTCTTGGTTGCGTTCAGTCATCTCTTGTGCAAAGAGTTGCGCTTCCTCCAGCGCCTTCTGGTTCTCTTCTGCGACAAGTTTGAGTTTCACATTGTTTTCGCGCAGAGTTTCGATACGATCTTTCATATCGTTATACTCACGATATACACCAAACACTACCGTACTCAGTAGACCAAATATGGCAATGAACACATAGACCTTAATCATTAGTCTTCTTTCTTGTAGATAGTCCAACCACCATATGCGATAGCAGCATATGCAGCAATAGAAGCGAAAGGTTTGAACACTAGGAAGATAACTCCCGCAGCGATAAGAACCACACCATCAAGTGAGGTTCGTTCTTTGAGTCTTGCTTTGATAAAGTCCATTAGATTGCCTTTGATCCTACTTTTCTGTGTCCATTCCATGCAACAAACCCACCGATGCGTAGTGCCCAGTATGCCAGTTTGTTCAGGAAATGAAATCCATTCTGTTCAATACCGATGTCACGGAACAGTGCATCTGCTTCTTTCTGTGTCATGGGGTCTGTGGTCTTTTTCTTACCCTTCTTGAGTAGGACAGTGTACTT
>Ga0222718_10000092_pt1 | contig 84667 bp, 38 predicted proteins | sample C33_27DmetaG_FD_165045 | JGI IMG/M metagenome (GOLD analysis project Ga0222718, IMG submission 165045) | Estuarine water microbial communities from San Francisco Bay, California, United States - C33_27D | ecosystem: Environmental > Aquatic > Marine > Unclassified | place: USA: California... | reverse complement strand
AAATTCTTTTTTCTCGATTTCGGTTTCTTGTTTTATTCTCTCTATTCTCTGATTTTCTTCTTCTTTGGCGGCCGCCCGTCTTTCTCTAAATTGTTTTACACGATCTCCAAGAAAACTTGCACCAAGAGCCAGAATAGGACTTTGAGCAAGTGCGCCAGTTAACATTCCGCCCACACCATCTAGTCCAGACTTAACTGCATTGGATGTTAATTCCCCAATGCTTTTTTTGAAGTTTGCGTTTTCTTTTATACTTGTCTGGGAATTTTTAAGAATATCTTCAAGTATTTTTCTTTCAGTATTTGATACAGTATCCATATCATCCAAAGATGATGACAGTGCAGTGATTTTATCTCTGCTCTGTTTAAATTCTTTTACTGACACTCCAGATTGTTCTTCAAAAATAGATGCAATTTCTGTAAGAGCTTGTCTTGCACCAGCAGACTGTAAGGACGTACTTGCATCCTTTACAGACTTTGCTAGTTCTTCTTGATTTTGTTTTATCAGTTTTTCTGTTACTGGTGCAAGATCTGCCATTTATTTGCCTTTAGTATATGCTTGTGCGCCGAAGAATGCTGCAACTAATGCTGCGACTGACACAAAATATGTTGGTGCCATATCACCTAATATTTTTGCTGCATTATCTAATTCAACAAAATCTGCAATCACTACTGCAAACGGATATAGCAGCATGCCTGCCAATGCAAACCATGCCATGGATCTAATTTGATCTTCTTTTTTATCTTCATTTTCAATTTTCAACATTTTTTCATGTCTCGCCAATTCATCATTGCTTATAACATTATCTCCATTCGCATCTGCATTATTTAATACGCTGTCGGTTTCGAGTGTTTTGGTCATGTTATAGTTCCTTATTGATTTTTAAGTTGTTCTTTTCTTCTTTTTTCTTCTTCTAAATAACTAATCAATAAATTAAGATATACTTCTCTTTCCCAAGGAATCATATCATTCAACTCAGTTAAACTATATTTATGGTGGTGCATTAACGCAAAATTATTCCTATACAAAGACGCCAGGGATTCATGATTTAAGCTTAGGAAAAAAAATCGGAAATACCCCTCACTTTCATTTCTTTTTTAAAGCCACATTTTGAACAGGTGATATTTACGTCACAAGTTGTTTCTGGCATGTTTTCAAAAAATTCATTAATTTTCTCAAATTGATTCTGTGTCAAATTCTCAATAAAATCTTTCACATCCTGACTAGTGTAGTCAGACACATTATGCATTTCGTCAGAGTCTTTTATAAACTCTATACAATTAGCAATCAATTCAACCAAATCATCGTATGATTCTGCATCTACCAACTGATTCATCAAAGAAAAATCTGGATATTTCATTAAAATTGAAATATCATCTGTTAAAACTATTTCATTTGAGTGATCTTGTGTCATATTTTCAATCTTAGTATCGTCTAAGTTTAAAAGAAAAGGTATTTGACAATCCCCTGCCCCATCTTCCTTATCTGCACAATTTTCTCTTTTATAGTTTAGCTGTATAATATTTCCAACTGATTTTGATCTCAATTGGATGAAAATATATTCAATATCAAATGTTGATAATCTATCTACATCGATATCTTGTAAAATACAATTTCTTATAATCTGTTTAACAGCATCAATTTTTTCTTCTGATGTATCTCCTTCTTGTGCCATCAGAAGAATCTTCTCTTCTTTTACTAAGAATGGTCTGAATTTTAGTTTCTTCTTAGTTGATGGTAATGTCAATTCATACGTGGGTGTATCAATTCTTGGTAACATAATTATTCCTCATAAATTAATATTATAATACTTCTGTTTATTTATCTCTTAATAATAGCTTCCATTAGCAGCCTGCCACTGTTTTGAGTCAGTTTCTATATATTTTCTATATGACATTGTTATCTGACATTGTGCTACATCTTCATTTGCGTATGCTAACGCAACCTCTCCAATTGATAGTGGAAATGCCTCCATGAAATGGTAGTATGCTGTTCTATTATCCTGTTCATCAAAAACTGACAAATATATTGATCCCTTATATTCATTTAAATATCTTATTTTATGATTATCATAATCCACAATATAATGCATCCAGTTTTCCATAGATTTTCTCTCGCGCAAATCTTTACTGAGATACATACTAAAAGTTAATTGGTCATATGTCGTAGAATATGGGGCCTGTCTTACTGGGCCATATACTTTGGTTTCTGTAGTTGCGATTGATTTACTTGGTATGTTGACAGATGCTATTCTATATGTTAGAGATCTGCTTAGGCCCGGCGACAAACCATTTACTGCAGTTGGCACTATGAACATCATTTCATAGCGATTTGCTCTGGAAAATCCAGTTCTATTAATTTCGGAAACAAAATCAGTTATACTTCCCATTTTAATCCTATCTTCTTGCAGAATCTGACCAAACTTTGGACGCAGCTGCTTTTCTAAATTTTTGTACTGGTAAAAATAATGCAACATCCCATTCGTTTGCATCTATCTTCACAAAATTACCTTTAACATGTCCATATAGATATTTTTTTACACATGGTTTTATCATGTTATATTTAGACAAACCTTTTAGGATATTATAAGAAATTGCCAATTTTGTTTTCTCATCATAGTTTCTGCCTCGGACTGTCTTATCTAATGCGTTCATAATTGCAATTCTATTTCTTGGAGATACATAATGCAAATTAATTCCTACAAATCCTTTAGATGTTCTTTCTATCACAAATATGAGAGGAAACTCATCATAGTATGGTAGTTTTTTTGCAAATTTCGGATCGTAGTTGTAACAATACATATGTCCAACTTGCAGTCCGCCAGCCTTTCTATCAGAATCTGATAGAAGCGCATTTCTACTAATTCTAGTTTCTCTTACCTTTTTTCTGAACCATTCTCTGGCTGCATTGGTATTTGGTTGTATTCCTCTTTGTGCAAGTCTTGCTAAGAGTGGTGCGAAGTTTGCCATATTATCTTCCTAACTGATCTTCTGTCATAATTTTAAATTCCCATCTTCTGTCTTTACAAAATTCATTTGCAGCTTTCCATTTTGCTTCATTTACTGACCATGTTTTCATTTCACTTAAATATCTAGGTGTAATTTTTTGTTTCTTTTTTGGTGGTTTGGTTTCTCTTTTTGGTTTCACTTCTACTACAACTGTCTGTGTTGAATCGTTTCTTTTCACCTTTATCAAAAAATCTGGATAATATCTGTGCATCTTTCTATCGATTGGAGATAAATAGGGTATTACGAGCTCTTCACTTGACCAAACAAGGACTTCTGGATTATTGTCACAGTATTTCATAAACCTTCTTTCCCACATGGATCGATAAACAATATTTTTAACATTGCCTACATATTTTTGTGGGTGTTTTGGGTTGTATTTTCCTTTATATGTAAATCTTCTCATTTCAATCAAAAAAACCTTTATAAATATATTTAACTATTTAGGAGAATTTTTAATATGGCAGGTTACACCTATCCAATTGAATCTGGCCCAAACGCCGGAGATCATTTATTGTTTACTGCATATTCGGGGCGAGTTGCTGGATATACAAAAGTTAAATCCAGAGATGACCAACCTTCACAGGAAGTAGTCGGTACTGTTCAGTTGTTTCTTCCAGAAAATATTAAAAATACGACAAAACAAAATTTTCAAAATACTAACGATGGTACTGCGCTGTCGGGAATTGCAAATATCTTTGAACAGGGAAACGCCGATAATCCACCAGAAATGTCTGGGTTATTAAAAACAATAAAAGGAATTACCGGAGGCGCAACAGATGCACTAACTGCTAGTCTTGGTGCCGGTGGAGAATCCGCAACACTTGCTGCACAAGCATTAGGTAGATCGACAGCAGCTGCAAATAGACATACTTTGTATCAGGGCCCAGAATATAGAAGTTTTTCTTATGCGTATAATTTAATGCCCAAGTCAGAAAAAGAATCGGATGTACTTACCAACATAATAGAATTTTTTAGAATGAATATGTCTCCAGAATTGTCTGGAAACGCTGGTAACTTTTTTACTCCCCCAAATTACTTTGAATTAAAATATATGATAGATGGCGTAGAATCTAAACATTTAAATAAAATAAAACCATGTGTATTAACTGACTTTGATGTTGAATTTGGTGGAAATGGTTCGTTTGGAATGTTTGCATCTAGTGGAGCTCCATCGGTTGTAAACCTGAGTATGACTTTCCAAGAAGTACAATTGATAACCAGAAGTGATGTAAAGGCAGGATATTAATATGTTTGATAGATTAAAGAATATAAAATATGACATAAACCTTAACGGACAATCTAGAGAGGTAAAGAATATTTTTAAATATTCTTATGTAATGCAAGAATATAAAAGCAATCCACTTTCTACTTTCGACCATACAGTCAGTGATACCGAAACTCCAGAAAAAATTGCATACAATTACTACAAAGATTCTAAATTGTCTTGGATTATTTTGTTGGTGAATGATATAAAGGATAGATATTCGGAGTGGCCAAGAACAGAAACAGAGCTCGTCAATTCAATAAAGAAAACCTATAATCCAGAAATTCTTCCATATTTGAATTTGAAGAGAAAAAATGCAATTCCTCAAAAAGAAAATAATGAATTGGATAAGGATTCTCTACAACAAAGAAGTGCTAGAACTGTTGGGCAACTTGCTAAGGTCGATGGAGATTTTTATATTTGGAATGGTAGAGAAATACAAGAGAACCAGAATAATTTCTTAACTTCTTGGGATAAACTTACATCAGATGATAAGATAATAGCATTGGACATTTCAAAAAAACTTCCAGTGTGGTATATGTCTGTTGATGATACTCATAAGATTTCAAATAGTTCTTATGCAAATCTTGATATACAAAAAAAGAAACAATATAAATTGTATTCAGTTTGGGATAATACTTTTGATAATAATGAAAAGAATAGAAGAATAAAACTATTACGCGCAGATTTGATTAATGATTTTTTGAAAGATTGGGAAGAGGCTTCTAAATAATGTCTGATTTTACTAAACTAGGAGATTATGAGTTATCTAAATTAGAAATAACTTCTCATAATGGATTTAAACAAAGTGTGATAACGCTTGCTTCTTCTATTCAAATATATGAAGATTTATTTTCCTCTAGTATTACAGCAAGAATTACTATATTAGACGATACTGGTTTAATGAACTATTTGCCAGTTATAGGACAGGAAAAGGTCGATATCCAGTTTAAAACACGCGGTGGCGAAACTCAAATTTCTCTTAATATGGTAATACATAAAATATCATCAGTTTCTAATGAAAATTTAGCACAAAGTTATAATTTAGAATTGGTTACTGAAGACATGATCTCTAATTTTGAAACCAGAATATCTGAACACTTTGAGGGAAGTGCTACTGAAATAGCTCAAAAATGTTTTGAAAGAATTAATTCATCTAAGACATTTGATGTTGAACCAAGTGATGATAGATACGATCAAGAAACTGGAATTATAATTCCTAATATGACTCCTATGCGAGCAATAAATTTTCTGTGTGACAGAGCATATTCAGAATCATATAAAAGCTCATCCTATGTATTTTTTGAAACAACAAAAGGTTATAAATTGAAATCTATAGAATCTATGGCACAAGGCGAAAAGAGAAATGAGTTCTTTTTAGGAGATTTGAAAAATACTGGATCTGGAGCTCCTGATGCTTTTTTAGATCCAAATTCGGAAAACAAAAAAGTAATAACATATTCTTTCAATTCAAACTTTTCTGTTTTAGATAATATTGCAAAGGGTATGTATGTCGGAAACCTCACTACGGTAGATATGGTTACAAGAAATACAAAAACCTTTACTCATTCATATTGGGATGACTCTACAGACTATCAGTATATGAATGATGGGCCTATCCAAGATGTAAGCGGGCAGGGGAGACAGTATCGCCCAGAATCCTATTATCTCCTTCCAGAAGTCGAATTGACTGCTGGTAAACCGCTATACAACCAAGAGAAGATATTTTTAAGTAGAATGTTTTATAAACAATTGATGGAAAATATTAAATGCACAATTACAGTGTATGGAGATAGTGATTTAGTTACTGGTGATTGTCTTGAATTAAATGTTCCCTTGTTTAGTTCAACCGATCCAGATAAAAAGGACGAATATTATAGCGGAAAATATATAATATTTGCATTGAGACATAGAATACAGGGTGGGAGATATATCATGGATTTAGAATTAGTAAAAGATTCATTCAACGAAGCTTTGCCATCTCCTGTTCCGCAACTTGTTGGGCCCGGTGGCTATGGTGGAGGCGGTAGATAATGGATTTTTTTAGTGGTAAAGAAGGATTGGTTTGGTGGCAAGGAATTGTCGAAGATGTAAACGATCCCGAAGCATTAGGTAGAGTTAGAGTTAGAATCTTTGGATTTCATAACGCAGACAAGTCATTATTACCAACAGTAAAGCTTCCTTGGGCATCCCCGATAATGCCTATCACCTCTGCCGCAATTGCTGGTGTAGGACAATCTCCAACTGGTGCATTGCCAGGCGCATGGGTTATGGGGTTCTTTAGAGATGGACAATCCGGCCAAGACCCTATCATATGGGGAACAGTATATGGACGGCCGAACGAAACCTCTACAGGGGCCGATGATGGTTCATATCCATCTACGGAAGAGAGGGTGCCAGGCGCATCTACGACTAACGAGACTGATGTTAACAGACTTGCTCAGGGCGTTCCTCCAGATACTGGTTCTTCTGGAACCGCCGTAGATTCTTCTGGGCCAGATGATGGTGGGCATGGTAAGCATTACAGCGAAGATGTAGATCAATCTGGAACATCTTCAGACGAAGAAAACAGAAAACGCATATCTAAAGTTACAACTAAAAATGGTAAGAGTGCATGGGTGGCCACAGTATTCAAGGACAATTTTCAAGGTTTCATTAATGAATTAGAAAAGACGCCATCTCCAAATCATCCTAACGGATATACTATTTACAGTATTGGTGGTTATGTTTATAGAAAATCTGCAGCTGGAAACGGCAAGTGGAGTTATCATGCATCGGGTGCGTCGATAGATATTAATCCAGCGGAAAATCCTTATAGTGATAGATTTATTACTGACATGCCATCAAACACATCTGCAATCGCTAAGAAATATGGTCTGGGTTGGGGTGGTGACTGGAGCTCTAAAAAAGATACGATGCATTTCAGTATGGCAAGTGGAGAGCGCGGCACAGTTCGTCTAAAGCGCAATGGTATTGTTCCAGATGCAAGTGGAAATCAAAGTGCAATTGTTGGTAGCTCAGCACCAATTACTGGTTCTACATATTCAACTCCATCGGGAACTGGTGCAAAAACACAACCCAAACCCACATTAGATGTTAGCGATTGGAACGAAAAAACATCATATGCAGTTGGAGACTTGGTCAAGGGCCCAAAGTTGCAAGAAGGCCAAAACTCAGTTGGTGGCCCACCCTTTACATTGAAAACTGGTATTATTTCTTCTGCTGCCTCTCTGGGTATATCTGCAACAGATTTAGCAACAGTGATATCATATGAAACAGGTGGTACTTTTGATCCACGCAAGAAAGGCCCAACTACTCAATGGGGGCAGCATAGAGGACTGATACAATTTGGAGAACCGCAAGCCAGACAATATGGAGTAAATTTTTCAACAGAACAAACTGCATTAGATTCCCAACTTGGGCCTAATGGTGCTGTTGTAAAATATCTCAAAGGTGCTGGTGTTAGATCTGGCATGGGAAGATTGGAAGTTTATTCTGCAATCAATGCTGGCGGCGTTGGTGAAAAGTATTATGGTAGAACTGATGCAAATAATGGTGGTGCTGCCGGAACAGTCAGAGATAAAGTAAATAATCAAATGGCTGGACATGAAGTAAACGCCAATAGACTTCTTAAAGGCGCTGGAGAATCTACTTTTATAGAACAAAAAGTTTATATTGCAAAAAAAGCAGGAACTTCTGGAACTGATGGCGGCCCCAGAACTTCTAATTTGACAGATGGTACGGTGTTGTGGGAAATTGCACCTGATAGTGTTCAAGAGTCTTCTGTGAATGCACAGAAGGATGCTGCAGAGGCAGCAGCTGCGACCACTACAGATGGTTATACAACAAACGCAAAGGGTTCTGGTGCGTCTGGAATCGCCACTGAAGATAAACCATATTCAGTACAACAAAAAGAAAAGACTAGAGATAAAACCGACTTATTCGAAGAACCAGAAAATCCATACGCGGCGAAATATCCCCACAATAAAGTATTATTTACAGAGTCTGGTCATGTCCAAGAGTTTGATGATACGCCGGGGGCTGAAAGAATTAATGTAATGCATAAAACTGGAACTTTTCAAGAAATGCATCCAGATGGTAGTATGGTCACTAAGATAGTAAAAGACAATTATGAAATTGTTTTTGGCGATAATAATATTTATGTAAAAGGAAACCTAAATATTGTTGTAGATAAAGATGTCAATATTAATGTTACTGGTGCAGTGGACGCAAAAATAGGAAAAACTCTAGATACCGAATCTGGTGGGAATACTACGATTAAAGCCCCGAAAATTGATTTAAATCCATAGGAAGAAAAATGACACTAGTAACTAATAAAGATTTTGATTTAAAATTTACCAGAATGTCTTCTGGAGATATAAAGATTAAAAAGGATATTCCCGAGCAAAATAAATTCCCTGCAATTGAACAGAGTCTTGTGAATATTTTACTTACCAATAAAGGCGAAAAACCTTTCTTTCAGAATTTTGGTGGTAATATGTACGGAAATCTTTTTGAATTGATATCAGATATTGAATATATGTCCATTCCAGACGAAATAAATATAAAAGAAACTATAAGATTGACTATAGCAGAATATGAACCTAGAGTTGTGGTTACAGATGTTCAATTTGTTGGTGATGGAAAAAACAGATATGGAAAAGGTTCTGTGACTAGGGCAACTGATAATAATCAGTTGAATATTGAAATTAAATATAAAGTACCACCGGCAACAGAAGTATTTGACTATACTTTAAAAGTAAAAAGAGTAAGATAGATGGCAAAAAACATTAATATATCTGAATTAGATTTTGAGGCTATAAAATCCTCTATAAAAGATTATATGAAATCGGATGAAACTTTTAGAGATTATAACTTTGAAGGTTCTGCACTAGATACTCTTACAGATATCTTAGGATATAATACATATTATAACTCATTCTATTTGAATATGATGGCAAATGAAATGTTTTTAGACACTGCCAGAATTAGAGACAATGTGGTATCCAAAGCAAAATTGCTCGGATATACTCCAACCTCTACAAGATCTGCAAAGGCAACATTATCGTCAGTTTTTATGATTGAGAATAGAATTGGAGATAAATCAAATACTAAGTTTGCAAATATTAAAATTGATAGTAATTTTGTATTTAAGTTATCAGTTGACGGAGTTGACTATAGATTTGTACCGTCAGTTTCGAGAGTAGTCAATCGTTCACAAGATCCAATTGATATTGGAAATGGACAGTTTAGACACATTTACGAAATATTTGACCTTGAAGTAATCCAAGGTAGTTTAGTAACTGAAAGTTATATTGTAGATACTTCTGATGTAAACCAAAGATTTTTGATATCAAATCCAAATGTTGATACTTCAACATTGAAAGTTTTTGTTAAAGAAAATAAATTTAGTGATTTCATAGAAGAGTATACATTAAATGATGATACGATGTCATTGACTGATGTTTCCACTAGATATTTTTTACAAGAATCTGCTGATGGAAATTATGAAGTTTTGTTTGGAGATGGAGTTCTTGGAAAAAATCTAGTATCTGGAAATGAACTTACTATTAGATATATTACTTCTGCAGGCGCTGCAGTAAATGGACTTACTGGCCAGATGACAATGCTAGGAAAAGATGTTCCTGATAATATACGGGCAGCAACCCCTACTGTTTTTCCAAATAATTTATCTATAATTGGTAGAACTTATGGCGGTTCTGATAAAGAGAGTATAGAATCGATTAAATTTTATGCTCCAAGAACTTTTGAAGGACAAAATCGTGCAGTAACTTCTAGAGATTACATGACAATTATTCCAAAAATTTATCCACAGACAGCTTCAATGAATGTTTGGGGCGGCGAAGATAATGACCCTCCACAATATGGTAGAATATTTATTTCTATTAAACCAAATAGTGGATTATATCTGTCTGAGCAAGAAAAAGTTTCTGTAAAGAATTCTTTAGTTAAAAATTATTCTGTTTTAGGACTTACTCCAGATATTGTTGATCCAGACTTTATTAAATTAAAAATCAATACTCAAGTGAAATATGATAACGAATCTACCTTATTAGAAACTGCAGATCTGACAGCTGCTGTTAAAAATTCTATCATAGATTATAATAGTAAATTCTTGAATGATTTTAACAGTTATTTTAGGTATTCTCAATTTCTTGCTAAGATTGACCAAACAGATGAGAGTATTACCAATAACTTAACTACAATTATAATGATAAATGAACAATCCGCAACAGTAAATACATCAAGTAAATATTCTTTTAATTTTAGTAATAATATTTCTCCAAATTCCATATACTCAAACGCATTTTATATTTCTGGAAACGAACTTCCATTTTATATAGACGATAACGGCCTTGGAAGTATTAGAATGTATAACATAAATAATTTTGGAACAAGAATTTATGCATTAAATTCTATCGGTACTGTAAATTACACAACAGGATTGGTTGATATTCCAGACTTAAATGTTACAGGAGTTTTGGGTGGTGATATGATAGGAATTGCATGTACTCCAGCGTCAAATGATATTTTTCCTGTAAGAAATCAAATAATTTATATTGATATGGATGAATTGGAAGTTAATCTTATTGAAGATACGGACGAATTCAATGAAAACTATGACATCTCAACACAGAGGGTCGTGGTTTCTAGAAATGTTTCTACTTCTTACAATACAAACTCTGCTTCTATATCCAGTGGAAGCAGTGGCTCAATAACTAGAGTATATGGTGATAGTTCTCAAACATCTGCCGGATCGAGCGGATCAAGCTCCAGTAGTGGTAGTGGTTACTAAAAATGCAAGAAAATATTAAAAACATATCAGCCTACATCAGAGAACAACTTCCTTTCTATATTTCTAGTGATGAAGAATATGGTAAGTTTGTTAAGTTTTTAGAACTTTATTATGAGTGGATGGCTAAAGAAAGTAATGTATCACAAGTTACTAATAAAATCGTAGATTATACTGACCTAGATCAAACTCTTGATTTATTCGTTTCAATGTTTAAAAGTGAACTTGCTGATAGTTTCCCAAATATTACAAGAATAAAAGGTTTACAGTTTTCAGATGAAAATGTAGAAGCAGATACTCAATCTTTAACTGAAACTACATCTGATCAGCACTTTTTTGCAGATGGAAATAACCATACTTTTAAATTAAATTATTTCAGTCCTATATATTATCTTGGCAATCCAAATGACGATAGTTCTGTTGTTGATATTAGAGTTTTTTCTAATGCAGCTGGGTCTGCCAGAGGAACAGGAACTACTTTAGATGCAATTGTAGAACATCTCACCGATCCTGAACTACAGTCTGGTGGGGCATTGGGCAGTTATGTTGAGTTAGTAGAAAATGTTGATTATATTTTAGATAATAATCAAATAAAATTCATAGACAGTAATGGTGATCCACAAAAACCAACTAGTAACGACTTAATAAAAGTTAGATTTTATATCCAGTCTTTGTTGGCAACAACTGCTACTGCAGACACAGAAGATGCTGTAAAGAAAATTGTTAGTGATGCTTCAGTTAAAAAAACCAGCTACACAAATCAGAAGAATTTTTTAAAGTTTATGAAAGAGTTCTACCAATCAAAAGGTACAGAACCATCTTTTAAGTTTTTATTTCGTGCTATATTTAATGAAGATATTGATATTTACTACCCCAAAACAAATATATTTAAGTTGAGTAATAATGTTTGGGATTCTAATAAAAGTCTTAGAGCAATTCCATATACTAGAAGTGTTCCTACAGATCCAAAAATAGAAACTCCATATAAAGTCGTTGGAAAAACTTCCAAAGCGGAAGGTATTGTAGAATACTATAAAGATTTTAAATTGGGAAATAATTCAGTTAGAGAATATTTTATAACTAATATTATTGGAGAATTTTCTAGTAAAGAAAAAATTGAAATTTTTCAAACAAATAATACAAGTTATGAAGAAGAATTATATGAATGTGTTGTTGGATTTGAAATAACAAGCCCAGGCACAGACTATCCAAGAAATCGTGGACTGACCCCATATATTTCGTCTGCCGGTTCTGGCACAGGGTTCTCTGCTCTTATAGAACACACTACGCCTGGCCACATAGAAGAAATTGAAATTGTTGGTGCTGGTGAAGGATATATTACTGGAGAACAGATTGAATTTGCAGATACTGGAACATTGGGTTCTGGTGGTCTTGGCGAAGTTGCTGATATAAGTTCAACTACAACAAATTATGAAGTTATATTTAATCAAAACCCTGAGTCTCTAGAATATCCTATGACTGTTTTTGATATTTCTTTGAGCGGAGATATATATCCAGCAAATTCAACAAACACTATAGTTTCTATAGAAAATATAGACACAAAATATGATGATGTTTTCATTCTATATGATTATGAAGCATTTCTCGGAACCGATCAAATCTTATTTAGAAATGATAATCAATATCAAGGTTATTTTTTAGATAAAAAGGCAAATGCACTTTCATATAGACACAAATCTTCAATGATGCCCGTGGAATTTCCTTTGGGGAATATTGTCAATATAAATCAAGGCGATCTAACAGAAACAAGAGTTAGACAAGATTTAGATTTATCAATTACATCAGTGGGTGCGGATGGAGAGATTACTGGAGTGTCAGTAATAAATACTACAGCTGATACCACTTCTATATTCCCTGCAACAGTAGACCTGCAGAGACAAGACGCAGTATTAAATAATGGATTAGGATTTGGTGCGAATTTTGATGTTGTAATTACAAATAATATTATCAGCAATATCAGCCTTTCATCCACAGACAATTCTCAATTATATTCAGTCAATGATGTTGTTAAAATATCTGGTAGCGATTTTGCTCCACTGGGCGAAGATATTACTCACGATGTATTTGTAAAAATTACTGCAGTAACTGGTGGAGTTGTTGTTACTGATATTGATGATACGCAATATACTACAACATCTGAAAATGGTACTGGTGCTGTTTGGGATATAGACACAACGCAGGCAACATATCCAAAACTTATTTCTGTTCTTTTGAGTGACGCAGATTCGAATAACAACCCATCTCCAACTACAGGATATGTAGTGGGCGATACCTTTTCAATCCCAGGCACTTTAATTGGCGGAAGCACTCCAGAGCATGATTTGGTGATACAGGTGACAGAAGTTGACGATAGTGGTAGAATTAATGATTTCGACACAATCGGCCGCCCTCAAGGTGGACAGATATCTACATTCCAATTAATGGATCCAGCCAAGGCAATGCCAAATTCTGTAAATTCTTACTTTTCTCCAGCATATTCTGTAGATGTATCTGGTGGTTCTGGTTTGAGATTTTCTGTAAACAAGATTGGCAATTCATATGAAACAGTTGATCCGTTTGGCAAAGACAGAGGAAGCAATTATGTGGTTGGTTCTATTATAACTGTTTTAGGTTCGGAACTAGGTGGTGTTGATGGCACTAATGATTTGTCGATACGAATTGATGAAACTGTAGACGGAAATGTTGATGGATCATTTGTTTCTGGACAAGTCCGAAAGTTGTCTGTGTTAAACGGAACTGCTGCAAACTCAGACAGTTATTTAAATTTAAGTGTATTGAACGGTAAAGGTCGCGGGGCAAAATTCGATGTATCGATAAACTCTGGAAACTTTTCTGCAGTAGTTTCTTCTAGTTTTGCTGGTTCTGGATATGAAATAGGTCAAACTTTAACTATTTCTGGACAAAGATTGGGATATCAGTGGATTAAAGATAATTTTGTAGCCGGATTATCTAGAGTGGGTGATAACGCACTATTCACAGATTTTGGCTATACGAGAACCAATGATATTGATGTATTACTGGATGAAAAATTAACTTCTGGTGAATTGACACTGGACTTTTGGTATTTTAGAAAATCGGTATCAGTTACCGATCTATCATCGCCGGGCGGAACTTTATTCTCTTTTAATGTTGAAGATACTGGAGAACAGAAATCAATTCTCTGGCAACGCCCAGACGGAACATTATTATTGGAAGATGGTAACGGAAATCAATTAACTTCTGCCCAATTGGAATTTGGAAAGTGGCATCATATCGCTATTCATTTCTCGAATGTCAGTACTACATTATATGTAGATGGCAAAAAAGAAGACACAATTTCAAGTGTTAATATGTTACAGTATTCATCTGGAACTAACTTTTATGTTGGCGCAAGACAAGAAGTGAGTGCAGATTATGTTATGTTCGATTATACTCTAGGTTTCTTTGGTAGTATGAGATTTACCAAAGGACAGAGATATGAAGAACAGCCAATAAATGGAGATGGAGATATCTTAGTTGAAGATAGGGGTACAGAAAATCCAATAAGTGGTAACGGATTAAATCCTATTCATGTAAATCCTGTTCCTAGTTATAGAACTATAAGAAACTCTACACAACAGCAAAATACTTTTACAGCAGATCAGGGCCAGACCATATTCGCCCTTGAATATGATGCATCACTCCAAGTCAATATATTAGTTAATGATGTATCAAATACAAACTTTACTGCAACAGACGGTGAGCAGATAATTTTTAATAGTGGACTATCTGAGGGTGACATAGTAAAAGTTTCTTCATATTCTAATATTGAAGATGATGTTGAATATATTATATACGACAACACAAACGCAGCTGCTGGTAATAAAATTTCACTGCGTCATGCTGATGCTACTGGAATATATTCTACATACAACTTACCAGATGGCCATTCGTTAAGAGTTAAATATTCTGCGCGGCCTCCTGCTGGAGTTTCTGGAACAAGACTTATAAGCAAAGGTGCTAATTATATTAGACAACCATATGGTTATGTGAGGAATAAAACTCTAAGTTATTCCTCACAGGGCGATGGAGCATTTTTCAAAGGTATGGGAAGTTCTATTGGTGGAATTAGTAAGGTAAAGATATTTGAAAGTGATATCCAAGATGAATATGATGGCTTTGGAGTAGGATATGACACAGCACCCACGATAGACCTTTCAAGCATAGGTAATGGAGATGCACAAGTAACAGTCAAGACAGGCCCTCTTTGTGTAAGAGAGGGTGCATATATAAACGATCAAGGGTTCTTATCTGATAATAATAGAATTACGGATAGTTATCTATGGCAAGACTATTCTTATGTTATAAAAGTTGGAAGATATATTGATGAGTGGAGAAAAATAGTTAAAAAGGTTCTACACCCAGCTGGTATGATGATGTTTGGTGAATATTCTATAACTACTACGGCAGGCCTGAGAAGAACTACAAACTCTGCATGGAGTCAGTTGATTTATGAGATTATCAAAAATATTAATCTTAAAGTCAAAAATATGGATGGTTTGGGAAGATGGACTTATGGACACTCTGATGTTCAAGATACAAACAATTTAAATTCGCATGGAATACGAGTTACATATGACAATAGACAACCAACAATCGATAGTATGATTGATGGATTATATGCCGGTGTTGGTACTGGCGAAATATCTGATGATACTATTGGCGCTGCATCTGTCGATACCGGCTCGGGTAGATATGCACTTTTAGATAGCTCAAATGCAGATGCCCTAGATTGGAATTTAGTGGAAAAAATTGCATTGAATTATAAAGATGCCTTCGGCACCGATAATGCAAATTATTATGAATCTGAAATCATTGGAAATAACTTTACTGTATATGATACTTCAGATGCAAATATTACAAGTGATGAATGGTTGAATACTCGGCCTTGGGGTAAATATGAAGTTACTTCTGTAGAATTTGATGATGATGTTGAAGATAGATATGCAATTCTTAGCGTTAAATACTTACGACATTATAAGACTATGCCAAATCTATCTCCAGAAAATAGAGTGGAGTTCAGATGGGATAATATATTTAGAGGAAATGTTGATAGACAACCAAATCATTGGATAGGTTCTACGGCAGATGGTGCCAATCCAAGAGATGAAAAAATGATCATAAATATTTCTGGAAGATATAACAATAATAAAGAAGGAGATGTTCCAACTCTACACACAACTTACCGTTCTCTAGAAAGATTTAAGTTTTACTTTACTGCATCTTTTCCTTGGCAAAACCTTTCTCCATATTTGTTCAGTCCACAGGCAGAAATGTATACATCTCCGTGGCTAAATAGAAGAAAATTGATACAAGGTAATACTTTGACACATGTTGCAAGAAGACCAACACAATATAATATGTGGTATTTCTTGCCAGTAGAAGTAGATGGTGATGATGAATGGATTGCGAATACAGATGGAACAGATCATAAATGGACGAATACTAGAATATCAGAAATAACTGAAAAATCGGATAGAAAATACAGAGCAGTATTAGATTCACATGTAGATTTAAATCCCGTTTATTTGGTCATGAGTGAAGAAGAACCAAATTCTAGTACAAGAAAAAGAATGGGCCCAACTAACTTATCAGTTGAAAGGGCAAAGTTTAATGAGAAGGTACAGATGTTGGATTATAATGTTGACAGAATAGATTTTGATGAAAATGAACTATATTTAAATACTTTTGGGAAGTATGCAGTTCCTGGCGGACTGCATGATAAATCTAATTTTGCATCGGAATCCAATATTGTAACATACAATTCATCTCCTTCTAGTGTAGAGGAATTAAATATTATAATAAGTTCTACTTTAGTCGATTAAAAAGATTATAAATAGTACAAACTTACAAAGATTCAAAAGGTAAAAACATGGCAGCAATTATCACAAATAAATTGAGAATTTTTAACGCTCAAGAATTTTTGCAATCAATAAATCGTTCAGCCCCAGTTTGGAATACTAACCAATCATATAGTGCTGGCGATTCGGTTGTAAACAATAGAAATCTCTTTGTCGCAGTGGCTACAGGCACTTCAGCGGCAACTGGAACCGGCCCGACACCATCTTCATTGACTGATGGTACAGTTACATGGATACATCAAGGTCTGGCAGTGTACAATAATTTGTATATGTCAGTTGCAAAACATACTCCATGGACTAATGATGCAAATCCACCAACTCCACAAGATTCTATTGGTTATGGTTATAGTGTGAACGCAGATACTATCGCTATGAAAAAAGTAAACTATGCAGATATGACTCTTGCAATTCCAAGAATTAATTGGACTTCTGGTAGAGTTTATACTATGTTCGAACATGATTCCCCAGAAGAAATCATTCCAAACAATTATGTTGTAACAGATTCTGGAAATCAATATAATGTGTATAAATGTATTAATAACAGAGCATATGTAGATGATGCTGTAGGTGTGCAAACGGTTGCATCTACTGTCAAACCTACTTCAACCTCTACTACTGAATTTCAAGAAACTTCTGATGGATATGTTTGGAAGTACATGTATTCAATTGAACTGTCGGATGCATTAAAGTTTTTAACAAAAGATTATATTCCAGTTGATACAATTTTATATGAGCCAGTGGATGTTTCTAGTGCAGAATATGTGCAATGGCAAATTCAACAAAATGCTGCCGGAGTAGATGGCGAAATTGAGTGGATCAAAATCGAACCAAATGAAGTGGGTGGTGCTGTATCTGGGGGGTCTGGATATCACCCGAATATTAATAAAACTGGAATAGCATTAACAGGAAATACTTTATCTATTCCTAATATATCTAATACATCTCTTGATTACACAAAATATTTTGTAATCGATTTGGGAAATAATGAACAGTTTGAAATCACACAGTGGAACATAACTGGAACTACAGCAGCAGTAACAGTCAATGGTTCCTTTACTGGTGGCGCTGATAGAAATGTTATCATTGCGCCTGGCGTTTCAGTTGCCGGCAATGGTGCAGGATTCAGCGCATATGGTATTGTTACTATTGATAAAATTTCTAGCATGGTAATCACTGCTAAAGGTGCAAACTGGAGCGCAGTAGATTCTGCAGACATCGATACTTCTAATGTGCCCGCAGTGGATAGCAATGGAAATCCAAATGTGAATGCATGTAAAGTGAAACCGATCATTTCTCCAGATTATGGCCATGGATATAATGCAATAGAAGAACTGGCTGGGTATTATGTTATGATTTCTATGCGGTTGGAATATGACGAACAATCGACTAGAGACAATAGTTTAGGAAATTCTGAAACCAAAGTTATCTTCCCTGTTTCTGGTGATGAGGCTCAGTTCAGACAAATCGCAATTGTGGCCGATCCTCAAGAGGCAACTACTGATAATCCACCAGCAACTGAAGAATCTTACAGAGGACCAAAACACCCAGATTTTGGAACTGCCGACGAAGAACCATTTGATATTTTGACTGGTTCTGGCAAAGTACTTTATACAGAAAACAGACAGCCAGTGGCTAGAGCAATCGACCAGATCGAAGATATCAAAGTTGTCTTTGAATTTTAATTAAATTGAGAGAAAGAAAATATGGCCTTAAATCTTAATGTCACCCCCTATTTTGATGATTTTGACGTAAATAAGGGTTATCTAAAAATACTATTCAAGCCCGGCAATTCTGTTCAGGCAAGAGAGATGACCCAACTGCAAAGTATTTTGCAGGGGCAAATATCAAATTTATCAGACCATTTCTTCAAAGAAGGAGCAATGGTAATTCCTGGCCAGGCCGCGTTGGACTTAAAGGCAAATTATGTCAAAGTTTCTCTTAACGGAACACTTTCTACTGCCAATGGTTTTGTGGGAAAGATAGTACAGGGAAAAAGCACAGGCATACGTGCATTGGTTGTCAATTATTCTGATGAAGTTGATTTGAATAATGATGATGTTATTGATGGTGATAATGATGAGTTTACAACATTATACTTGAAGTATTTGGACGGTACAACTTCTGGTTCTACAACATTTAGTGATGGAACAACAGTAAACATACTAGATGGTGGTACTGCATCATTTACTGTAAATGGAGAAACTGTAACAATTTCTGAAGGGCAGACTTCCACTTTCGTTGAGGGAGAAGAGCTCGTTGCAACAACAACTGATGGGGTGAATTTAGTTTGTACGGTTCAAACATCTTCAACTGTACAAAATCCAATTGGAATCGGCTCGCAAGCGTTTATCGAAGAGGGCGTGTATTATGTCAATGGAAATCTGGTACGAGTTTCATCTCAGAGTTTGATTCTTGACAAATACTCAAACACACCATCATATAAAATTGGTTTAGAAATATCAGAATCTGTAGTTAATTACAATGACGATCCGAGCCTTTTAGATAATTCATTAGGAACAACTAACTATAATTCTCCTGGCGCTGATAGATATAAAGTTCAGTTAACTCTTACTAAGAGAGATTACGATGCAATTGACACTACAAATTTTGTTGAATTGATTGCAGTCAGAAATGGATTTGTTAGTAATTATGTTTCTTCTACAGATTATTCTGTATTGATGAAAACACTAGCTAGAAGAACATATGACGAGTCTGGTGATTATACAGTTCGTCCATTTAAATTAGATATTAGAGAATATTTCAAGGAAAATAATAACGGCGGCGTATATACGATGTCGGATTTAGTTTTTGAAACTGAGGTAGCAGCCAAAGATTTTGCACTGCAAAATTTTCCAGATGATTTGGGGATGGTTGTTAATGGTGAAGGACAAGCCCATACAATTTCCACTATAGATTTAACTACATATTCAGAACAAACTTTAGATAACACTGGATTGTTATACTATCCTGGCCAGACCCATGAAAATCTTTTAGATGCAATTAGAGATAAACTAGCGGTAGGGGTGGAAGCCGGTAAAGCATATGTACGAGGATATGAAATTGAAAGAAAACCATCATCAAATCAATCTAAGTATGTAATATTTGATAAATCTAGAAATAACTATCAAATCAATAATAAGTACATGCCTGTGAACTTAGGTGCGTTCATATATGTTACAGATACTAAAGGTTTGTTTAAAATTGATGAATCAGTCAACCTTGTAAATGTACATTCGTCACAAAGTGGATCTAATCAATTTATTAACATAGATTCTAATATAGATTCTGGTGAAGCAGATTATCTACATACAATAACATATAACCCAACTTCTGTATTTTTCCAAGGTGGTGGAACAACTCTAGGAACAAACATTTATGGTGCTGATGTGATTGCAACCGCAAAAGTAAAAGCTGTAGAATATTTTTCAGAGTCTTCTGATAGTGCAAGATTAAACAACTATCTACAATCTAATTACAGACCAACAGATGATATTGAACAATCAAAAGAATCTGCAATTTACAAAGTATATCTATATGATATTGAATATGAATTAAATCCTAGAACAACACAACCATACACGATGATCGACGCAAGGTCTATTGTGAGTGAAACAACAGTTTCCAACTCTGGTTCTGATATATATGAAAATGCCGGAAATATTCTGACACAATTAGAATTAACTGAAGTGCAGGGTGGATTTACTCCTAAGAGTTTAATATTCGACAGATATAATGTAAACTTTAGAGGTATTAATTATTACCACAATAATATAACCAATACCATGCTGATAAAACCTTTAAACTCTGGAAATATTACTGCCGGAGCAGAAGGTTCTGGAGTATTACCATCCGCCTCATTTACAACAAATGAACTAATCAGCGAGGCAATACCTTCTACGGATACTTCAACTACAAATGCAGCTTCATGGAATAATTCTCAAACGGCCGATACTGGAAATGTCCTTGCCAGAATTTTTAGTAAATCTGTTTTACATAACACTAGCGGATCTAGTTTAGTTGATACTGGAAAAAAATGGGTACGGACTGCAAGAAACATAAATGAATTGACAGGTGTTTCATCAATTGACACTCAATATTCTGTGATGAAGCAATTCAATTCAGTTTCATTTCCTGCTGGTACTGTTACTCTAATTGCCACAGAGGCAGATACATATTTTGAAAATATTCCAGCACTGTATAGCATATTTTCTAGTGCAAATTCAAGCGATACTGCTGGACTTGTTGGATACATACAAAACCTATCGTTTGCTGCAGACTTGAGAACGGTTTCTTTTGATGTAACAGGTACTGGTGCTATTACTTCTGGATTTACTGCACTAGTTCCCATGAAAAAGACTAATGCAAAAGAAAAAACAAAAACTCTAGTAAAAAATTATATCGAACTTCCATTAAGTCTTATTGGAATCGAAGGTTCTGCAATCAATTCTGCCAATTATGATAATACTGTTGGTGCCGTTAATGACACAGCCAGTTCATATGATGCAGATGTATTGGGAGTCAATAGTAGCGCATCCACTGGAACTGTCAATCCTAGTTTTTCTGTTGGAGCAAATAGCGATGTTAGTATGAGTTTATCTAATTTGCAACTACAGAACGCAGATGTTAGAGAGTTGATAAAATTATATGACACATGTAATGTAAATAATGTTGCATATAGAACTGGAGTTGTCTCAGATAACAAAAAATTCATTCATGAGATGACTGCAGCAGATTTTGAATTTGCATTTAAGGCGTATGAATTTTATGAACAAACTGGACAGTCTCCATTTAATATAAATTTAGACAACTCTGTCACAACTTCTCTTACGGAATTGGCATTATTGCTTGTTGTTGACGGAATTCAAAATCCATTTACTACAGAAATCAATAATGCTTGGACTAATGGAAATTTGATTACAAATCCTACAGAAGTTCCTGTTAAACTCAATGATATCACAGACAGATATGATCTATTCGATGGACAAAAACCATCTATCATTCAATTGGGCGAATTGGATCTGAAGCCAGGAAGTCTTCCTTGTGGTGGTAGACCAATAGCAATATATTCATATTATAACCATGGAGTTGGAGATTATGCATCTGTAGACTCATATGTTGATGGATATGCAAGTATTGGATATTATGGTTCTGATAGACTTTCAGATGTCTTAGATTTCCGTCCTGTTGCCAGCTATATACAAACTACAGGATATCCATTTGGAAGAGGTATGGTTTCCTCAGCAACGGATTATCCAATTGATGGTACTGCAGTGAGTGCTGATCTCAGAGTTTACCTTGCGAGAAAAGATAAACTATTCATGGACAAGCTTGGAAGAGTTAGATTGAAATATGGTTCACCAGCAGAAAATCCATCGATGCCTGAAGATCCATCAGAGGGTATGGTATTATATGAATTAGAATCTGATCCGTATACTGTCGGGCCCAAGGCAGTTGCAACTAAGATGCGCGATAATAAACGATATACAATGCGTGATATCGGTAAGTTAGAAAAAAGAATTGAAAATCTAGAATACTATACATCTCTGAATATGCTAGAAAAAGATACAATGGATTTGGCAGTAAGGGATGAAAATGGAAACGATAGATTTAAAAATGGATTTATCGTAGATAGGTTTGTAGACCATACAGTTGGTAATGTATTTGACCCAGATTACAAAGTCTCTATCAGTAAAACTGAAGGTGTTCTACGTCCATTCTTCTCAGAAAAATTGGTAAATATGACATTAGATGCAAGAAGCTCTAGTGGTTATGCTATCAAAGAACAAAAAATCCATTTGCCATATACTAGCGAATATTTAATTACTCAAGAAAAATCTTCTAAAACAGTGAATGTTAACCCATTCGCAATCTTCACATTTAGAGGAAGCATTTCTATGTTCCCTTCAACCGACGAATGGAAAGAAACAAAGCAGGCCCCAGATATTGTTACAGATAGAAGAGAACAATATGATAATATCTTTGGAGCCCTTTTGCCAGAAGATGGTGTAATGGGAACCATGTGGAATGGTTGGGAAGAAAATTGGACAGGTAGAGATGATTCTTCTACAGCTTCTACTAGAAGAGTAAATAGAAGTAACGCTACTGCAAGTGTTGTTACTCCAATTGTTGCCTCTGCTGGTTTGGTGAGACAAGAAACTACAACTATCACTACAACTACTCTGACAGGACAAAAAACTAGAACTGGTACAGAGCAATTAGTTTCTATGCGAGATGATAGAGAGAGTGTTGGAACTAGGACTGTAAGCACAGAAATTATACCGTTTATCAGAGCCAGAGATGTATATTTCAGTGGAGAGAAATTAAAACCAAACACAAAACTATATCAATATTTTGATGGAGTAGATGTTTCTGAGTTTTGTAAAACAACCGTAAAACTTACTACCACCGATACTCCAGCTGCAACTGCAACATGGAGAAGAGAAAATCCAAGTTTGGTTAGAGATAATCTGGGGCAAGTGTTTATCCGCGGCGGAACAACTAATACTGAGGCAAGAATTTATGATATAAATTATCTTGCTGCCAGAAGTTTGCGATTGCATTTGCAGACGGATGCAGATTCTCTTGGGTTTTCTGAAGGAGAGACTATATTTATTGTATATCCAGACCCAGATCAGGGAACTGGTGAAAGAAGTAGAAATATTGGAACATGGAAAGCTTCAGGGATTGTTTCTGGAAGCGATTCTATAATTTCAGACTCTTCTGGATTTGTTTCTGGTATTTTCTCTATTCCAAATTCAGACAATATTAAATTCAAAACTGGTGAAAGAATCTTTAAGATGTCTGACCAGCCTAATAATTCACAGGACACCGATACTGAAGCTCAGACAACTTATGTTGCGTCTGGCACAATCGAAACGGTTGCAGATCAAATTATTCTCACTAGACTTCCAGACTTCTCTACTAGAGAGGTTAGTGATTCTGAGGCAATTACAGATACAAGTATAAACACTACAGTTACTGCAGGCGGTTGGTATGATCCTCTTGCACAAACTATCATGATCAATCAAGATGGTGGATGTTTTATTACTGCAGTCGAATTATTTTTCTCAACAAAAGATGCCACAAAACCAGTAACAGTTCAGATAAGACAAACTGTTAATGGATATCCTGGCCCGAAAATATTAGGACAGTCTATTGTGTATCCAGAAAACGCTGCGGTTTCTGATGATGGTACTCTTCCAACATCTTTTGTTTTCCCATCGCCGATATATGTACAAGATGAGACAGAATATTGTATCGTAATTATGGCAGACACGCAGGGATATAGATGTCATGTAGCAAGAATGGGAGAAGATTCTCTAGACGGTAGTGGTAAGATATCACAACAGCCATATGCGGGCGTCTTCTTTAAGTCTCAGAACGCATCTACATGGACTGCCGATCAAATGGAAGATTTGAAGTTTAGAGTTTCGCGAGCAAAGTTTGATACGAATACTCAAGCAGAAATCTATCTACAAAATAGCGAAAGAGATGATAATGGAAATGATCTATGGGCAGAAAAGCTCAATAGAAACTCTTTAAAAGTTTTCAACGGAGAAACGAAAGTAACATTTTCTATATCAGATAGCGGCGGCATGGTTGCAACTAAATTTTGGCAATCAAATGGATATAATTATGTTACTTTGAAAAATTTCTTTGGAACCTATGGAGTATTTCCTTCAGAATCATTCAATGGAACGCATTTGGTTACAGATACAACATATAATAGTTTTACAATTGATTTGAGAAATCCTTTTTATCCAATTGGTAGTTCTACATCTCAAGTTGCATATAATGGTAGTGTTTTGCCAACTACGGATGATTTATTCAGTCCAAAATCTAATACTGCATCGCCTCCAACAGTTTCTTCAAACTTTAAGTATGATTTAATCAAACCGATTATACAAAATATCGAATTACCAAAAACTTCGATGACATTCGGTATGAGAGGATTGAGTGGAACATCACAAGACTCTACTCAAGTTCCTGGCATAAAAGATCCAATTTATTCTGGATTTGTTCCAAATACAAATTATGAATTGACATCCCCAAAGATGGTTGCAACATACTTTAATGAAAACGAATTTAATACAGATTCTTCACCTATAGATAAGAAATCTTTGGTATTTAGAGTGGGAATGAGAACAGAAGTTGACAACTTATCTCCTATTATTGACACTCAACGTATGAGCGCAATCTTGATATCAAATCAAACTAATAGTCCTGCTAATGTAGCAGATGGAGTTATTGGACATGTTAATACTGGATTTGTTGATGAAACTTCTGCAGCTGGTGGTTCTGTTGCGACTAAATATATGACAAGAGAAGTCACATTAGACCAACCAGCAACATCTCTGAGAGTATTAGCATCAGTGAATAGACAGGATGGTTGTGATGTTGACTTTTATTATAGAGTGAAAACATCAGAAGATCAATTATTTTCTAAACTTTCATATACATTAATGAGTCGCCCTGCTGCATATAACATTGCTTCAACTGGCCCAGAAGATTATAAAGAGTTTGATTTTGATTTGAGAGGATTGTCAGAATTTACATCCGTTTCTATCAAAATTGTTTTGAAAACAAATAATTCTTCTATTGTACCAAAAGTAAAAGATTTTAGAGTGATTGCATTGGCGAGTTAGATGACAAACAGACATATTGTAAAAGAAAATAAAACATTACAGAGAGATATGCATTCGAAGGCTATAATAAATACTGATAATAATGCATACAGAGATCATATGAATAAAATGCATTCTATCAAAAGAAGAGATGAAGAAATAAAAGACCTGAAATCTGAAATGGATGAGATTAAAAAAATATTAAACATAATATTGGAGAGAATTTAAATGGCAGTAGAATATCCAACACTTGTCAGTGTAATACAAACAGATACATTCGAAGAGTGGAGAGTTAAAACCAACTCTATGATTGCACATACTGAGGCAGCTGCCCAGAATGTAGGAAATTTGAATTTTCTTAACACTGACGGACAATCAACAATAGTAGATGCAATCAATGAAGTAGATACTCATGCAGATACCAATACTGCAAATATTGGGCCAATGACAGAAATTGATGGTAAGATTATAAGATCTACCATCGTAGATACTTTGAACGCTGCGGTAGCATATCACGAAAAATATACTACAGATGCAGTAGCTGCTGAAGCATTAATTAGATTGACTAAAGACAATGCGTTACAATCAGAATTAGATTTAACACAAACAACATTAGGATTTGCAGCAAACGGAACGGTCTCTTTTCCAACTGGAGCAACTTATATCAACACATCAAGTACAGTGATGCAAGCATTAAACGCTTTAGACACTGGCTTAAAAGATGAATCCGACATGGTAGATACTCTTAGAGCTACTATCGGAACTAATGCAAATGGTACATTTAATTATAATGGAGATAATGTAAATTATATGTCAGCAACCAATGGGAATGCTGCCGTAAAAACAAATCTTATTGAATTAGATAGCCAAGTAAAAGTAAACAGCGATAATATTGTTGTAAATGTAAATTCTATTGATGCTATCAATACAAAAGTTGAAAATATTTTAGATTCAGTGGGATTAAATTCTCAGGGTATTCTTGCCGCAGACTTGGCAAATGATTATGCCGTTGGTACTGAAGTTAGATACAATATTAAATTGTTGGATGATAAAATAAAATCTTTGGATTCTAAATTAGAAACTGATATCGATACACAAATTGCAACACTAGTGACGGACATTGCAACTAAAGAAGATAAAGTAACCATTGGTAATTTATCAGCACTAGACGGTAATATTGGAGATATTTCTAATATTGTTGCAGCGATAAATTCTTTATATTCATTACTAGCTCCATTGCTTGCCGGCGCAGATTCGACTCCATTTGTTAGAAGAAGTGGAGATACAATGACAGGAACACTATCTATCAATGGTGGAGATTTGGAAGTCAATGGTTCTCAGAATAATGCAATTAGAAGTTCTGGTGATGTTTGTGCATATGTACAATTTTAACATTTAATAAAAGAGTATTTCGATGACAATACCTAAGACGGGCAGAGTAACATTAGCACAAATCCAAGGCGAATTTAGGCCAGGAAGCAATTCAGCGCCACATTGTATCAGTGAATACTATAGAGATGGTACAAATGTTCCCGACATAGTTGAAAACAATGGAGTTCCAACAAGAGGAACTATTTGTTTTAGCGATTTCTATGGTTCGAGTGATCAAGTTCGCCCTAATAGCGCTACACTGCCTCCGATCGACGTTGACGATTTTTGGCAAGAAACTGCTGAAGTAAATAATTGGTCAGATATTCAAGATAATTGGAGACAACACGTAACACGCATTAATGATAGACATGCTGTTGCAGTTGACATTCGTTCTCCTGCTGCATTGGTTGAAGTTTGGAGCGGAAACGCAACAAAAGGTGTTGAAGTTGATTTAGAAACAGAAGTTGGTGCTAGTAGTAATTTTGAAAAACTTCTTAGAAATACTCAAGAAAATAAAGATTACTTTGAATTCGGTGAATGGTCTTTGACAATTCCTGCTAAGTTTACAAGATTTAGAATTGTTGCGACAGCTGGTGGTGGTTCTGGAAGTGTTCAGAAAACTGAATTGAGTGGTGACTTTTTATTGGATACGACATTGCCTGCTACAGAAGAATCTGGATATAAGGGTGGGGATGCAAGAATTATTTCAGAAAATGGAACTGTCGAATTATATGGAGCACCAGGCGGCCAAGATCCAGATGGGGTTCCAGATACACAAATAGTTCCAGAACAGGGTCAACATACTGTTAGAAATGATGGAACTGTAACAGGAGATTTCGTAAAAATAACTCCAACTGAAGTTGACCATCCAGCAATTACATCCGAAACTCCTTTTACATTACAAGGCAATATGAAACACACTATCACCATTGTAGGTGGTGGCGGCGGCGGTGGCTCCGGCGGCGATGACTGGAAAGGTCAGGGTACAGCGGGCGCGGCAGGAACTGGAACTATAGTACAATGGGATAGTAATACTAAAACTGCAACCGGCGGCGCTGGAGGCCGCGGGGGTAAGAGAGGAAAGGCCTCTGGGGGTTCTGCGACATTGTTCGAAAACGAGAGTTATAGACCAAACGGACAAAAAGGTGAGAATAGTTCAGTTGGAACTGGAGGAGCTGGTGGAGCTATAACTGTAACCGGCGGTAGAGACCATGGAAACCCAGGCCAATCTGGCGGAATAGGGGCCGGCGGTGGCGGCGGTTCTGGTGCTCAATTTTGGCGTACTGGTTATGGTGGTGAAGGTGGTAAAGCAGGCGCTTCAAACACATTTGTGATAGATCTAACAGGAAAATCTGATGTTACATTATTGGTAACTAGTATTGGCCAAGGTGGTGCCGGAGGCCCAAGAGATGGCGGTTCGACCCAAGCGGGAGCTGGTGGTAAAGGTGGAAATGGATATGTAAAAGTAAAATCTCAAATGACATCTAATAAAAACTTTAATGTACAGTTTTATTGGAACAACGCAGTTAAAGGAAGTTTCTTTTCGAATCGCCATGCTGGATCTAGTAAACACGAACTAGAAACTACTAATTGGCAGTACGAAACGCAAAGTCAGATATCAACCGCAAATGGAATACGATATTATGCTGTATTAAGAACTCCTATTGTTGCAGATTCTGGGATTTCTGATAATCCTTCGCTATCAAACGATCCAAATTGGACGGTTGCGCGTAGTGATATAATGAAAGTTGTGGGTGGAGAAAAAACAGAAAAAGGTGAGGGAAAAAGACTTGCAGAATTTCCAGACGAGGCAGTATATGCTGCTCAATTGGTGGTTAATGCAGCGGACACTGTAAGAGGCGAAGAGGCACTTTCAGATTTTGGAGTAGGAAAACATCCGATTAATATGTTCTTTAGATGGGGCCTTGCACAGGGTAGGGTTCATAGTGCCGCTGGAAGCAACGGCCGCGGTGGACATTCTCTATATGGCTCAGGAACAGAAGCAGCAGCGGAATATCCAAACCTTTCTGGGCCTTCGGGAACCCCTGCGTTTGGTGCCGGCGGCGGGCCAGGCCAACATGGTGGTAGAGGAAGCAATTCTCTTGGTTGGACGAATACATATGGGGGGTATGCTGCTGCGACTGCATATCTTGGAGATTTTGAAACTGCGCCAGGCGAAATTATTACTATCAAGGTTCCTCAAGGAGGCAAAGCTTCTAGGAATGAATATACAGATGTATATAATAATGAGGGCGAAAGATTTGTATCTAAATCAGATAGGGGCGGTGATGGGATTGTGCAAATATATGGACAGCACGGCCCATCATTCTCTATGATGTCTCATGCTGGTATTGTTTTAATGGATGATACGGGAAGAGTATTAAAATCTCTAGTCACCAATGGAGTTTCGGATAAGGGTACTAATACAGACTTACCTAACAGAACTAATACATTAAATGTTTTATTGCCTGGCTCAGACGACCCAGAAAATCCTAGAAGATACTATATTGGATATACTGCAAGAATTAAAAAGAATGGAAAATTCCAAACAAAAATGGGATTTAAATCGCCTGGGGCAACTATTAATATCACACCAAATTATGTAGATACTGCAAACGAATTGCCAGTGCAATCATTATACCACGAACCTGATTGGCATTCTGCAGATGAGATTGCAATTGGAACTAAGGGTGTACGAGATGGCCCAGACTTAGAAGATGTTCCTAATTGGTTCATCAGAAAATGTAATGTTAAATTTGATATTTCAGATTCAGGAAGTACTGCACATCAGTTACTATTTAAAAAAGTTGCATCATCTGATGCAGAGGTCGGGCCACAAGAGCTTGCTATTAAATCGGGTTCTGGTGATTTAACAGTTGAAGTTGGATATGATGAGATATACAAACTAGTAACTTCTGGAATTGGAATTAGTCCAAATAAAACAGTTACTATCAAAACTAGATCAAAAGACGGAGAGCTTCAAGTTGGACATGACAATTTTAGTTCTATAAAACTTTCAGCAACTGCTTTTAGTTCCAGCAATTCTTCAGAGAGACATGGAAACTTTTATGTTCAAGACGGAATTACATATTGGAGCTGCTCTAAAGAAACTTCAAGTGGAACTACAGAAGGAACATCAGCATCTTTTGCAGTTGCAGTACCTACTCCAACTACTCCATCGGCAAGTAATAATGATAATGATGGTGGGGGAAGTTCTGGTTCATTTTATTCACATTATGAACCTTCTACTGGCACAACAACTACTTTCTCAACAGGAATGACTCACGCACAGATTCAAGATCTTCGCGCACAGCAACCAGATGGCGTTTTCAGTAATAATACAGGGGTCGGGAACACTGGCCCAATACGAGATGACAATATAAACGACAGCGGTGGGGGTGATGTGTCCAGTCAAAGTAGTGGCGGTGGGTGTTTCTTGACTACTGCTGTAGTAGAAATGCGCGGCGAGGCAGATGATGGAACTACTCTCAATACATTGCGTATATACAGAGATAATTTCTTGTTGAAAAATTATCCAAATGAAATTGAAGAATATTACGACATAGCTCCTAAAATTGTTGCGGCAATTCCAAAGACACATGCCGTGTGGAATTGGATTGGAGAACAAATTGACCTATCTATTTCTCATATAAATAGACAAGAAGATGAAAAAGCATATCTAACATATAAGAATATGGTTAGAGTTTTGGAAAATGATTGGCTAAAAGATTTGGAAAAGGAATAGGTAATGGCGCAAAGATTTGTAGACCCATCGACACTCACTAGTTATGGTATGTCGAGGCAAAGAAGTTCTTTTACTACACTACAAGGTGCTGGCGAGATATCCAGTGGCGAAGTTGTGTCTGGTGGCGCAATGATGGCACTGGCCCAAGATTTAACTTCAAGTTGGACGATGTATAATGGAAATCCTATAGCTGGAAATGAACTTGTCGATAGTACAATTGCAAATCCTGTCACATATATTAATAAACAATTTTTTACACAAGTTTCTCTAAATCGTCCATCTACATCTAATGGAGCAGGTTCTGGGCCATATTCTGGAGTTGCTAATTTTAGTCAAAAAAATGCAGGAATCGATCCAGAACAACATGTTATGGTATTCGAATCGTCTGATGATATTCTTCCAAAGAGTGGAGCAGTAGCAAGAGGTATTGACCAGAATTATAGAATTAGGTTTGAACTTGATTTGCGCCCTAGATTGTATTATGATGTTGCTGGTAATACTGGAGATAAAGAATTTTCTCAAGAGTTATATCAATTAAATCTTAGAATGTCTGCTCGAGGCGGAACACAATATTCAGCAGGTAATACAATTGATGAGACAACATTTGTGCCTGACCAATATCATCCTGGCTATACTTTTAATGGAATATTATCTGCTGGTTGGGAAAATAGTTCGGGAATCCCAAATCCAATGTATGGATGGTTAAAAGTAAATGCTGGAACATCATCTCAAATTTTAAATGATGGTAGTATCACATCTCCACAACTCTCTTCTGACGGAATCATAACATTAGAAAATGGAGCCACAGTTGATACTTCAGTTGTAAGAAATCCTGGCGAAATGGTAGATTTAACCTTTGAAGATATTGTAATTTCTGCAGACCCTGCAAATAGTGGGCCATATTATGTATATGGAACCGAAACAGATACAAACACATATGGAACTGTACCAGCGTTTTATTATCCTCTTTATCTTGACCAAACAGCTGCAAATACAAGAGACACCGCGAATGGTGGTTCTGGTACATCTACATCATTTACTTTTTCTGAATATCCACTAGCAACATTTTATATGCCAACAACAGGGCGAAGCACTGCACAAGCTACTGCGCCTGCAGATGTTTCTAATTATACCAAATATATTAATAATCGTTCTATAAGATTTAGAAATAAGAAAAAAGGCGGTGGATGGTTCAAGAGATATCCAAAAACTGATCCAACACTAGAAGGAACATATCCGTTTTCGTATAGACTTACGATGACAGAAAGAGGATTAATTCTTTACATGTATGATGATGCTGCTGGAGATCAAGCAGATGATTATGCATGGTTTGCACTGCAAAGAACTGTAAACAATGAAACTGGATTGCCTAGAAACGATGAAGGTTCTAAATTTCCTGTCCATTGTTTATATTCATGTTCTAGAGAATCTTCATATTCTAGTGATGCTGGAGTTTATTTTTCTAGTCAGGCTGCAAATTTACAGACTGCTGCTGATCAAATAGATACAATATTTGACGATCAGGGAAACTCATATCATATAAACTCAGTAGATAATGCAAGAACTTTTTATATTTTAAGCCCTCATGATAGAGAAGATTATTTAGGTGATGAGGCAGCTGCCAAAAATATTTGGAGATTTGTTGTTAGAGAATTTGATATTTTAAAACCTTCTGATGTTCATAAGTTTGCAACAAGACATCAAATAGATAGCAATGCAATTATAAATCCACTTGAACAATTATCCATCACAGATGAAAATAGATTTGTAATCACATTTCCAACTGGATTGACAACGCAGAGATTTATGTATCCAAAAGAAGAAACAGATTTAATTTGTTTCTCTTCTGCCGAGGTGGTCGCAGAGAGCAGCAATATTCCTATGACAACTTATTTATATGATGGTGTAAATAACGATAAAAGAAGGTATCAGGGGATGCGTTCAACAGCAGCATTCGGTAATGGTATGCGTATAATGGTTTTAGTAAATGGCCAGTACATTTTTAATTCAGACACGAATATAGATTCAAATGATCCAGTTGGTTCTGGAACATAATAAAAAATAAACAAATAAAGACTAATTTTTTTTTATAAATATAAAGAAAAATACACAAAGGAGATTTTAATGCCTATTGCCAGTGGATTTAGTGTTCAGAGAAATGACATTGTTGATGTCATTCATAGATCACAGAAAGAAATACATAATGCCAATTCCGGCACAGACACATATTTGTTGAGATCTAAACCAGATTTCACAGATAAGACTTGGGATTGGGATATCAGATTGGGTGGTGTGAGACTGTTTTTGGACAGAACCCAAGGTAAAAACATACTCAAAAATAATTTGACTGCAAACTTTACTGAAATTCAAGAGTGGGCTGCAAACTCATATGAAGAAGGTTCGATTTTAGCAGGAGAAGGGAGCATAAAATATGTTTCTGGTATCGGTGAATTTGGTGCCTTAGTGTTTAGCGAAACAGCAAAACCTATCACCGGCGAAACTTTAAACATTAATTATATTGAGGCAATGGAAAAATTTACTGGTAATGATGGTGGATTATTTTTTCAATTAGCTCACGACTTGTGTATTCATCCATTCGAAACTCCAGAAATCTTCAGATCAAAATTCTCTAATAATACTGATTTTGTTGCAGCAAGTCCAACTGGCGACCAAGAAATAAACGAAGGAGATTATGTAGGAGAAGGATTTAAAAATACAGTTTCAGTAAGATATAACCACGATTTTGGCAATGATGGTTCTACAGTACTCCCAACACAAAGACAGGCAGATCAGTTGTGGAAAGTTGTTACTGAACATCGGGAAACTGCTACAAAAGATATGAGTGGCGCGGTTGCTGGAACTGGGTTTTCAGCGATTGATCCGGCCGATGATACCACATACATCACTTTAATGGATGATTTTCCATTGATTGAAGGTGATTTAGGTAGTGGTGAATTTAGAGTATCTTTGAATGGTAGAGTTTTACCAAAAGATGATTATGTAGTATCCAGCGATGTTGCTACAAGAACATCAACTTTTAAATTAAAGAGAGATCCTTCTACTACGCCTATGACATGGATTACTGACATGGCAGCTGTAAATCTTGTTATTGCTTATCATTGGGGAAAAACAATTGATGTTCCATATGGAGCTCTAGTGGGGCCAAAAGGTTTGGGCCCAGATCAGCCTGGCACAAATTCTTGGCCGAAAATAGATTCCCTTGGTTCAAATACGGTTTGGGATTATAGCGCTCCACAACTCGCATCAGATGGTGTTACAGGATTGAATGGATTTGTTATATGGCCACAGACGGGCGGAGTACCAAATATCACGACTGCTCAAAGCATATCGGGAAGTGATATTGAATTACCAACAGATGCAAGAAAAGCTGCATTGTCTACAATAACAGAAGGTGATGTATTTAATTTAACATTCCAAGAGAATGATGAGTTTGCAACACCTTTTAGATTAATTCATCCAATGCCTGCAAGCAACCACTTAGATGATGTAAAGGCAGCGCTTAGAAGAATTACAAATAATTTTCTGGTAGAATCCGAAAAGGGTGTAGATTTGTTATCAGATAGTAATTTAAATTTCTTAAATAGTCTATCTCCAGCAGCGTCAAGAAAACCTCAGAAATGGAGAATTCGTTTTGATTGGTTGGAAAATAGCAATGAAATTAAAGTTAACGTTGCGACAGATTACCAATTGAAAGATGATATGTCCATATCACAACCACAGGGTAGAGATGGTATCAAATCTCCAGTTTATAGAGAGCCAGGAGAATTGTGTGATGTATATAAAGAACCGGCAATCGGTAAAGGCGCAAATTTATCTATATCTACTGCAAAATCTCAATGGTTTAGAAGACCTCAAGTAGTTGATGAGATTACGCAAACTTATCCTATGTCATATAGAATAACTTGTACCGATCATGGTATGGGATTGTTTTTATACGGCCAGAGTGCAGTAGATCAAGATGATGACTATGCATGGTTTGTTGTGCAGCGCCACGTTGACCAAACAACAGGACAACCAGAATTTACTGAGAAAACCCCAGTTCACTGTGTGTATTCTCCGGCGAAGCGCCCTGTTGATATCAGTTCTATAAGTAATTACTATTCGACTGACGATTTAGCAGATTTGTCTCCTGCTGCGCCGGTAGCGAATTCGTTGGGAACTATTTTCAAGACAGAAGGCCCGACTGTATGGATTGATAAGAGCAAATCTATATTTAATGGATTGGTAAATGCTATCGACTTCAATAGTTTTGGATATTCGGCTGGTGCATCTGGATATGGGGGTGGTGTATATAATACGGATGTAAAATCAGATCTTTATAGAGGTATTACCGGCGCACAGGGTTCTGCGTCTGAAACTCTTTGGTCACAAACTGTATATGTGATATATTTAGATCCAACTTCAGTTACCGCGTTGGAACTTATTCCAGGCATGTTTATTGCCGAGAGCACAGGCTCGGCACCAAATATTCAATACAATGGAGGCCGCGTTGTGAGTTGGAATAATGTGTCTGGTGAATTGACATTTACTTCATCTGCAGATCCATCTACAGGATTTAACCTTCTGAACCCTGGCGATCAAATTCTGATTGGAACTAGTGCAACAGGAAATGTAACATCAAACAACGATTTTACTCAAACGGGCATCAACACCGCAAACATCGCGGACCTGCCAGGCAGTTCCAGCGATATGATTATGTCTAGAACAAGAGTACCAACTGATTTGGCAATCACTGGATTTAATAGTCTTCCACGAAGAAGAGCAACAGCATTCACTATGGGTGCATCTAATTCACCAAATGCTCTTGATCGCGATCCGTCCGTAACCAGCCCGGCCGATGGATTGTTCGAAATTTCACTTGATGGAAGTGAACAAACTTCATCTACAGCTCCGATTGCGAGTTGGATTCAGCAAAATGATATGGCTCCATCACCATCTAGAAATGTAATTTTCCCAGAAAACTTCTTAGATAGAGTTTCAACATTTGCTAAAGCATCCGCATCGACCACGGGCTCGCCGGGCGTGCCGCCTGTGCCAGATGCGATTTCTATATCCGACTACACCGAAGGCGATTCTGCACTGTTAGATATTTTATATAATGCACAGCAGAATAATGCTGCAAAGGTAATGGAATCTATGGTTGTTACTTTAGATGATGTGGAAGTTAGAAGAGATAACGCCGCATATGTTCTAACATATGATGATTGGGTAGTCAATGGAGATCCAACTACTGCAGGTAGATTCTTGGAAATGCTCGAGGCAGCAGGAGTAGAAACTTTAGGTTCGAACTTCAAACTACCAGCAGAGGATGCTGCAGTTGTACCTAATTTGTTAGGAGAATCTTCAACAGGAACTATTGACAATAATATAGTAAACTCTGCAACTGGAAGAGCATTTTTCTTAGACAAAGATGCAGGAAGCTATACTATCACAACAAGCAATCTTACTAAATCTTCGAATAAACAAGCATATACTAGTTTATTGCCTGGCGATATAGTATGGACAGATGCAGATAGTACAGTTCAAGAATATATTTACGATTTCATGAATAAAACTTTAGTATTTAAACATGCACCAAGAGCTATGTCTAACTTCTCTATTTCATTAGTTAACTATACATCTTCGAATCCATCTCAAAATACATATATAATTTCTACGCCAGAAGATAGAAATTTTCCTGAGACAAATATGAATGAAGTTAAAACTATCAACAGATTTATTGTTCGTGAGCAGGATGTTTTAAAACCATGGGATTATCATGTATCAGCAACAATGCATGAAATAGACTCTCATGCTATTATTAACCCACAAGAACAGTTATCAATTACACAAGACAGAAATTTTGTTTTCTCCTTCCCAACTCAAATCACATCTCAAAGATTTTATTATCCTCAGAGTGAACTAGATTTGATTTGTGTTTCTTCAGCAGACTTCTCTACACAAGCAGGACATGTTGAAATTAACAAATATGGAGATAGTGATGGTATCAACGGGCCTGCAGGGGGTTTTGGTAATGGAGAATATATTCCAACTACCACTCCAGCAATGCCAGCAAATCAAACAACTAGATATGCTGGACATAATGGGCCTGACCAAACAAAATATATTTGGAGAAAAGATGCCAGAAAATATGAAGGTATGGTTTCAACTCTTCCAGATGGAAATGGTATGAGAATTTTCATGCAAGTAACAGGATCTAGTATTAGATATAGTGATGTTACTGAAGGAAAGGCTCCAGGCTCGGTACTTGGTGAATAATTTACAAAGAAAAGTTTTTATAAATAAAAAGAAAACAAAATTATAATACATCTAAAGGAGATCAATAAATGACTACTTCATTATCTACAGAATTTATGTCAGGTGGATTCTCTATTCAGAGAAATGAAATGGTTTCGATGCAACAACAGAAGCATCAACAGAAATTTCAATTTTTGAATAGTTTTAACCAAACATTCACAAGGCTAGGCCGCCCTGCTCAAGGAGAATTTGATAGAATTTCTCCATATTCTTTATCTTCGCAAAGAAGACAGTTTATTGGTGGAACAGTTACCACAGTAACTTCACCACTAACACAGACATATAGGAATGGAAACCAGCCAGCAAGCTTGGGTGGTTTCACCTACACAAATACTGGTGGTATCGAATCCATCTCAGTATTATCTGGTGGTTTGGGTTATGCTCCATCCACTACTTTCAATGTCACAATTAGGGGTGGCCAACCAGCAACTGGTACATTTAAACAGGCGACTGCAACTGCTACTACTGACGGTAGTGGACGAGTAGTTTCTGTAGATGTTTCTGTTTCTGGACAAGGATATGATCCTTCTACCATTCCTACAACTGCAGTTGTTGATGAGTCTCCGGCGAAAAATCAATTTTTTGTCTCCTTTTACGATGGCGTTGGAGCTGTAACTGGTGTTGAAACAGATTCTGGAACTACTGGACATCGTGGGGGGGTATATTTAGTCACTCCAACTTCTGTTGCAGTAGGAAATGATCCAGACGGTGTTGTAAATGGTTCTTCGGGAACTGGTGGGTCTTTTCAAGTGTTTGTCGATGCAGTAGGAAATGTGACTAAAGTTGTTCCTTTGACCTTTGGCCAAGACTATCTGGTAGGAAATGAAATCACAATCTCAGAAGCACAATTGGGTAATATTGGTGGTTCTGCTCCAGATCTAGTTATTAAAGTAAGTTCAGTTGTTGATGCAGAACAGCTTGCATTAGACTACGGAACAGTAACTTGGAGAAGTGAATCTTTTTCAGTTGGAGATACAGTCGTATTAGAATATTTCGTAGATACTGTTAAAGACCCTAAAGCACAAAATGGTGTTTTAAGAACACTTGCAACAGACTTATGTTTACACCCATATGGAAACTATTATAGTTCTGCATGGACATCTGTACAACAGCAGAACGCAACATTGACATGGGCAGCTGCCCCTACTGTCGGTTCCGCCGCTGCAGATGGAACTTTTACATTAACAGATATTTCTGGAAAAACCTTAGTTGGTGATTTTGACAATGCTACAGCCGCAAATCCAGTCGCTGGAGGTTTGTCTTCTGCCGATGTTGGTAAACGCATCATCGAACCTAATGGTAAAGGTGCTGCACTAATTTCTTCTGTCGATGAAGTTACTGGTGTTGTTACTGTAAAATTAGATAGTGCAACGGAAGATACAATAGATGTAAATGCTTTTAATAGTGCATCTAAAACAGTATATGTAAAGGGCGAATGGAGAATGGCAATTAATAAGTCTGATTTCGAATCTCAGCCATATAATATCATATATCCATTCCAAGATGCAGATTCATCAGAACCAATTCCAATTGCTGTAAATGGACAACAAGACCATAGAGCAGTAAAAGATTGTCTTAATAGAATTGGTGATATGTTTATTGTCGAATCTGAAAAAGCGACAGACCTTTTATCATCAAAAGCTGATGTAAACTCTGCAACAGTTGCCATTCCATCAACAGTTTCATTAACTCAACCAGTCAAGGATGCGCGTAAACCTCAAAAATGGAGAATGCGTTTCTTCTATGACCGTAGAGATGAGTATCTTTATGTTAATATTGCAACTGCACTACAAATCAAAGATAATGGAGATTTGACAAAAGGACAAGGTCGTGACGGTATTAAACAGGCGGTATTTAGACAGCCTGGCGAACTTAGCGAAATCTATTATAACTTCTCTAACGATACAAACAAAGCAAAATCTGGTTGGTTCCGTAGACAAGGTAAAACAACAGATGATATCGAAAGTGGTTATCCACTCGCATATCGTTTGACATGTACTGACCATGGTACTGGATTGTTCTTGTTTGACCAAGCATCAGTAGATCAAGATGATGACTATGCATGGTTTGTTGTACAGAGACATGTTAACAATGTATCAGGTAGAATTGAATTTGAAGATGGTAAATCACCAGTCCATTGTTTATATTCTCCATCAACTCGCCCAGAAGAAACATCAAATTATAATGTTGGTTTCTTTGCAGAGGTGAGTGAAGACTTTGATACTGCAACAGGACAAACTACAATTACATCAAAAGCTTTGGACGAATTACAAGTGTTTGATGTGAATGGAAGACAGCTGAAGGCAGGCCTTCCAGTAGAACAGTCTATTTTAACAGACTCAAATCCAATTGAAGTTATTCAACAAGCATATCAGGGTGGGCCAGGATATAAAACTACATCAGCAACAGCGGGTATTCCGTTGACTGATGCTGGCAGCCTCGGAACAAACTCAACTACTGGATATACAGTTATTAACGATCAGGTAACACTACCATCACTCATTAAGCAGAATTATGCAGAAATTGCCAGCGCGGCGCAGATTTCAAACTTCTCCACCGCGACAGATATCGCTCAAAGAACTGAATTTCCTTTAAATTATGGTTCCGCGTTTGGAACTACTTTTGTACCAGTCGGACAGCATATTACGGCTTTCGATAATACCGTTGCCGCGAGAACTGCGACTTCAGATGTACATTCTTCTGTAACAGCGGCTGTTGGCGATCCTGGCTCATTCACTACTGGTAGTTTAGCAAACTTTAATGCTGCTAGAAACCAAATGCAGGGCCCTGCAAGACTTGGATTGTCTGTATATAGAGTTAGACATCGTTCTTCTACTGGAGTTGATACATACTTAGATCCTAGAACTGATATAAAAATTCTAGATAAAACTGAGTTAGCTCCAGCAACAAGTGCATCTGGTGACGCAAGAGAGCTTCCTATCGCATCAAGTGTTGCTTTGTTTACTCCAACTTCCCCAGAATCGCTAACTTTGGTTAGCTCAAGAAGAGTTCAAGTTGTTCACTACACTTTAATGACTGCAACAGTTGATGCTGGTGGTGCTTCTATAAGCGCTGTTGCTGCAACTCCAAATGCGTTAACAACTCCACCAACCACCTCGGCAGATGCAGAAATTGTACCATTACCTCAACATTCTCAAAGGGGTGCTACAAGTGGATTTCTTACCGATTATGCCGATCAGGCTGGAGCCGCTGTTACGGGGAAAAGCGGGTTTGAAACTCAAACAGTAGGTAGTACCAGTGTGTTCACAATGTGGACTACGCCAGGCACTGGTGTAATTAGTATGAAAGTCGGCGATATCGTAACTACTGCAGATCAGGCGGCGCTTGTCGAAACTTCTGGCACTTTAAATGCCTCGGCAACTTGTGAGGCCATGAGAATTGAAGCAGTTATTGATACATTCCCAGAAGACGATACATTTATCTATGAATATGCGTGGCAAGGCGCTGGGTTTAATAATCAGTATACAAACTTCTATGGAAGAAGCGGAACTGCCTCAAATCCATTGTTCGAAATCAACAGACTTAAAGTATTCGTGGATGGTTCGGAAGCAGATGCTGCCGTTCTTGGACAAAACTATACTATTAATGCTGATGGTAATGTTGAATTTGGTACTACAAATATCAGTTTGGAATATTTTGGTGTTGAAAAACCAATGTATGCATATTCTCTTACAGATGATACATGGACATTTAACCAACCAATCGAAAATGGCACAGTTGTAAAACTTTCTTATGAAAACTATAATGATGTTGAAGAAAGAGATACAGGTAAGTCAACATACTTAGTATCAGTTCCAGAAGATAGAGATATTCCTTCTATCTGGAATGACATTCATAAAGTTGCTAAAGGCATCTATAGATTTGTTGTTCGTGAAAATGATGTGTTTAAACCTTGGGATTATCATGTTTCTGCTGTTATTCCACAGGTCGACAGCCCTGCATGTATCAACCCTGTTGAACAGTTATCTATCACACAAGATAAAACAGTTATCTTTAACTTCCCAACTCCACTTGCATCACAGAGATTTATCTATAGTGACGCAGAAATGGATTTGATTTGTGTGGCTGGTGCTGATAGTTCTACTCAAGGTGGTATTATTAAAACATCTGCAACCAAGTATGACTTAGACTCTGCACAAGAAAGTACATTAGAAACAGGACATACGCCTGGAGCTGAACATGTATCTTCAAATGGAGATAAGCTCAACTTCCGTCAGCCATATACTTGGCATAATGCAAAACAGGGTGCGGCCGCTACAACTGCATCTACTGCATTTAGAGATGGTGCGGATGCGTTTGATACGACAACAAATGCAACACACAGAACATATGTTGGTATGATGTCAACTAAACCATTTGGCAATGGTATGAGAATCTTCCTCTTAACCAGAGGCGGACCTATCAGACCACAATATAGTGATTATACTCCAAGAGATATTGCAGCGATTGCAGACAATACTTTTTCTTGATAATCTCTAAAGATTAAAATTTGAAATAAATATAGGGGAGGCATTAGCTTCCCCTTATTTTTTATAGAGATACGATGTCAGTCACAAACATATTCTTATTCAGAGATATAATTAAAGTAAAGATTGGAATAGGTTCGCCGGCAGGTGTAACCAACCCCACAGACGGACAGAGCGTCACTGAGGGTAGTCTAACTTATGTTTATGATGCATCTACTACATCTTGGAACATAACTACTCAGACAAACCAAATATTTGTTAGTGGATTGACAACAGATCCATCTACAGTAACATTTTCTTCTGGAAAAATTATAAAAAATGGTGTAGATAGTGGTACAAGTGTATCTGTTTCAAACGGAGATATTGTTAGATTATCTGTAACAAATCCCACATTAAATTCTACAAATAATTACACATTCGATGTTGATGGAACTGCATTAGAATTTAATGTGGAATTGAATGATCCTCAGACTGCTAATTATGATGTGGAAGTTACTAAAACATTAACTTTAGCAGCAGAACCTGAAAGAGAAGTTCAGGATATTATTGTCAATGTGGCAGATCAAGTTGTACAAGACGCACAAAAAACAACTAATATTTCTGACAATATATCAAAAGATTTTTCTGCAAAAACTATTTCGGCTGCAACTTCACAATTATATTCAAATGTTGTAAAGAGAATTGACACATTTGAAGAAGATGTAACAGAAGTAAAAGAAATTTTACAAAAATTTGTTGCTGAAAATGTGGGTAATTTAGTAATTGCCCCAGATCTATCCGAATTAGAATTTACTTCTGAAAAAATAACAGAACTTACAAGACGGTCAAAATATATCACAGATGATGATATGGTTAGTTTGCGGCAGTTTGTTCTGGCATATCTACAAGATACTGAATTAAAAACATTAGTATATTCTGCACCAGAAGAAACTACTGATGATACGGATGTTGAAATTACCGAAGACGATGAAGTTACTGAAACTTCTTCTATAGTTTCTATAGAAGAAACTGAAGAATTGGGATTATCTGACCTTACGGCAACAGAAACCGCTGAAATTATTGCAATTTCAGATATCGAAACTATTGAAGAATCAGAAATCGCATCTACAGAAGAACAAAAGATTACGGATGCTGTGGAAACACAGGCGATTGGCGATCTTGATAAAATTGAAGAAAATGAATCTAATTCTACTATTGGGGTAGATGTTACTGAAACTATCGACGAGCTGGATATTTCTCAGATAACATCACTAGAAAACATTGAGACTATTGAAGCTTCAAATTTAAAATCTACCGAAATCGCAGATATAAGTGATGTATCAGAAATTGAAAGAGAAGAGACTAGTGAAACGGCTGATACAAAAGAAACATTTGCGACAGAAACTAGTGAAACTATATTATTTTCTGATATTTCTTCTACCGAAGTTTCTGAAACTACAGATAAAAAAGAAACATCTGCTACCGAAGTTTCTGAAACTACAGATAAAAAAGAAACATCTGCTACCGAAGTTTCTGAAACTACAGATACAAAAGAAACATCTGCGACAGAAACTAGCGAAACTATATCCATTTCTGAAGTCTCTTCTACTGAAGTTGTTGAAAATATTACCTCTTCCGATGCGAATTTTGTAAGTTCTACTGAAATAGAAGAACAATCGACTGTAGATTTAACAGAATTTTCTGAGGCCCAATCATTATCCAAAATAACCCCCACAGAAAATATAGAAACAGAATCCACACTAAATTCAGAATACGATGAAGATCTTGAAAAAACAAATCTTATAGAGCAACTAATAGGAGAGTTGTCAGAAAATTCTGAGCTAAAGTTAGCAGATTTAATCGAACAGACTGAAAGTTCTTTCCTAACTCAGTTGGAAAGTTTTAGTGAAAAATTAACTATTGATTTTATTATTCAAAATCTATCTAATTTTATTGATGTTGATGAATTAAAAAATACAAATATATTATCAATCACAGAATTACAGTTTTTTATCGAAAATAGTGTTCAGAGTGTTGCAGAGATAGAAGCTTTACAGGATTTAACGGTCCAGTCCATAACTGAAAATATATCTACTACTACACAAAATTATTTTACAGATGTATTTGTAAATACCCTTTTAGATACTCCAATATCTGAAATTGTAGAAACTTTTAATTTACAAGATAAGTCACTTGTAGAAGATATCGAAACTTTTGTCGAAACTGCACTTCAACAAACAGAACAAGAAGAAATTGCTAGCTTTCTAGATGTTAGAGAAACTAGTGAAAGCGTAGATATTGCTGAAGCCCAAGACAAAATAACTGGTAGTGTAGAAATTAACGCTGGTGCGGATGATACAGTAGATAATACAGATTTCGTTGTTGGGTCTACAGAGACATCGGATGATTTTTCTCCAGAAATAACTATAGCTACAGAAGTTTCCGAAGATTCTTCTTCATTTATATCAGTTTCTGATTCCGAAAGCAATGATACATCTACTATTTCAAATGAAGATGCCGAAGTTCCAGAAGATTCAACAGATTCTATTGTTGCTAGTTCCGATCAAGTAGAAGACCTTGCAGTAGCATCAACATTGGGAGAAGATACTACTCCCGAAGTTACAACAGAAAGTTTAACATCTTCAGAAAATGTTCAAGATAACGACATTGCTTTAGGTGTGGCATCAGAAAATGTTGATGAGGATAGTTTTATCGTTTCTTCATCTGCTAATGATGACACTGATCAATCTAATATTATCGTAGTTGCAGACGAAAATGTAGATGAAAATTCTGCAGAAAATATTTCTTCTAGTGGAGAAGTTCCAGACGATTCTATACCATCCGCTATAGATTCAGAAAATGTAGATGAAAATTCTGCAGAAAATATTTCTTCTAGTGGAGAAGTTCCAGACGATTCTATACCATCCGCTATAGATTCAGAAAATGTAGATGAAGATTCATTCATTTCGGCTGGACAGGTGGGTGAAAGTTTAGATACAACAGATGCCATCGAAGCACCTTCAAATATTTCTGATGATTCTTCATTCGATTTTGTCACATCAACTAATGTCAATCAGGATGATATTTCTCAAACTTCTGATACATCAGAAAATATACCAGACATAACTGAAAATGAAATTTTAAATTCAGAAATACCACAAGATTCGTCTTTTGAAACAGCTTCTACTGTTGATGAAGTCCCTGATGAATCTGGAGAATTTATACTCGCTTCTCAAACATCAGAAGATGATACTGAAACTCTATTAGCAGCCGCAAACAACGTACAAGATAACACTGATCCTTCAGTTTTAGCAACCGAAGCCACCGCCGATCTCACAGTGAACGCCCAAGCAGCATCAGAACTTCCAACTGACAGTACTGAATCTTCACTTCTTACTAGCAATGTACCCGAAGACTCTTCATCTACCACACCAACCGTGGCCACAGATGTAGATGATAGTTCAGAATCTAAAACACCCCCAACAGAAGCGCCAGAAGATACTTCTACAATCTCTATTGGAGATTCTATAGGCTTAGAGGATAGTTCAGAATCCATAGAGGTAACTGTAGAAGCACCAGAAGATACTTCTACAATCTCTATTGGAGATTCTATAGGCGTAGAAGATAGTTCAGAATCTATAGAAACTTCTATAGAAGCACCAGAAGATACTTCTGCGATTATTGCTGGTGATAGTGCAGATGTAGAAGATAGTTCAGAATCTATAGAAACTTCTATAGAAGCACCAGAAGATACTTCTGCGATTATTGCTGGTGATAGTGCAGAAGTTGCCGATAGTTCAGAATCCATAGAGGTAACTGCAGAGGCGGCAGAAGATACTTCTGCGATTATTGCTGGTGATAGTGCAGATGTAGAAGATAGTTCAGAATCTTTATCATTATCTTCTGAAGAAACGAGCGATGTTTCTGAAATATCTATAGTTGATGATGAACAAGTAGAAGATATTCCAGAAACCTTATCAGTAAATGATATAGGGTCACTAGATGACACATCCCCATCAGCTGCGGCCGCGGAAGAAGTTGGAGAAACCAACGAAGGGATTTTATCAACATCTGAAGAAGTTGGCGATAACACATCAGTATTAACTATCGCAGATGAAAATGTAGAAGAAACAACAGATAATATTTTTTCAGATTCTGCGACACCTGAAGATAGTTCTGCAATAGGTCAGATTGATAGAGAAGAGGTAGAAGAAAACTCTTCCTTGCTTGTGGGTGATATCGATTCTATCGATGACACATCTACAGCTGTTTTGGCAGACGGTGAAGAAGTATTGGAATTATCTGGAGATATATCAACAACAACTGAAAATATTGGTGATAGTGAAACAGTCAAATCTACCTCAGCTGAGAATATAGAAGAATTATCTACAGAAGATGTAACAGATTCAGATCAATTGTTGGATGAAATTGATATTGCAAAGTCTACCGATACGGAAACTCCTGATGATACTGATGCAATTGAAACTGCAACTGTTTCTGCAGTCGATGATACTGATGCGATACTTTCTGCATCAGAATCAGAGGTAGATACTTCAGATGTATCTTTGACAGATGGCAATGTTGTAGATGATACATTAGTTGATTTGCAAATATCAGACGAAACTCCAGAAGATAGTTCTCAGGATAACTTAGTTAGCGCAGAAATTTCAGAAGACAATTCTGATATATTACAATCAGATAATGAATCTGCAGAAGATTCTGCAGCAGAGACTTCTTCCGTATCAGCTACTACTATAGATTCTTCAGTGGATATTTCTATCGACTCAGATGAGAGTGATGAAGAATCTATAGCAGTGTCTTCTATATCAGAAATTCCGGCAGATGCAAGTGGGCAGGGAGTAATTCCTACAGAAATTCCTACAGATGCTCAGGGCGAAGTTCTTATTGATGGAGATGGTATAGGAGATGGAACTGATGCTGTTGCAGCTACAGATAATGATTCTATCGATAATTCTACAATATCAGTATCGGGAGATGAAACCGAAGAAGATGATACATCTGTCGGTATAGAGGGCGAGCAAGGTTCTATAGACGATACTGATGCAATTGCGGCAGCAGATGAAAATGTTTCTGACCAATTAATTATTACGGATGTTTCTTCAGAAATACCAACAGACGAGTCTGATTTTATTGAAGTTGATATTGATGTAAGAGTAGATGAATCTTCTATTGTTAGCACCGTAACAGATGATAATATAGATGATACTACTGCAATAACAACAGGCGTTTCAGATAATATTGATGATAGTATTATTGGGCTATCAGGAACTGATGATTTAGGCGATACTTCAGCAGAAAGTGTCTTGAGTAGCACAGAAACAGATGATAATACATTACCAGTTGGTTCTACAGAAACATCCACAGAAGATACTTCTGACCCATCTACATTAAATTCTGACGAAAGACAGGATAATACAGATTCTATCGAAGCACAAACCGACCAGAGATTGGATGATACAGATTCTATAGCTACACTTACTGATGATAGTCAGGACGAAGTTACAATTTTAGGATCACAAGATGATGCTAGAACAGAAGATACAGATGCAGTTGCTGCACTAACAGATGATAGAGTAGATTCTACAGATTCTGTAGAGGCGCTTACCGATGAAAGGACTGATGATACCGATTCAGTAGGCGCACTAACAGATGATAGAGTAGATTCTACAGATTCTGTAGAGGCGCTTACCGATGAAAGGACTGATGATACCGATTCAGTAGGCGCACTAACAGATGATAGAACTGATGATACCGATTCAGTAGGCGCACTAACAGATGATAGAACGGATGTTAGTGAAGGAGTAATAGCACTAGAAGATGAACGGACAGATGGCACCGATTCTATCGGAGCACTTGTTGATGAAAGACTTGATGATACTGATGCTGTAGAAGGATTGACGGATGATAGAGTCGATTCTACGGATGCCGTTGGTGCGCTTGTTGATGAACGAATTGATGATACTGATGCGGTTGAGGCCTTAACTGATGGTAGAACTGATGCCACAGATCCATCACAATCCCAAGCCTTTAGCGAAGAGAATGATACAGAAGCTACACAAATATTAGAAGATGAAGGCCTTGATGATACGGATGTTGGTATTTTAACAGATACACCCGAAGTAGATAATACGATCCCACCAGTAACAGATGGAAATGTGGTAGAAATAACAGAGCTAGTATCAGAAGAAGGTTCTGAGATTGCTGATGATGAGGATTTAAAACTTTCAAGCGATCAAGACTCCCAAGACAATGCCGATGTTCCTTTTGCATCATCTGTAGACGAACAGCAAGAAATATCCCAAGCTACAGGTGTCGTGGAAGAAACTCCAGCAGATGAGGGCACATCTACGCTCACTGGTGAAGATGAAAGCGATCAAGAATCGATACAATTTGTATCGGATGATGATGAATCTTTAGATCAAGGTGCAGTTATATCGTCAGCTGACGAAGATAGCATTTCAGACAATACTGTTTCTTCTATTGGAGACACTGATCTTGGAGATTCTACGGTTCCGGCCGTGCTGTCGGAAGACGATACGGATACATCTAGCGTAGAAGTAGTTGAATTGAGTGATGATTCTGAAGATGCAACTCTACCACCAACAACAAGTATTGACGAACCAGAGGATCAGGATACAAGACCAAGATTATCTGTGGATATTTCTGTAGATGCGGCAATAGAATTGCGGCCCTCAGTCGATGAAACTGAAACTGAGAGTACTTTAAACAATGTTGCAACAGATGAAACTGAGACAGAGGAGTTTATCAATTCACCACCAAGCGAAGAAGCAGATCAAAATCCTGTTGTTGTACAACCACCAGCAGAAGATCCAATATCTTCAGCACCAATAGGTGGTGGAAATGAAAGTGAATTGCCGGAGTTGTCTCCACCAATTTCAGAAGCACTAGATGACTTTAGTTCCGAAAAAGGAATAATTATAATGAGAACTGGAGAAGATAAATTATATACATTGGTTCCTATATTAGATAAAAATACAAATCAACCAATTGGACCCTTTATAGATAGAAATGATAGTAATAGATTTTTTGGATAATTAAACATGCCTCAAATTACAATTCGTGGTGGGCCAGCAGTAAAGGCCAGTACGAGAAGAGTAGACAATATAATTTTTGATTCTGCAACTGAAGTTGAGTTGCAGTATATAAATTATTATTATCCAGAGAATGATAGAGGAAATTCAAATGCATTAGATCCTCTGCAGATGTATAAGCCATACAAGGTTATACGATCCAATTTAATTTATAATTATCTAGAAGTTGATTATAGAGAAGCAAGCACTAGTAATTATGTTCAAGTAGGAACGGAAACTTCAGAAAATTATTCTAATATTGAAGCTCCAGATCCAAATTCATATATTTCTCTTTTTGATGAAATGTATGCTGGACAATGGCAATCAAGACAAAATCAAAAAAATGAAGAATCTGCGTCATTCATCGTATTGGAAGGAGATTTTAGAAAAACTGCAACCAAACCTGTTGAACATGTTCAAGATTATCAGTTAGTTGAAGAGACTGTAAATGATGCTTTTCATTTTTCGATAAATGCAACAAATATTCAAACTTCAAATCCAAGATTGCGTATACATGTATATAGAAGTCTTGATGAATATGAAGATGCAATAAACAATTTAGACGAATTTCATTCTGGACTTTCTTCTCAATTAGTAGCTTCTTATGACTTTGATGTTGAAAATGATGTTGGTTGGAATAATTTATCTATAAACATCAGAGACATCGATATTCCAGCTGGAAGATGTTTACTTTGGTTTGGGTTTGAAAGAATTCCAGATATAATAGAAAATCCATTTGATATCAATTCGGGAGAATATACAGAAAATTTTCATGTTGTTAATGATGGAGTATATTCATCTAATATATGGGTTAGTTCAATCGACGATTGGATTGATAATGATAATATTAATACTAGACCATTTACTATTGAGATAGATGGAGTTCAATTATTACATGAAACTGATTTTACATATAGACTAGTAAAACATAGAGAAATTACTAGAAAACTAGAAATAACATTTCTAACTTCACTGGACGGTTTAACAAATGGTGTATTGGATGTGCAGCCTAGAACAACTGGCGTAAATTCATATGGTATTTTAAATTCTTGGCATAGGTTTTCCCATGGCCCATTACCGACAAATGGAATCGCAACATATCCAAATAGACCAAGCGAATTAGATTCTTGGACAGTAGATTCTAATGACGATATAAAATCTACTGAAAATTCTAGGTCGTATATTGGATTTGTTTCTCCATCTCCCATCGATTCTTTTAATCTGGAAGTAGATATTAATTCATCTGCTCAGGACGATGATACTATTGGCGTGATAGTTGGTTATGTAAAAGAAGATGATTATGAGTATACTTTGAGTGCTGTCAGAACTCAGGGAGGCATGTTTGGTGGAGAAACTTGGATGTTAGCTACAAACATCGGCCAGTCTATCAATTTTAGTGGTAACATTATATCAAATCATGTAAGTAGTCATATGTGGACTAATGAATTACCACCAGCAAACCCTCTAGATACTGCTGGGGGATGGGATCAAAGTCCAACTGGTTCTAAGATAAGAGTAGAAAAAAATCAAAATATTGTAAAAGTATATACAAGTCAAATGAATTCTACTAATATTGACCTTCAAACTGTCATAGAAATAGATTTGAATGATTATGAAGATACTAAAAGGTTTATTAATTCTAGATTTGGGTTTTCAACTTTCTCTCAAAGAAATGCATCTTTCAGTAATATTAATTTCGATCCATTATTAGAAGGTGGAGTTTCTTTAAGTACTGTCAAACAAGGACAGCTGTTTGTTGGTGGTTTTGCCATGGAACAAGCAGCAGTAGAAACTTACACAAGAAATCCAAAAGAAAATTTCGAATTTATAGAATCAATTACAGCAGAAAGATATTTTATAGAAAATGGAAATGATGTTGTTGTTGAAAAATATAAAACATACACATTCGAACTCTATAATGCAGAAGAAGACAATCAAGATTTTGTTGATCTTATTAGGCCTTCTTTATATGGCGGAACTATTCTAGAATATACAAATTTAGATATGATTTTGATGCCCAAGAAAACTACATTTGAGTTTTCTCCATTTACTGGTGCTCGACAAGAATATCTTACAGAAAATATTGATATACAATTATATGGCGGCCTCAGTTTAATCAATGTTATATCGGAATTTAATTCAGCGTCATCAGAAATGTTTGACAGACAAAAAATTATTGAGAATATTGATGGGGCAGATACTTTTAAACAATTTATAGAATCGTTTACTAAAACTTCTTCCATTATAGAAAGTCAATCAGACGGTCTTTCTATTAAGGAAAGTATAATAGATAACACCATAGATGTTTCGTTGATGAACATAAAATATAGTTTTGAGTATCAACAAAATGATTTTGTTGGAGGGATAGATTTTGGATTAAAAGATTTAACTCTGTCTGAGTTTGTTGGTATGGCAGACTTAAATACAACTAAAAAATATGGTTATGAATTAAATTCTTCTAAAAATATCTTATCAGAACAAGATCTAGTTTTAGATACTCAGAAAGGATTATATTTCTTTAGACCTGTTGATTATTTAAGAGATATTACAAAATCACTTTATATCGGAAAACCAAGAGATAAAACTATCCCAATTAATTATGGGTTTCAAAAATATATAGACTCTGCCGACAATTTCAAAAGATTTTCGGAAATTGCAAAAGATTTTGCATTCGATAATAGAGAATATTCGAGAACTTTTGACGCAGCTGAATTTACACCTTCTCCATTTTATGAATTTAAACAAACATTTAATATTTTAGATAAGAGTTTATATCGAAGCGTATCTATGATTGAATACGAATTGGCGAAAGGATTATTCTTCGAACATACAAAAGATATGCAGTTTAAAGTTTTACCATACTATACTGAAACTTTAGATAAAACATATATACATAAATTGTTTTTTGTTGATATCGATATGTGGAATTCTAATTTAAAATTTAGCAATTTTGAACTTGAGAATACTGATGTTTCTTATATGATAGAACAATTCTTTTTACATACTTCTGCAATCGTTCCGCCAAAAACGAATATTTTTGGAAAACAGATGTTAGAAGAAATATTCCGTCCAAACTTTAGGGTAATTGACAGAGTGATAGAATTTTTCTTCGATTCTTTCATTGGAATATCTTCTAATATATTTGATGTTAATAAATTCCAGCCAACATTTTATGATAAAATTACCTCTGGACATATTAGATCTGATGGTTCAAATGCCTATGGCCACGAGACAATTCCCATGGGTGGTTTCAACATCAATTTCATGAAAGCTTCAAAGATTGATTATGGAAAAGAAAATGAAGGATTCGCTGCTCCAGGCCGTTCTGGTAGACATGAGACAGGAATATACAAGGAAACTCAAGAAGTAACTGATATAAACTCAAGCTTTTTGTTTGAGTTTTCTGATGTCGAATGGGATCTGGATTTGGCCAGTACTAAAAATGAAGTGTGGGGATTTAATAGAGAAAATTCAAACTTCAACTTCATATATGAAATTGATGAATCTTCTGGAAGATTACCAGATTGTCTTAAATTGTCTACAGAGGGGGTTATATCTGGTACACTATCAGAGACAGATAAATTTTTGAGAGAATATGCATTTGAAGATTGGACAAAGACACAGGGGTTTACGGATAATGAAGGCAACTTTATATCCCACAACGAAAGCTTAGATTACGATTATACAGATTTCAATCCAATTTCTCCTAGAGAATTTTCTGTAAAAATTCTTGGAACAAACATCACAAAAGGAACAATTGATTTAATTCCTACTGATAATAGTGGAAGAGAATTTGTTGCGGGCCAAGAGATTACACAAGGAGATACTACTTTTTTTGTTGGAGCAAAGTTAGGAGAATTTCAAAGATCAGTTAATTTGGGTTCTGGAACTGAAGTAGTAACAATAATTAGACATGAAATAGAAAGATTGATAGGAGATATAGACATAAATCGTGTCGAGAGAACAGTAGAAGATGTATCTATCACATCTAGTTCTATTTTATCAAATAATATAGCAAATTTAGATAATCAAATAATTTTTGCCGAAACTATTCAAGAAAAAGAAGTATTGATCGAAAAAAGAGATAGCAATCAATCTCTTTTAGACAATATCAATTCTACAGGAATAGATAATGAAGTTATTGCCAGAGTTACTACATCCGAAAGTGTTGTTTTAGAAGTTGTTAAAAATGAAGATAACTTAACATTTTATGTAGATGATTTTGTGATAGATAATTCTGGTGCAGTAGTAAAAGAAATTACAGTATTATTTAAGATTTATAATAATTTCTCATTTGATAGAGATTTATTTTTACATAAATCTGATGATATAGATGATACTGATTTTGCCTCGCGGCGTGAATGGTTAGAGTCTAGAAGAAAAGATGAACAATTTAGATATGATCCTAATATAAATAATTCTAGTATAGATGAAGAAATGTTAGAGATAATAAAAGACTATAGGGATTCCAAAATCGATATTGTAGATTATTTGTATAAAAAGAATTTATTAATCGGAATTAGAGAATATAACGATTTGGAACAGAGAAATGATTATGAAGCATTTATAGACTCAGTTGTGTTCAAAGAAACTAAATTTTCTAATAATTATATTGTAAATAATAGAGTTTTAAATTCAATTGATTTAGAATATTTTAAGAAAACATTTCCAATTGATATTACACAAGACAATAGATTTAAATACCTTGAAGATATATCAGATGAAAATGGAAACTTTAAATTGAATTGTAATTTTAATGTAGATGAGAAAACATTTTACGATAACACAGATGATATAAGAGAAATAAGGGGGTATCCAGTTTATGCCAGCTGTAACTAGATTAGGAGACACATGCACAGGACATGGTGCATATCCGCCAAGAAATAATACAGGCGGAAGTGGAAATGTATTTGTCAATGGAATTGGTGTACATAGAAAAGGTGATGGGTGGGCTGTGCATTGCAATCCCCGACCTTCGTGTCATGGTTCTGTTCTTGGTGGTGGCTCAAGCACTGTCTATGCAAACGGAAAACCTATAGGAAGAATAGGAGATCCAGTTGCTTGCGGATCTGCTGTTGCCAATGGTTCTGGTAATGTATTTGCTGGCGGTTGAAGATAAATATAAGAAATAGGAGAAATAAATGGCACAGGCGTTTCCAGTAAAGGCGGTTGTACAACCAACTGGTGATGTAGTACTTGCAGAATTTTTAGAATCTGACTTTGTAGGAATTTTGGATGGTGGAATTGGTGCTGGTGGTGACGCTAGCGCAAATGGCCTACCAGATACAGCATCTAATGAAGAAATTTTAGATTCTATTAAAAGTACAATGCGTGATAATTTCAATCTTAATAGATTTGACCAATATGCAGATTATGCAACACTAAACGCGCAAACTCCAAGCATTGGAAGATTTGCAATAGATACATCTCTCAAAACATTTTATTATGGAACAGGCGAAGCATGGTTGGCAGTAGGAACTGCTTTAACTGTCGGTGGAAACATTACTGGAGAGATAGAATTCGGTGGGGGATTAGAAACATCATTCGATCCTAACACTCTAATAACATCAGTTAGCGTAAATCTAACTCCAATATATAATGAATTAGATACCATTGAGCTTGCAGTTGGATTAAATACAGACGGCTCTTATATTACACCATCTGGTACAAATTATATAGATACATCTACATCTGTTGTAAGCGCAGTCGAATTGTTAGATACAGCAATTGCAGCAGAAAGAACCAGAGCTATCTCTGTGGAAGGTGGCATTTTAACAGATATAAATACTATAGAAGATAATTTACAAAACTTTGAATATGCTGGACATTCTGCATCTGATGTTAGTGGGGCAAATATAGTAGGGTTGGCATATGATGCGGGTACTGGAAAATTTCGCCCAGAAACTAATTTTGGAGTAGGTGGATTTATAAAGTTTAAAAAAACTACAGGTACTAGAGATGATATTCCACTAACCACAACGTTTCAAGGAAATAATCTAATTAGCGGTACTGTTGCTTTTACTTTTCAAAATGGAACTCAAGATAGCATCGATATAATAACTAACGGTGTATAATCTTTTTTTTATAAATAATACAAAAACGCTTTAATAAATTAATAGGAGTTGATTAATAATGTCCGTATCAATAACAAGAAACGAAGTAGTCCATTTAGATGGATATAATTACGACCCAACAAGAGAAGTTTTCAAGCCATTATTAGTACAGTTGTCTGATGATCTTCTTGCAAATGGCTTTGTGGATGTTGGCCCACAAATAACAAAATTAGTAATAACAGAAGAAGAGTTAACAAAATTCATCGATGAATTTATTGTATGGCATTATGATTCTTCAACACAGACACAATCTGCGGGCGCTTTCGGCGTAGATAAACCTACAGCACTAACAGCAAATCCAACCTATACAGATTTTAAATTGGATGGAGAATATAGCAGAAGAATTAAAGCTATTGAAGATTTATATAATGATATTGATTGGCATGATGAAATTTCTACGGAAATTGCGAAACCAAACGAATACACCGGATCATTAGATTTTACAAAAATTCTTGGGCCAAATGCAGAATTATTTGCATACTTAAATCCACATCCAGCCCTTCGGGGGGGTTCTCCAGTTTGGAAAACAACAGTATTTTCTAAATCGGCAGTTACCAGCGATACAGTAGTACATTTCTATAATACAGCTCAATTATCCGTTGGGGAAACTTTATTAGAAATTAATGGAACTGTGGTATCATCAGGCCCAACTATCGTTTCAATTAACTCTGGCACGCAGATAACTCTTTCTTCTGCACAAACTTTAGCCGTAGATGATGTTGTTAAGTTTGGAGACCCTGCAGCAACTCTTGATAGGCCTTCAGACCAACCGAATGGCCACTTTTTAAAGAAAAAGGCGAAGCCTACTAAACTAAAAACAGGAGATGGCGAAGCGCCACAGCCAGGATATGTTGGACTTCCTTCATTATCTCAAAAAGTTTATGAAAATGAATATAATAAAATTTTAGCACTTCTCACTAAAGTAGGAAGAGGAGTCTCTTTTTTACCTGCCGCCGAAAGCGGTGTCAATACAAAAGCAGAATTGAGACATTATAAAAGAGATGTCCAGCCAGATGGAGCTGTAAAGCATGCTTTTTGGATTTCAAATCTAAAAGATCAATTCTTTTTTCCATCAGGAACTGTTGAACCATCAAAATACAAAGGAGAACTCTTGATTGGGTTCGATCAGGCGTTTACAGAAAATAATTTCCAAATTGGAGACATTTACACATTTTCATTTGTTCATTCTTCAATATCTCCTGCTCCTAATGTTACATATCAAGTTCCAGTAACAGTTGGCAACGATTCTTCAGTTGAAGGATTTACGAGAACTGTGTTGGATGAATTGGTGAAAACTAATATTGCAGATCCTAAAGGTGGATTATTTGAAGTCGTTTTAGACCCAGATAGAGTAGGAGTACTTGAATTTGAATCTAGGGAAATAGGTCACAATCTTACTTGTACTGTTACAAGAACTGAAAGACCAACAACCTCTTTTTCAAATACTCCAACAATATTTACTGTTCCCCAAGCAACCGCATCATCTACAGTAACAGACGGTTCTACAGAAATAACTGGAAGCACATATACAAATGGATATGTACATGAAGTTCAAATTCGTGGTTTAGACGGATCAAATATTGCCGATACGTTTGAAATCACCTTAACTGGAGTTATTGACGAAGCAGCTGCAGATAAATTGACAAATACCGCAGCAGTAAAAAATGTTACAGTTTCATATACATCTCCTAAAAATTTAAATGCTGCGCAATTATCCGAAAATATTGCAAATGCATTGAGAGGAAATTCTTATATAAACTCATATATGACTGTTGTTGCTGGTTCTAATTACATTTCACTTAAATATAATAGAAACTCTACTGCTTATATGAAAATTTCTGATACATCAAAAACTCATGGGTTCTTAGGCACAGATTCTTCGGCATTTACAGCAACTACTGTTAATATCGGAGATACAACTTCTGCAGAATATGGATTGAACGGTTTCTTAGTTGCAGACCTTCCAGCAAGAGCAGCATTTGTTGCTGATGTTTCTAATTTTTACACAGAAGATGTTCTCATCGATGCAAGCAATGCCGGAGTTGCAGATCCATTGGATCTAGATCTGGCTGAAATTCAACTTGGCGTCACAACAGATGTTTCGGCAGTCCGTTTACAATTTCCTCTATCTAGAGACTTGGGAACATTTGCAAATCCAGTAAATGGAACTTGGTCAGTTTTTACTGGGTTGGATGAAAACAATGCAACATCATATTTTGTTTCATATTATCAACAAGTAGTATCTGCTGATGATAGACCTTTGGGCCCGCAAATTTCTTTTGATCAAGATGCATCTCAAATACATCCAAATACGACACACGGTTTGGCAAATCGCGGATTGACACATTGGAGTGAGTTTTCTACCTTTAGCAAAGAACTCAAAATAGAATCTTTCGAATATATTACTGATCGTAGTATGGGTCCTCTTGTATTTGAAACTGATAGAACTTTACCAATTTCTGGTAATAACGGAGACCAGCCTTGGAGAGTGAGATTTAATGTATCTAGGGGCATAGAAGTTAATGAAACATCTCCATATATCAATACTACACATTTACAGCTTTCGAGTTCAAGCGGAGATGCAGCAATTGCGACAAATAATTTTGAATATCTTAATGTTCATGTTGCAACTGAATTTCAATTGAATTCGGATGGAAACATTGCTCAAGTAGAAGGCCGAGATGGAATCAAAGCTGGGAATTTGAGAGAGCCAGGATTTTTGGGTGGAATTAGAACTCAATTTAATGGATATCAAGAATCTGTTACTCATCTAATTAATCCGTTTGTCAATAGGGCTGAATTAGATTCGCAGCTTAAAAGCGGATTTAATATTCGTGCTGGAAGAGTTGGAGAGGCCCATTATGAGAGTGGTGGTGGTCTCAAAACTGGTTTATCAACTGCGTTTACAAACTCGGCAACAATTACAAATCCAACGATACCAGTAAGTATAACGCTTACGAAAGGTATACTATTAGATAATGAATATAGATATGAGGAAAGCTTTTTGTCTGGAACTTCGTCTGAACTTGTTGCAGATACACCATTCAATGATGGTAAATTGAGAATGCAAAAGGGTTGGTTTAGAAGAACTGGAAAAACTAATCCAGCAATTGCAAGTCAATATCCAATGGCATATACTATAACAATAGCAGATCATGGTATGGCAATGTATCTAAAAGATCAGGCATCTACAAATCAATCAGATGATAATGCATTCTTTGTTGTTCAAAGACATGTAGATGCAACGACTGGCGCTCCAGATTTTACTTCTGATCAACAACCAATTCATTGTCTATATCAATCGTCAGAATCTCCAATATTGTTCTCAGATTTTACTCCATATTTCAATTCAAAAACTACTGAAAGAACCGCTTCTTTAGCATATCAAGGAGTTTATGATATTTCTGGAAATTATTTGACAGAATTCAAAATTGATGAATTAAAAGATGAAGAGCTACAGGCAATGAATTTAGATATTCAAGGAAGATTTAGAAGATTTGTTGTGAGAGAAAAGGATGTATTAAAACCATGGGATAGACATGTGTTTGCTGGTATTAACGAAGTCGATTCACATGCAGTTCTAAATCCACTGGAACAGTTATCTTTAAATGATGCTGGACAATTAGTAATTCAATTTCCAAACAGATTAGGAACTCAAAGGTTCTTATATACAGGAACTGAATTAGACCTTGTATCTTTCTGTGCAGCTGGAGCGGTTGGTCAAGATACTCTCATATCAAGTGATAGATTTAGTTCTACTGGAACAAATGATAAAAGAAGAATATATAAAGGTATGATGAGTACTCAAGCCAATGGTAATGGAATGAGAATTCTACAATTGGTAGGTGGTAACGGAATCAATACAACTGATGTAGATACATCTCTTCTTACCTCTTAATAGTGAATTATTAAGGAAGACTTTGCAGACCATCAAAAGGGGTCTTAAAGTCTTCCTAAATAGTAAAAAGAGGTTCTTTAATGTCTAATGTAATTCCAATAAGAGTTGTTGTAGATGGTTCTGGAGACACTACTGGTTTAAGTGAATTTTTAACAGGAGAAACTTTAGGACTACTACACGGCGGTACAGGTGCAACAACCGCACAAGGTGCAAGAACAAATCTTGGTCTTGCAGACATTGCCGAATCTGGTAGTTGGGCTGACCTTCTCAACAAACCAGATACTGATCAAATCCCCGAAGGCACTTCTAATTTATACTTTACATCTGAAAGGGTGGATGATAGAGTTGCATCTTTATTTGTTGATGGAACTGGTATCAACAAAGTATATGACGATGCTGGTAATCTCCTAACAATTTCTATAGATTTTAGCGAATTCGACTCTGATGATATTGTCGAAGGCGCAGTTAATACTTTCCTTGCAAGTAGAACAACTACAGATATTCCAGAGGGAACAAATCTCTATTATACAAATGAAAGAGTAGATGATAGAGTTGCCGCGTTAATTCAAGATGGCGTAGGGATTACTAAAAACTACGATGATGCTGGAAATCTTTTAGATATTTCAATCAATTTTGCCGAGTTTGATACCGACGATATCGTTGAAGGTTCTGTTAACACATTTTTAGCATCAAGAACTACTGATGACATATCAGAAGGTTCGAATAATTTATATTACACAGATACAAGAGTTAGAAATGCGGTAAGCGCTACTGGTAGTATAAACTACGATAGTGCTACTGGCGTATTCAGCTTCACTCAGGGTGATAGCGATACTATTAATGAAGGTTCCACTAATTTATTTTTCACCGCTGAGCGAGTAGATGATAGAGTTGCAGCTCTCATTCAAGATGGTGTTGGTATCACCAAAAATTATGATGATGCTGGAAATCTTTTAGATATTGCAATCAATTTTGCTGAATTCGATTCAGATGATATTGTAGAGGGTACGGTAAATACTTTCCTTGCAAATAGAACTACGGATGATATTGCAGAAGGAACCACCAATCTTTATTATACAAATGCAAGAGCAGATGCGAGAATTGCAGCTGCAGTCGTAGATGATCTTTCGGATGTAGATACAACAACTGCTGCACCAAACAATGGAGATGCATTAGTATGGGATGGTACTAATTTTGTGCCCGGCGTAACATTTAGTCAATCAGATTTTGATAATGCATTTAATAATAAAAAAGCGTCTGATATAGAACTTGGAACTGCCACTGACGGCAGTTTAAGCGATGGTGCGATTGTCCTAGAATCTACTGATAAAACTGCAGATGCAATTGACGAATTAAATGAAGCATTAAATAATATTAGAATAGGTGTTTTTGTTAGAAGTGTTTCCTTTACTGGCTCTCCAACAGCTGGTGGTGAAGGAACTACAGTAACACTATCATTAAATGTAGATGGTTCTCCAAATAGATATGACATTGATTGGGGTGATGGTTCAAATACAAACGGTACAACAGATTCGACTCCAAGTCATACATATACAAGTAATAGTGGAAGTCCATACACCGTCACTGTAAGAGCATATAATAACTCAGGGTCTGGTGCTGGGAGCGAGGCAAGTGCAACTAACACAGATTACATCATCATATATACAGCCGACCCTAACGCCGCGTTCGCACTCTATAGAAATGCAACTGGTGGATCATCCCTCAGTGGAAATGATTTATATGTTATTGAAGGAGATAGTCTATATCTTCAAAATTTAACAACAAATACGACTATGGCAGATGTCACTTACAATATGAATTGGGGTGATGGAACAGCAAATGACACTATTGCATCTGATAGCGCAGCGGGCGGTGTATCGGGAACAAGACTTCAACATACATGGGGTGCAAATACAGACACTGGAACTGGCAGAGATACTTTAAGACTAACTCTAGATTCTCACAGCACAGCAAACCCTGCTGTAATTCCTGATGATGTTACTTCTACACTCAAGGTATATGATCCTAATATATCAGCGCCAGCTGGGCTGAGCTCAAAATCTATCAGTTTTACTGGAGATACAGGAACATCGCCAAGATTGGCTGCAGGATTTACTGACAATTCTGGCGGAACTTCATTATCTGGCGGACAAGATGTGGACAGAACTACAAAAACATCTGGTACAATAGAAACAACTACATTCTCTACATATGCATATAATGCAGATTCTGGAACACTTTCTGCGATTGTCAACGGTAGTGTAGATGGGGTTGTTACTTTGACAACTGGTGGACAGCAAGGAACATACACTAGTCTTGTCATAGACGCAGAAAGTGATTACAATTTACTAAATTCTTCTGGGTCTTCCACTTCTTTCTCTTCTAGTATATATCATCCAGATTTATATAAAGGTTTTAGGGCCCACGTTGAAAAGACTGCAGCTGCTGTCAGTGTGGGTGTAAACTCCTTTAAACTTTCACATTCGGATACTGGAGACACAAATCTAGTACAATTTGTAAAAGATGATTTGACATCGACTCCTACCACAACATCTGGTACAATAACAGAGAATGTGGGCAATTATAGATATATTTCAGGAATTCCTTATTATACTTCAGGTTCTTCTTTAATTTGGAGCGGTATTACTGTTGATAATTTTATTGGCCAAACTTATAGAAATACTTCAAGTGTCGTGACTATAAGTAGTGGAACAAATCAAGAAGGAACAAGTAGTTCTGCAATTTCAACCCAAAACTATAACTATTCTGAAATCGATGGTTCACCTACTTTCTTAACTGGCGGAATACCAAATGCAAATACTGGAAATGGTACTCCATATACATTAGGAGACCTAAATGTTAGTATCACTAGTTCTAGTGTAAGAACTATTGAACGAATTGGAGTAATAGCAAATAATGTAAACGGAAGTGGAAGTATGTCTCAAAATACCACAGCAATACAAGTGCATACTGCTGCGCAGAGCGGAATTTCAGAAACTTCTATAGATGTATCTTCTTCTCTTGGTTCGGGATTTAATGATGATGGTGTTCGTATATTTGATTTTAGTTCAGAAACAATAAATAATCCATCTTTCAATGGTTCTACTAATTTCTATACAAATAACCCATATACAGAATCTAGTGATCTGGGAGTGGCTGGAACTAAAGAAGCAACATTGAGAATTGGTAGAATAGAACACAATGTAAATGACTATAGTACTGGATATTTACCAACAGGCCCAGATCGTTCTGGAGACACAGGAACGCAATATTTTACCTTTGCATTCAGGCGAACTGTCACAGCAAACTTCAATATAAATATAACAAGTGCCTCTGGTGTTGCAGGCGTTTGGATTGCCGCGCCAGGAACTTCTATAGACAATTCTAGTTCTATAAATGGGTGGTTAAATTGTGGAGTTCAGTATGCTGGGGCTGGTGTGCCTGGCGGAAATACTGGAAGCGGTGGAAACGGAAGTGATGGATGTGCTTCAACTGGTTCGGATAGAATAACATCAAATACTTCTCTGAGTGGTAATTATACCATGACCCTTGGAACTGAAAACCTAACAAATGCTACTAGCAATGTGGCGCTTGTTAGAATTGCATTAGATGCGGGGCAATCAGTAACAACACTTAGTGTGTCATAGGGGAAGTCATGGCAATTAACGACAATCAAAAGTTAGACTTTCTTTGGAAAAAATTGGGTTATGGTGTCACTAAAACTGACATAAACTCAATCAAAAATGCCACAAACGAAAGTATTCCTAGTTCACTTTTGATTAGGGGCGATAAGTTGTGGGCAGAAGCTGGAGATATCCCAGCAACTATTCCTACATCAAATACATCTCAAGTCGAATTAACATCAACTGAAACAACATCGGACTTAACTGCTTCTACAAATAGAACATGGAAAACAGGTGCTGCGGATTGGATCCCCCCAGAGTTTGGCTCTACATATCAAGTAAAAGTTTATATTGATAGCGCAGGAGCTGCCAATCCGCAGTCTACAGGTACGCAATTATTTGCAGCAGGTTCTGGAAACAATGACGAATGGTTTTTCGATTATCAATCAGGTGTTCTAAACTTCATTGGAGATAATCTTCCTAGCGGAATTAATGGAAATAAAATATATGTAGTTGGTGCTAGATATATTGGCAATTTTGGTATCTCTGGCACATCTGATGGAATTGTAGAAGGTTCTAATAATCTTTACTATACAGATGAAAGAGTAGACGATAGAGTTGCAGATTTAATTGTTGATGGTGTAGGTATAACCAAAAACTATGATGATGCTGGAAATCTTTTAGATATTGCAATCAATTTCACAGAATTCGACTCTGATGATATTGTTGAAGGTGCTGTGAATACATTTTTGGCTTCAAGGTCAACAGACGCCATACCAGAAGGTTCAACAAATCTTTATTACACAGACGCCAGAACAGATGCAAGAATTGCATTACAATCTGGTTCTAACTTAGATTTAAGCAATAAAACTACTACAGATCTTACAGAAGGCACAAACCTATATTTCACTGATGAAAGAGTGGATGATAGAGTTGCAAATTTAATTCAGGCTGGTGCTAATGTTTCATTGGTATATGATGATATCGCTGGAACTCTCACTATATCAGCAACAGAAGACAATCTTGCAAATAATACAACTGACGATCTATCTGAAGGTTCTACCAACCTATACTACACAGATGCCAGAGTAGATGCGAATATCGCATCCAAAGATACTGGTGATTTGGCGGAAGGTTCTAATCTTTACTATACTGATGCTAGAGTACAGACATATTTAACTAATAATAATTATGCAACTGTATCTACAGTAACACAACAGGTTGCAGCACAGATTGGTTCTCTACAGTCAGATTTGGATGATGAGATTTATGACAGAGAACAGGCTGATATAAATCTTCAATCTCAGATAGATTCTATCGTAACATATTCATCTTCTGATTTTGATACAGATTTCGCCGGAAAATCTACAACAGATTTGACTGAGGGTACAAATCTTTATTACACGGATACAAGAGTAAGAGCCGCAATTAGTGCTACAACAGGCCCAGCAGGATATGATAGCGCCACTGGAACATTCAGTATTCCTGCAAATACTACACAGGTTACAGAAGGGTCTAATCTTTATTATACAGATGCTAGAACAGATGCAAGAATTGCATTGCAATCAGGTTCCAATTTAGATTTAAGCTCTAAGGATACGGACGAACTTTCCGAAGGTTCTATTAACCTATACTATACAGAAGCAAGAGTTGATGCAAATATAGCAACAAAAGATACTGGTGATTTGGCAGAAGGCTCCAATCTTTACTATACTGATGCTAGAGTACAAACAAAACTTGGTAGTGTTTCTGGACATATTATACCAGATACAGATATTACATATGATTTAGGTAGCTCAACTAATAAATTTCGTGATTTATATTTAAGTGGTAGCAGTATTACTCTTGGAACCATTGAATTAACTGATAATGGGGGAGCGTTAGAAGTTACTCCTATTGGGGGCGGTTCAACAGAAACATTCGCAACAGAAACTTATGTAGATACTGCTGTTGCAAATCTCGTCGATACTGCCCCAACAACTCTTGATACTCTTAACGAATTAGCAGCTGCGTTGGGAGATGATCCAAACTTCAGTACAACAATCACCAACTTAATTGGTACTAAACTAGCAACAGCCGATTTTAATACAACTGCTGATACTTGGATTGGAACTAAATCAACAACTGATCTTACTGAAGGTTCCAATCTATACTATACAGAGTCTAGAGTAGATGCTAGAATTGCATTACAATCTGGTTCTAATCTAGATTTAAGCAACAAAGATACGGATGATCTTTCAGAGGGTTCTACAAATCTATATTATACAGACGCAAGAGTCAACTCTGCATTTGACACCAGACTTGCTACAAAATCTACTACAGATCTTGCAGAAGGCACAAACCTATACTATACAGACACTAGAGTTCGTGGAGCTATTTCTGTTACTGGAGATTTAACATATGATTCTGCAACTGGTGTTATTTCTACACAAGGATTAGCATCATCAGATACGGATGATTTATCTGAGGGTTCCATCAATCTGTACTACACAGATGCTAGAGTACAGACATATTTAACTAATAATAATTATGCAACTGTATCTACAGTAACACAGCAAGTTGCTGCACAGATAGGTTCTGTACAATCTGATTTAGATGATGAAATTTATGACAGAGAGCAGGGAGATATTGCACTTCAAACTCAAATAAACTCTATAGTAACATATTCTGGTTCTGATTTTGATACAGACTTTGCCAATAAATCTACAACGGATTTGACAGAAGGAACCAATCTATATTACACAGACGCAAGAGTTTCCTCATATCTATCAACTAATGGATTTGCAACCGAAACATATGTTGATAATGCGGTATCTAATTTAATTGATACTGCACCAACAACTCTTGATACTCTCAATGAGCTTGCAGCTGCACTAAATGACGATCCAAATTTTAGTACTACAATTACTAACCTAATTGGAACCAAGCTTGCTACAGCAGATTTCAATACAACGGCAGATGTTTGGATTGGAACTAAATCTACTACAGATTTATCAGAAGGGTCTAATCTTTATTATACAGATGCCAGAACAGATGCTAGAATTGCATTACAATCAGGTTCTAATCTAGATTTAAGTAACAAAGACACTGATGATTTATCAGAAGGTTCTACTAATCTATATTATACCGATTCGAGAGCAGATGCAAGAGTCAATTTACAAACTGGTACAAATTTAGATTTAAGTAATAAATCTACAACCAACCTTGCAGAAGGTACAAATCTCTATTATACAGATGCTAGAGTGGACGCAAGAATTTCTTCGGCCGGACTCTATACATCTTCCGATTTCAACACAGATTTCTCTGTAAAATCCACAACAGATTTAACTGAGGGCACAAATCTTTATTATACAGACGCAAGAGTTGCTGCATATATTGCAACAACTTCACTTGCAACTACAACATATGTTAATTCTCAGATAGCAATCGTTAATTCTAATTTAGATGATGAGATCTATAATAGAGAACAAGCTGATATTTCACTACAAACACAAATAAATGCAATATCATCATACACAACTAGCGATTTTAATACAGACTTTGCAACAAAAGATACTGACGATCTTTCTGAAGGTTCGACAAATCTTTATTATACTGATGCCAGAGTTGATGCTAGAATTACTGCAGCAGGTTCTGTAACACAGAGTGATATCGACTCTGCAATTTCCGCATTAATCGATAGCGCCCCTGGCACATTAGATACTCTTAATGAACTTGCGGCAGCACTTGGAGATGACGCAAACTTTAGTACAACAATCACCAATTCTATTGCGACTAAACTAGCGATTTCTGATTTTAATACGACTGCTGATACTTGGTTAACAGGAAAATCCACATCTAATATAAGTGAAGGAACAAATCTATATTATACTGATGCTAGAGTAGACGCAAGAATTACTGCATCAAATCCATACACTTCTGCAGATTTTAATACAGACTTTTCTGGGAAATCTACAACAGATTTGGCAGAAGGTACAAATCTTTACTATACTCAAGCAAGATTTGATTCTTCATTATCCACAAAATCTACAACAGATTTGGCAGAAGGAAATAATCTATACTATACAGATGCTAGAGTAGATGCAAGAATTACTAATGCTGGTTTGTTTGACGGAGATTATAATTCACTTACAAATCTTCCAACACTCTTTGACGGACAATTTAGCAGTCTTACTGGTAAACCAACAACACTTGCTGGATATGGTATTACTGATGGAGTTTCAACTTCAAATGTAAATGCAATTGTAACCCAACAAGTTGCAGCACAAACTGGCGCAATCCAATCCGATTTGGATGATGAAATTTATGATAGAGAGCAAGCCGACATAGGATTGCAAAATCAAATTAACGGATTGTCAACATATACATCTATAGATTTTAATACAGACTTTGCAACCAAATCTACTACTGATTTGGTAGAAGGTACAAATCTCTATTATACTGATTCGAGAGTTGCCTCATATTTGTCTAATCAGGGCATTACGAGTGAAACTACAACAACTCTGGGAATTGCTGGTAATATATTAACATATACAGATGAAGACGGCAATGCAACTAATATTGATTTATCTCTATATCTTGACGATACAAATCTTGCAAGACTTACTTCTGGTTCGCTTGCTGCAAATGGTATTGCTACATTTACAAGAGATGATGCATCTACATTTACTGTAGATTTCAGTCAATTTTTTGATGATACAAATTTATCAAGAGTTGATACTGCGACTTTCTCAAATGGTACACTGACACTCACTAGGGATGATTCATCGACTGCAGCTAGTGTGAATTTGGACGGTAGATACCTACAAAACTTTGTAGCTCAAACGACAGATGATCTTTCAGAGGGTTCTACAAATCTTTATTATACAGATGCTAGAGTTAGAGATCAACTTTACAGTACTGTATCAGTAACAACTTCTAGTGGAAACTTCTATATTGATGGTGAACAACAAGGAATTGTAACACTACAGCCAGGCAGAACTTATCGTTTTGATCAGTCAGATGCGTCAAATAACTCACACCCACTTAGATTTTCTGAAGTTTCAGATGGAACACATGCTGGTGGTGGCGCAACAGAATACACAACAGGTGTAACTGTTAATGGTACGGCGGGCAATGCGGGTGCATATGTTGAGTTTGTGGTTACGAATGCAACTCCACGGCTGTATTACTACTGTGCGAATCACAGCGGCATGGGCGGAAAAGTTAGTGTCGGGAAGGAAATGTTTGTTGAGCGTATCACCTCAGATACATGGATTACAGGACCCATTCAAACTACCACATTAAATGTAGACACTGGCGGTAGTATAAATGCGGCACTTGGTACTATAGATTTTTCAAATTCTACTGTTATATTTAGTGGTGCAACTGTAAACGGTCTTTCAAATTCTGATGTTGGTTTGGCAAATATCGCAGATAACGCACAGGGCGTAGTTGTTAATGGCAAAGTGGCGGCTGGTAGTTTAGACTTAGGTACAGGCGGTTCTATCAACGCACAACTTACAACTTTAGACTTTAGGGATACTACGGTAAATTTTAGTGGTGCAAACGTAGGTGGACTTGGTGATACTATTCAAGATGAAGTTGATTTTCATCTGAATAAAAATAATTCGGGTGGTACAACTATTATATCTGATGGAGAAATACTAAGTTGGAATGCTACAGGTGGATTACAAGGTACAGGTGATTATGAGTGGATTGCACAATCTGGTGGTGGAGCATCTGTTACTACAAGCTCTACTGCACCTACAAGTCCTAATGATGGAGATTTGTGGTTCGATACTGACGAATTAAAAACATATGTATATTATAATGACGGAACATCTTCTCAATGGGTACAATCAAATCCAACAGGAGCTATAGGGGGTGGTGGAACATCTATTGAAATTTCTGATGTTGCCCCAACAAGTCCATCTGCTGGCGATCTATGGTTTGACTCCGATGCACTCAAAACATTCATTTACTATGATGACGGTAGTGGTGCCCAATGGATCGAATCTTCTGGGGGTGGGAGTTCTATCGCAGATACTGATGCATTATTTGAAGGTTCTTCAAATCTTTATTACACGGACGCAAGAGTTGATACACACTTAAATGTTTCTTCTGCAACTAATGGGCAAACTTTAATCTGGAATGGTACAGATTACTCTTGGGGAACTCCAGCGCCTGGCTATACTAGTTCTGATTTTGATACTGATTTTGCAACTAAATCAACAACAGATGTTGCAGAGGGAACAAATCTTTATTACACAGACGCAAGAGTACAAACTAAATTGGGAGATGTTTCTGGGCATATTATACCAGATACAGATGTTGCATATGATTTGGGTAGCTCTACTAATAAATTTAGAGATTTATATCTGAGCGGAAATAGTATTATACTTGGGGGAATTACCCTCACAGAATCTTCTGGTTCTCTTTTAGTAACACCAACAGCTGGGGGATCAAATAATACATTTGCAACCGAAACATTTGTAAATACTGCTATTGCAAATTTAGTTGACACTGCGCCAACCACATTAGACACTCTTAATGAACTAGCTGCCGCACTAGGAGATGATGCAAACTTTAGTGTGACAATAACAAATTCTATTGCAACTAAACTGGCACTATCCGGCGGAACCATGTCTGGTAATATAGATATGGCCAACAACGAATTATTGAATGTAAATTATATTACATTTGCAGATCCGGGCCCGAATGAAGGACTTAGATGGACTGGCGGAAATATAGAGATATTTGAATCTCCAGATGATTTAACAACAAATACTGCTGGAAATCTCCAAGTAACATATAGCGGAACAAGAAGACTTTCTGTTAGCAATACTGGAATAGATGTAAATGGAAACATTACCATTCCTGCTAATGCAACATTGAGTGCTGGTAGTTCTAATAAGATCAATATCGGAAATAGTTCACTAGACAACGTAAATAAAATATTCATTGCAGACCCTGGCCCCAATGAGGGTATTGAATGGTTGGGCGGAAATGCTTGGCAAATATATGAATCTCCAGATGATTTGGTAACAAATAGTGGCGGCAATCTACAATTTGTATCTGGTTCTCCGACATCTGGTATTGCACCAGTTAGAAGAATGACTCTCGATGTTGCTGGCAATCTAAATTTATTGACTGGAAGTTTTATAGGAAATCTTGCCGGTAATGCCGATACTGCAACAACCGTTTCTGACATTTCAAATCATAATACAGATGATTTATCAGAAGGTTCCACCAACCTTTATTATACTGAATCTAGAGTGGATGCAAGGGTTGCATATGCAGCAACAGGTGCATTATCAGTAACATACACACCAAAACCAATTTATGCGATATTAAAATTGACTAGTAATGAGGGCTTCAGTGGAACTACTTGGTCAAAATTAGACAATTTTACAACAGTTTCTACAGACAATTCTCCATCTCAGGCAATTTCAGACGCTACAAACTCTAGAATGATTATTCCGGCAGGTGTTGAAAAAGTAAGATTGTCTGCAGGGGCAAGAATAAATGATGTTGCTGGTCAAACAATGATTCAGATTTATCATTATGATTCTAATAATAATCAGCTGACAGATAGTGCTGACACTTCTGTTGGTTATAACGAAATAGACTCAGCAGGAAATGACACTGTTAATACGGTTACTCCAATATTAGAGGTTAACCAAGGAGACTATTTTGAAGTTTGGGTTTACGGACAGGATGCGGGCTCAGCCATAGTAAATAGAACAACATATTTTGAAATGGAAGTTGTCGAAGGTTCGATGCTTAACACCACAGTTGCATCGACGATAGAGTTAGACCATCTTTCAGATGTAGATACTTCTACAGTTGCTCCAACAGATGGCCAAGCGCTCATTTGGGATAATGGTAATGGTGAATGGAAGCCAGGAAATGTAGATGTTACTTCATCTGATCTGGACATGGGCGGAAACAAAGTTCTTTTCGCAAACATGTATGCAACTGAAGGAGATTTACCAAGCGCAACTACATATCACGGCATGTTTGCTCATGTACATTCGACTGGCGCTGGTTATTTTGCTCATGCAGGGTCTTGGGTTAAACTTGCGAATTATTCAGATATTCCATCTGTATATACAGATAGCGCAGTAGATACCCATATTAATACATCAACTGCAACTGCAAATCAAGTATTATCTTGGAATGGTACTGATTATGTATGGATTGCACAATCATCAGGTGGTGGCGGCGGTGGAGCTTCAGTTTCAGTTTCAGATACGGCACCAACTTCTCCCTCTGAGGGTGACTTATGGTTTAATTCATCAAATACAAAGATGTATGTATACTTTAATGATGGTACATCTTCTCAATGGATACAATCTAATCCATCTGGAGCATCAACTCCAATCACTGCAGCAGACACTGCGCCAAGCAATCCAGTTGAAAATAGTATGTGGTTTGATTCTACGGATGGAACTCTATATTTTAGATATAATGACGGAACATCTGAACAATGGGTAAATCTTATTGGAGCTACTTCAAGTGGTGGGTCTGGAGGTTCTTCCGTAACTGTATCTGATAGTGCTCCTACATCTCCAACAGAAGGGGATATGTGGTTTGATAGTAGATATGCAGTATTGCTTGTCTATTATGGAACACAGTGGGTGAATGTGTCAGGTGAGTCTGGTTCTTCTACAACACCATCTTGGCAAGAAACGACAAACCATACAGCAAGCGCCGGAGACAAACTTTTTGTTGATTGTAGCGGTGGTGTAGTCACTGTAACTCTACCAGCATCTCCATCTATGGGGGATGAAATTAGAATAATTGATGCCACCGGAAATGCATCTACAAATAATATTACTGTTGCTAGAAACGGAAATAACATTCAAGGAGTTGCTGATAATTTAACTATAGATACAGATAGGGCGGCATTTGGGTTAGTTTATTATAACTCAACTCAGGGTTGGCTGTTAATGGAGAGATAAGAAAATGCCAATTAATTTTCCAGATAGTCCAAGTGATGGGAATACACACACTGCGGGCTCAAAAAGTTGGACATATAATGCAGCAAAAGGAGTTTGGATTGCAACCCTGACTTCTATTCCTACCACAATTGGAGATATAACTGGACATATAATTCCAGATGCAAACGAAACTTATGATTTAGGAAGTGCTACTAATAAATTCAGAGATTTATATTTGAGTGCTGGCACTCTATATCTTGGAGACAAAACATTTTCTCAAACTGATATTTTAGACTTTGACCTCACAATCGATCCAGAAACTTTCACTATCAATGTTGATGCGCCAGGTGCTGGTGGGGGGCATGATTGGAAATGGACTTGGGATGCTGGTAAAGTTGCATACACAAGACTTAAAATCACTAACGCAGTACAATCAAATATTCCATTGTATAATGATGGTACATATGTTGTAAATAATTTTGCTGCCCATGATTTACATGGTTCAATGACACAAACACATAAAATCTATCTCAAGTGGATAGACGGGCCAGGAACAGACAATCTTGTTTCTTGGGCAACTTCTACTTTGAATGTAACTGGTGTGACTCATCCAGATATCAACGGTGGACAAGCCACAGAAGTGCAAAGATTAAATATTAATGTGCCATCCGCAATAACATTACCAACACTTACACCACCAACAGTTTCATATGATGTATCGTTTACCAACACGGGATTTTATACTTTTGGAGGTTCGGCAGCTGGAGATAACCCAGATTTAAATCCGTTGTATAGAGGCGGAACATACACATTCAATCTAGATGCAAGTCTTTCTGGGCATCCATTTTATCTTACTACGGATGATGGTACAAACTATGTTTCTGGTACATATGTCGGAGAATATATAGATGGCGTCACTGGTTCTAGAAATGAAAGTGGCACTCTTGTGTTTACTGTTCCAGCTAATGCGCCGGATACATTATATTATCAATGTGGTATTCATGGCGCAATGAGAGGTACAATTACAATAAAAGACCTTGTGGTGGAAACAAATGCAGATAATAATTATATTCTATATTTTCAACACGACCAACAAGGTCATAAAACTTCAGTAGAAATAAAACCAGTGCCGGTAATTGAAGATGTAGATAATCTGACACTTGTATGGGATGGAACAGCAAGTAAATTTAAAGCAAAAGACATGGGCGAATATATGGATGATACAGCCCAATTTCAGTCTAAGGTGGAAAAAGTTATCAGCGAATCTACTGTAGTTGAAACTGGTTTAAATGATACAGAAGTTTCCACAAAAATTAAAGACGAAACAATATTCAATATAAACCTACATCAAGGGGGAGCTCTACAAGTACACACTGGTACTAAGAGATGGTATGCACCATATAATTTACAGGTAACAGGAATTACTTCAAGACTTGGAACTGCCGCTGATGCAACCGTTGGTGTTGATATCAAAAAGAATGGAGTTTCAGAAGAAACATACTCTTTTACTGCAAATACAACAACTACAACAATTGCAGATCAGACAATTAATATGAATGCAAATGACTATTTAACCGTCGATGTTACGAGTATTGGAACAACGAATACTGGAGAAGATCTTTATGTCCAGTTTACATATAAAAAAGTATAAATAGTAGAAAAATCGGAGAAATACAATGGACTTTACCAAAGAAATGAGTGTTGTGGATGAGAATGGTGAAACTGCAACAGTCACATTCAATTTTCACGCAACACTTGTAGATGGTGTAGCAGAAATTTTCGCAGTAGATGCAGATGGAAATAAAACAAGTTTAGTTTTACAACCTTGGAAAACCAATTCAGATGGAACAAGAAGTGATTGGGTAGACCTTGATGAAGTTGTTGCTTGGTATCAAGATTTAGATGTATCATTCTAAGGAGAAAAAAAATGGCAAAAATTAAAAGAGCATCAAGAGGGTCGGCAGTAAGTGTATTTGAGGATCCAAGGCCTTCAAAAAATACAATATATTTAGATCATCAGACACATGACAAGACAACATTGGCAACAAAGTTTGGTGGAACTTTAAGATTAAAACCGTCTAGTGAATCTGACGATTTTAGTGCATATACTTCTGGTAATTGGATTGAATTGACAGTCACTGACGCACACTCACTGCGCGCTGGAAACCCAACTACAATGGCGCTAACTAAAGAAACTGCATATTGTTGGCACTACGAAGGGGCGAATGGGGCAAATCAGTTGAATAATGTAGATTACTGGAACTTTTTTTCAATCGATCCAACAATCCAATCTTCACCACTTAGAAGAATTGTAGATTCAAATACAAATGATGAACTACTATTATACAATAATAGACCATCACATTATAACTGGTACTATCAACATTCTTGGTTTAATCCTTCATCTGACAGAGAATTGGATGACACAAATCCAACCTCAGTTTATGGATATGTCGGTTCAACCAACACAACTGATCACCAAGAACCTTGTTTTTGGACTGTAAAAGACCCAAACAGTGACAGAGTTTCAGGAATTTCTGGATATTTCAGATATGGATATTCTTTCAGGCCATGGATGAGTATTGCGAGAAACTCATTTTCATCATTCAACAGTAGTAATGACAAATATGATATTTCTGCATCGAATCCTTATTGGTATATGTATATCGGACAGTCTACGCAAGATGGACAACCATTATACCTTGCAACTCATCACGATACAGACTACACCCATTACATTCGCAGACATAATATTTCAACCGATAATACAACTGATATGTTTTCAAACACGGCCGCGCCAGGCGCTTCTGGTACTTCATATGGTGGTGCAAGAACAATGAATGCTACAATGGGTCAGATGCAAAAAATTTCATCAAAACATTTTGATGATCCAGGCGCAAATGATAAATGTTGGTATGTGCCATACTTTGATACAAGTTATAACTATCATCCATTTGTATTTAGATGGGATCAGTCAACTGATACTTTCACAAGAGATCAGGCAACAAATATCACAGGCGATTTAAGCTCTACACATATGTTAAACTTGCCAGGCACAAATAGTGATACATATGGTTTCTTGGGTGTTGTATGGAATGAAACATTTGTAAATGGGGGAAATAGATATCTAACTGTTATGTATCTTTGCGGAGAACATAGAAGAGTAGATTCTGATGCACTTGCAAGAACTTTCGTTACATATTCAGTCGATGCAGCAGACCCGACGGCCCTAACACATCATTCAACAGTAACTATTCCAGAAACTGCAAAACAATCTGTTTTTCTAAATGATGCAAAAACTCTTTTGGGTGTTTTTGGTGTAGATGCGTTTTACATCTATAATTGGGATAATGTAAATGGTTGGACACTCACAACAACTATTGCAGAAAAGGCATTTGCAGTAGGCAGAGACTCCACAGATAGAATTTGGATGGTTGCTGGTGGTAGAGATTCAGGATATGCAGATATTCATGTTATTACACCAACAATTCCTGTAAGAATTACAATCACTCCTGCTCAAGCATCTTATAATCATACTGGTTCCGATATTAACAGTACGGTTGATGTGAGCGCATATAATATTGCAGGGGAAAGGATTGCAACTGATGTTGAATTGTCTATCGATGGTAGTACAATGACTTTCTCAGGTGGTGCGACTACAACAACTGTTACCACATCAACATCAGCAGAGACATCTGTAAATATTATTATTACTGGTGCTGGATTGAGTGATATTGTAGCAAATGTATCAATCTAAGGGGGATACATGACAACCCTTACTGTAAATACAAGTGGGATACCAAATATTAGACCTACTTATGGGAAATTTCCTGTAAGTAGCTCTAGTTCTAATGTTTCTTGGCCAAGCGCAGTATCCTTGGATGTATCATTTGGAGCATATACACTTAATAGTTCGACAACTGTACCAGTATCTAATTATATATCTACAAGATCACCACAACAATTTGCAACTGTAGATGGACATACTTCTGGAAATGCTTTATCAGATTCTTATTCTCCAAACTGGAGCACTGCCGTAACCACAACAACGATAGATGGAAAACTTTGTCTCAATATAGACACAACTAATGTTATTAGTATGTCAGGAACTGCGCCTGTTTTTGGTCAATATTATACTATGTTTGCTGGATGGTATCCTAGAGTAACAGATACTGGATGGAGAACATTTTGGCGCGGGGATAACGATCATAATATTATTGTACAGGATGGGACAAAAAATCTTGGGATGTTTTCAAATCGCAATGGTTCTTTTAGAGACACAGGATATGATATTTCAATAGCATGGCAGACAATTATTGTCGTTGGTAGTGGAGATAGTTCTACAGCATCAACGGGAACTCAATCTTATTACATAGACGGTCAGTTTGTTGGAACTACAGATAGAGTAGTCTCTGGAACAAATGCATCATCTTTTGGTTATTCTGGCCAGGCGCCAGGATATTTTACAGAATTTGGATTTTGTAATCAGGCATTTTCTACAACTGAAGTTCAAGAACTTCATGAATCGCTTTCTCTTGGATTGGCGGGTATCTTTGGCAGTGCAGGTTGGACGGATAATTTTATTTATACAAACACACAACCATCTTCTTATACTGCCCCAGATTTGTCTTTTTATGACAGACAAAGAGTGCAAGTATCTTCTGAAAATACTATAACATATGCCCCAAAACACTTTAGAGAGTCGGTTCTATCTATAAATAATACAGTTCCTTATAATCTTGCAGAATTGAGGCAATTAGATGGAACACGCAGACAGTATAAAATTGCAAGAGCTATCCAAAGTGATGTGAATGGAAGCGGCGATGGAGGCGGTTCTAGTGGAACTTCTGAAATTCAAACTTGGTATTAAGAAAAGTATTATAAATATAAACGAGTATTAAATATGGAGTTCTTAATACATGCCTATATCGTTACCAGATAATCCTACTAATGGACAGACAGTTCAAATCGGAACAATCGTCTATACATATGATGCAACGGCGGGAGTGTGGGATTCTAACAGCGCCGTGGGTCCAACTCTTACTCCAGCAACTGTAACAACTTCAGTTACTGCGCCAACAAATCCAAATAATGGAGACATGTGGTTTGATAGTTCTGTAGGAAAAACATTTATCTGGTATGATGATGGAACATCTACACAATGGGTTCAAATGAATCCAAATACTCAGTCAGGCCCAGCTGGAGCAGATGGTTCTTCAGTCACTTCATATGCAAACTTTGCTGCATTTCCTTCTTCGGGTAATACAGTCGGCGACTTTGCATTTGCTAGCGATACTAAATCTCTGTATATCTGGGATGGATCTGAATGGGATAGAGTTTATAATGGTTCTGACGAAACCTTAACTTGGTCTACAGAGCCTCCAGCCAATTACTTTTTAACTCCCTCTGGCGCTGATCAAACTTTAACAATAGCGGCTACAGATCCAGATGGATTTCCTGTCTCTTATAGCGTAGACACTAATCCTAGCTCTATATCAGAAGCAACAATATCAGAAAACAATGGCACTTTTACTTTTACGCCGAGTACCGATGCATCATTAATTGGGAATACATTTTCTGCTAGATTTAAAGCTACTGATGGACTACATGTAATTAGCAAATCGTGTTCAATCATATTAGGCGCGGTCGGTAGTCAAGTCAACCCTGCTACTAATATTGCAGCATTAAGGTCAGCGGGTACTACAACAGACGGTTTATATTACTTCGACAACTCTATATCAAACGGCTCTGTTTTTGCTGCGTACTGTAAGTTTAATTACATTGATGGAAATGATTGGTATTTACTTCTCAAAGTTCACAACCAAGGGGATATGCCTTCTGGAAGTGCTTTGTGGACTAACACTACATTGCACAACGAAACTGATGCAAATTTAACTTCTGGAAATTATGCAAAATACGCTACTTGGAACAATATCGAGTTCACCAATTTGCAAATGGAAATGCACCAAGACGGTACAGCCAAATATCCACCAACTATGCACTTTTCTAGTGCGAGGACGTTTGCTGCGGCAATTACACTTGCTGGCGGTACAAGTGCAGCGTCAAATGTAAATAATACAGTTCCCGCTACCAGCACAACTCCATCATACACAACACTTATGAAATACCACGATTCAAGCTTTGAAAAAAATGGAAATAATTTTAATGATGCAAATGGAGCCGAAGACTATGTAAACAATTATGGTATTGCGATGTGGGCGACAAATTCAACCAATTCTACTACAGCGGAGGGTTATCCTTCGGTTGGTAGAGCGGGTGCGTGGATTGGATGTCCGATAGATGAGCAGACAAATTACACGTTTGGTAATAATTCGGGCGGCGCGGGCTCTGGTTTTGGGTTTGGTGCATCTACTGGAAATCCGGCAAAAACAACGAGTGCTGGTTATAGCGAGTGGACAAATTCAGCAAGTACAAATACATTGCCGGGCTATGTATGGATAAGGTAACATATTATGAGCAACGCATCTACAGTCCATTAGAGGAATAAAAAAATGGCAATTAATTTTCCAGACAGTCCAACAAATGCACAAGAAGTAACTGAAGGTAATGTAACATATGTTTACAATGCCACAAAAGGATATTGGGAAAGTTCCGAAGTTTCTTCTGGTGGTGCGTCCATAGATGTTCTTGCAGATATGACAGCATTAATTGCTGCAACTGGAATGTCGAATGGAGATCAGGCATTTGTAACAGGAAACAATAATCTTTATATCTATTCTGGTACTGGTTGGTATAAAGTAGCTACTGTGCAGAATGATGCTCCTAGTGCAATTACTGGAGTTAATGGAACCTATGAACTTGCTATTGACGGAACTCCTACTGTAATCACAGCGGTTTCTACAGACCCTGAAGGATTTCCTCTTACATGGAGTTATTCAACAACTGGACTTGGTGGTATTGCTACAGTAAGTCAAGCAGACAATGTATTTACTATCACTCCAAGTACTACTGAAGCAGATGCTGGAACATTTTCGTTAACACTCAATGCAACTGATGGTGTGAATGGAGCAGTAAGTACAAACACATCGATAACACTGCAATTTTTTATCACAAATATTAAATATACAACTCTTTTAGCAACAGCAGTAGATACCTCAGATAATAATAACATAACGGATGCATCAACCAATAACCACAGCATTACAGTAAATGGCGATGCTTATGCTGGGACGTTTAGTCCGTATCGTAGTGGTGGTTACTCGACTTATTTTGATGGAAGTGGGGATTATATTACAACCCCTTCCAATACAAGTTTCGACTTTGGTACTGGTGATTTCACAATTGAAGCTTGGATTTATCCAACAGCCTTATCAGGCAATCATCTAATAGTTGATACTTATGTATCAGGAGATAACGGCAGTTATCAGTTATATTGGAGAAGCACTGGCAACTCATTAGCATTTTATACTCCAGGCGATGGTGTATTTTTACAGGATCCTAGTAGTTCAAATATAGTTGTAAATACTTGGAATCATGTCGCTGTATCTAGATCAGGCACATCAGCCAAATTATTTGTAAATGGTACAGTAGTTGATACTGTTACTAATAGCAGAGATTTAACTCATGGAAATGCATTAGCAGTCGGCGCACAAGTCGCCACGGGCACTAATTATTTTTCTGGATTTATAACTGATGTGCGTATAGTAAAAGGTACGGCCGTCTACACTTCCGCATTTACTCCACCCACAGAAACCCTCACAGCAGTTTCGGGCACTAGTTTACTCACTTGCCACTTGCCGTATATTGCAGATGGTTCTTCTAACGATCACTCCATAACTGTAAACGGTAACACCTCAACAAAACCTTTCAGCCCGTATGACTACCAAGAATACACAGTAGGAAGTCATGGTGGGTCTGTGTATTTTGATGGGAGTGGTGATTATTTGGTGGCCTCTAATAATACAGATACATTTGGTACTGGAGATTTTACACTGGAGGGTTGGATTTATAGAACAGAAACGGGTGGCACATGGCAAAGCATAGTTGCACAAAGGCTTAATGCGTCATCAACTAGTGCAAATGAGTTTGCTTGGGGTGTGCATAGTTCTGGATATATGTATTTCTATTCAGATGCACAACTTGCAAGTACTGCAGCAGGAGTTATAAATTTAAAGCAGTGGCATCACATTGCTTTTACAAGAAGCGGAAATACACTTCGTCAATTCGTAGACGGAATCCAACAAGTTTCAGGAACCAGTTCTAACAATTTTACCTATGCGCCTTTGAGTATAGGTAATAATGCTGATGCCCCTGCGGCATCGGGATCAGAATTTCTTACAGCATTTTTATCTGATATAAAAATTACCAAGGGAACGGCACTTTATACATCTAACTTCACACCACCTACTGCTCCACTATCATCCTCTGGCGCATCTCTACACATCAAAGGCACTGACGCCTCTATCATAGATAAGTCTCAGGGCGCTAACCTAAAACTGGTTGGTAATACTACTGGTTCAACGACTCAGGTTAAGTTTGCAGATACTAAGTCTATGTATTTTGATGGGAGTGGGGATTATGTATCTATTTCAGAGGATGATAAATTTAATATATCTGGTGATTTTACCATTGAATCTTGGATATGGCCCTCTAATTCAACATTAAGTGGCATTTTTGGTACAGGAAACGGAAGTTTTGGATCAAATGCTGTGGTTCTTACTTGGAGACACGGTACTGTTAATGACCAATTTAGCTTCTGGGTTAATAATATATCATCTAGTTCTCAAATTTTAAATTCAAATATAGCTAGTACAAATACTTGGACTCATATTGCTATAGTTAGATTGGGAAGCACAATTACTTTATATCAAAATGGCACCTCGGTAGATACCTATACAAGTTCAGGAACATTTAATTTAAGCCATAGTGGACTTAAAATTGGCAGTTATTGGGGTGGAACTTTTAATGGCTACATCCAAGACTTTCGCATCACTAATGGTTTAGCAAGATACACCTCAAACTTTACACCACCAACAGCCCCGTTAGAAGGATAAAAAAATGGCGCAGAATTTCCCAACAAGCCCCTCTAATGGAGATACCTTTACGGCAAATGGAGTTGTTTTTGTATATAACTCCACTAAAGGTGTTTGGGCAAAACAAGGTACAACTACGCCGCCAGTAGTGTCAGGACATGTATTACCAGATACAACATTAACATACGATTTAGGTAGTTCTACTAATAAATTTAGAGATATCTATCTATCATCTGGAACAATTTATCTTGGAGATGAAAATTTATCAATCACAGATGGCCAACTTACAAGTTCTGCATCTATTGCCTCACCAGATTTGGATGTATCACTAGTTCCAGAAAATATGGAATTGGTTGTGAATGCAAACGAAGGTGGCGGTGGAATGAATTGGTTTTGGACTTGGGGAGAAACTTTGTTATATGGCCGAGGTTCAATTACAAATTCAAGTGCAGAAACAGAAGTACCACTCTATAGAGAGGGAACATATACTTTTGTAAACTTTGCATATACTCAATATGGAGATATGACACAGGCACATGCTGGTTATTTAAAATCAGTTTTAGGAGCGGGTACGGACAATTTAATCACAGGCGTAACAAGTACTACAGAAGATCGTTTTAATTCGGTGGCTGGTGGAAATACACAGGTGCAAAAACATGTATGGACTATTCCCTCTGATTTTTCCGCATCTGATATCACTTTAGTTGCACCATCTATTTCTATGAATGTTAGTGTAGTGTCTGGTGCATATAACATAGATTTGACTCATGGCACAGATATTGAAGCAGTTTATCGTGGTGGCACCTATACATTTAATTTAGATGTTACAGGACATCCATTTTATTTAACAACAGATGATGGTACAAACTGGACACAAGGTGGTTATGCTGGAGAATATACAAACGGTGTCAGTGGTTCTAGAACAGAGGTTGGTACTCTCACGTTTACAGTTCCCAATGATGCTCCAGATACACTATATTATCAGTGTGCAAATCATAGCGGAATGAAAGGTACAATTCATGTAAAAGATTTAGAAGTTGATGTGTTGGGTGACGCAGACAATTCTATTAGGATTTACTTTCAACACACCCAATTTGGACATAAGACATCGTTTTTAATCAAAGACAAGCCAGCAATACCAACTACTGCATGTTTAATGTATGATGGAACAAAATTTGTACCAACTCATATGAATGACTATCTTAATTCTCATGCAGAAGTTGAAACAAAAATAGGGCAAATTGCACAAACGAGTGTTACTAGTGTAGATTATAATAATTTAACAAATTTACCAACATTGTCTACTGTGGCCACCTCTAACGATTTTAACGATTTGACAAACAAACCATCAGTACCCACAGATATAAACCAACTCTCTGATGGTTCTGGATTATTAACTGGTGGTGGAGTTGGATTGGGGGTCGTTAGTCTTGTACAAGAAGGTGAACTTTTAGTAACAATAGGAACTAAAAGATGGTATGCCCCAAGAAATATTGTGGTAAATAAAATAATTGCAAGGGTTGATACAGCTGCATCTGGAAGTAGTATAAATATAACAATAAACAAAGTTTCTGGTGGAACGACTACTACTAAAACAATGTCCATTGCTGCCGGTTCAACAAAACAAGAAGATACAAATCCAAGTTTTTCGTTGAATGCAGATGATTATATGACATTGGATATCACGCAAGTCGGTAGTGGAACGGCCGGAGAAAATTTAAGGGTCACATTTACATATTCATAGGGGAATAAAATGCCTATTACAGACGAAACAATAATTGCAGATTTAAAATCTAAATATCAGTTACCAGTAGATGAAGATGGTAATATGGAAACACTAACAGTGTATCGTTCTGCGACTGCAACCAACGATCAAATATCAAGAGAATATCTTTTTGGTGAAGATGACACTGATACTCAGTTGTTCGGTGGATTACATAACGGACAGCAAGAGATTGTAATCTTAGGATCACATTCATTAATAGATGCTGATAGTGTCTGGACAGAATTTACAGGAGAATAAAGAAATGTACGCAAAATTAGTCTCAAGCGGAAATAGCACCGGCACTGGTACAGTCGCGGCAATAAATAATATCAGAAATATTCTGGCGGGCAGCATTACTGATGCTAATAGTTTAGATTCGAATGGACACAATCCTGGCCAGTCTTTTATTACAGGTTCTATGCCAACTACAGGAATTTATTCTATTGGTGGCATGTCTGGCTCTAATACTAATTATAATGGTTCCGGCAACTTCACCATCACAAAACATCATTATGCAAAAGGACAGTCTGTTGGATACACGCCTTCAAGAATAATTAAATTGCTTGTCGATAGAGATTACAGTTGGAGATTTACAGTATATGATTCTTCTAGTGGCAATGGACATCCATACTCAAATGACAGTCATTTTTGGACCAATGAAACTAGTACACAATATAGAAGGACACAGATTCCTCCTTATGACCAGCAAATGCCAAGTAAGTGGGATGAAATGCACATTATTATGAATGATACAACTTTTGCGTTTCAATTAATTACAAATGGTACTGATTCTCAAAAAGATTATGCAACTTTCGTAGAGTGCGATTTAGAATATATGCCTTCTATCGATAATCATGCATATTCTGGAAATTCTAGATATTGTCCTAGTATTCAATTTTATACTATTGTATATGATCAAATGCATCAGGCTGATGGAGTTGCTGCACAGACAGGTACATACGGGTTTTATTATGGAATTCATAATGCACAATATTTGAGTATGGACGGTCAATATAGAAACACTGAATTTAGTACAAATTCAAATTATCATTATGGAGATCAAGATGCACAATATACCAACTATCCTACGATGTGGCCACTTGGTAGATCTAGAATGTATAAACATCCTATCGATGGCGGACAATTTGGATATCCATTGGTGCCGATGCAATATAAAGGACACTTGGATGATGAAGATGATAATGGAGATCCAAGATATGGTAGATTAATGAATTGGTATCGAACCACAGACGATGTTGGATTTAGTGGAGATTTGTTAACAGAAAATTCGACAAATTACAGAATTTTTAGAACTCATAAATGTGGAAAAAATAATAGACTAGATGCTGGTAATGATTACAATGCATGTTATGCTTTCCCAGAAGATAATGTACCGTTCTAATGTCTACTGCAACTGAAATAGCATCTACCGGAGTTTTTAAGATTGCAACTCTTTCCAAATCTGGAACAGAGATTGCAAACACATCAACTTTTAAAATCTCAGTAAAATCTTTGAGTGCGATCAATATTGGATTTAAGCCCAGTGATGGCGTTGTATCGGATACTGACCCACAAACATGGACAGATAGTTAAATGACAAATTATGCAAACATAAGATACCAACCAGCTGCTGCATCTACAACAACTGTTACGGATATGACGGCGCTCATTGCACTCACAGGAATGTCAAATGGTGATCAGGCATTGGTTCAGGCAACAAATAAACTTTATATCTATTCTGGAACTGGTTGGTATTTAATTGCAACAATTCAAAATGATGCTCCTAGTGCAATCACTGGTGTCTCTGGTACTTATGAACTTGCTATTGATGGTACAGCAACAACCATAACGGCAGTCTCCACAGATCCAGAAGGATTTCCTTTAACATGGAGTTATTCTGCAAGTGGACTTAACAGTATTGCTACAGTGAGTCAGACGGAAAATGTATTTACTATCACTCCAAGTACTACTGAAGCAGATGCTGGAACATTTTCGTTAACCATAAATGCAACTGATGGTGTTAATGGTGCAGTGAGCACATCTACTAATTTGTCACTTAACTTTATGGTGATAGTTACAAATTCTAAATATACAACTTTGTTAGCAACAGCAGTAGATACTTCTGATAATAATAATATAACGGATGCATCTACAAACAACCATAGCATTACTGTAACTGGAGATGTTCACGCTGGTACATTTAGCCCGTATCGTAGCGGGGGCTATTCTACTTATTTTGATGGTTCTACGGATTATATTGAACATCAAGGTACGTTTACGTTACCGGCTGGCACTAATGCAAATTGGACTATTGAGTGCTGGGTAAATTTAGATCAAGTTAATTTAAACCAAGGCATTTTGCGAGTAAGCTCAACCGCAGCGAATGGTAATAATGACGATATATATTTTTCAGAACAAAATGGTTATATAAATGTTGCATGTAAAGCTGGCGGAATAAACTCTGCAACTTCTAATTATACCATGAGCGCAAATGTTTGGCATCATATTGCTATGGTTAAAAATAACGGAACCGTATATTTGTATAATAACGGAGTTTATTGCGGATCTTTGTCTGATAGTAATGATTACTCTGGTTATTATTATGTTTACGGAGGTCTTTACTATAGTTCTAGTTATTGTTTTGCTGGATATTTAACTGATTTTAGAATTTCAAACACTGCTAAATACACAAGCGGTACGTCAAATATTACAGTACCCGACGAAAGGTTATC
>Ga0222718_10000091_pt1 | contig 85139 bp, 93 predicted proteins | sample C33_27DmetaG_FD_165045 | JGI IMG/M metagenome (GOLD analysis project Ga0222718, IMG submission 165045) | Estuarine water microbial communities from San Francisco Bay, California, United States - C33_27D | ecosystem: Environmental > Aquatic > Marine > Unclassified | place: USA: California... | reverse complement strand
CAACTTATTTTAATAAACGCTCAATAATTTGAGTACAAATGCAATAATAATTAAAAACAAAACTAATTTCGTATCTAAGCAATAATGCACTATTTTTTCTATTAATTTATCCATTTACTAGAACTCCTAAGTATATCATCACCGCCACTACAACTGTAAAAAGAACAGATAGTATATAACCTACTTTAGTATCAAGAATAGATAATAGATTATCAGAAATGTTATTTATTATTTTTATCATATATAATTATACCTCTTTTACGAGAAATTAACAAATGTTTGTAACTAAAAATGAATCATAAACGACAAAAAAGAATTATCTCCATTTGATCCAATTTCAAATAAATAGTTATTTTTAAATAATCGAACTACGGGAATGAACATATAAGATAAGTTGTTGTCATTATATTCAACTTGATATTCAGCTATAAGCCATGTAGACATTTTAGTATAATCAACTGTATATGGACTATATGCAAGTCTAGAACCTGACATCCAACTACTATTATGTGAAAAATATTCAAACATTTGCATAACCATTAGTTGTCGATTTTCCCAATCTCCATGCACTCCAACCGTTCCCATACTTTCCGAATTTTTAGTATTGACACCAACGCTCGAAAGTATATAAATATTCGCTTGAGCATTTTTACTATTCCATCTTTTAGCAAGATAGTTATTATTCAGCAATGCAAAGGTTTCATCAGATCTTCTATCTTGGAGAATTCTTCCGCCAATTAGCCATTTATTAGTTTTGGAGATTCCAAGCCTAAGATCGTTAAATTTGGTGCTTTGACTAACCCAGAATACTTTACCATTTTTAAAGATTACCGGGTGTGCAGAAATACTATTTAAAAGGATTATACAAACCAATAGGAATCTAAACATTGGTAAGTCTAATTATTATTACTTTGGGATTGATTGTACGCCATTGGTTGCAATATGCCCAATTTATCCGTACTAAACTTTGTTAGTTTTTTATTTTGCAGGATGAAAAGTGTGCTAACATCGTAGCCTGCTTCCTCAATAACCTTAACAATATTAGTAGGATTTATGTTAGCTGACTCATTTATAGCAAGCTGTACATATTGGGCGTCAATATCAACCATTACGCCTTCATTGAATTTAGATTTGTCGATGAAATCAGTTTTTGAAAATCCCTCTCCAATACCGAAAGCGCACATTGAACAAACCATACCTAAAACTTCAACAACAGCTTCGTTCTCATTCAACATGATTTCCTTATCTTGAATGGTAACTTTTGATTGAGAAAAACCAAGATTTAAAAATAGTATTACATGCAGTATATATTTTATGTGTTTTTTCATACAAGAACTTAAATAGTATTAACTAATACCGCAAGTAGGCAAATTTATATAACCACCCTTATAACCATTTTTTCTATTTTGTGAAGATTATTATTAAAGAAACGGAAATAACCTACATGGACCAGCCATTATTTTTCTTATTATCCACGTAAAAAGTAATGGCATGCTTGATGCTATTATATGAATCATATACTCGTCTCTACTCTGATCCATAAATGACAACCCTAACATTGCAATCGACATCAAAAAACCTATCCAATGTAATACCAACAATAGTTTTAGCATTAAAAATCTAATTGAAAAGAAGCAATTAGTATTATAAAAATAATTACCCATGCTGCTACAAGAAAAATTAGAATCTTATAAGCAGGTTCTTGTTTCAATTATTTTTCCTCAATAGCAATAAGTCTAACAGTGTTTGATCCAATATTTTTCACCATATGCTCTGTTCCAGCCTCTTGCTTAGCAAAAAAGTTACTTTCAATCTCTGCTACATTAACGGTACTGTCTGGAAGAGTTATCTGCACCATTCCACCTTCAATTACATAGTAAAGTAAGTTTCCGTGATAATGCATTTTATCAGACTCTCCAGGCTCAAAAGCAACCATCATTACTATATAATCATCATAATTACCTATTACTTCATAAATCTCTGGAGAAACGACCTCGGGGCTGTTTATTTGACGTTTTTTAATTTTGCTTTCAACGCCATAAGCATTATTTCCAATTGTGACTGGTACAACGCAAGCTTGCAAAATAAATAATGCTGATATCATTAGAATTTTTTTCATTCTTTTCCTTTCTTATGCTTTGAATTTTAAATATTTATGCAGGTGATATCCTATCTCTATTTGTCGAGGTTAATAAAATAAAAGTGGACACCGCTAATGTAAAACTGGCAATAAAATCATTAATTCGATAATTGTTACTCTTATTAATAACGCCATAAAAAAATTTAATAAGTATTAATCCAAAAAAAATTGGTATTGAAAGAATTATTAGTATTGATGAATCCATATCTGAATTTAATAAATCTTTATTTTACCTTAATCCATTTTTTTTCAAACCAAAACGTTCTACCAAGCGTATCTTTCATTTTGGCAGTTTTTCCATAAAACTTCATCCACTTATCAAACTGCTTATCTTTGTGAGACTTATTTTCATTCATCCATGAATACAACTCTCCTCCGCCGAGACGATAGGTATCATGAATTTGACTTACGACATGATCTAAAAATTGAATATTTATTAAATTTTTAAGCGGTTGAAAAGGATTTTTGTCCCATTTTCCAAGGATTTCAGCTCTTAGGTAATTTCCCATACCATTAAACCACTTTTGATTCATTATCGCTATATGTGCTGGCTTGCTAAAGTCTCTATGGTTTAAATTGTCCATAATATTATCTCTAAACTTTTTTTCTTCATTGAACACATCTGGGCCACGGTTGGGATTCCAGTCCCTTGAAACGCTTTTGCCAAACCGCCTAACATCACTCCAGCAAAACCAGGTATTATCACTCATCCTAAATCGAATATGACCGTGTTTCCAGTGTTTATTTTTATACCCTCTTTTTTGAAAGTTTTTAAAACAGCCTGTCATCCCCAAAGATATTACGACAGGTTCTGTATCAAAAAATAACTTGAGCTCTTTTCCTCTACTGATAGCGGATATTTTCTTCCCTTTTAAATCTATGTCTTCAATAAGTTTTAATTTGTTGGTTTTTAGAAAGCGAACATCTTGAATGGTACGCTTTTTGTTTATGTTGGTTACAAATTGGGCAGTTAATCTAACTTCTGATATTTCAGGCATCTTAAAATTTAAAATTGAGTCTTAAATTTATTTTAATTTTAACATTTTCTTAGTTTGAATAAACTTGTTTCCATCGCCATCTTTTTTAGCATGAATTTGGTAGAAATAAACACCAGAACTTACAGATTCTCCGTCTGAATTTCTACCATCCCAGACTATATTATTATAACCTGCATTTACTTCTTCATTAATAAGCTCATGTACTAGAGCTCCTGCTAAATCATAAATTTTGATTGATATTTTTTGAGGATAAGGATTATTGAATCTTATTGTAGTTGAATTATTAAATGGATTAGGATAATTCTGAAGCAATAAATAGTTCTCTGGAATTAACGCAGAGCCATTAATTGAAAAATCTATAGGATTGCCTTCGTTGCTTAAAACAACAAATTCACCATCGGTGGCTTCAATAGCCCATGAACCTGATGCCACATTAACAGTATCTGTATTTGCTACTAAATCTTTAATTGACCAAGATAATGACAGATTTTTTGTCCAGGTGTCCATTGTCAAGAATTCTAACCCCTCATAACCTATCATTCTATACTCTATTACATCGCCATCAACATCTATAGACTCCTCCCATTTAAACATCAAAGAATCTGATTCAATTTCAGGTGTCACTAACAATAGATTTGTTGTAACAATTTCTTTAACGTCTATCCCATCATTAATTTCGTATTTTCCAGATGCATTAAATTTATTGGATTGATCATTCACTGAAGCCAACGTGAGTGCTACAGTTGAAGGACTACTTGTTGTTACTCCGTCATTTACAGTAAATGCAAATGAATCAGTTCCGTACCAATCTTGGTTAGGAGAATACTCAACAATATTTCCTCCACTAGATAGCTGGGAGGTATCTAAGGAGCCGTATGTTGGGCTACCTACAACATTGTATGAAAGCTGATCTCCATCAATATCTGAAGCAGATAAGGTTATTGAAAATTCTAAATCTTCATAAGAGCTGATATTCATATTATTTGAAATTGGTGGATCATTAGTTGGTGTAACAGTAATTCCAACGGTTGCTATATTTTGTGATTTAACATCATCTGCTTGATATGTGAAATAATCTACCCCATACCAATTTGCATTAGGTGTATAAGTAATGTTTGAACCATCAATATTACTAAGTGATCCATTTTTTGGGTTGTCGATGATTGAAAATTCATAATTATCACCATCATATTCTTCAGCAGTTAAATTGATTTGAATAGCTTCATCTTCATTTGCTGATACATTTACATCAACTGAAAGCGGTGTATCATCTACAGGATTCACAATAATATCAATGGTAGCAACATTACTATCATAATATTCATTATTTGCTATATATCTCAGTGTATCATTTCCAAAAAAGTTGGTATTAGGTGTATATGTAAGCTGTGATCCGCTAATTGATACAATTCCATTTCTTGGATTTTCATTTATGAAAAAACTAAGCGAAGTGTTGCTCAAAGGATTTGAGGCGCTTAACTGTTGACTAACAGCTGTATCTTCATTAGTAGTAATACTTAAATCTGAAATAATTGGATTATTCGCAGATGTAGCATTAATTATAACATCTACTGATTCAGTTTTTAGAAAAGCATTTCCATTCTCATAATCATTATAAGTATAAAATAATGTAACTGTGTGTTGGTCCGCAACCTCAAAAACATAAGTTGGAGAATGTGCATTAGAATCCATTATTCCATCATTATCAAAATCCCAAGCAAGCTCCATTTCAGATATATCTCCATTTATTCCAAAATTTACCTCTAATGGAATTGCTCCAGATGAAGATGATGTAGTAATAGCAACATCAACCGCTCTTTTAAAATTATCAAACAAGGAAATATAATTTTCTCGAAGCGTTTCAGCCTTATTAAATAATCCATTTACTGCTCCTAAATGATCTGTTTCTTCTAAATATGGTACCATAGCAAAGATTACTTCTTGAGAATCTCCAGGAACCATTGTAAAAGGACCTACATTCATTAAAAATCTTCTATCTCCAGCAGCAGCGTAGTTGCCATCAACTGGATTTGCTGTGCTATGAGCTTGATTAGGATCTCCATAAAATACAAATTTTTGATTATATGATTCTCCAGCAATATCTGTTGGAAACGCTGAACCATCCTTTCGAAAACCTAACATATAGTTTCTAGCCTCCGTAATATTTACAGGATCAGTATATGTGGCATCGCCGTTGATATAGAAACCTGCTGATGATAATGGTAGATTTTTTTTGTTAGGGAAAATTTGACCAAACATTTGTCCACCCAACCCACAAACCTCATTAATATATGCGTCCGTAGAAAAACTTGTTGCTACAGGAGTATTATTAGAAGGATTAACATTCATTTGCGCCCATGAAATATTTGATGCCCAATTATAGCCATCTACGGCTTGTAAATTTGAAAACATAATTAAATCCGAATCAGCGTTATAGTCCATATAGTTTGTAAACTGGTCTCCTCTACTCGAAGTTCCAATACAATTATTATTGGCATCTTTTCCATACCATTGATTATTAAATTCATACACCTCAGCGTTATAATTTGCTCTTGTTTGCGCAGGAATGTCAGCCCATAATTGATCGTTGCAGTTAGTTGAATTAAAGATGTGATTGTAAGTAAAATTATGTCCTAATTCATGTGTTAATGTTCTTCCTTTATCATAAGGCGCAGAAGTTCCTGGAAAATCAACCGAACCAACACTTCCAGTAAGAATAACACAATGAGTGGTTCCACCCAAAGTAGCTTGTCCCAAAAGTCCACTTCCAAGAGGAGCTATATAAATATTCATATATCCATTTTTAAATCCACCTTGAACATTATTATCAGCGTTTGTAGAGTTTACCAATTGATACGCATCAGACAAGTCAGCAACTGTAGTTTGAGCGATATTGTATCTAATAATTGAAATATCCTCAACCAACTCACTTCCTTGAATTTCTCCGTTTGCTCCAACAAATTTAATATTATGTGTTCCTCTTTCAGATGCATGATTATAATCAATTGAAGGGTCGCTTGGAGCATCTGAAGGGTTTGCACTACTTGGTACTTTTGAACCATCAGGATTGGTATTTCTAAAATCTAAATTAATTTGATCAAAATTTGCGGCAATGTAGTCCTTTGATAAATTATCAGATTGATCATTGTATAAAACATGAAATATAACTGGAATAATGATTTCATTTGATTTTTGAACTGATCTGCCTAAAGATTGTTTTTTAATTTTCTGCAAAAATTCATCTCGTTTTTGAATATACTCTGGATTAACAATCTGAAGATGTTCTTCAAGCTCATCAGTAGAACATCGAATAAATCCATCTGGACTTCTTACATGTTGGTGTTTTACATTTTGAGAATGAGAAATAACTTCATCTAATTTTTGAAAATATAAATTGTCTAAATCATTTACTAATTCACTATTTTTTTCTTTTAATGAACCTTGATTAATTCTGAAAAAATTATCGCTAAAATCTTGTTCTGTGCTATTTGACACATTATAAATTCTAACTCTAAAATTATCTCCAGATAGGGAAAAATCAGATGGAACGGTCCACGTAAAAGAAGAAACATTTCCAGCACCTTCAGATATATCTAATACCTCAGAATTACCTTTGAATAATTCAATTCCTGTGTTGCTAAATCCATTTGTCCAAGTAATTTGATAACTTTGTCCACCAGATAATGTTTCAGCTCCATTTGGGGTGATAATTCTTGGAAGATTGGTTTGATTTTGATCATATACTAAAATTGATACTGTTGCGGTATTACTATTTTCTTCTCCATCTGATACATAATATTCAAATGAATCGTTTCCTGAAAATCCTTGATTTGCAGTGTAAGTTGCTACATTTCCTGATAATGAAATAGAGCCATTTGATGGATTATTTGATATGAAATACTCTAATGCATCACCATCTTGATCAGAACCTAAAAGTATAATGTCTACAGAACCATCTGATGAACATTCAACCATAGGCCCCTGTAATAATTGAATTCCAACAGCAGCATTGTAAGACGAACCATAAATCTCATCAATATGGCTATCGCTTCCGTTGTTCCAGGTGTACATAAAGTCATCTCCAACTTGTACCCCTACAAAATCATTTCCAGCGTCTCCTACATCTGGATCAGCCCACATTCCAAAATAAGTTTGAGATAAAGTATCTGTTCCTTTATTTATTAATAATGTTCTATAAAAAACAATATCCTCATACATTGAACGGCTTGGACGATTAAAAGCAAAAACAGTAGTTTGAAATTCAAGACCAGTGGGACTGCTTCCCATATTATACTTATAAGCTGGATCATCGTCAGCACTGACAAAAAACATCACATAATCCCCATAAAATTTTGGATGATCAGGCCCATTAGGCAAAGGATTAAACTGTCCATCGCCATCAACATCTACCCAAGCAGCGCCTTGATCTACCGGCCAATTTTGAAAATCATCATAAGCAGCAGGATTATTTAACATGTCAATGTCTACTTCATAAATTTTTTCTGCAGCATTAGTAATATCTGATCCATAAGTTCCAGCTCTCATATCCGAATTATAATCTGCGACGACTCCAACCAAACCATTACTACTACTTGAAGAAGCAGTAACCCATGGTGACATTTGAAACATTAATTGAATTCCAGAGTTTAATTGAGAATTTGAATGCGGTCTTAAATATGATCCTGATAAACCGGTTAAGTGATAATCAGCATAAAATCCTTTATTTGCTAATGTGACTTGCATTTTATTATAAGTAAAATTTTTAAAATCCTCGACTTGATTAAATTTTATATTAGTTTTTTTATTTTTAGGGATATCGGCATACATTATGGTAAACAATGAAACAATAATTCCGCTTAAAATAAGTTTTTTAACTGCTCTCATTTTAATTTACCTCTTTTTATTGTATGTCCAAGTGGACCTTTTGTATCATCATGAAAACCTGTTTTTAATAAAATTGCACTAGCTCCAGAGAAGCTGCCAGCATTGTAAACGCCTGTAGCAATACCATTCTCTGTTGGAAGAGTACCATTATTCAAATAATCTGTAAAAACTAGTGATGTAACAAATACGCCATACACAATTGATATATTTGTTGCAGGATCTACGCAATCAACTTCAGGATTATAATCATTTTCAGAAAGATTCCACAATCCCCAACCACAACCACCAGAATCAAAGATATTATCTTGAGAAATATACGTTGCATTATTGTTTGGATCATAAGAGTTGTTTACATCAAAAGGCCAATGTAAATATATAGGATCCCATGCACGTGCACCATATACTAGACCCGACAATGTTGGTTCGCCATCACCGTCTAAAGCAGTAAGGCCGAACGATCCATCTCCGTTCCAGTCTAGGTATGACGAATACAGCGGAATTTTTTCATTAGTTTCTTTATTGATTGCATAGGCTCTGAACGGAACAATTTCCCCAGTTGTACTACCAGCAGTGTAAGCCCAAGCTAAAGAAGTTTCCCCAAAATTTATTTCAATATCATATATAGAATAAGGAGTCCAATAATCAAATCTATCAAAATCTCTATTAAATCCTCCAAATTGATTCACTTCTCCAGCTCGGTTTTCCAAAATATATCCAGTTGATCCTAAACTAGCCCAAGGCACATATGATACCGCCGGGTCTCTTAGTTCAGTTAAATCTTGATTCCATTCTTCAACAGCTACTAATCCAGCAGAATCGTTAGAACTTACTTGGTAAGATACTGAAATTTCATAATTGGAAACATTTCCCTTTGAGTCTTCTCCAAATAACATAGACTCAAATATCAGTTTTGTTGTAAACACAGCTGGTCTTGATATAACCAATCTTTTTGGATCTGTTGTATCATCAATATATATTTCAGAATCACCATTAAGTGTCCAAGTAATTGCATCTCCGTCACCGTCTTGACTAGGTAGATCATAAGAACTACCATTATATAATGAATCTCCTGAAAATGTGGTATATTCAATATCCATAAACTCTGGAAAATCTTCAATTGAATTTATAATAATGTCCACTCTTTTAGAATCTGTATCTTGTCCTTCTGAATCTATTACTTTGAATTCAAAATAGTCGTCTCCATGAAAATTTGCATTAGGAGTGTAGTCAATTGTACAAACAGAACAAGCAATATTATTAGCTAAAGTTCCATTGGTAGTATTTGTTACATAATCTATTGTGACCTGCCTATTATCAACATTAACTATTGGTAAGGCGATAGTTATGGGAGTATCCTCATCAACACTTACAGAAGCATTGTATGCTTCAATATTATCATTCACGTTAGATACATTTATTACTGCTGAAGCTGTATTTTCACTAAATAAAACCCCATCAAAAGCTCTAAAAGTTACACTATCTGTTCCAAAAAAATTAGTGTTTGGCGTATAAGTCATATTGTTGGAAAGTCCGGTTCTTTCTAATGATCCATGTTGTGGAGATGATATAATATGATATTCTAAAACATCATTTTCAGCATCGGAGGCATTTAAATTAAAACCTTTAATAGTATCTTCATCAAGACTAACTTGACGATCAATAGCAACTGGTGGATCATTTACCCCAACAACGGATATAGAAACTGTTGAAACATTACTATCTACTGTACCATCATTAGCCTTATATGTAAAACTATCTGTGCCAAAATAGTCTGAATTGGGTACATATGTTGCATATTGATCATTAAGATTTATTGTTCCATTGGAGGGTGATTGAACTACTTGAAAAGTGACGTTGTCATTATCTACATCTGTGTATGAAAAAGTAAAAATTAACTCGGTATCTTCAAGAGTTTCTAAAGAAAAATTATTTGTTGTAGGAGTGTCATTTACAGGATTAACTCCGATTACAACGGACGCAATATTGCTGTCTAGTTGACCATCATTTGCTTTAAAAGTAAATTGATCCGCTCCATTGTAATCTGTATTTGGAATGTAGGTATAAGTATTTCCAGACCCAGTTAATGAACCGTTTGAAGCAGAATTAACAATTGAAAATGTAACATTATCTCCATCAACATCTTGCGCTTCAAGTGTAACACTTAGTTGAATAAATTTAGTTTCATTGGTTGATACATATTGATTAATTGCAATTGGGGCATCATTAATAGGTAAAACATTTACTGTTACCTTTGCTGGCGTACTTAATTCAAGGCCATTACTAACTCTGTAATAAAAAACATCTTCTCCAAAGAAATTTAAATTAGGTGTATAAATTGCTGAACTGTTTTCAACTGTTACAGTACCGTTTGATGGATTATCACTTATAGAAAATATAAGCGCTGTAGCACCTCCCGGATCATTTCCTTCTAAAGCAATTGTAGTGCTAGTATCCTCATCTGTGGAAGTAGATTTTTCAACAGCAACTGGGAGGCTATCTTCCGGTTCAGTAGGCGCTTTTCCTCCACCGCCTCCACATGTCCATAAAAAGACTATGAAAATATATACATGTAATTTACGCATTCTCATAAAATGTAAAATAAAATCAAAAATAGCAATATTTTATATTTTTCGTAGAAAATTATATAACTTTTACTGTTTGTATTTTATTTCCTTGATTATCTTTCAAATTAACAGTCATTTCATTAGTCTCTTTATTTAAAAGTATTTCACCATAGTTTTCTTGAACAAATGTTGGGCCAACCCTCAAAGGACCAGCCTCCTCATCATTGGTAAATGATAAGTTAAGACTTGAGGAAGTCATCTCAATAATATTTTTTTCTAAAGTGGTAGTTAATTGATACAATCCGCCTCGATGTCTATCTCCTGAGATAAATAATACAGAATCAGAAGAAGATTGATCAATTAAATCAATTAATCTTTGACGTTCATGAGGCATTGTTTTCCATGCCTCCCAACCATGACCCATAGCTAAAAACTGAATAGATGAAACGATAATTCTGTGGTCAACTTCTGTAGCCATTTTTTGCTCTAACCAACTCCATTGTACCTCTCCTAACATACTTGTGGAAGTATCGGTTTGTGGAAGATAGCGCTCTTTTCCTGGGGCTCCTCTTTCATCAGTTGGAAGCAACCTATCTCTAAAAAATCTTGTATCTAAAAACAACATTTGTACAGTAGACCCTTCAATGTCCTCAATCCATTCAAAATATAAACCAGGTCTTGTTCTTCTTATATCATCTTCTGGTATGTTCCAAAAATCTAAGAATAATTGTTCAGCATCTTCTTTAAAGGCATATTCTTTACCAGCATCATTTAACCCATAATCATGGTCATCCCAAATAGCTTCAAACGGAACACTTAAATCTAAATTATTAAAATTTTCTCTCTGCTTATCATATGCTTCACGCAACTCTTTTAAATCTTCACGCTCTGAATCGCCATACACATTATCACCTATCATTAGGAATAAATCATAGTTCTCAGATTTAATTGTATTAAAAATTGGCATAGAACGCTCTTGTGTTAAACATGAACCAAATCCAATACTGTATATATTGGGATCTTTAACGGTCTTAACGGGTTGATTTTCCTCACAAGCAATAAGTAAAAAAATAAATAGATATAGTAGTTTTTTCATAAAAATGTCCTCTTTGTTGCAAAAAATTAAATCTTATTTTTTAATTACGCAATCAAGGAAAAAATTGCTATTATCAACCATGATTAAAAAACTATTATTAGTCACTATCGTCCTAATGAATGGATTACTGTCTCAGTCATTGCCAAAAAAATCAGAATTTGATAACAGCTGGAGTAATCCTAGTAAGTACCCTGACCACATTCTTTTAAATTTTTCAGATGATCCAGCCACAACGATTAGTGTTAGTTGGAGGACAAATAGAATGGTTTCCAAAGGGTATGGTGAAATAGCTGAAGCACAAGCTGATCCAAAGTTTATCACAAAGGCTACTAGAACATTAGCTACTACGTCTAATTTGAATTACTCTAATGTTGTGCATCACTACCATAGCTCTACAAGAAAATCTTTTAATAATGTAAAACATAACTATCATTCGGTTACCTTTAAAAATTTAAAACCTAATACGGTTTATGCATATAGAGTGGGCGATGGAAAAAATTGGAGTGAGTGGATTCAGTTTACTACTGCTCACAAAACCAATGAACCTTTTTCTTTTTTATATGTCGGAGATGCTCAGAACTATATTTATGATTTATGGTCAAGACTCATAAGAGAAAGCTATAAAAAAGCACCCAATGCAAGCTTTATAATTCACGCTGGTGATCTAATTGATGATGCGCATAATGAAGAAGAATGGCATGAATGGTTTTCTGCTGGGGGCTGGATTCATCGATCACTTCCCTCATTAGCTGTTCCTGGAAATCACGAGTATAGACCATTATATCAGCAAGATATTCCAACCAGAAAAAAAACATTATCTATTCAATGGCAACACCAATTCACTTTACCAAATAATGGATTAGATGAACTACTTGAAACCCATTATTTTTTAGACTATCAAGGTGTTCGCTTTATTGGATTAAATAGTAATGAAAAAGTTGAAGAACAAACAGAATGGCTAGAAACAGTTTTAAAAAATAATCCTCATAGATGGGTTGTGGTATTCTTGCATCATCCCATTTATTCTGCTTCAACCAGGAGAGATAATCCTGAACGAAGAAATCTGTTAAAACCTTTATTTGATAAATATGGTGTTGATATCGTCCTGCAGGGTCACGATCATGCATACGCAAGAGGATCAGCCTCGCTCTATGAAAAGAATTTACTTACTGGAACGAATGTTAAAAATGCAACTGGTACGATCTATGTTGTTTCAGTGAGTGGACCAAAACAATATGAGGCAAAACCAAACTGGGATCAGTATGATATAGAGCGAGATAAAGCTGGTGAAAATAAACAGTTATTTCAAGTTATTTCTATAGATGGAAATACTCTTTCGTATAAATCCTATACTGCTATCGGAGATTTATTTGATTCGTTTGACTTAATAAAGAATGAAAATGGAATAAATAGTCTTATCAATAATTAATGGCAGCACTCAGCACATAATTTTTGATTTCTAAAATGCCCATATGATATAATTCCTGCGCCTAATAACGTTAAGAACGTCTCCCCATTCTCACCAAAGTAATCAGGTGCAAAAAAAGTTGCTATTAAAAGGGTAAGAATGCCTAAAAATCCGTACAAATATATATGATATTTTCCGTGCATTTTACATCCAAGAGATAATGCAATGACACTTGATGGGATAACAAAGTATAACATAGTCTTATGAAAGTCTTCGGAACCAACGAAGGTAGCTGAAATAGCTGGAAGAAAAATGATAGCTATAGGTAGTAATAAACAATGAAGTGCACACAAGGCAGAAAGGCTTATTGCTAGGTTGTCAAAGTTTATTTTTAAGACATGTTTCATCGGTTGATAATATTTATTTCTTAAGATTTTGTAAAGCGTTTATTTAAACACTTCATTTATTGCCTCAATCACTTCTTGAGGGGTTTCCTCCTGCACAAAATGCCCTGCTTGTGTTTTTACTATTTTTGCTTGAGGTAACAATCTTGAAGTCCTTCTTCTAAGCTTCCACATTACTGGATCATTCATTCCCCAAACAATTTGAGCAGGTCCAGTATATGATTGAAGATATGCTTCAATTTCTTTCTCTAAAGGAACACTGGGGTGTTGCATGCTATTTGGAACCATACGCGCTAAAGCCAAAGGACCACTATTATCTTTCAATTTCCTAAAAGGATATTTATACGCTTTCATAGTTTGGGAATCAAAAGATCCTGGAACATGTGCAAAATGATTTAAGAATGATAGCGGAAAATTTAACCCTCTAAACAACACACTGCTTATAAGCGGAACTTGGGATAGATTATGAAACCAAGTTGGTTTAAACCCATCTTTTGGAGCGGTTATAGCTGTATTCATTACTACTAATCCATCAATCTTCTTTCCAGCCTTCATAGCACCAGCAATTCCAATCATTCCTCCCCAATCATGCACAACCAATCCTATTTTTTCTTCTTTGATTGATTTAAAAAATTTTGCCATCCACTCGCTGTGTGCCTCAAGTGAGTGCTCATGAAGTGTTATTTTTTCTGAAAACCCAAAGCCAATTAAATCTGGTATGATATATTTACGGCTATAATCCAGCCCATCAAGTACTTTTTTGTATAAATATCCCCACATAGGATTCCCATGTACCATCACTACAGGCTTTCCTTCTCCTTTTTCCATGATGTGCATTTCTTTTCCTACATTAATCCAAGAATGTTCATAAGGAAGTTGATTTAAGAGCCAGCTAGGAATATTAGAATTCATAATTTTTTCAAAGCTATTACAAGAAAGATTAAACCGCCAAACAAAAGTAAATAATGAATAATTGAATTCCCATCTAAAGATATAACTATGAGTAAAACGCCAATTAGGATTTTAGTCATATGTCAAATAAGCTGGAATGCTAAAATTCAATTTAATTTATATTTTATTGGAATAACAACTGATGATGAAAGAATTTTGTTGCCTTTTCTTGCTGGAGAAAATCTTACGTTTTGAACTGCTTCTTTCGCTGAATCATTTAAGGAAGGAACACCTTTGAGAATCTCAATGTCAGTAACATTTCCAGTTTTATCGATGAAACATTTTAATATAACTGTTCCTTCAATATCATTTTCCATTGCTTCCTTAGGATAAATAGGAATGATACTTTCAAGAGGCTTAGGTTGAACCATTTCTTGAGCAAAAATAAACGAAGCAAATGCAATAACTAAAATTAATTGTTTCATAGATTTAAATAAGCTAGTTGTGAATAAGACATATAAGCAATAATTAACCACCCTACTACAAATAAAATAAATCGAAGCACCACAATATTACACGTTATTTGCACAATGGAATGGAGAATCCTAGTACAAACAAATGCCCAAGCCCATTGAATTAATATGGGATCAAAATTATTTATAATAGCAATGGATAAGGTTATTGTGTAAAACGCAACAGGCTGTTCAAACAAATGATTATAATTATCAACTGTTCTTTCAACCCACGCAGGTCCAACAGTTTTGACGTTCTTTGTATGAGCTGCATCTTGAGGATTTTTTAAGAATCTAACCCTTCCATAGGCCATTATTAAAAAAATAATAAAGGTCCAGATTACTAAAAAGAATATTGGATTTAGGAGTTCAAATTGATAGCTCATCGATAAAATTCTCACAAATATAAGTTTACATATTAAGACTTATTAGCTTTATACATAACATCACTATGCCGATATAAGTTGTTAACATACCAGATATTCTCAGAAAAGGATTATAATCAAAAAAAGCAAAACATATTGCATGAGCAATTCTGCCATATGTAAAAATTAAGGATGCGACTAACATATAATCATAGGAAGAAGCTTCAGTTAATTCAGAGACCAAAAGCAATAAAAAATATAAGGGAACATATTCCGAAAAATTGCCGTGAGCTCTTACATTTCTATTGAGTTTTTCTGAAGAAATTTCCTTATCCATCTTGAAGAATAATTTCATTACAGGACTTCCTCTCATATAGCCTATTCGCATAGCAAGAAAGAGGTAAAAAAGAGAAAGAATACTTATAAAAATTGGTGTTAGAAATATGTTCATAGCAAAATATACAAAAAATTATTTGAGAATTTGTGTATGAAATATACTAGCACCCTACCCCGCCTTGATTTTGATTTAGGTTGAGAATGCTTATTGAGAAAATTCCCAAACAGCACTATCACCATCATAATACAATGTCACTTTTAATATGATATCTTTTAGATAAGTTGACTGACTATCAATATCTAAATCAATAACTCCTTTATACTCATTAGAAGATGTTTCAACTAATGAGAAGTTAATAGACTGGATATCATCTATTGGGAAATTGTAAAAATCCGCAATATCCTTAACAATATATTCTTCATAATATTCTGCAATCTCTGAAGAAGATAAAGGAGTAAAATAAAAGTAGACTTCCCATATAAACCATGCTGAAAAAAATAAAATTAAAAATTTGCTATAATTGCTCATTCGCAAATATACAAAAATTATTTGAGAATGTGTGTGTGAAATATACTAGTACCCTACCCCGCCTTGTTTTTGATTTAGGTTGAGAATTTTGGTTGAGAATTTGAAACTGAAAGTAAGAGTAAGGCTAATGAGTATGATAATTTTCACCATCATGACTATGACCAGTAGGTTCTGATTTAGAGGTCTCTTGCTCATCTGAATTGTGATTTTGATGCACTGCACCATCATCGTGAACATGAGTATCTTGTGACTCCATAGATTCAGTATGAATTTCCTGATGCTCATCTACATGATTTTTATCTTCGATATATCCTGTAATTTGAAAGATAAATAATCCTATCCCACATAAGACTAAGCCAAGATTAGTTACTTTAGAAAATAAATTATTTTTTGACTTTTGAATGATTCGTATAAAAGGAAATGCAATGAGCAAGGCTAATACTTGTCCAAGTTCAACACCTACATTAAAGGAGATAATTGAGGCTAACAAGCTTTCATCTTTTAATGGAAGTTGTTGTAAGCGAGTTGAAAGACCAAATCCATGAATTAATCCAAAAAATAGGACCATCATGATAAGATTTGGAGCATTTCTATTAAACACCTTCTTAAATCCATCTAAGTTTTCAAATCCTTTATAAATCACACTTAACGCAATGACTGCATCGATTAAATAATAATTAGCTGTCACCTTATAAAATGTTGCAAATATCAAGGTGATACTATGCCCAATGGTAAATGCAGTTACAAATTTGACAATATCTGAGAGTTTTGTTAAAAAAAAGATTACTCCAATTAAAAACAAAATATGGTCATATCCAGTGACCATGTGCTTTGCACCTAAATACATATAGTCTAATAAACCACCATCAACCATTTCAGCTTGGTCGGCTTTAGTTAACTCATGAGCAAAAATATTTGAGATAAATAAAAATAAAGTGAATTTTTTCATAACTATTAAATTTACAAAAAATTATTTGAGAATGTGTGTGTGAAATATACTAGTACCCTACCCCGCCTTGTCTTTGATTTAGGTTGAGAATTTTAGGTTGAAAATTTGAAAACTTATTTATTCATTATTAAACTTATAAGAACTTGGATGATTGTTCATAACGTCAATAGCGATTTGATGTAAATCGGTATTATAGCCAGTATCATAATCAAAGTCTTCAAGATTAATCTGATAAATACTGTTCAACCATATCATTGTTCCTGTTTCGATAACAATTTGTCCTTGATGTCCTTTTTCATCTGTAAATATTGAAGTCGATTTTGGACCAAACATAGTAATATCATCTAACAATTCATTATCGAGGTTCATTTGCGCTAAATTTTTAGCAGCCCATCCTGTTGGAATGGTAAATATTTTTGTTGAGGGAAATTCTTTTCGAAGTTCATCCACTATTTCTTTATGAACCATTTCATTTATGTAGTAATCATAAAATTCCTGAATTGAATCGAAACCATTATCTGATGCAAATGTATTCCAATCTGGTCGTGTACTATTTGAATCTCCATTCGGAAAATCAAATGTTGGAGTAGCTAAAAAAATAGAAATGTTAGGATTTCTGTCGATAGCGTATTGTATCCAATTCCTAATTCCGCTTAAAATATCAGGGGTATCCAAATCATTGCTCGCTCCACTTGTCATTCCAAATAGTTCTATGTTTCCTTGATTTAACACCGATTTGATTTGTTGGTGCTCATTAGTATCTGAATCATTCCAAAAATTATATGGATTACCATTTTCACCACCTCTAAATACAGTGGTTGCATCATGATTTTCAATTTCTGTATAAGATACCATATCATCTAATGTTTCAGCATATGGCCTAAAAAAGCTATTACCTATCAACAACATCTTATATCCGTTGACAGTAACTTCTTCGTTGCTTTGCGTGGTAGGCGAACAAGAAACAATGAAGGTAATAATTAATAAATAAAGATTTTTTTTGATATTCATTTTTTCCCCTTTAATGAATGTTTAAATAATTACAGGAAATTATACTAAAAATTATCTAATAATTTGTATATAAATGTTACTACTAACCTACCCCGCCTTGTTTTTGATTTAGGTTGAGAATATTTTAATTATAAAATGGATTAACAGTTTTTAGAGCGACATCAATAATTGGAAAGATTGTAATTACCTCTAAGTACAGAAGTTGCACATACGAAAATCCTGGAATCTTTGTTAAGACCTTAAAAACAAATGTATAAAGTAAGTAAGCAGTAGAGAAATACTGTAAGACTAACATTAAAGGAATCCAACCTAAAAATCCGACAGATAATACAACAATTGAAAATATAATGAGATTTGCTCTATCTAATAGAGAATTAAAATCTATAGATTTGATGTAATTAATGAGATTATTCATATTAAAATAATATACAAAAAATTATTTGAGAATGTGTGTATGAAATATACTAGTACCCTACATTAAGATTAACGTTAATACCTTACACTTATTGCTTGGTACTATACCATACACACTGATACTTGTAAGTATTAATCCATACATTTACCTATAAGTAGTCTATGCCATACACCTATAAAAGTGTAAGCTTAATTAGAATTACTTAATCATAATATTAACCATTGATTAGTATTCTTTGGAATCGATGAGTTCACTATCTTTGTAGATTTGCTCTCTATAGATTTGTCCGTTTTCGTGGTACAATTTAATCTGTCCATTACCATTTTGGAAAGTTCCTTCGGATTCTAGTTGTCCGTTGTCGTGGTAGGTTTTGAAAGGTCCATCTAGTTTATTGTCTTTATGGATTAGTTCTTCTTTAAGTTGTCCATTTTCGTAGTATTCTTTGAAAGGTCCATTCCATTTACCATCTTTGTAGGTTGAATCTTCTTTGAGTAGTCCGTTTTCATAGTAGGATGTGTATGGTCCATCTCGTTTATCATTATTGTAGGTTGAATCTTCTTTGAGTTGTCCGTTTCTGTAGAAGGATGTGTATGGTCCATCTATTTTACCATTCTTGACAGTTCCTTCTGATTCTAGTTGTCCGTTTTCGTAGTATTCTTTGTACGGTCCATCTCGTTTACCATCTTTGTAGGTTGAATCTTCTTTGAGTTGTCCGTTTTCGTAGTATTCTTTGAAAGGTCCATTCCATTTACCATCTTTGTAGGTTGAATCTTCTTTGAGTAGTCCGTTTTCATAGTAGGATGTGTATGGTCCATCTCGTTTATCATTATTGTAGGTTGAATCTTCTTTGAGTTGTCCGTTTCTGTAGAAGGATGTGTATGGTCCATCTATTTTACCATTCTTGACAGTTCCTTCTGATTCTAGTTGTCCGTTTTCGTAGTATTCTTTGTACGGTCCATCTCGTTTACCATCTTTGTAGGTTGAATCTTCTTTGAGTTGTCCGTTTTCGTAGTATTCTTTGAAAGGTCCATCTTTTATACCATTCTTCTTGAATCCTTCTTCAAAAGGTTGGCCATTATAAAATACGAAATAGGGTCCGTCTTCTACACCCTCTTTCCAGCTAAGATACATTAAGCCACCATACTTCATATTGTCTCCATATATCCAAAGTCCATGAGCTTTTCCGTCAAGTAAAAAACCATTAATAGATTCACCGTTTCTTTCATCTTCAAGAGGCCCAGAATAAGGGTTATCAGCACCTTCGAGATAACTAATATTTTTCTTCATAATAAGTTTATTATATCTTATTGCATCTGATTTCCCATTGTCATATGTACCTTTCCATACCACTTCTGAATCAAGGCCAAAGGCAGTATAAGGTCCATCTTTTTTTCCATTTTTATAAGTTCCTTTTTCTGAAACTTGTCCTATAAAAAATTTAAAATATTCTTTATAAGGTCCATTTTTCTTGTCATTCTTATATACTCCTTCTTCTATGACTTGACCTTTTAAATAATTGAAATATTCTTTATAGGGTCCATTAAGTTCACCATTTTTATAGGTTACTTCTGTTTGGATTTGTCCACTTTCTGAATATTCTTTAAATGCATCATCTAAATTTCCTTTTTTTAGATTGCCTTCTGATTTGAGTTCACCATTATCATGTAAGGTAAAAAAGGGACCAGAATAGGGTTTATTTGTTGCTGCTGAAAAATATTCTCCTCCTCGTTCTATAAGCATTACATCAGCATTGATTGGTTCAGGCGATGAACAGCTAATAATAAATGGTATAATAAGTAATATATATTTTTTCATAATGTTTTCTCCTTAAAGTTATTGATAATAACAGTCTCTAAATTCAAATGACTCTATAATATCTGATGATGATGCTGGGTATTGTTTTATAGCTTGAACCATATCAGGACCAAGAACTTCTACTCCACAGAATGTACCTTGGTAATAAAATACTAAGTAATCCTGAAGCATTTTACCGCCAAAAGGATTATTGGCTCGAAAGCGAATATAATACACTTCATAAATACCTTGAGAAAAATAGGTATCAAACTCAACCAATTCAAATGAACTTGGGTCGTGCATTTGGGTCTTTAATTCTTTGATAACTTTGGATTGAGAAGAATTAGCACCTGATGAAGTTTGTTTTTTTGCTGAAGACTCGTTTGAACAAGCTAAAATCAATAATATTATGATAGCAAATTTTTTCATAACTAATAAATATACAAAAAATTATTTTAGAATGTGTGTGAAATATACTATCACCCTACCCCGCCTTGTTTTTGATTTAGGTTGAGAAATTTGGTTGAGTTTTTACACCCGTTTTACACCCAATTTATACCTTTTTTATACCTTTTGGTGCTACTTAATGCAACACCATAAAACAAAAAGGGGCTACCAAAGTAACCCCTTTTGTCGTCGTATTAAAGCATTTATCGTCTTGTGGGCGATACTGGATTCGAACCAGTGACCCTCTGCGTGTCGAGCAGATACTCTAACCAACTGAGCTAATCGCCCCAATTTTCAAAAATTCAATTAACCTGTAACGTTTGAAATTAATTTATCAAACCATCTATCGGGTAATATACTTCTCATTGTCAAAAGTATCCAGCTATAAGCTCCTGCAGAATACCTTGTTTTAGGGTTTGTTGCATTTATTGCTTTATCAATTACTTTAGCGATAACAATTGGATCAGAATAATCATCAAAACTACTTTCTTCTGAATCATCAGAATTGTAAAAGTCTGCATAAACTGAATTTTTACTATATTTTTCAAAATATCTCGCAGAATAATTACCAATATTTGTTTTGATTAAACCTGGTTCAATAATTACCACATCTATTCCAAATTGTTCAACTTCCAATCTAAGTACATCAGACCATCCTTCAAGAGCATGCTTAGATGACACATACCATCCATAAAGTGGATTATATGCTTTACCTAGCACGGAGGAAATATTAATAATAGTCCCACTTCCCTGTGCGCGCATATGTGGTAAAGTTGCTTTAACTGTTCTACCAATACCAAATAAGTTAACTTCAAATTGGTACAGCGCATCTTCCATAGAAACATCTTCTATAGCACTTCCAACAGCAATCCCAGCATTGTTTACCAAAATATCTATTCTTCCTTGCTCTGCAATAACTTGATTGATAGCATTATCAACATGGTCTTGTTTTGTAACATCCATCACTAACGCTACTCCACCAATATCGTTGAGATATAAATTCTCTTCAACTAAGATATCTCCGCCGTAAACAATATGCCCTTTTTCTATTAAGTATTGCGCGGTAGATTTTCCAATACCGTGAGCAGTACCAGTAATTAATACAACTTTTTGCTTATCAGTTGCAAAAACACTACCAACTAACAACATTGATAAAATTAGTTTTTTAAACATCTCTGTCTCCTTTTTTTTTAAATCAGTTAATAAAAAGAATGAATCTATCAAACATTTTATCTGTCATAATTCTTCTTAAAAATATTCCCAGCTTACTATAAGCTCCAGCAGCATATCTTGTTTTTGGATTACGGGCATTTATAGCTTTATTTATCACTTTTGCAATCACAATTGGTTCTGATTGATTTGAAAGTACTGAGTTTTCAGAATCTGCAACTGGCTCACCATACAAATGAACATAATCAGAGTCTTGTTTATATTTATCAAGATAGCTTCTAGAAACATTAAAAAAGTTTGTATTTATAGCTCCAGGCTGAACTATAACTACATCAATATCAAATTCCTTCAATTCTACTCTTAGCGCATCTGACCAACCCTCTAAAGCATGCTTAGTGGATAAATACCACCCTGCTAAAGGACCATAGGTTTCTCCTAGCACCGAACTGATGTTAATTATCGTTCCACTTTTTTGCTCTCGCATATGAGGCAAAACTGATTTTGTAACTCTAGCCACTCCAAACAAATTAACATCGTATTGATAATATGCATCCTCCATAGTGACTTCCTCTATAGCTCCATATACGCCTAAACCAGCATTATTAACTAAAACATCAATTCTTCCATGCTCATTAATGATTTGCTGAACTGCTTGATCAATATGCTCTTGATTTGTGACATCCATTTCAAGCGCTACTCCACCGATATCATTTAAATACAAGTTCTCTTTAACGAGAATATCTCCCCCATAAACAATATGACCTTTATCAATTAAGTATTCTGCAGTAGATTTTCCAATACCGAGCGCTGTTCCAGTAATTAAAATTACTTTGGGAGAATTCGCCATTAAAAAACCTAAAAACGAAAACACGATAAATACTTTTTTAAACATCAGTAACTCCTTTAATCATCTTTTGAATTAATAATAAACCAAGCAAAAAATTGCATAACTTTATTTAGTATTTTTTCAAATATCTTTTGCATGCCAATAAGCTAAGCCAATAAACAGATATTGAAAAGGTAATCTAGCCCAAGCGATTTCCTTATTAATACCCATCACTATACCATCTGATACAGCTAGGTATAAATTTGCTGGAAAAACTGTAATCATAATAAAAATAATTCCCCAACCAGCTACAAAGCGAGTTCTTGGATTAATTAACATAAATCCAAATAATAGCTCAAAAAATCCACTTAGGTATACTGCAGCATAATGACTGGGAAACTGAGGTGGCATAATCTGCAAAAACCATTCTGGTTCAACAAAATGTTTTACTCCAACATTCATATAAAAACATGACATGATAAGAATTGTTATTAATTTTATTTTTGATGTCATACAGATATTGATCCTTTTCTAAAATCTGACTTTGAAAGCTTTACATTTACTAGAACGGGATATCCAAGCTTGGCATCTTCTTTCGCTTGCTTAAGGGTGTCAATTAAAGTATCCTGCTTCTCAACAAGATATCCTTTTCCTCCATAACCTTCGACAACTTTTTCATAAGAATTAAAAGCTAATTTTGTTCCAATATTACTCCCTAGCATTTGCTTTTGTTCTCTAGCAATTTGCTGCCAAGATGCATCATTTCCAATAACAGCAATAACAGGAAGATTATGTCTACAAAGAGTATCAAATTCGGCTAGACTATAAGCACTAGCCCCATCTCCATATAGCACCCACACCTCCTTATGTGGCAAAGAAGATTTTGCGCCAATAGCAAAACCGCCACCAACGCCTAATGTTCCAAAAGGACCTGGGTCTAGCCATCCCAAAGCCTGCCTTGGCTTTATCGTATAAGACGCAGTACCAACAAAATCTCCTCCATCTGCAACTAGAATACTTTCGTCGTCAATCAATTGATCAATCGATTTGCAGAGAAAAATAGGATTTACATTTTCAAATTTTTCTTCTGATAAAAGCTTAATTTCTTCTTCTCTTTCTTTTTCAAGAGTCGTTAACTCATCTATCCAATCTTTACAAGATGGCGCATTAATTATTTTTCCAATTTCATGCATAATTCTGGCTGGATCACCATTAATCCCAATCTCTGGCTTTCTATTTTTCTTCAAATCATCTTTTGACTTATTTATCGCAATTAAGTCAGCCCCTTTATTAATTGAAAATCCATAGCCCAGTCTAAAATCTAACGGCACTCCCAAAGTAACAACGACATCTGCATTCTTAAGAGCATGTTTACGATTATGCTTAAAGAAAAAAGAATCTTCTTTTCCGAAGCATCCTCTTGCCATTCCCGAAGTGAAAGTTGGAACATTTAACTTTTTAACACTTTTTAAAAACATTGATAAAAATTCCTTGTTTTGCGTGACTTGATTTCCAAGAACAAATACTGGTTTTTTTGCACGAACTATACTTAATGCTGCGCTATCAATTTTCTTTTGATTTAACTTAAAATCTTTCATTGGTTTTACTTTGATTGAAGATTTTTTTGTTGAAAACAAGTCATCTAAATGTCTATTTACATACCAACTCATCAACTTTGCTAAATGACCTGCTTTAGGAAGCTTACTTATATGCTCTTTTCTAATATCATGTTCGGGATATAATAGATCTATTGGTAATTCAACGAAAACGGGCCCAGGAACGCCTGAATTTGCAATATTAATGGCATTTGCTAGTGTTGGTATCACATCTCTTGCTTTAGAAACGCTAATAGCTGATTTTACATATGTTTTAAGCAATGAAATTTGATCAATATCTTGAAGAGATCCTCTTCCTTTTAAAAGAGTAGCTGCTGCTCCACCAATTAACAACAAAGGAGATTGGGCCATTTGGGCATTTTTAATTGCAGTTACTGTATTTGTAACTCCGGGTCCAGCTGTGACAACTGCAACGCCAATCGAATCAGTCAACCTTGATACTGCATCTGCAGCAAAAACTGAAGACACTTCATCTCTTACCTGAATAACATCAATATTTTCTTTTTCACACCCGACTAGAATTGGTGAAATATGTCCACCGCAGAGTGTAAAAATTTTGGTTATATTTTTTTCCTTAAAGAACTTACCGATGTCTAGTCCAAGATGTCTCATTTCTGAGCTCATATCTAGTTATTGCTCAATGCAACTTCAGCTGGTTCAGAATTAGATAGAATTGATAAATATTTTGATTCGTCAGCGAAAAGCTCTAAAGCTTTTAAAACAACTTTGTCATCTTTTAAATATAGATTGTATCGACCTTCATAACCATTGTAGTAAAATGCAAATTCACCGTGAAGAACGCGCTGAATAAGCTTTTTTTCATCTTCGAACATGAGAGACTGTGTTTTTTGTATCTGCTTCTCAATCACGCTGAATGCGTTATTCATAAACAGATTTTTTTCATCTTCATTAGCAAGTTTATCTTTAGCAAGTCTTAAATCTTCTTGTCCATCAACATAACCACTAATATCATTTTCAGTAATGAAAGTTTCAAATTTTAACATCAAATCTGGGTCCGCTAAAACCTCATCTATTGATGTATATTTATCACTATTTTGTTGAACAAATTTAAAATATGCACCATTTCTTAAAATTGCAGCTGCCAAAGGATAAGATCCTTCATCTGTAACAACTATATCAGGGTAAATTCCTCCGCCGCCTTTCACAGTTCTTCCAGCTTTTGTTTTAAATAAACTATCAGCAATAGCAGATGAGTTAGCAATTAGCTCATCATCAATAAACTCTCTTTTTTGTAACGATCTACCGCTTGGAATGTAATATTTAGAATTGGTAATTTTTAAAGCTGTATCTTTGTTGATACCAATCACAGTTTGAACCAAGCCTTTACCAAAAGATTGGCTTCCTAATACAACAGCCCTATCGTGATCTTGCAATACACCAGCAACAATCTCGCTAGCAGAAGCGCTACCACCATTAATAAGAACAGCTAAGTTAATACTTTCTGGTATAAGAGCATTATTTAACGTTTGGTAATTCTTGATGTTTTTTCCTTCTCTACCCTTAGTTGAAACAAGATCTAAATTTTTTGGTAGAATTAAATCTAATAAATCCAGCGATGATGATAATAATCCTCCTGGATTATCTCTTAAATCTATAACAACGCTACCTGCACCTTCTTGCATTAAGCTGATTATCGCATCTTTGGTTTCTGTGGCAGTATTAATAGAAAAATTAGTAATTCTTAAATAGCCGACATTATCATCCACCATACCATAAAATGGGATATCTTTAATGGTAATAACATCTCTAACAATTGGATAATCTTGTATTTCACCAGTTATTGGCTTTTTGATTGTTAAAATAACTTCTGTTCCAGCCTTACCTCTGATTTTACTTGTAGCATCTTTTAGCTCTAACCCTTCAGTTGCTACACCATCAATATTCATAATGGCATCACCAGTATATATTCCAGATCTAGAAGCAGGAGATCCCTCTATTGGGCTAACAACAGTCAATTGATCTTCATACATGTAAATCTCTAATCCTACACCGCTAAATTCACCTTCTGTTTTAACAGAAAGATCCTCCAGATCTTTTTGCTCATAATATTCTGTATAAGGATCAAAGTTTGAAAGCATTGAGTCGATAATTCTAGTAGTAAGTTCCTGTACATCTAACTCATGAATATATTCAGTAAGAAGGTATTTATATACTGTCATGATCTGTTGCTGTGATCGAGCAATTTCTCTATAAATATCCATTTGTTGACTTCGAACAAAGCCAAAAGAAATAACTGCTAATAAAAAGAATGCGTATAAAGAAGTTTTTAAAATCTTCATATTTTAAATTTTTCCTTCATATGAGTCCAAATATCAGCTTTAATTTCATCAATAGATTTATCTCCATTTATAATGACAACCCTATCGGAATCTTTTTCGCTGAGTTTTAAGTATTGATCTCTTACTCTTTGCTGAAAATCATTTCCCTCTTTCTCAATTCTATCTCTTTCTACTCGCATTCTAGAATTTGCAATATCAACAGATATATCTATAAAAAAAGTTAGGTCAGGCTTTAATGTATAAGTACCAAATTCATTAATCATATCTAATGAATTTACGCTCAATCCCCTTCCTCCACCTTGATAGGCCAAAGTCGAATCAGCATACCTATCCGCAACAACCCATTTTCCATCTATAATCTGAGGAAGAATAACCTTGTCTGTAAGTTGAGCTCTGCTTGCAATCATAAGCAATGCTTCTGCTCTGTCAGACATAGATTCTTCAGCATGAAGCAATAATTTCCTAATAGATTCAGAAATAGGATCTCCGCCGGGCTCTCTAACAAGCTTTGCAGATAAACCCGCTTCTACTAATCCATCAATAATAAATTCAGCTTGGGTTGTTTTTCCGCAACCATCAATTCCTTCAACAGTTATAAACTTTCCGCTAGAAATGGATTCTGTCATCTTTTTTTCCTATCATTATTACAATTTCACCTTTTACTTTTGATTTAGAAAAATACTCAAGTACTTCTGATAAATTACCTCTAATAATTTCTTCATACAACTTAGTTAATTCTCTTCCAACAACGACAGAACGATCTCCTAGACTTTCTAGTAATTGTGTTAATGTTTTTACCAGCCTATAAGGGCTTTCGAATAAAATAATTGTATTATCTAAATGAGATAAGTCTTGAATTTTTTTTAATCTTCCTTTTTTTTGAGGAAGAAAGCCATGGAAAGTAAATGAATCTGAAGGTAATCCAGAAGCGCTCATTGCTGCAGTAATTGCTGATACTCCTGGAATTGGAATGATTCTTATTTCATGCCTTAAACACTCTCTTATAAGACCGTATCCAGGGTCGCTTATGGTTGGAGTTCCTGCATCTGAAATTAACGCTAAGTCATTTCCTTCTAAAAGTAGATTAACTATTTTTTGAGATTCTTTCTCGCTACTATGCTCATGGTAGCTCATCATTCTTGTTTGAATACCATGCGCAGAAAGTAATTTTTTTGAATTTCTAGTATCCTCAGCTAAAATGATATTTACATCTTTAAGCGTAGAAATAGCACGCAAAGTTATATCTTCAAGATTACCAATTGGAGTTCCAACGACAAATAAATGGCCTTTGTCAGACATTATGATAGTTTATTAAGAGCTCTTCTAAAACAATCCATACCAAAGTTAATATCATCTTCAGCAACGTTTAAATGCGGTCTAAATCTTATAGAATAATTTCCAGAACCTAGCAAAATAGATCCCTCGTCTAACAGTAAGCCAGCAAGCTTGTCTCTGTCTTCACTAGATGGTAAATCAAATGCACAGTATAATCCCTTTCCTCTAGAATTTGAAACCAATGAAGGAAATTCATTCTGTAGTTCATGAATACTTTTTAACAAATAATCACCAGACTTTGCTGCCTTGTCTACTAAATTTTCTTTTTCAATCAATTCAAGGTAAATAGTCAGCCTAACCATATCGACCAAGCTACCGCCCCAGGTTGAATTGATTCTACTTGATTCGCGAAAAACATTACCTTCAACTTCATCAAATCTGGTGCTTGCAGCAACTCCACAAACCTGAGTTTTCTTACCAAAAGAAATTATATCAGGCTTTGCAGAAAGGTCTGCTCCGCATGAGCAACCATTAGTGCAATTACTTGTTGCAAAATGTTGATGAGCCCACATCTTTCCTGTAACACCAACGCCAGTTTGTACTTCATCATAAATTAAAATAATGTCGTTCTCATCAGCGATATTTCTTAACGATTGCATAAACTCGCATCTAAAATGGTTATCTCCACCCTCACCTTGAATAGGCTCAATAACTATAGATGAAATATTATCTGGATTAGTACTAATAGCATCTTTTATCTCTTTGATAGCTTGATTTTCAAGTTCAATGATATGATCAATATTATCCTCAATAGGGAATGTAATTTTAGGATTAGTTACTCTAGGCCAATCAAATTTTGGAAAGTACATTGTTTTTCTTTTATCAGGAGAATCTGTTAGGGACATTGTGTAACCTGTTCTTCCATGAAAGCACTGTTTAAAGTGGATTACTTTTTCTCCTTTAGCAGAGCTTCCTTTAGCTAAATTCTTTCTTCTTTTCCAATCAAAAGCAGCCTTAAGAGCATTTTCTACTGCTAATCCACCACCCTCAATAAAAAATGATAATGGTAAATAGTCAGGTTGAGCAACTCTTTTGAATGTTTGAACAAATTCAGCCATTTCTTGAGAATAGACATCTGAATTTGTTGGCTTATTTATTGCAGCAATTCTTAACCTTTCTGACTGTTCAAGAACATAAGGATGATTATATCCTACTGACAACGAAGCGAACATAGAAAATAAATCCAGGTACTCTTTTCCGCTTACCTTATCTACTAACCATGAACCATGTGATTTTTCAAGATCGATTATTGGAGACATTCCATCAGCTAAAATACTTTCACCGATGACGCTTCTTATTTCAGATATTTTCATTTAAGATACTCCTATTTTTCACGGTTTTTGAAGGACCAAAAACCTAAAACGACAATAATAAATAATAATACATAAAAAGTTGCAAAATTGTAATCAGCAGATGAATAATCAATCAAGTCGTTAAATCTTCCAATAAGTAAGGAGATTCTTCCCATAACTGCAAAGCCAAACGATGCTCCAAAACTCACCATTAGAAAATAAATACCTAAACGAGTAAATCTTCCAAAATTACCTGTTTGCTCTTTTGAAAAATAAAAATACATCAAAGAACTTATAGTACCAACTAAGAGAACAATGTTGTTAAAAACACTATCTCCGCCTAGGCTAAAAAATGGCAATGATCCACTAAAAAGGTCTACTGAGCTTGCTTTTACTTGGTTTAAAACATTTGAGTTTAAATAGCCAAAAGCCTTTAAACCAGCAGCTATCGCAACCGTGTAAGCAATTCCCCACCTAGCCATCCAATTAAACCGCTGAAATACGCTTAATAGCATCATTAAGCCTAAAATAAGTGGAAATAAATATAGGATATTAAATTCATGATTAAAGTCAAATTCTAAACCAGTAAATGACAGAGGTCCATCTTTTGGAAATAGTCTTCCAAAAAGATTTGGATAAATCTGAGTCCAAAAACTTATCGCTGCAACATATGCAGCTGAAACACCTACAAAAACATTCTCAGCAATTTTATAGAACGGGTTATCCTTGTAAAGATAAGAAAATATACCCAACGTTAAAAACGCTGCTATCCATGCTCCTAAAATTGCAGAAAAAGTCATTAATACTTCCTATCTCTTCGTTGCTTAATAAAAAATGCTAAATTTCCAAATACAATAAATATTACAATAACTATATGAGCAAATGATTGCGCTGCCATTCCTTGAATTGCTATCCCAGGAGAAGCTATTAATTTTTCATATTCTGCTGCTCCAGGCATTCCAGCCAACAAACCAATTAATTGTCCGGTTTGCACATAAGGAATAACTTCGTTTACTTGGACAGAAGTTGTTCCTGATGACATTGGAACTCCTGTAGGGTCTCCGCCATATTTTACCCATTCAAATGTTCCCGGGTATCCAGCAGAACCGCTATAGATATAAGCAAAATCATTTAAATTTTTAATCTCGTCCATCATTTCAATATCATCGATAAATCTACCCTTGGCATCGACCGTATATACTTTACGTAAATCGCTCGCAAGCCCTTTAATAACAGCTTCAGCACCTGGTCTGTAGCCTAGCAATACATAATCTTCATACTCTTTAATATTAAAGGTTGATTGATTATCAGGATTTACTTCATCTGTGATTTCTTCTAACGCATCTAAAGCCATATAAATACCATCTGGCCATAAACATGAAATATAAATTTTATGTCCATTTCGAAGCATATGCCTTAAAACACCGACATTCATTGGGTGAATTTCTGGCCTAGTACTTGGACCATAATCAAATGAAACTAATACCTTCGAATTTTTTGGAATACTATCAATTCCTTCATAAAACTTAACAGTAGTTGGAGTTTCTCTAACAGGCAAACTAATAGGAGTTAATAATGGTATAAGCACTGCTAAACCTATTAACAAGAAAATAATTCTTCTGTCAACAGCTCCAAGCTTCAATATAATATCTTCTAAATACTTCACTACTCTCCTAAATACGATTTTTCTAATCCAAAAATATATCTAAGACTTGTTGCGACAATTCCAAGTCCAATACCAATTAAAATTGCTCTTGATCCAGCTAAATTAGGAACCAAATAAATCCATTCTTGAAGTGCAGGTAAATAAAAAATAGCTGGCTGATCTACTGGCCAACCCATAGTAAATCCTAATCCGGTAATTAAACCAAAGCTTCCTAATACCCACCCAAGAGCCATATTGCGATTCCTGGTATATGCATTGACTCCAAAACCAACAGAAAAAGCAATAATATACATAATTACCCATGAAGAGATTAAACTTCCCACAGGAACTCTACCAAGCATGATAATAATTCCAGCGACTAGCAATAAGGATGCTTCGAGATTTCGAGCTCTAAATGCTCTAAAAGAAGCTGATGCTACAAAAAATGCTAACAATGCAAACATAGTTGCAGATAGTGGTGAGAAAATATATTTAAACATCCATTGAAATAAACTTCCATCAGTTTGAACATGTGCTCCCCAATCAACTGGAACAATTTGTTCAGAAGAGCCTAAAGCTAAAATTGCCTCTTCTGCGGCTCCTTGACTAAAATATACTTCTTCTCCAACAAAATATGCACCTCTTATAAAAAACCCAATAATGAATGCAAAAAAGAATGAGGCTATTGCGACAGCGCTATACTGCCAACCTGACTGCTGCTTAAGAACTTTAATAAATTGAAGTTTCAATAGATTTAGCGCTCCTAAGAAAACAGCAAATGCTGCGATTATATCAAAGAACTGGGTAGCATCGTCATTGGCAAACGTTTCTATGGTTTCATTATCAATGAACCATGCACTCAATGTAAGTGCTCCAAAAAATGCAACAATACCAATTGGGATATATCTTTTTAGTAACATATTATAAGTTTAACCAAGTTATAAGGTTAAAATCAGTTAAGCCTAAATCAAAAAATGCTCTTGAAATTATAGAAAGCATTATAAATCCAATGAGTAACACTTTGATAATATCCTGAGCTGTAATTCCCGCGATTAGTTCTGGCTCCTCAGACAAGTAAGCACTAGCAGCAAAAAACTCTTCTCCCATTAAGGTATAGTCACATGCTGTAACAAAGAATGGAATTTGAGTTTGAGAACCAGTACCAGCTATTTGAATAGCACCAATACTATTACCAGTTTCAGCAAACAATAAAGATTCTGCAAAAAATTTACCCATATAAAGACATGCTGCAGGTTCATCTCTTTGCATAATACCATTAACAGCAGCTGCATAAGCAAACTGATCATCTGTTACATAGTGAACCATATCTTCATTATACATTTCAGGTCTACCTTGGGTCATATATGCCTCTTTGGCAACCTGCCTTGCAGATTGCATTACAATCGCTCTAGCAACAGGTACATCAAGTTCTGTTTCATACTGTGCAGTCATATTAGCAACATGGCCTAAAACAACAACACCAGCAACAGTTTCAACTTCATTCATATCCATAATACCAGGAACATACAAAATAGGTCTGCCCATTTCTGTAGATCTTCCAACTGCTTCTTCAACTGCTTTTAGTCCAGGAATGGTTCTTAAAAAAGTTTTTTCAGAAGAATTTTTAGCAAGTCTCACTTCATATAACATAATCATAATAACAGTTAACGTAAAAGCGAACATTGCAGATTTTTCTTCTCTAAAAAAATTGAGAGAATCAGGAAGAGATGACAGTGCCAAAGTAAGTAGTAAAATTCCTACTATTCCGCCTGCATATACTTGATATTTATTATTCATTTTTATCTAATCTTTCTATCTCTTGAATTAAAAATTCTACACTGTGATGATTCTCGAAAATCTCAGCAGCCTTATAATAACCATCTGTTTTGACAAATGCACTAATTATTGGTCCAAAAAAAATCATTGCTTGACTTCCAACAAAATTTAACGGTTTCATCATTTCTAAAAAAAAGATTGACGGTGTAGTCAATCTTCGTGCTATTACTTCTTCAGCCATTCTAGTTAGAAATACTTTATCGTCTATATTTAAAGATTTATTCATCTGTTTCAACCATCTCAAGATTTGCTCTTGGAATTAAAAAGTTTTCTCCACCAATATTAATTTCAGCAACCCTAACCATTGTTTCAGATTCCATCTTATTAAGCTCAGATGGCAAAGATACTACAGTACCAATTTTACCAAAATTTGGTGAGCGAATTACCCTAACAGTGCTTCCTTCCTGAATCCCTTTTGGCATTTTAGATTCACTATCGTTTTCAGAATTAGAACTATCAATAGGAATTACAATTTCTGGTCGAATAACACCTGCTCTAATTTGTGTAGCTCCATTAATTGAGGCTGATTTACCAACATTCTCTTTTAATAGAGAATATGTAGCTTCACTCATTGGAATAGATCCATAACCCTCAGTAACTATTAAGGCTGTATTTAATTTTTCTGTACCTGTAATAGCAACTCCAAGATTGTAACCTAGAACCGCTTTCAAATCATAGTAATTAAAACCTCCAACAACAATTCCAGCAACATTGACACTTAGCGCTTTTTTGTAAGCTTCAAGACTTAAAAAAGATCCACCAATCAGAATTTTACCTTTCATATCGGCAGTAATTTGCTCTGCAGTCAATTCTTCGGAAGAACTAGAAGAAACTAAAACTAAATCTCCTCTTTTTTCGCCTGCTATACCAAAAATACCCTGAATAAATGAAGCATGAGACGAAAGAACGATACCTTCGTTTTCAATTACCTCATCTACTTTACCGCTAACATATGCATCTACTTCAACTGGCACAGGAGCTTCACGAACCACAATTCTACCAGTACTTTGAGAAACAGATTCAATAGTTCCATCTACAGGACTTTCAACAGATGATTTAAACATCCCAAATATACCAGCTGTTTCAGCTATGAGGTCACCTTTTTTAACAGCCTGCCCTTCTTTAACTTTAAGCGCCTCAACAACATCTTTTGGATCAATATTCAAAATGTTACTTACTTTTAACATTTGTACATTACCAGGCAAATTTGTTGATGCAACAATAGTGTCAGGATTTAAGACATCACCTTCTTTAACTAAAACATCTCCTTTTAGAGGAAGAATTCTTTCTTTTTTAAAAATTGTTTTCTTTAAAACTTTTAAACCAGGAGTATATGAATGTGCCATTAAAATACCTCTCCCTTTGGATATTCATCTACAGCTTTGGACCAACTTAATAAGCTATCAATTCTTTTATTTGATTCTTTTGATAGTGTAATAGGACGATTTCTTCCGTCAAAAATTAATCCAACTACCCCTCCATAAATTACAGAATCCAAGGCTTCACCTTTACCGGCACCAACGTCTATTCCTCTTACTGGCTTTATTGAAATTTTAACTTCTTCATAAGGATACTCTATCATTTCTAATGTTCCTTCATTAATTACAAGATCTTTAACAATTCCATCATTAAAAGTTAAGGTTACATCAGCCATTTTAGAATTAGGCTTTATGCTTCCAACTGGAGTAACGCAGGTTCCGAGTCGAATTAAGCAGTCATTATCAAAAACTTCTAACGCTGCCTGACTAGCATCGTCTTTTAATTCTTCTTTATCTATATTGGCTAATACTCCTAATTGTGGCATCATAAATATAGAATCAACAGCTAATTGGGTTATACCTTCTGGCATAAATGAGTCTATTAACATTCTAGCAGACTGCTGCCTTCTTGGGGCATGAGAAAGAACTCCTCCAGACCCAACTAAAAGATCTAATTCCATCATATTTACAAGAGATTGTCCACTTGAAGATTGCTCAAATGCATCTGAAATCGTTCTTTCAGATTGAACACCCTTTAAGCTTGTAGCAAACTCTTTATGCTGGATAAAAGACAACCTTAAAGCTTCTCTAGCAATAGCCTGTTCAATAACTAGCTCTTCAAGAGATTGAGGAACTGTAGTTGGTCGAATCATTTTATTACCTATCCTATTAGTTAATTCACTCCTATCAATATCAAAAGGAACCCATCTTAAAACATTGTCTAAACCTGACTCAGCTAGCACATTACATATTGAATAACTCATACCTAAATTAGCGCTCACAGTTCTATTAAATTTTCCTTCAAAAACAGAAAAAATATCTGTTGTAGCGCCACCAATATCTACTCCTACGACAGAAATATTTTCTTTTTTAGCAATCATTTCGATTAAAGATCCTACAGCTCCTGGCGTAGGCATAATTGGTGCATCAGTCCACGACATAAGTTTTTTATATCCTGGTGCTTGTGCCATAACATGCTCCATAAATAAATCATGAATTTTATCTCTTGAAGGTTCAAGATTTTCTTGCTCTAAAACAGGTCGAATATTATCAACAATGTCTAGATCTGATATTTCTCCAAGTGTCTTTTTAATTGAATCTTGTGCTTTATTATTACCTGCATAAATAACAGGCAACTTATAATTTTGTCCTAGTCTTGGACGCGGATTTGCAGCAGCTAAAATTTCTGCCAACTCCATAACGTGAGTAGTTGTTCCTCCATCTGTACCTCCAGATAATAAAATCATATCTGGACGTAATTGTCTAATTCTTGTTATTTTTTCATGAGGGAGCCTTCCATCATTTGAGGCTAGGACGTCCATAACAATCGACCCTGCTCCAAGCGCTGCTCTTTCTGCACTTTCACCAGACATAGACTTAACAACACCTGCAACCATCATTTGCAAGCCTCCGCCAGCTGAACTAGTTGAAACATAAATGTCTACACCGCTTACTCCATTATCAGGAGTAATAATTTTATCGCCATCAAGTATAGTTCTTCCAGAAAGCTCTTCTACCTCCATAACAGCATTTAAAACCCCTTTGGTTACATCTTCAAAAGGTGCCTCCACTGTAGTTGGAGCCTCACCTCTAAATGTTAACTTATATCTGTCTTCTTTCCATTCTATGAGAACAGCTTTGGTGGTAGTACTACCACAGTCGGTAGCCAAAATAGATTTGATTTTCTTACTCATAAATAATAAGCAATAACATAAAACATTGTTACTGGTGTTGTCAATATTAAAGAGTCTAATCGATCTAACATTCCTCCATGCCCTAAAAGAAGACCGGATGAATCTTTAATGTTAGCTTTTCTTTTAAGATAAGATTCAAAGCCATCACCTATAAATCCGATAACATTAAATATAAAAACTAAAAAAACTTTATCTCTAAAATTCAGAGAAAAATTATCAAAGCTACTTAAGAAAAAATTATCAGCTAAATATATGAAAATAATGGAACCAACAAGTCCTCCGAATAAACCTGAATACGTTTTTTTAGGAGATATTTTTGGTAAAATTTTTGGCCCTCCTAATAATTTACCGACAATAAAAGCCATTGAATCATTTACCATCACTCCAGCGAATAATAGAAATGTAAATGGAGAACCTATGATTTCAATATTTCTTAAATATACCAATGAGGCAAAACTACCAAATATGTATATTACTCCAAAAATTATCCAAAAAACGTTATTTGAAAAATTTTTGATAATTTTTAAATACTCGTTAAAAGCAAGAACAAAACAAACAGAAACTAAAAGATTGAATAAAATAATATGGTTAATAATGATATAGATTACCAATGGAAAACCTATTAATCCAATCAAAATTCTAGATTGCAATGACGACATTTGTCAAAATAGGAAATATTTGTTTATATCAAAAGACTAATTGCTTCAGGAATAACTTTTAGGTAAGCATTCCTGCTTTTAACAATGTTTCCATCTATATTATAAAAACTCATTTTTGAAGGATTTATAGAAAAATTATCAACCTGGATAGTTTCTACAAAGGGCAACTCGATATGTGTACCCTTATAGACTTTCTTAAAAACATCGGCAATCTGCATTCTGGTAACATTGTCTTTTACAGTCACAAGCTCAATCTTCTTATCAAAGAATCCTCCATTGGGGGCAACCATCATTCCCTTTCCAGTATAAACACTATTACATCCAACAATAAAGGCGCATGTTAAAGATTTGCTAATACCATCTATGGTAATCTCTGCAGTATGCATTTTTTTCTCTAGAAGAGTTATTATAGAAGCAACATCATATCTTACTGGACCAAGAAATCTTAATTTTTCAGCTCGGATATTTCCAAATGAAAACATTCCCCAGCCTAAAACACTAACACTAAGTTGAGAGAAATTATCAAAATCAACCTCATTAACATCCATTTTTGCTATATTATTTCCAGTACATATTCTAATTGCATCATCTATATCTAGAGCATTTATGTCATGAGCTACCGAATTTCCTGATCCAGTAGGAATAATTCCAATATCAAATACATGTAATTTATTCGAATAATAAAGACCATTAACTACTTCATTTATTGTGCCATCACCGCCAAAAATTATAATTCTATCAAAAGAATTTTTATCAATTGTTGAGGTGAATTCTTTGATATGATTTTGGTATTCAGAAACAAATAATGTAACTTCAAACTGTGAATTTTCTAGAATTTTTTTATATTGATAAAATACTTTAAGTGATTTCTTTAAACCACTAACTGGATTGACTATACAGCAAATCTTTTTCATTTATAATACTTGTTATCGCCAAGCCTTAGGACGTCAATTCTAACCTTAACTGTACCTTGATTTACAAAGCCTAGTTTTCTAGCAGCTTTGTAGGACAAATCAATTATTCTTCCGCTAACAAATGGCCCTCTATCATTTATTACCAACTTCAACGATTTTCCATTTTCAAGATTAGTAACTCTTACTTTTGTTCCAAGAGGATATGATTTATGCGCTGCGCTCACTTTGTACATGTTAAAAATTTTACCATTAGCAGTTCTTTTCTTATGAAACTTTTTACCGTAATAAGAAGCTATGCCAATTTGAGTTTTAGGATGATTTTTTATTGATTCAATTTGCTTACGAGACATTCCTGTTGTATTCACATAATCTCCATAAGCTATGTTTGAACCACATGATTCAAGAAAGAAAATGATTATGAGAAGAATTTTTTTATTCATTAGAAAGCCTTTGATTTATTTGAGGAATTAATAGTGGATCTGTTACTAATAAGGTTGCCATTCCAGTTAGGGTGGCACCATTGTCTAAAAGTTGTTTTACTTGCTCATAAGAACAAACACCGCCAGTAGCAACGATTGGAATAGAGTATTTTGAAGAAATCAACTGGACCATCTTCAATGTATTTTTGTAAAGATATTTTCCACTTAGACCTCCTCCTTTTTTAGAAAAAGTTTTTTGCGTCAAACCTACGTTGCTTGCTTTGACATATTTTGAGTTGCCAATATTAATGACCGTCTTTTCAATTTTAGATAAAATATTGCATATTGAAAGAATATCATCAACTGAACTATCTGGGGAAACTTTTACAAAAATTACTCTTGAAGAAACATTTCTAAACTTTTCTAGTAGTTTTTTTAGACTATCTAAATCATCGCTTAAGCATTTACCGTCCTCTGTATTCGGACAACTTATATTTATCTCATAAAAAAATTGATCATAATCAATAGAATTCAAACACCTATCTATTGAATTAAAAACTTCAAAATATTCCTTATCAGAATTTCCTCCGATGCTAACCCCAATTGGACGATTAAAATTCATTAGCTTCTTGTTGGGTATAGATAATTTAAATTTTTCAACCCCTTTGTTTGGCAAACCTAATGAATTAAGTATTCCATACTCTCCCTCATAACTTATTTCCTGTACTCTAGGCCTTAAATTGCCCTTTGAAGGCTTTTTCAGAACTGTTTTATACGTAACACCGCCTATTCCCAATAACTGCCACTGAAGCAATGAACTAGCATCGTCTTTAAATGAAGCTGAAATCAAAGGCGAAGCAAAGCTTAAATCATAAAGATTGGTTTGAATATCTTTTGGAACTTTGAATTTGAAAAAATATCTAAATGGTGTAATCATTAGAAAATGATTTAAGGTGTCTCCAAAAATTATTGCTCTCTCCAAGTCTCTCGGTATTTTTGCTAGAACAGTAATAACAAATCGCCTGATAGCTCTAAATTTTATTGAAAGCAATTTAGCTCTCAAATTATTTAACATTAATTACCTCTAATCTTTTTAAAGCTTTTTCAGCTTGCAAGCTGGTTGGATGCTGCCTGACAACAAATTCATAATAATACTTTGCGCTATCTAATGTAACAGCTTCATAGTCATAATACATTCCTAGAAAATAAGCTGCTATCTTTGATGATTGAGTTGGCTCATCTGAACTCAAAACTTTCTTATATAATGCAATAGAGTCAGTTAAGCTTGTTTTACGAAGATCTTCCGCCTCTCTTAGTAAGTCTGATGGGCTGTGATCAATATCTAAATTATCATTATTAATGATATATTTTGCAAAGTCTGAATTTGGAAACTCTTTGAGGATTCTATTTTTGTAGGCAATAGACTCATCATTCAAAAGTTTTTCGTTTATAACATATAAGGCAAAAATTGACTGTTGCAAATAATCACTTTTACTATAATTGTTAACAATATTTTCGAAATATTCTTTTGCCTCTTTATAGTTAGCTAAATTAAAAGCTAAGATTTGACCTGACATGAACAAATTTTCAGCTTTTTCAGATAATTCAATCTCAGCTAAAGATGCATCAAGCTTAATCAATTTTTCAACATCTTCTCTTTTTCTACCAATTAATATCTTGAATGAGGAATTGGAATTCTGCTTCATTGCTTCATTCATAAAAAATTTAGCTTTTTCATAATCAATGCTGGAAGAGCTTAAATATATATCTGAAAGAAGATAGTATGCTTCTATGGCAGTCTTCGTATTAGGGTAATCTTGTCCAATTCTATCCAAATTTTCTATAGCAAAGTCGATTTTTCCTCTGTTTAATTCAATTTTTGTTAACTCCAAATCCAAATCAGATTTAATTGAATCAAAATCTTCATCAATTATCAATTCTTGGATTTTAGATGCAGATTGCTCTAAGTCTCCTGTTAATCTATAAATTTGTACAATTTTAAGGTTTGAATCTTGTATTCTAGCAATAGAAATAGTATTAGATAAGACTCTTTTATAGCTTTCTAGGGCTTTACCATAATCATTTTGATTAAAAGATATTTCAGCTATTTGATAATAAACCTGCTCTCTCAGATTACGATTACTGCTTATCATTGCTCCATTATTAAAGTTTTCATAAGCATTCACTGTATCATCAATACCTAAATAAATTTCTCCAAGTGATAAATAAATCATTGATAAGAAATTTTTGTCATCTATTTCCGAAATAAGTTCATTTAAATCATTTATAGCAGGTTGTGGTCTCAAATCCATCCACTTGCAAAGCGCCAACCAATATTTGGCTCGCTGCTGATAATATGATTCATCTTCTTCTTTTAATTGATTGAAAATTGCAACTGCGCTATCGTATTCTCTTCGAAAAAAATGCGATTTTCCTTTTAAGAGTTTTGCTTGAGTTACATAACGGCTATCGGAAAATTCTAATAATACTTTATCAGATTTTTCTATTGCTTTAGCGTATTCCTGAATTGCTCTGGAAGGAATTTGATTTCCAAGGTTTTCTATTCGGATACGCTCAGCTGTTTCAAAATGCTCTTCAGCATTATAAAATGTATTAAAATAAGCACAGCCTTTTAAAAAAAGTAAAAGGCATAAGTATTTTATGAATTTTGAATTAAATTCAGACATCACAATACTAATTTACAATGAAGCTTGAAGAATTACAGAACATAATTTCTAAAAAAATATCTGATGTTATTTCAGTAGATTTCATAAACGTTTATGATTACACTGCTCAGCATGAAAATCATGCTACTTTTGAGGGGAATTATCATCTAAGCATGACATTAGTAAGTCCTGATTTTGATGAAATGAGCTTGATTGAAAGACATCAATTGGTGTACAAAGCTCTCGACGAATATATGCATGGAGAAATTCATGCACTTACAATGAAGACCCTTACTCCGCAAGAATACAAAAACAGTCAAAAGTAAATGAATTCATTGCTAATTGTTTTAGGAAATCAATTATTTGATAAAAAACATCATCCCGATGAAGTAACAGATATCTTTATGTGTGAAAATTTTGACCTCTGTAGCTATAAAACACATCATAAAAAAAAGGTATCATTTTTCTTGTCTTCAATGAGGGAATATAAAGACGAAATGTCTTCTAGTTACAATATGCATTATAATGATTTTGATGGAGGATTTGAAAAATCATTCAAAACAAAACTTGAGCAAACAATTTCAGATCTTAAGCCAACTAAGATTTTTGTTTACGAAGTGGAAGACAAAGATGTTGAGTCTATGCTCTTGTCCTCTATTGATAAGCAAACTACTGAATTTGAAATCCTTCAATCTCCAATGTTTATGTTCTCTAGAAGTTATTTTGATGAATATCAAGGAGGTAAAAAGAATTTATTACTTGAAAATTTTTACAGAAGAACACGAAAAGAATTAAACATATTAATGGATGATGGCAAGCCTATTGGTGGACAATGGAACTATGATGAGTTAAATAGAAAAAAAATCCCAAAAGGACTTGAAATTCCTGAATCTAAAATTTACGCAAGCGAACACCTAAAGCAAGTAAATGAGCTTATTGATAATGAATTTGCTGATAGTCCTGGCACTACCTCAGAAAAATTCTGGATACCGTTCAAAAGAAAAGATGCTCTAAATTATCTTAATGATTTTTTTAAAGTAAAATTGGAATTATTTGGACCTTACGAGGATGCAATTTATGAAAATCATAACTTCTTGTTTCATTCTGCAATAAGTCCACTGTTAAATATTGGCCTTTTAACACCAGGCGAGGTAATTGAAAAAGCTATTACCTTTAGCACTAAAAATAATACTTCCCTTAACTCAGTTGAAGGTTTTGTTAGACAAATAATGGGTTGGCGAGAATTTATCAGAGGAGTTTATCGTACTAGAGGTCACAAACAAATAGGTCAAAATTTCTTTAAAAATGAACGAGAACTGACAAAAGATTGGTATGACGGCACAACTGGTATAGATCCGCTCGATAATGCCATCAAGCTTACATTAGAACATGGATACACTCATCACATAAATAGATTAATGGTTATTTCTAACATTATGAACCTTTCAGGAATTCATCCAGACGAAATCTACCGATGGTTTATGGAAATGTTTGTGGACTCATCGGAGTGGGTGATGGTACCCAATGTTTATGGAATGGGAACGTATGCAGATGGTGGAGTTTTTTCAACAAAACCATACATTTGCGGTTCTAGCTATATCATGAAAATGAGTAATTTTAAAAAAGGACCATGGTGTGATATTGTAGATGGGCTTTACTGGTCGTTTATCAAAAATAATTTAGATTACTTTAAAACTAATCCTCGTTTAGCAGTTATGCCCAGAGCGCTTGAAAGATTGAAACCGGAAAGAACTGAACTTATTTTCAGTGCTGCAAATAAATTTATTCAAGAAAAAACTAGTTAGTTTTTAGTAGACTTATTTTGAAAAGGTCTTATAGATGTGGACAAAAACAATCGCCGCATTTACAAACAATAAACTCATACTCCCTTGTATAATTGCATAAAACATCCATGTTAGACATCCCAATCCGTTAATCACTCTCATTTTAGGACCGTCAAAAAAGAAAGAAATAATAACGAGCGTGGAGCCTATCCAACCAACAATTTCAATATTAAAAATCAACATTCAATAGACTAATAAGTTTTAACAGAAATTTTTTTTCCATTATCGTAAGTTATTTCTTCTTCTAAAATTCCGTCATTATCAAAGCTTTTCCATACTCCGGTTCTCTTTCCATTCTTATACATACCTTGCAAAGCTATTGTCTCTAAACCGTCTTCAAAATACATGATTGATTCACCATCTAAAATTCCATTTGCATAAGTATCTCTAATAAAAAGTAAACCATTTTCACCATACTCTTCAACTAGACCATGAATTTTTCCATCTTTGTAATTTTCAATATAATCCAAATTACCATCTTCCTCATATGAAGTAATTGTACCATCAAGAACACCATCTTCCTCTATACTAATTCCATCTTTAAGGTTTTCAATATAACTAAGATTACTATTTTCAAAATACGTGTAATTAGTAGCAGAAATTACTACACCATTATCATAGCTAACGATTGAAGTAGGACTCCCTTCATAATTATAACTTTCAACTTTACCATCAAGCTTATCTTCAACAAACATACCTTGAGAAGATAGTTGCCCGTTTGAATGATAGTATTCAAACTTTCCGCTTCTTAATCCATTTTTATAAGTATCTAATGATCTGAGCTGTCCGTCTCCAAAAGTAGAAATGAAATCACCGTCAAATTTTCCTTTTAAGATGAATCCAGTGCTACCAGATGGATATCCTTCAATGCTAAACACAGGACCTGAGAAAGGCTTGTTTTCATTTCTTAAATAATAGACTCCATCTTTATTTTCAAGTAATCCAAAATTCACAGGTTCTTGCTGGCTACATCCAATTGTAAAAATTGCGAATAATATTAGCATATTTATTTTTTTCATTGAATTTTCCTTCTCTTTAATTCTTTGATAATCTCTTTTAATAATTCGTTTGTTTCTTCTTGTCTAGTAACATAAAAATATAATGGATATATACCAAAAGTAACCAATGAAAACAGAAGAAATTTTATAAAATGTAGCATGATTAATTTTCACTATAATTTGGTACGGGTGGAATCCCTAGCGAGATTTCAAACAAATCACTTTCTAATGAAGCCGATTCAGATGAAGGAGATTCAACAATTCTTCCGACCTCAGTATCCCCCATTTTAACAATTAAAGTTGGTACATAGCGGACATCTTTTCCTGCTTGTTCATTTTCAGGACTAACTTTTTCTCTATCAACTGTGACTATCTGAACTTTATCAAAGTCAATTCCAAGATTAATAAATATCTTTTCTATTCTAGGGACTTCTCTCCTACTGTCGCCACACCACGTACCTAGAAATAGTTCATAATTATATTGATTAGGGTTAGATATTGCTGCTAATAGCTCTTCATCAACCTTATAACCATCAAATTCATCAGAATACCAATCATTAAAGGGATATTGCTTCAACTCATCAATAACAATCTCCCCCAACAGCATTGGCTTTCCAGTATTAGGATCTTCAAACATCCCCTCAGGGATGTTTGAAGTCTTAAGTAATTTATAAGATAATGCTAAGCAAACGATTGCTAAGCATAATGAAATAGTTTTATTATTGATTATCATTGTAGTACTTATATATTAAATAAGTACAAATCATAGTACAAGACAAAGTAATTACCGAACCTTCAATTCCAAAAGTTCCGCCCGATACTATATCAGGAACATTTCCGGTATTTTCATGGCTGATTATTTTCCACGAATCAACATTAATTCCACTTATTTCAAACCCAAGCAATCCTTGAAAAAAGTTCCATCCGAAATGGAAAAATGTTGGAAACCATAGATTTTTAGTGAAAGTGTAACTAATACCCAAAATAAACCCAGCAGCAAATAATTCAGTCATAGGTACCCATGTGCTCCAAACGTTAGGATTGCCAGAATGTAATAATGCAAATAATACTGAAGATCCAGCAAGAGCAATCCATCTATTTTTAGTTGAATCCATCATATTATTTAAGATATATCCTCTAAAGATAAGCTCTTCATCAAATGCTGCCAGAAATAACATCATACTAACAACAAAAACACCAGGTTTAAACCCAGCAAAACCAGTGACAGTTATGGTGCCCATTATCCATAAAATTGCAAAAAGTCCGCCAATAAAAGCTAAAGCAAAAGCAAGACCAATTAGCATTTCATTAGTCTTATCTTTAATTGACAATCCAATAGACATTAAAGGTTTGCGATCAATAAATTTAGTTGCTATCCAAAGTGCTAAAAAACTTCCTGCAACCTGAAAAACTGTCATTAAAAGCATGATAGGAGAGTCAAAACTCATATTAGCAAATAGAGCTTCTGCAGATTCAGGATTCGCCATATCCACGCCTGAAAGCAACATTACTAATATTGACCCAATAGTTACAACAAAACCCATTGCAATCATCCATAGTGGCATAAAAATAATCGCCCTTAAAAATCCATTCTGTATTCTTGGTTCCATTTTATTTTCCTTCGTTAACTGGTTTGCCATTTTTGTATTTTATTATCTCGATTAATTGGCCTTGTTCATCAAAAAATGATACATCGCCATTTAAATTCCCACGCTTATAGTTTACTTGCACATAAATTTGTCCATTTTCATGATAAAAAGTATAGAGTCCATGAAATTTTCCATTTTTGTAATTAGCATCTGTTCTTTTCGCTCCACTTTCATAAAAATCTTTATATGGACCATGATTCGTTCTGCCTTTTACATGTCTAATCATTTTAATTCTAATTTGCTCATCGTCATAATATTCAGTATAAACTCTTTCGTTCGTATTTCTATTAAATACATTTGTTTCCATACCGCCATTAGTTACGGTTTGTCCATAACTAATTGATATTATAAAAATAAGGAAAATTAATTTTTTCATTTTTACTGTTTTTCCATAATAAATATTTCTTCCAAGCTTTTGTTGAAAAAGCGTGTAATTTTGATTGTTAACGTAAGAGATGGATCAAACTTACCAGTTTCAATAGCATTTATTGTCTGTCTACTAACTTTTAAAGATTCAGCCAAATCCTTTTGACTGATTTTCATTTCACCTCTTAGTTTTTTAATGTTGTTTTTCATTATTGATAAAACTTTTTATAAAAGTAAAGTTGACCTACAACCATTCCTACGATCGAGCATAACATATAATCAATCCATTCAACTTCAAATTCTACATAAACAGATGTAAAATGTAAAATTATACCAAAAACCGCAAAACCCATAAAACCAGACATCATTGAAAAATCATGATACTTTCTAAATAATTCATCTTGTCTAACATATAAGTCAAAAGAATATTTAATTGTTAGAAGTACAAAAATTAATGTTAATAGTGGTATAACATAAAATGCCCAAGGATGGATCACTTCAGTCCATAATAAAAGATCAGATTTATTTGCTCCGATTCCTATGAGAAATCCACAAATAAGTGCTGTAATAATCATTTTTTTAAAAATACTTTTATCTTCTTTATTTAACGAAGAATATTCAAACCATAACCCTTTATGTGTTATTTTAGTCATTATTTGTCCTTAATTTGCTATAACTTAGTATTTAATGTAAAGTAAGCTTTACATATGTAAATGTCAAGCTAGCTTCACTTGCGAGGTAAAAAATGAAAAAAACTTTAATTATTTTAATTTTATTAATTATTTATGGATGTAATGAGTCTTTAGAATTTTCATCAGAAGATATTGAAAAAAAATACAATATTTACATCAGTAAACTTTCCAATGAACAAATTCAAGAGAATTTAAATAAAGGACTAAAGCCTATTGCTATTAAAGATAATATCGATGTTAAAGGATTTGCTAATACAGCAGGATCGTTAGCTTTGAAAAATAATTTTCCTGATAACAATGCTTTTTTAATTCAAAAACTTATTGATAATGGTTATTTCGTTATAGGAAAAACTAATCTTTCAGAATGGGCTAATTTCCGCTCCTCTTCTTCAACCAGCGGATGGTCAAGTATGGGTGGACAAACTATCAATCCATATGGTGAAATGCGTACTCCATGTGGTTCTAGTTCAGGTTCAGGAGTAGTTGTTGCTACTGGACTAATAGATGTTGCAATTGGTACTGAAACTAACGGATCTGTAAGCTGCCCTTCTTCCGTTAATGGTATTGTTGGTATTAAGCCAACGGTGGGACTTGTTAGCAGATCTGGAATTATTCCAATATCGCATACTCAAGATACAGCTGGACCAATGGCTGATTCAGTTATAAATGCTGCTTCTATTTTAGAGATCATTGCAGGTAAAGATGAAAACGATTCTGCTACACTCACTATTCCTCAAGACTTTGATTTTAACTTTACTTCAAATTTAGATCCATCTGCTTTGCAAGGTAAACGATTTGGACTATTACCTACAGGTAGTCAAAACACTGATGGAAAACTTATGTTGAAAAAAATGAGAATTATGTTCGAAGAAGCTGGAGCAATAGTTGTAGATATTGAGGATACAAGAGAATATCCAGGTTCAGAAGAATTGCTTGTGTTGTTATACGAATTCAAAGTTGGACTGGAGCAATTTCTAGCTAAGTCAAACTCTGAACTTAAAACGCTTGAGGAACTAATAGCTTTCAATGAAGAAAATAAAGATGAAGTTTTAAAGCATTTTGATCAAAGTCATTTTTATGACAGCATTGAAACATCCTCCCAAAAAGCAGAATATCTCTTAGCCTTAGAGCGTGTTTTACAAACTAGAAAAGAAATTGATAACTTTATTAAAGAATATAATATCGAAGCTTTAATAGGATTATCTTGGAGTCCAGCATGGGCCATCAATCATGATGGCGGTGACGATCAAGCCATTGCAGAGTACAAATTTTGGGTTAATGGAAGCTTTGCTGCTATGGCAGGCTATCCTCATGTGACAATTCCGTTTGACTATGTAGACAAACTTCCGATTGGAATGTCATTTATTGGCTCAAAATGGGATGATAAAAAATTAATTGAGCTAGCTTATGCAGCAGAACAACTCATTCAATTTAAACCAACACCTAACAACTAATGACTCAGATTATAGAGATTGCTTTAATTGCAATAATGGCTTTTTTTATACTGTCAATTATTTTTATAATTATTAGGGATATAATTAGGGGACTAATGGATTGGTTTAAGAAGTAGCTACTTCCATTTAATATTACAACCCATAGATGGTTGTTGATCGGATGATACACTTTTTCCATCTAATAGACTTGTCATAGCTTGTCTCAGATCTTTTGCGGAAGCATTAATATCATTGCCAGGAGAGGAATCATCCATCCTTCCTCTATAAACTAATAAATTTTTGTTATCATAAAGATAAAATTCAGGAGTGCATTCTGCTTTTAATTCTCTAGCAATCTCTTGTGTTTCATCTAATAAATAAGGGAATGATAATTTGAGATCGTGGAACAATGCTTTCATTTCAGCTGGTCCATCCTGCGGATAAGATATTACATCATTAGAACTAATAGCTACAAAATCTATTTTGTGACCAAAATCATTATTCAGTTTTTTTATTTCGTCATGATAATGAATCACGTAAGGACAATGATTGCATATAACCATTATTAATGAGGGATTAGCGTTCATTAAAGTTGAAGAGGTATATAGTTTGTCATCTAATACATTTTTAAGCTGAAAATCAGGCATTTTCTTACCAAGAGACAACATTGTAGAATAAGTTAGTGCCATTAGCTATACACCTAAGAGGTTATGAAAAATGAAATTAGAATTACATAAACTGACATTAGGACAAAAAGCACTGCTATTACATTAAAAATAAAATCTATTTTTGATTCCATAAATTCAAGTAGGCCAACAAAAATACTATAAGGGTTATGAATAGCAGATCTAGTAATTGGAGGAATTCGATTAAATAATCTAAAAGGTAGTCCAATTATAAAAATAGTAATGAGAATTGGAATAGTAAGAATGACATAGATAGTTTTTTTTATTAATGATAATATCATAGCTATTTCCTTAAAAAATTGCGGAGAGAGAGGGATTCGAACCCTCGATACCCTTACGAGTATAACACCTTAGCAGGGTGCCGCTTTCAGCCACTCAGCCACCTCTCCAAGCTATCAAATTTACACTAGGAATACTATTAAGCCGACAGAAAAGATACAAGCTTATCTTTTAAAGAATTCAGGCCAGTATTTGAAACAGATGATATATCAATAAATTCTTCAGAAAAAGAACTCCATCGTTCAGCTGCATCTTCTGAGATAGTATCAATTTTCGTTCTGAAAACAATTCTATCTTTATCAAGTAAATCTTTATTGAAATTTACAAGTTCATCCAATAATTGGTTATAAACCTCGTTTGGATTTTTCTCTTCTACATCTATTAAAAAAAGTAAAATTTTATTACGTTCTATATGTTTTAAAAATTGATGACCCAAACCTTTTCCCTTGCTTGCTCCTTCGATTAATCCAGGAATGTCTGCCATAACAAAAGATTGATATTCGCCATATTTTACAATACCTAAATGTGGTTGTAAGGTAGTAAATGGATAGTCAGCAATCTTAGGTTTTGCTGTAGTCATTACAGATAATAAAGTAGACTTTCCAGCATTAGGAAGACCTACCAGCCCCACGTCCGCTAATACTTTCAACTCTAATTCGATTGAAAGTTTTTGTCCTTTTACCCCTTCTTGAGCAAAACGTGGAGTTTGTTGCTTGGAAGATTTGAAATGAAAATTACCCTTACCTCCTATTCCACCCTGACAAATAATATGAGATTCATCTTCTTTTACTAAATCTTTTATAATTGATTTTGATTCAATACTCTTAATTATAGTACCGCATGGCACTTGAATGATTAGATCTTCACCAGACTTACCTGTGCGCTTATTAGAACCGCCTGATTGTCCATTTTTTGCCTTGTACATTCTTTTATAACGAATGTCTTGCAATGTATGAAGGTTGGTGTTTGTTTGAAATACAATATTGCCTCCGCGACCACCGTCGCCTCCACTAGGACCACCTTTATCGATATACTTTTCTCTGTGAAAAGCTACAGCGCCATTGCCGCCGTTGCCAGCTTGCAACTCAATTTTTGCATAATCAATAAACATAATAAAGAATTAAAATTTGCTAATAATTTCATCACCAAATTCTGAGCATTTTAGTAACGTGGCATTTTCCATTAAACGATGGAAATCGTAAGTTACTTTTTTATTAAAAATGGCTTTTTCAATACCTGATTCAATTAAATCGGCAGCCTCTGTCCAACCCAAATAGTTCAACATCATCGCTCCTGATAAAATTACAGATGAGGGGTTCACTTTATTTTGACCAGCATATTTTGGTGCTGTTCCGTGCGTAGCTTCAAAAATAGCATGTCCAGATTTGTAATTGATATTTGCTCCAGGAGCAATCCCAATTCCTCCAACTGCAGCTGCAGCAGAATCAGATAAATAATCTCCATTAAGATTCATTGTAGCAATAACATCGTACTCATCTGGTCTAAGAAGGATTTGTTGTAAAAATGCATCTGCTATAACATCTTTAATAATAATCTTTCCTTCTTCTAAAGCCTTGTTTTGAGCTGCATTAGCTGCTTCAGTACCATTTTCTTCTTGAATTCTATCGTACTGTGCCCAAGTAAATACTCTATCAGAATAATGCTCTTCTGCGTGTGCATAGTTCCATTTTTTAAAATATCCTTCAGTAAATTTCATAATATTGCCCTTATGAACAATAGTAACTGATCTTCTATTGTTTTCAAGAGCATATTTCAAAGCAGCATCAAACAATCTAATTGAACCTTCTTTAGATATTGGTTTTAAACCAAATGAACTTGATTCTGGAAACCTAATCTTCTTAGCTTCCCCAAATTTTTCCATCAATTCAATAATTTGCTTAGATTCATCGCTACCATTTTCAAACTCAATACCGGCATAAACATCCTCAGTATTTTCTCTAAACAATACAAAATCTACCCTCTTAGGATCAAGAATGGCTGCAGGGGTACCTTTAAACCATCTTACTGGACGAACACATGCATACAAATCTAACTCTTTTCTAAGAGCAACATTTAAAGATCTGATTCCTCCCCCAATTGGTGTTGTTAAGGGGCCTTTAATTCCAACTAAGTGAGATTTTAAAGTTTCTAATGTTTTTTCTGGAAGCCATTCACCGCTATCTTTAAACGATTTTTCTCCACAAAGAACTTCTAACCATTCAATTTTTCTTGAACCGTTATATGCTTGTTCAACAGCTGCATCAATAACTCGCTGAGATGCTTCCCAGATATCAGGACCAATTCCATCCCCTTCTATAAAAGGAATTATTGGGTTATCGGTTACAATAAGTTTATTATCTTTAATTTGAATTTTATCTGCCATTACTTTCCTTTAAATTTTTCTATTAATCTATCTTCAACGCTTTTTGGGACAAATTTAGATAAATCTGTTTTATATTCAGCCAGCTCTCTAATAATGCTGGAATTTAAGTGTAGAAATCTTTCATTTGAAACCATTAAAATGGTTGATATCTCAGGATTGATTCCATGATTAACATTTGCCATCTGAAACTCTAGCTCAAAATCACTCACATGCCTTAAACCGCGAATTATTGCAACCGCATCTTTACTGTCCGCAAAATTAACAACTAAATTATTTGGGTTTGAATAGGCGGATACATTATCAAGATCGCTAGTACATTCTTCAATCATTTCTACTCTTTCTTTATGACTAAAAAGAGGATTTTTATGCTGGTTATCTGAAACACAAATATAGACCTCATCAAACAACCTAGATGCTCGCCTAGTTATATCTATGTGACCGTAATGAATTGGATCAAAAGTTCCTGGATATATTATTCTTTTCATACTTTCCAATAAGCTAAATTTGTCTCCCCGAATTTAGCAATTTTATCGTATCCTTCAAGCGATTCCTTTGCTGAGCATTCAACCACAAGAAATCCACCTTTATTAATTTTTTTAAGTGCATTTTGAACAAAAAGATTCAAATCATAAATATTGTATGGAGGATCTGCAAAAATTATATCATAGTTATCACATTTTTTAATAAAACGCTGAGCATCTCTTCTCAAAAAAGTAAAGTTATTGTAATCTAATTTTTTAGAATTTTCTATAATTTGATTAAGATATTTTTTATTCATTTCTACAAAAGAAACTCGTTGAGCGCCTCTGCTCGCAGCTTCAAAGCCAATCATACCTGAGCCTGAAAAAACATCTAAAAATGATTTGCTTTCTAGGGAGCAGATGGTGTCAAAAATACTTTTTCTGCAGATAGCTGTGGTTGGTCTAAAATGGGAATTCTTTTGGATATCTAAAGAAATATTTTTGAAAACTCCTGAATTAATCTTCATGATTCAATAATAGTAACATATAAATGCAAGCTTTCTTCTTTGCTAAAACTTACCTTTTTAACGAACATATTATTAAAACTTTCAATCTCATTAACAACATCTAGAATACTATCATTTTTTTCAAACCTAAGTACAAGATTTATAGCATTTTTATTGTCAAACTTTGAATTAAATACTTTGAATTTTAAGTTACTATCTATTTCAAATAATTTGATCAAAAGCTCACCATAACTTGCACTAGTATTGCTTTTAGTTACAGTATATGAATTATTATCAAATTCAATTTTTTGTTCATTCACATTGAAAGCATTATCAGAAACAACAAAACTGTTTAATTGGCTATCACTATTCATTGCAATCTTTAATTTATTTACAACTCCATACGAAGCGCTTAATGCAACCTCTCTTGGTGTTAGGTTTTTTTCAACTTCTTTAACTTTTTTAACACCAATCTCTTGCTCTGTATCTAAAAATTTATAATCTGAAAAGAAAGAAATTATAAGAGCTAAAAATAGAATTGAAATTATACCAGAAGAAACATTTCTAATGAAATTTTGGTAATCAAAATTATTATTTGATACATTAAATGTTTTTTTAATGGAATGAATTTCTCCGCCAATAATCTGAGCCCTACTGGTCTCTGCAAAATTCAATAATGGCACATCCTTTAATATAAAATTGTCTAAATATTCAACTATCTTCAACCTATTGAAAAAAATAAATTTTAAATTACTTTTGTCTAACTCTCTAAGCTGTATTTTTGGAAGATCTAATAAGCCTATAATTTTTTCAAAGCTTTTTTTTGTTCCGGAGAAATTGGCTCTAAAAAACATAAAACCTTTCTTAGTATTACCAAAAAAAGTGAACTTCTTACCATTTTTAATCGTTGCAAATTGAGTAGATTTTAGCCCAGTAGTTACAACTGAAGAAAGAGGAATTAAATAATTAATATTCATTCCAAAATTGTTAAAGTTAAGCTTAATTTTTTCTCTTAAAAAATGATGAATAGCTATAGAATGATATACATTTTTAGGAACCTTTTTTTCTTCAGATATAAAATATAGATTATCTACAACCTTACCCCATTTCAAAGAAGCTTCCTTTTTAAGTTGTTCATCTATTGTTTTATATTTCTTTGACTTCATAACGACAGAATGACTTAAAAGAGTATCATCTATTACAATAGAAGTTCTATGATTTGTTAAGGATACTTTTTCGCTAAGCTCATCCAAAGATCTTGCAATTACTGAATTAAGTTTTTTAGAATTATTTAGAATTTTTAATAAAGGAATATGGAATTTTACTTTATCAGCTAAAGCAAGACTCTGCTTATTTTTTGAATGATTGTAAACAGATAGTGAAGTATTATCTATTAAGAAGTAAAGCAATCAACTAATTATCCCAACTTCTGGATCCATCAATAATATATCCATGACTTCTTGTTTTTAGTGCAAAAAAGCCATATCTATTGTCGCGATAAGAACGAATTGGGCTTGAAACTCTTACAGAATTTCCTTCATCGTTGATTTCAATAATATATGGATCGCCAGTTAGTGGACAATAAAATTGGGTGTCATCAGGAAGAAAAGCAAAGTTGTAAGGACTAGTTTCTTTTCTAAAACTTCTATCAAAGTAAGATACTGTTTCAACTCTTTCAAATGTATTTTCAGCAACAACTCCCATAAAAAGCGGGTCTTGCTTTACATCAAAAAGATTTTTCTTTTGAACATAAACTGTATCTTCCATACCTGTTTCTTCTGACATCATTAATACTGTAACAGTTGTATCAACTATTGTTTCTTTAGAAACTCTTCTTAACCCAAAAGTGGTATCATATTCAACATCGAATCCTTTAGGAACATCTACTAAAAAAGCTTCGCCATTTAATTTCACAGTTTGCTCTCCAAGGAATGTAGAGTCTGCCATCACTGAATCTCTAACAGCATTAACCAATGTTACTGCTTTTTTTCCATCAGGTTCATAGCTACCAGTTAAAATATTATAGAAATTTTCTACATTATAAACGGTTTGCATGCGATAGCGACTTTCATTTTTATACATATCCTCTTCTTCCCAAATAAGACTAGGAATAAAAATAACAAGAAGTGTAAGTATAAAAACAAAGAAGGTTATAACTTCAAGATAATCGTTAAAAAATTTTTGTTTTGCTTTATCCATTTTTGACTACACCGAATTTACAATAATTCATCATTATAGCAATATATTAATCCTCAAATCTTTGAAATTTAATTTCTTTATTTCTTTGAATCTTTAATAGTTCTTCTATTGATTTTTTTTCATCCCTATTCATTTTCGAAGGAACGTCGATTTGAATCTTTACCAATTGATCCCCTCTTCTGGAACTTCCCATCACAGGGAAACCTTTGCCTTTTACTCTTAAAATTTGACCTGGTTGTATGCCTGAAGGAACTTTAAGCTTTGCAGTGCCATCTATGGTAGGAATATCAATTTTATCGCCAAAAACAGCTTGAGAATACCCTAATACAATTTGCAGTAAAACATCATTTCCATACCTAGAAAAATGTTCATGGTTTTCCTCTTCAAAGAACACATATAAATCTCCAGCTTTACCATTTAGGTCTTCGCTACCCTGACCATCTAAAGTCATATAATTGCCATCTTCAACTCCTGATGGAATTTTAATTTTCAACGTTTCTTCTACTGAAATCATTCCATCTTTGTTGGCACCGCTAGGAATACTTTTAGGTTGCTTTCCATATCCTTTGCATTGAGGACATATAGATGAAGATCTCATTTGTCCAAGAAAAGAATTTGTTACTTTAGTTACTTGACCTGCTCCTCCACACATTGAACATGTGATAAATGTTAATCCATCTGCAGGCTTCATTTTTTTAATTTTAATTTTCTTTTCACTGCCATTTACTATTTCTTTATAAGAAACATTGATTTTGACTTTTAAGTCTGCACCTGCTCTAGGTCTTGCAGAGGCTCTTCCTCCTCCAAAGAAAGATTCAAAAGGGTTATTTCCTCCAAAAATATCACCAAATTGATTAAAGATATCATCCATATTCATTGAATTAAAACCAGATTGTCCGCCCATATTATTATATGCCGAATGTCCAAACTGATCATACTGCCTCTTTTTGTTATCATCGCTCAAAACAGAATAAGCTTCAGCTGCTTCTTTAAATTTCTTTTCAGCTTCTTTATTGTCTGGATTTCTGTCTGGATGAAATTTCATAGCAATCTTTCGATAAGCTCTTTTTATTTCATTAGCGCTAGCGGATTTGGATACACCCAATATGTCGTAAAAATCAGCCATGCTTGTTTACCACAACTTTTGCATGTCTAATAATTAAATCTTTATACTTATAACCAGATTGATAAACTTCAACAATTGTATCATCCTCAACCTTGGAATCATTTGTTGTTGTTAAAGCTTCATGTAGTTCAGGATTAAAACTTTCTCCTACTTCGCCAAAAGGTTTTACATAATTTGATTCTAATTTTTTAAGGAAATCATCCCTTACCAAACCCAAAGCTTTTTTTGATTCTTCATCCTTATAGGATTCAATTCCTCTAGAAATATTATCTAAAACTGATAAAAAGTCTAAAATGAAATTTTTACCCTCATATTTTAATAATGAAGAAACTTCAGCTTCTTTTCTTTTTCTAAAATTATCGAACTCAGCTTTCAAACGTAGCTGCTTATCTTCAAAACTTGCTATAGCAAGCTCTAAATCTTTCTTGGTAGGCTTCTTATTAGATGAGGCTTTTTTAGGAGCTTCTACCCCATTTTTATTTTTTTTATTCATTTAAATTTCTCTTCATTGATTGACTGGATGAATATAGGCCGATAAATATTGAAAATCCAATAATCCAAATCCATAAAAATTCATCTAACTTTACATTAACACCAAAATAAGAATTAAATCCTGTAAATAAATATTTAACAAAAATAAAAGCTAACAATCCGCCAAAAATTGAGTGCAAAAAACTTTCAATATAAAAAGGTACTTTTACAAAGAACCAAGAAGCACCATTATACTTCAAAATATCTATAAAATCTTTTCTATTAGACATAGAAAGTTTAACTGTATTAGATATAATTTGAATTGATAGAAAAATAATAGCAATTACAAAAATAAGGAAAATGAAAATTGTAAGATTAATTCTATCTTCCACTTGATTTATATATTTTCCTCTGTATTCTATCTCATCTACAAAATCGATACTTTCAATAGAGAAAATTAACGCATCTACTTTTTCAAATTCAAAATCTTTTTCACTTAGAATAACTTTAATGGAAACTGGCAATGGGTTATATCCAAGCATTTCTACAACGTTTTCGCCAAACTCTTCTTCGAAAATCTTAGCAGATTCTTCCTTATCAATTAGCTTAATATTGGATATGATTTCATCTGTACTTAGCTCCTTTATAAAAGATTCATATGAACTAGATTTCGTATCATTTTCTAGAAAAATTTCAAATGTGTACTTAGATCTAAAAAAATCAATTAAAGAATTAGTATTAAAACCAATTACAAATAGAGATCCTAATATTGAAAAGTTGATAAAAATTGTAATAATACATAAAAAACTAGCCAATTTATTTCTAAAAAAATTTTTAAAACCCTCTGAAATTAAAAATGCAAATTGATCAATCATCCGCTAATCAACCTTCCGTTCTTTAACTCAATTATGCGATAATCTTTCTCAGCTATTAATTTATAATTGTGAGTTGCCATAATCACAGAAGTGCCCTCTTTATTTATCTGTTCTAGAATTTTTAAAATCTTATGAGCTGCTGTAGGATCAAGATTTCCAGTTGGCTCATCTGCTAAGATTATCTCTGGATTTTTTACAATAGCTCTTGCGATACATACTCTTTGTTGCTCTCCACCAGATAATTGATAAGGGTATTTGCCCTGAAAATCATTAAGGTCAGTCAATTCAAGTGCTTCACTAACATTTTCTTTAATTTTCTTTCTTCTTATTCCATTAATGTGCAAAGGAAGAGCAATGTTTTCGTAAACAGTTCTTTGTTGAAGAAGCTTATAGTCTTGAAAAATTACTCCGATTTTTTTTCTTAACTTATGCACGTTTCTTTTCTTTGTTTTTTTTGAATTAAATCCGAGTATGTCAATCTCTCCTTTTGAAGGAATAATATCAAAGTACATTAATTTTAATAAGCTAGTTTTACCTGAGCCTGTAGGCCCTACAAGAAAACAAAACTCATTTTCATTAATACTTAAATCAATATTATAAACACCGGACTGTTTAGAATAGTTAAATGAGATATTATTAAACTCAACCATAAAACTGCAAATATAGGAAAGTTATATATCCAATAAACAGAAAAGCGGCTGTTATTTTATTTAAGCCATTATGTAAATAAATAAATAACATTAAAGATAACAAAAAACCAACCCCAAGCAATAATTCAAAAATTACATTCGATGCTTGAATAGGAGTTACAAGTGCTATTGTGGCGAGGACAAAGAGTATATTAAAAATATTAGAACCAATAATATTTCCTAATGAAATTCCCACCTCTTTCTTAGAAAGAGCCATCAATGTTACAAAAAGCTCTGGCAAAGATGTTCCGATAGCAACGACTGTCATTCCTATGGCTTTTTCAGAAAAACCAAAGACTTCAACAAGGGGAATTGCTCCATTATCTACAAACAACAATGAACCATAATAGAGCATAACAGATCCAGCAACAATTCTTCCAACTGCTTTTTTAAAACATAGCTCTTTTTCATTCTCAAGCTCTCCATCGCATGATGTAATATTAGGCCTCAAAAAACTTGCTATAATATAGACAAAGAACACTAGAAGTAAAGCTTGTGCCTCAACAAAAGAAATTAAATTGTCTTGTAAAAAAATAAACAACATAACACATGCTAGCAAGTTGTATACAAATGGAGCTGTTGCTCCCTTCAAATTGAAGTTAATTTTATAAAAAAATGCAGGCAAACCAATAGCTAGTCCAATATTTGCTATATTTGAACCTAAAACATTTCCAACAACAAAATCTGTATACCCTTGAAAAGCGCTAATTAAACCGACCACAAGCTCAGGAAATGATGTTCCAATCGATACGATAGTCAGCCCAATAACCAGATCAGAAACTTTGAATTTTTTTGCTAAAGCCTTTGCCCCATCTATCAGCCATTCGGATCCGAAATAAAGACCTAGTGAGCCTAATATTAAAAAAAATAAACTACTTACCATTAGTACAACCCATCTTTATTGATATAGTCCCAAACTTCTTTTGTTACCATATATCTAATTGTTTTTCCATTTCTCCACCTAGCTCTAATGTTAGTTGAAGAAATTTCAAACTGAGGAATATTGGCAAAATGGACTCTGTCTAGCACCCATTGTGGAATATTACTTGGAGTAAAGCCAGGTCTAGTTGCGACTACTATATTACATAGATCTAGAATTTTTTTAGGCTCTTTCCAGTTATGAAAATCCATTAATGTATCACTTCCCATCAAAAAATAAAGATCTTTCTTGTCAATATCTAATTCATCACGAAAATACTTGATTGAATCAATTGTATAACTAATATCTTCTTTTTTTATTTCAAAGTCTGATATTTCAAAATTATCATTATTCAAAAGTGCCATATTTAACATTTTAAGCCTTCTTTCAGGAGCTGATATTCTTCTACCTTGCTTAATCGGAGATAAAAAAGCTGGTAAAAAGATAAGTCTGTCAAAATTTTCAGACTCAATAATTGTCTGCGCAATTAAAAGATGGCCAATATGAGGAGGGTCAAAAGTGCCGCCAAAAATACATGTTTTCATAGATAGACTTCCTCTTTCTAAGAGCTGCTATTAATAATATCGAGAGCTTTCTTTTTAAAAGAGCTGTTAAATAATAATTCATCATTTAATTCAATATTTGAAAGAAATTTTTCTGCTTCAATAGTTTGGTTTTGAAAAATTAAACACCTAATTATCTCTAAATTAGCTTGTTCATAAAATTTTGTATCATAATAATCATTTACAACAATTTTATATGATATAATAGCTGAATCATAGGCCTTCAGCTTTATGTAGAGTTTACCTGTTTCCATATTTTTTTCAGCTAATCTTGATCTTAGATTTTTTATAAGCTTATCAGCATCATTAGAAAATTTAGAATTTGGAAAATCATCTATAAATTCTTGAATCTGTGAAATTGCTTTAATGCTTGAATTTTGATCATGATAAAAATTAGGGGATATTAACATGAGTGTTTCACATATTCTCCATCGAGATTTTTCAATATATGGACTAAAACCCATCTTAGAGACTAAATTTTCGAACTGAACTAAAGCTAATTCATAATCTTTATTTAGAAAATAAGATTCGGCAAGAAAAAAAAGGGCGTCATCTCCAAGGTCGGTATGTGAAGCTCTTTCAACAATGATATTGAATTGTTGAGAAGCTTTAACATATTTCTTACTCTCAAAAAAAACTAATCCATCATCGAACCTGGTTTTATATGGGATGTCGTCATTAAACGGATTTGAAATACCACAGCCAAAAATAAGAAAAGTGGTTAAAATAAAGAATCTAAACATAGGTTTACTATAAAAAATAATTAATGATTATTTTATATTGAACCATTTAAAGAGAATCTAACCATATCAGAATGAGGATCAAGCTTTCCGCCAATTATATAGCTCATATCGAATCCAAATGATTCAAAATTTAAGCCAAAACCAATAGTTTTATAATTTAATTCTCCAGAGGGATTATTTATTAGACCAGCTCTAAGAGAGAAACTTTCAGCAAAATTGTATTCTGCACCTAAATTATAAATAGTATTTTTATTATTTATATCATAATTAATATCAAGTGCATTATTAAGTTTTTTTTCAAATGACAGTAACGAAAAGCCAATACCCAAACGTGTTGGAATTGGATCTTTTTCTCCTTCATTAAAACTTACTCCTGGACCTAAATTTGTTAAAATTGCACCCATATTTAGATTTTCATTATTCATAAAATTACGCTTGAAATAACCGATATCAATTGCAAGGCTTCCACTAGTGGCATCAAAATCATTAATAACAGCTAACTCTTGATAAAAATATTTACCATTTAATCCAAACGAAGAATTATCATCGATTTGTTTAGCATAAGAAATATTTAATGCATACATATAGCTTGAAAATGAACCCAATTCGTTACCGTTTAGATCTGTACTAACTTGATCGCCTAAATTTAAATATGTAAAATGCCCACCAATTGATTCTCCATCCCTAAAAGGCATTGCAAATGTTAAGAAATCATAAGACATATCATCAACAAGATTTGGTAAGTAACTTGTATGCATAAAAGAAAATTCTTTAGAAGATAAATTAATTAATCCAGCAGGATTATAATATGTAGCATAAGCGTCGTTCGCAACGCCAATTTGTGCCTCACCCATAGCATTTGATTTAGCTCCAGGGTTAATAGCTAAAAATAAAGAGCCAGCACCTCCCTGAGCAAAAATTTTTGAAATAAGTACAATTGAAATAATTAAGTTTTTTGTGCTCATTTAAAATATTAACTATAATTTAGTAAAATAACAAAGGAATATATGTTATTAATAAAACACCAATTAGCCTTATAAAAAAGAAAGGCAGAGTAGCACTATAAATCGTTGGCATATCTTTATCAAATCTATAAGATGATAAATATAAATTCATTCCTACAGGAGGAGTGATGTACCCTAATTCTAAATTAGCAATAAAAATTATTGCTAGATGAAATGGGTCTATACCAAAGTATATAGCCAGGGGAGCTATTAATGGCACTACAACTATTATTGCTGAAAAAACATCCATTAAACAACCAACAATCAACAATAATAAATTTAATGCTAGTAAAAATATAATTTTTGAAGTTACTGTACTCTGAACAAAATTTAAAATTTTTAAGGGAATTTGAGCATCTACAAGATATCCAGTAAAACCCATGGCAAAACCAAGAATGATTAATACTCCACCAACTAAGGTTGAACAATTAATAATAATTCTCGGGATATCTTTAAAGCTAACATCTTTAAAGATAACCACTTCGACCATTAAAACATATAAAACTAGCAGAGCTGCGCTTTCAACTAATGTTGCAAAACCTGTAAAAAGACTCAAAATGATTAATAGAGGAATTATTACTTCCCATTTAGCAATCTTAAAAGTTAATATTGCGTCTTTTAAAATAAATTTTTGATTGATATCAGTTTTAGGCTTTTTGTAAAGGCCGTAAAAAAACATAATACTCATTAAAAAAATAGCTGGTAAAAAACCTTGCATAAAAAGTTCTAAGGGATTAATACCAGCGGTAACAGAATAAATTATAGCTGGCAAGCTCGGAGGAAATAACAACCCTAATGAACCAGCTGTTGTTATAATACCCAAAGAAAATTTTTCGGAATATCCGTCTTGAATTAATATAGGATATAAAATTGCACCTAAAGCTAATATTGTTACTCCTGACCCTCCCGTTAAAGCAGTAAAAAAAGCACATAATAAAACTACAATTAAAACAGTAGAACCGGGAAACCAACCAACGTTTGCTTTAAAAAAATTAATTAGTCTTTTAGATATATTACTTTCAGCAAGAATATAGCCCGCCAAAGTAAAAATTGGAATTGCAGCTAATGTTGGAGAAACAACGATTCGATATGCGCTATCGCTTATAGTAGAGATTAAATCAAAATTTGTTGCCCAATCAGTCGGTTCAGATAAAAAGAAAAATATAGATAGTGAGGCCAATAAAATAAAAATTGGTAGTCCAAATGCAACTAAGACTATAGCTGAAACAACTTTCGTCCACAATAAAAATGAATTAACTAAAGGAAATTGCCAGTAATAAAGAGTTATAGTGGGTACAATAGAAATAAAAATTAGCAAAAGTCTATACTTTAAATCTGAACTGCTAGTAATAATCATTTGATACCAAATTAATATCAACCCTATTGGTATTATAGACTGGGCAAACCAAGTGGGTATATATGGTGCAATATATTCTGGATATTGAATACCAATTTGAATCATTTTGATATAAGAAATTGATAAAATGAAAACAATTACAACTGAAAAAGCGTGAACTAAAAAATGAGGAAATGAATTTGAATTTGAGGATCTAAAAACTGGCTCTCTTACTACTGAAAGAAGCTTATTTGATCTTGCAGCTATAATAGCACCAACAAAACCAATCCAAAGTGTCATATGTTGAACAACTTGCTGTGAAGCGGGAATAGAAAAAAAATCTATATACCTACTGAGAATTTGAAAAATTGGAAAAGAAACAAGTATTAAAAATAAAAATAAACAAAGCCTATCAATTGCTTTATTTATAAAATCATTCATTGATAGCAGAAGTAACTTTTTTGTAAATCTCTTCAGTTAAATAAGTGTCTATAACTTCAGGGGTAATCTCATCTTTGAAATCATTCCAAATTGCAATCTCCTCATCAGAAGGGGTCTTAATTTTCATACCATATTGCTGCATAACATCAATAGCCTTCTTTTCCATCTCTCTTCCACTTTTCTGATATTTTGTTCCAATATCATTTGCAATATCCATCATTATTTTTTGATGTTCAGGTTTGATTTTTTTCCACACCCTTTCGTCAACAATAACTGCTCCAACAAAAGCTCCCCATTTTAAATCTAACATATTTGGCATTAAAGCTGACCATCCAGAACTCAATGAAAGTATAGGAACTGTTTGCATACTATTTATCATACCTGTTTGCAATGATGTTAAAATATCTGTTTCAGAAACAGGGATAGCATTAAAACCAAACTTTTTAAAAAGCTCAACAGTAACATAGTCTCCACCAGTCGTATAAATTTTAGAATCCATCAAATCTTGAGGAACAGAAATTTCTTCCGTTGAAAACCAGTAAACCCACCCAATATCAACGAGAAAAAGGAGTTTAAAACCACTTTGAGATAATCCTTCAGAAATATCTCCAAACATTACATTTTTAACGCGATCAATTTCATCATAATTTTTAAAACCCATTGGTAAAGTAAACGCTTGAATTTGGTCAGTCAGTTCAGCTAATCCGATTGATGACATTGCTGAAGCTTGAATTTGACCTACTCGCATTTTTCTTATGGTATCACGCTCTCCACCAACTACTCCGTTTGGATAAATTCTCAATTGAATATTACCATTAGTTTCTTGTTGCCATCTTTGACCCATTTCAAAAAGTAAATTATAATACTCTGTACCCTCCGGAGCAACTGTAGCTAGCTTAATAATTATTGGTCTTGAAAAGATTGTGCTTACTAAAAGCAAAAGGATTATAGTTTTTTTGAAGTAATGCATCAAAATAATTTACATATAAAAAAAATCATCTACTCTTGATTTTAACCATTTTGCTCTAGATTGTGATAATTTATTTGACCGTTTTAAACTTTTATCTTTGTTGACATCAATTTTTAACGCTTTATCAAGGAGTTCTATATACATTTTTTTATCTTGCTTGGATACAGCATAACTCTCTGCTAAAGTAACATAGATTGAAGCATTTAGTCCGTTTGATTGTTTTTCGGCTAGCTTAAAATAAGTTATGGCTTTTTTTTCTGAATTTTTATCTCCGCTTAAATCATTTAAATAAACACTCATCATAGCAGCGCTTAAAGCACCTCTCTCCCAATCAGGATCTATTTTAATAGCATTTTCAATCAACCACTTAATTGATGATAAATCAGCAAGATATTGCGGATCCGCCTGGCTTGCCTGAATTGCGCCTGCCATTGATCCGCTAAGCCAATAAAGATAATCAACATCATTTTTTTCAAAAATAATTTTACTAGTACCTATCATAGCTTTATGAAAATTTTCGTGCTTTAGTTCAAGAGCCTGAAGAAGATAATTTCTTGAAATAACAAAAAGATCTAATGATTTAGCATAATACTTTCGAGATTTATAATAATCAGTATACATTAATCTATCAGCTTTTTCCATTAAAATTCCATATGCGTATGTTATTCTACTTTTTGATGCATTAAGATAAAAAAATTGATTATTTGGATATTTTTGAATTTTTCTTTTTTGAGATTCGAAAGAAAGAGGCATAGTAATTTCTGCAATTTGTGAACCAGACATCATACTGCTATTGACTGCACAATTATTAAGGACAAAAATAGAAAATATTACAAAAAATCTTTTATATAAAAATTTAACTATCTTTGTCATAGATTGGAAAAGTTGAGCACAACTCATTTACTGAAGAACGAATACTCTTAATTTTATCTTTATTATCATGATTCATAATGACCTGATCAATTAAATCTACAACAACCTTTACTTGATCTACTCCCATACCTCTCGTGGTCATGGCTGGAGAACCAATTCGAATACCGCTGGTGATGAAAGGGCTTTTTGGATCAAAAGGAATCATATTTTTATTAACAGTTATTCCCGCTTCATCAAGAGCAATTTCAGCAGCTTTACCTGAAATATATTTATTTTGAAGATCAATTAATAATAGATGAGTATCAGTTCCATCTGAAACCAAATTATACCCCTTATTTTTGAATTCATCCGCAAAGCATTGTGCATTATTCAAAACATTTTTTATATAAGATTTAAAAGAAGGCTCGAGCGCTTCTTTAAACGCTACAGCTTTAGCTGCAATAATATGCATCAATGGGCCGCCTTGAATTCCAGGCATTACAGAACTATCTATTAATTCGGACATCATCTTTACTCTACCAGATTTTGGAGCAATTTTTCCTAACGTATTTTCATAATCTTCTCCAAGAAGAATAATACCTCCTCTAGGACCTCTAAGTGATTTATGCGTGCTAGTCGAGACAACGTGACAAAATGGAAACGGTGATGGATGCATCTCAGCAGCAATTATACCCGAATTATGACAAATATCTCCATGCAATATTGCTCCAACTTGATCAGCAATCTCTCTAAATTTTTCAAATTCGACAGTTCTTGGATAGGCGCTTGCTCCACATATAATAATTTTAGGTTTATAATCTTTTGCTTTTTTAAGCAAGTCATCAAAATCGACTAAGCCAGTATCTTGTTTCACTTCAAATGTGATGGCATTATAAATTTGACCAGAAAAGCTAACCTTAGAACCATGAGTTAAATGTCCTCCATGGCTTAAATCAAGACCCATTATACAATCACCTGGCTCTAAATAGGCCATATATACACCCATATTTGCCGATGAACCAGAATGCGGCTGTACGTTAGCATATTCAGCCTTAAATAGCTCTTTTGCTCTATCAATAGCTAAATTTTCTGCCTCATCAACGTGAATACATCCTCCGTAATATCTTTTTCCGGGATAACCTTCGGCGTATTTATTTGTTAAAACTGATCCAGCAGTTTCAAGAACCGCTTTGCTTGTGAAATTTTCTGATGCAATCAACTCTAAATAATCATTTTGACGATTAAATTCAGACTCCATAATTTCAAAAATTTTCTTGTCTTGCTTCTTTAAGACTGACATTTACTACCAATCAGATTGTTTTGCTAGAGATTCAGAAACCCAATCATAACATCTTCCAACAGGAGATACTTTTCCAGTTGCTTGTATATCTTTATCGGTCATAAACCAATCAGCATAAGAAAATAGAACTTCATTTTCTTCTAGCCAGCTTTTTTGTTTATAATATTTTGAATTACCTTTTTTCTCAGCTTTTACAAAGTATTCGTAAGCTAAGGAAGCAACAATCTTATCAGAACGCGAAAAAGCATCTTCCCTACAAGATTGCATAGCTTTGTAATAAAGACTTCCCATGTGGGCTAATGACTCAGCATTATTTTTAGAAATTTTCATAGATTTTTCAGCCCACTCAAACGCTGAACTAAAGTCATCTATCTCAATACTATTAACTGATATCAACATTGCAACTCTGAAATTATTTCTATCTAAATCAAATAGTTCTTTAAGGATATCTACAGCATCACCAAAATCTGAATTTTCATTATAAGCTTTTCCAAGAGTCATATAAATCATACTATTTTCTCTATTATAGCTTAGAGTATTTTCCAGAACGTCAATCGCATCAATAATATCACCATTTGACATTAATTTATCCGCGTATTCAACTGCATATGATGCATTTTCAGGATTTTCTTCAAACCTTGCCTTAAAAAGTTCTAACGGATTCTCCCCTGAGTCTTCATAGGCTCTCGCCAATTCAGATTGAATGGTAGTATCGGTTGGATTTATTTTTAAAATTTTCTTAAGCACTGATATTTGCTCATCAGCTCTTCCTTGCTGACCATATGCTTTTGCTAAATCTTTTAACGAATCAGTATCTCTGGATCCAGTATCCATCAATCTTTCATACTCGATAATCATTTCATCAGTTTTATTTTGCTTTTTATATGCGTATGCAAGTCTGGTAATAAGAGATTCATTATCTGGAAGCATTTCAAGACCTTTAATTAGAACTGATTCAGATTCTTCAAATTTTCCAAGATTTTGTAAAGCTATTGACCAATATAGATAAACATCATCAGCATTAACCCAATCAGGATTCCATTGATCGCATCTTAATTTCATTAACTCTGAATATGATTGGGCGCTAAGCTCCCAATTACTGCTTCTGTAATACTCAGCAGAACTACTAGAAAGTTTGGGACATCTGTCGTCTTGTTCATATTCAACAGAATATGGATACCATCCTTCATTGTAAATTAAGCGCGTAGCTTCTCTACAATCAACAACTTTAATTTCAACATCATTGGTAATTCTTAACTGCTCTCCTCTTTTACATTGCGCATCAAGATTTGATGCAAATATTATTAAAAGAGTCATCATATATAAAAAGTTTTTCATCTCAATTCCCGTTTATTATATTTCTCTTCTTTTTACAAACCATAGATCGCCGATACTTAATCCTATATTAAACATATGAAGTGTTTCTTTATCTATTAAATGTAATCCACTTCTTTTTGAAAACTTGTATCCAAAGTCCATTTGATTACCTGTGATTCCAAAATTTATACCTACCCCTAAACCTAAACCAGCTTCATTAATATTTTCAAGATTTTTTACACCGTAATTTTGAATAAAAACCGAACCTTTAAAGTTATAAATATCTCTTGAAAATGGTTGAGCAAATTTCACATATGAAACACTTAGCTTTTTTCTAATGTCAATATAGCTACCAAAAAGCGAATTATTTAGATTGTGATTGCCACTATCTTTCCAGTTTAAAAATTCAATTTGTATATGCTTTCTTAGAGAAAATTCGTAATCAGCTCCAATTGTAAATGAATTAATCTGTAACTCATCACCATATTTTTGGGTTAATGGCAATAATGCCTGTCCCACATCAGGAAAATCATTTACATCATGAAAATCATTTTCATTTACGTCAATAAAGGCCTGGTAAGAATCATTTTCTATATCTATACCTCCTATTGGAATTCGAAAAGCAAGAAATAAAGAAATTGGTTTTTCTTTAATTTCAATTCTTTTTGTTGAATAAAATAAGTCTATCATTGTTCCTGAAAAATAATCTCTGGATTGAAGCAAATGATTATCGTTATCTAAATTCAAAGTCCTTGAAGCTCTGGATGATCCAAAAACTACATTAAAACTACTTCCAATACTATCAACATCATTAAGCTTATATCCAAAAGATAATTGCCCTATTGAAGGGCCGCCAGATGACTTATTCATTCTTTTGTACAAAAGCTCTTGGTCATCAAATGTAAATGATGATAGAGTGGAATCATTTATAACTATCTGTCTAGAAAGGTAAGGTTCAATAGATATTCCAAATGACATTTGCTGTTTCCATGGCACGATAATCTTTCCGGACGATAAAGAAAAGTTTCTACTTGTACTAGATTGAATCTCAGATGACTGAAAATTTACAGACGTACTCAGATAAGTGAATAATAAGTTATGCCAAGATGAAGGATTAGATAATGAAACATTTGATTTAAATGAAGGCATAAGCTTATTATAAACACCTAATGAAGACGCATCAGTATTGTAAACTAAAGATCCGTAACCATAGCCACTAATAGAATTTTGAGAGAATGAAGTAGAAAATAATAAAAAAAATAAAATTATTTTACGGCTCCACATATAAGACCTCAATTGCATTTAAATTTAATCTTACTTTATCGAAAGGACTATTAACCGGAGCACTATAAATAATTAATTCATCATGCTGAAATAGACCGTTTTTATAGCCTTGTAAAAAAGATTGGATTGGAATTCTAACTTCATTATTTTCAATTTTTCTAGAAATTATAAATCTAGAATCTAAAATATAATTGAAATCGGATGCTGTTTCATCTGAATCTGAACTAACAAATGGCGATGTAAAATTCCAATTATTTACTGAATCCCTAAGAGCGCTAACTACAACATAAAACTCGTCATTTTCAGTTAAATTTGAACTCTCCAAATTTAAGACAAGATTAGAATTTTTAAAAAGCTTATTTCTTGAAATAGAATCAATTACACTTAAATCAAACTCAACAATAGATCTAAGTCCAGATCCGGAATTTAAGGAGACATAACTTAAATCATCGTCATCAATAGCCGGTGGGTTAAATATGCTAACATCTTTTTGAGCAAAAAAAGTAACAAATGTATCTAGAACCGTTTGTTCATTTATATAAGACTTGTACCAAACACGCATTTTAGCTCCTCTAGTAGATTCTACGCTCTCTATAGTAAATAATTTGTCCAAAGAATTAGCTGATTTGAGCATAAAAGTTCTAGCTGGATAAGTTTCTGTGTCGAAAAAATATTTTTTTAAATCGTTTAAACTTTGATCCTTAAAAGCAAATTTCAACGTATCATATCCTGTAGTATCTGGTGTAATAGATGAAAGAGGAATCTCTCCTAGAAGAAAAGAATTACTTTCAAAATCTAGAAAATCTTGAAGTGTATAAAAATTAGTAGAATCAGAAAAAACGCTTGCTTCATTTCCTAAGATAGAATATAAAGAAAGATTTGATGTTGAAATTAAAGAATCAGCTGTTTCAAAGAAAACTATTGCGCTATCAACTTTAATTGAATCAGCTAACAAATCTACTAAATTAGTTGGAGGGATATTTCCTGAAAATAATGTCATCTCAACTAATGAAAATAAATTATCTGAACCCTTTTCATTTCCAAAAAATAATTTAGAATTTGAGGAATTATTTGGAAAGGTCTGAAAAATTTTATTATTTTTTTCAGGTAATGTTGTTGATTGAACAGTACCTTCTTTTTCAATTTCGTTATACAAAATTGTTTCTTCACTGCAAGATAATATAAAAAAAAGCAGCAACGTTAATAGAATTCTAGATTTGAGAGTAATTCTAATCATTATAATTATATTTTTTTTATAACCTTTTCTATTTCATTCAAAAGATTTGAAGCATTGTATTCATCTTTATTCAATTTAATGGATGAGCAATTTTTAGAATCTTTAAAAATTTTAGTTTTCATTATCTTTGTTGAAATTTTTTCATCATCATCTACAATAATAGTGGCGTCCGCGTTTGCACACCCTATTTGATTTAAATTTAACGCTTCAAGTTCACTTAAAGTTTCTGAAAAAAAAGGAAGATTTCCGGAATTAAAAATAACATTCTCATTCAATGAACTTGTTAAATAAATTGTTTTAATTTTTGCCAAATCTTTATCAGTTTTTGCTAATCTTTTGATAAAAAAAGGTACTAAAGCAGAAGTCCATCCATTACAAATTATAATATTAGGATACCAAAATAAATTTGGAAGCATTTTTATAGCTGCCAAAGAATAAAACGCAAATCTCGTATCATTGTCTGATAAATATCTTCCATTTTTAGCTTTGAAAAGCAAATTATTTAATTCGCCAAACTGGTCTTCGCTCTCTAAAAAATAAACCTGAAGACGCGAGTTAGGCAAAAAAGCACTTTTTGCAGAAAAATCGTAACTGCTATCTTCATAATCAAAAAGAATTTCTTTTAAACGAATAACCTCTCTCAAAATATATTTTCTTTCACTTATAAAGCCATATTTGGGCATCAAGCAACGAATATCATTTCCTTTCTCCTGCAAACCTAAGGGAATATCAACTGAAAGATTACCTTGATTTGAAACCGATGCAAATGGCTCCATTTCGCTATTAATATAAAAGAGTTTTTTTACCATGATAATGACCAACAAAACTTAACTAAACACATTCAAAATCACAACTGAGAATAATAATTAATTTTTTGATAAACTTGAGACCAAAGAAAGGATAATAAAACATAGTAACATAAACGAACCTCCAGCAGAAACAAAAGGTGTTGGCAGTCCTTTTACTGGCATTAATCCAATGGTCATTGCTGAATTAACAAAAATATGAGAAAACATAATTGAAGTTAAGCCAATAATAACAAGGCTTGAAAAATAATCTGTAGCCTTAAAAGCTAAATCAAGAAGAGTCTTAATTAACATAAAAAATAAAATCATTATAATGGATATACCAAAAAATCCAAATTCTTCTGCAATGACTGATAAAATAAAATCAGACTCTTGGACTGGAAGGAATTTTAATTGAGTTTGTGACCCCTGCCCCCAACCTTTACCAAAAAGGCCGCCTGAACCAATAGCTGTAATGCTTTGGATAATATGATATGAAGACCCCATAGGATCTAAATCTGGATTTAAAAAATCAAGAAATCTTTGTCTTTGATATCCATTTAAAAAATCATTCCAAAAAAAAGGGAATAAAAGTCCAGTAAAAATATTGGCAAAGTATAAAACAATTCGCTTTAATAAGCTTCCTTGAAAAATCATAAAAATAATAAACATAATGACTGCCCAAATATTGAATATCATAAAATTTGATGCTGCTAAGACTGTTAAAAGTGGAGCAATCAAAAGAAAAATGGTAAACGTGTTTACCCCTGCCCAAAGAAGCATGGGTAAAACCGGGGAAAAAATTATTACAGCAGTACCTAAATCTGGCTGATTCAATACAAGAAAAGCAGATAACATTGCTATAGCTAGTGGAATGATAATAATATAGCTTTCTTTAACTTCAAGTTGATGATTTGATAAATACTTAGCTATTACAATAATTGTAGCACATTTTAAATACTCTCCAGGTTGAATGTAGAAAAAACCTAAATCTATCCATCTAGATGTATTTTCAACTGGTGAAAGAAAAAATGGTATAAAACATAAAAAAAATGACCCTAAATAAATTAAAGTCGAATTATCGTGAATTGTTTTCACATTCATTCGCTGAATTACCAAAAACACAAAAAAAGAAAAAATAATAAAAATGATTTGTCTAGAAAATGTACTGTTTAAGGATAAAGGATCATTTGAAATACTATAAAGAGTGATTAGACCGAAAGATAGTAAAGATGATACAATTAAATATAACCTTACAAGATATTCATTTGACCCACTTAAATAATTATTGAACAACTTTACTCACAATCTCTACTGAATTTTTTGTAATAAATGATACAATTTTTCCTGCAATCGGAGATGCGACAGCACCGCCGCCGCCGCCATTTTCAACAAGAACAACAATAGAAAACTTTTGATTATTTAATTCAAAAAAACCATTAAACCATGCGTGTGGATCTCCGTGGGGATTTTCAGCTGTACTAGTTTTTCCAAATAATTTAATATCAGAGTTTTGGCGAGCTCTCCATCCGCTTCCACCGTCTGAATTGACAACGTCAAATAAGCCGTTAAATACTCTATCCCAAGTTTGATTTGATAGTTCGATATCATGATAGAAATCTACTTCTTTATTCAAATTTAATTTTAACTTTGCTGTTTTCTTTCCTTTTGAGGCAATATGATTAATGTATCTCAAGGTTTGTAAAGGAGTTACTAGAATATCGCCCTGTCCTAAAGTCAGGTTTAATAACATGCCTCTCTCTGACCATCCCCATCTTCCATAGGTTTTTATAAAAAATTCTTTATCTGGAATTTGACCAATTAGTTCATTTGGAAGGTCAATTTCTGTCTTTTCATTGAAACCAAAAAATTTTGCTGTTTCAGTCCAGTCTTTTAAGTTGGTTAATTGTACTGTTTCGTAAAAGTATACGTTGCAAGATTGAGCTATAGCCTTATTTAAATCTACAAGCCCATGACCATCCTCTTTCCAGCATTTGAAAGTTCTAGAACTTCCGGGTGGAGTGTATGATCCATCGCACATCAAATTATCCTCAGGGTCTAATAATCCATTTTCAATTAAATTAAATGCTGTTATCAATTTGAAAGATGAACCAGGAGGATATAATCCTGAAATTGTTCTGTTGATAATAGGCTTGCTAGCATCGTTCAGAAGATTTTTCCATTCATTTTCGTTTGTTTCTCCTCTGTAGATATCCATACTATAGGAAGGATTACTAACCATTGATAAAATTTCTCCAGTGTCAACATTAGAAACTAAAATAACACCTTTTTGATCATTCAAAAGACTTTTAGAGTATTCTTGAAGTCTTGCATCAATAGTAATAAATAAATCATTACCAGGAAAAGCAGGAACGCTGTTGTCATTTATTCTACTAATCTCTCTTCCGTAAGTATCAACCTCAATATATTCGATACCTTTTGAATACCTTAATTCATTTTCATATTGCTTTTCTAGCCCTTGCCACCCTACTAATTCACCAGCTCTGTAAAATTTTGATTTATTTAAAGAAGGTAAAGACTCTCTGTCTATCTCTCTTAAATATCCAAGAATATGAGCATCTTCAAGTGCATCTCTATAGAATCTTTCATCAAACCTTTTATATTGAAAACCTGAAAGCTCTAATCTTCTTTCTTCAATCTGAGATATTTCTGAAAATGTTAAATTTTTAGCAATAACCGTTGGAAGAAATCTTCCTTGATAAAATTTTTCATATCGCTGATTAATATTTTCAATAGGGGTATTGGTTATATCAGAAATTATGCTAAACTGTTCTTCCTTACTATCAAGTTGATAGGGAGTTACAGTCAAAATATAAGTTGGATAATTTTCAACTATTACTTCTCCATTTCTATCCAAAATTAGCCCTCTAGGCGCATAGGTTGCTTGGGCTTTAACACTGTTCACTTGAGATTTAGAAAAATATCTTTCATGTTCAATGATTTGAAGAAAAAAATATCTAGATAAAAGAGTACAAATTGAAACAAAAAGAACGAATAATAAAGTTCTGTAGTGAAAAATATCAGCCTTATTATCAATTTTAAGCACTGAGAATTGCCTCTTTCAATGAAAATATTCTTATCAATATAAAACCAACAAAACAAGTGAAATATGTTACAAAAAAACAATTTGAAAGGAATAGTATGAAATCATTAAAGAAGAAATAATCAAATCTAAATAATGAATATATCACTATACCTAAATGCACAAAAGCAATCCAGTACAAATCAAAATTTCTAAAAGCAAAATTATGACTGACCTTAGATGCCCAAAATCCACATATAGAAAACACTAAACTTGAAACACCTATATAAACTCCGCTAAAAAGGACAAAATCAGTAAAAATACCAACCAGAAAACCATTTATGGTTGACTGAGAGGCGCTGTTATCTGATGGCATTGAAGACAAAATAACATATAAAAGCATGATATTTGCTTGATAACCATTGAATGTTAGTAATTCAGAGAATAAAAGCTGAAGAATGACTGCAAAAGGAAAAAGTTTTAAGAAAAAACTCATAAGTCATCACCTCTTTGAACAACAAATAATTGATTTATAGTTGATAAATCGGAATATAATTTCATTCTAACTATTCTGTTTGAACTATCCGATGTTTCAAAAATACTTATCACCTCCCCAACCGGGAGATTAGGAGGGAAATAAATACTAAGATTTGAAGTGAGAACAACGTCGCCTATTTTAATATCAGAAATTTTCTTTAATTCTGCAATTTCACAAATATCATCTCCAATCCATCGTAAAATTCCTTCAACATCATCGGGCACAATTTTAACACTCAATCTGAAATTTACATCGCTAATTAACTGCACTTCAGCAGCAGATTTTGAAGTAGAAATAATTTTTCCAACTACACCTTTTGAAGTCAATACAGGATCGTTTATGCTTACTCTATCTTCTTGACCTCTGTCGATCAATATGGATGACATATTTGCTGATACACCTTTGGATATTACATCTGCTCCCACGAAGTTATAGCTATCTCTTTTTTTAAAATTTAGAAATTCCCTAAATCTAATATTTTCATCTTCATGAACCTTAAGTACTTGATTTTCAAGATTTAATTTTAAATTTTCTGATGACAAAACTTCAAGTTTCTTGTTTAAAAATAATTGATTATCAAGCCAGTTGAATGGAGCAAATAAAAAAGAAAAAGTATCTAATGAATTAATTTTTGATTTTTTTATAACAGCTGTATCGTTATTAAATATCAATAAAAAAGAAATAAATATACAGAAAACTAAAGAAAATCTTTCTTGATAGTCTTTGAAGATGATTCGCAGTTTAGACATTCTTAGAGAAGAACGTGCTTATATTTTTCCAAATCTTCAATTACGGCACCGCAGCCCTTCACAATAGCTAAGTGAGGCTCATCTGCAACGTTTACTGGAACGCCTGTTTTTTCTCTCAAAACTTGGTCTAAACCTCTCAATTGAGACCCGCCTCCAGCAAGTACAATTCCCCTATCAATAATATCAGATGAAAGCTCTGCGGGAGTTGCTTCAAGAGCATCTTTTATTACATCTAAAATTCTTTTAACAGGATCTTTTAAAGCCTGTCTAATTTCATCTGTTCTAATATCAATTGTTTTTGGAATACCTGATACTAAATCTCTACCCTTTACAAGAATGTTTCTAGATTTTGTTCTCATTGCAGAGCCAACAGAAATTTTAATTTGTTCCGCGGTTTGAGCTCCAATTTCCAGCTTGTGCTCATTTCTAAACCAATGTTGGATTGCATCATCCATTTCATCGCCTGCAACTCTAATAGCTTTTTTTGTAACTACACCGTTTAATGAAATTACAGCAACCTCAGTTGTTCCACCGCCAATATCAACGATAATATTTCCTACAGGCTTACTGATATCAAGACCTATACCTATTGCAGCAGCAACAGGTTCATCAACTAGATAAACTTCTCTAGCTGCTTGCTTTTCTCCAGAATCTCTGACAGCTCGTCTTTCTACTTCAGTTACACCCGATGGGACACAAATAACCATTCGAGGCCTTGTCAATCTGTTAAGATTAACTTTTCTAATAAATCCTTGCAACATCTCATCTACAGCAGTGAAATCAGCAATCACTCCATCTCTTAATGGCCGTATTGTTTCAATACCTTCATGTGTTTTTCCTAACATCTCTTTGGCATCATCGCCAACAGCCAGGACTGCTCCAGTTTTAGTTGATCTTGCAATAATTGAGGGCTCATTTATAATAATTCCTTTACCAGAAAGCCATATCAATGTATTCGCTGTTCCAAGGTCAATAGCAATATCGCCACTAACCCAGTTAAAACTATCAGATACTGAATTTTTTATTGAATTAAAGAAACTCATAGCTCGTAATTTATGAAATATTTAATATTAAACATTAGTTTTTTCTTTTGTCAGCCCTTCTTTGCTTAGCTCATCTGCTTCAGAATTCTTATCTCTCATTACATGAGAAAGATTCCAAGAATCTAACTTTGACAGCTGAGCATGAGTTTGTTTGCATAAAATAGCCATTCTTTCATTTTTTACCTTATACTCTCCATTTATTTGCTTTACAATTAGCTCACTGTCAGCATAAATAGAGACGGTTTTAATACTATGTTTAAGACAAAGCTCCACGCCCTCAATTAATGCAAGATACTCAGATTCGTTGTTTGTTTTAATTCCAACATTTTTTGCAAAGGAATCTACAACAACATTATTTTTTTTAATTAGACCGCCAATACCAGCATTTATCGGCTTATAATCATTGTCAAATTCACAAGCTCCATCAGTAAAAAGAGAGTAGGAATCATTTGCATTATCACCATCTTTTAAAATAGACATTAATTTTAAAAAATCATCTTCTGATATAGAAGATTTATATTGGTCAATAATTTTTAAAATTTGCTTTTCTTTATTTTTCATAATTTTAATATAAGAAAGGAGTCCTTAGGCGATAATCTCCAAATCCATAATCATCAATAAATAAGAATTCTTCATTTATTTGATAATAATACCACGTTTGAAAATTATAACTTTGCTGAGAATTCATTGATCTTGAAATATCGTCTGGTTTACCAAAAAGAATATATATCATTCCCATATCTGACCTCCAACCACCAGAAGTGCCTCTAGAGAAATTCTGTTCTGCAAAAGCTACTCTTTTATAATACTCTACCAAAAGCTCGTTCTCTTTTGTAGTTGCATCAGGATCTCTTTTAGCCCATACTTTTTTAAAGAATTTTTCTTTTTGAGAATTTTTTAATCCTCTCAACTCTTTCCTCTCTTCAACAGTCAAAATATAGTTCATTTGCTCCAGAGCAGTTGAAATATTCTTAACAGAAGAAAGCATTAAAAAGTCATTTTTTACTTCAAAAGGATAAGATTTAGAAGTGATATTTCTACCCTTAGAAACTTCAATCTTTAATCTCAAATCAGATGTATCGATACCTTCTAAAGGTACGCGAATTAACTCAGCAAATGCGTCATTATTTTTTTGAGTAAAAGACTTACTCCATACTTTACTCTTGTCTGAAATAATCGCAAAATCTATTGAATGCCCACCTCCATCCATAGAAACATATTGATAAAATTCTATAAAATTTTCTTTAGAAATAATTTCATTAATTTTTGTTGGATATTTACCAGAATCAAACCCCCAATCTCCCATTAGGTCTTTAACAAAAATAGGTTTAAATATTTTTGAATATCTCCCAGATGGTAAATCTTTTTTTGAAATCTTTCTTTGTTTTTTACCTATCAACTTTGTGTCCAAATCTTTTAGAGTAAAATTCACACTAAACTCTGCATTGGGAATTTCAAAACTATCGATAATAAGCTTTGGATTACTTATTGATACTGTTTGAGAAAAATTTTCAACTGAAATCGTATCCGAAAATGATTTTTCCGCAAGCTTGCTTCCATCTTTTGATATTATAGAAATGTTGAAATCAAAAGAAGATTCAAAGAATGCATCATTTTTTAAAAATTGTAAATTTCTATTATAAATCTCTACGTATGTTATTACTTCTAAATTATCATTGCTTGGCCTAACGACAACATTTGTTTTATATGAGTTTACATTAGAATTAATGCTTTGAGCGCTAAGCAATGCGGTTAATAATATAAATAGGATATTTTTTTTCATCATGATGTCTTTAATTTAACTAAACCAGAACTTGTAAGTAATACCAAAAATTCATTTATTTGTTCCATATCGAATATATTTTTTAAAAATGTAAAGTCAAAAAAATTATGTAATTGATTTTCCTTGATGTCATAAATAGCTAAACCACCAGTAGTTCCAATATACATGTAATTATCAGCTAGTACGATATCAGAAACCCTATAATTGAAATACAAACTTGAAGGTATTACCTTTTCATTTATATTATTTACTATCCCTCTTTCTGATACAAAATATTTAGAATTATTATTACCATATACCGCATATGGCTTAAAATGATCAAGTGAAAAATTATTGTACTGATTTATATTAATTTGCTCGTTGGAATTAAATTGATAAACTTTACCGCTTGAAATCAAAAAAATTATCTTTCCAATGATTTTTAAATCATCAATAAAAAGGTTATTTTTTTTAATGAGGTCAGAAATCTTAGAATCAATAATTTTTTTTGAACTTTTATCGATTACGATTAAATCATTTCTTGAACCAATATAGACTTTATTGTCAAGAGATTCTATGAACTCAACTCTTTCCAAAGGTATTCCCTTGTCATAACCAAGAGTTCTAAAGAAGTCTTTTCTTTGATCATAAATAATAACACTTCCCTCCGATCCAAGCCACACTTCTTCACTGAAAGCTTTACTAGAATAAATATCGCTATATGAAAAATTAGAATAATTTGAACTTTTAAAATTCCTTTCTTCATTAAAATCTTTATTTATCTCATATAATGCGTTGTAGTTACTGTTTCCAATTCCAGCAACCCATAATTTATCGTTGAAAGACATTGTAAATGGTATAGTAAACTCCGTTCCTTTGCTGACAGGAGAAACAGTTTTACTAAAATTATCTAAAGCGAGAATATATCCATTTGATAAACCTATCCAGCTAAATTCACTTTCTGTTTCTAGAAATGAAACATATTTAGAAAATGTACCGTTCTGATCTGAAGCTCCCTGGTTGGTTAAAAGCCATCCGCTTTCAACAAAAAAGTCTTCAAATGCAAAATCTTTGACATATAAATTATTTTCATAATTGAAATCTCCCCAGAAAACTTTTTCATCAGGATAAGGAAAAAGACCAAGAAACATACCACTTACGTGATCAAGCTTCAAATAAGAAGAAAAGGTTCTTACCCACAAATAATTAGAAGAAGATCCAAGATCTTGAATATCATTATAAGATTTTATAGATAATCTATCATAATTGACTTGATTCCAATTTCCTTCTCTAGAGCTCGTAAATTCAAGACTTTTATCACCAGCAGACCACAGAATACCAGTATATTTATCAAAATATACATGTTTGATTTTTTTTGATTTTATACCCTGACCTAAATAAAGACTTTGATCAAATTTTCTAGAAAATTTGTTAAATCTTAAAATTCCATTACCATTAGTGGCAAAAAAAATATATTGATATCCCTCTGAAATGGAATTAATAGAGCCATTATTTCCAATAATTTCCCAATCAAATATATCAAACCTCTGATCTGCTTGGGCGTGAAGTATATTTATTAAAAATAAACTAAGAAAAAAAAACTTATTTATTTTTGCGTACTGAATTTCTTTTAAATCCTTTTCTAACTTTTGAAACATGTCCATTATCTAGATAAATTATTACACTCGCAAATTGTTTCAAAAAATAATCGCTATGAGATGAAAGTATTACTGTCGTTCCTAGAATATTATTCATCTTAGTTATTTTTTTTCTCAAAATCATTTCTGTTCTTGGGTCAAGAGAAAGACCATAATCATCTATCAAGAGAACCCTAGGATCTTTTTCAACACCTAAAACAGTTTTAAGCCAATGCTTTTCTCCGCCCGAAATTAAATTTACTGGAGTTTTCCAAAGAGCTTCCATCTGAAAACCTGTAAAATGTCTTGATTTAATTTGCTGCGTTTTTGATGGAAAATTTTTTTTAATTAATTGGCCAACTGTTCGGGATGTATTAACAGAGTTGATATCCAGATAATTAATATCTTTATGGTCTTTTATTCTACCAAAAATATTCCTCTTAAAAGGGCTTCCTTGATACAATACTGAACCGCTAGTTTGTTTAGTTTCTCCTGAGAGCACTTTAAGAAGAGACGTTTTTCCCGATCCAAAGTTTCCACATATGCCATAGATTAGCCCATTGTGAAATTTTAAAGTTTTGATTTCTAAAGCTTTTTTATCTTTAAACCTAAGCTTAAGGTTATTTACATCATAAATCTGTTTAAGTTCCATTGCTTCCTCCAAAAGGACAGCAAAACTATTCGTTAATATTATCTTCTAAGTACTTTTCAGCATCAATTGCAGCCATACATCCAGAGCCAGCTGCTGTAATTGCTTGTCGGTAGTGATCATCTTGAACGTCTCCACATGCAAAAATTCCAGGAATATTGGTTAAAGATGAATCTGGTTTGGTGATAATATATCCATTTTTATTCAAATCTATTATACCGTCAAATTGAGAAGTGTTTGGTGTGTGGCCAATTCCATAAAATACACCTTCACAATCAAAATTAGATTCTTCTCCTGTCAAGGAATCAACTAGTAAAATACTAGAAATACCATCTTTTTGGGAGCCATTAATTGATTTTATACTTTTGTTCATCAAGATATCTATAGATGGATTATTCTCAGCTCTATCAAGCATTATTTTAGATGCCTTAAATGTTTCGCTTCGATGAATAATTGTAACTTTCTTAGCAAATTTTGTCAAGAAAGATGCTTCCTCCATAGCGGAGTCTCCTCCACCGACAACAACAATGTTTTTTTCTTTAAAGAAATAACCATCACATGTTGCGCATGTACTTATTCCGTAACCCATCAATTCTTCTTCCTCTTTTAAACCCAACATTCTGGCAGAAGCTCCAGTAGAAATGATTACAGTCTCTGATAAATATTCTTCTTCTCCAACAAACACTTTATAAGGCTTAGAACTAAAATCTACCTTTGTAACATGCTTAAAAAAGCATTTCGCACCAAATTTTTTAGCTTGATCTCTAAATAAATCCATCATCTCTGGACCCATAATCCCATCTGGAAAACCGGGGAAGTTTTCAACATCAGTAGTTATAGTCAACTGTCCTCCAGGTTGATTTCCCTCAAAAACTATAGGTTTAAGATTTGCTCTTCCTGCATAGATAGCAGCTGTTAGACCGGCTGGTCCAGAGCCAATTATAATTGTTTTATGAATAGTTTTATTTGTCATTAAATTAATATAGTTAACTAACGATTTTGTTAACGCTATCAATTAATGCCTGTTCAGACTGTAATCCAACTTCCTGCTTCACAATTTCTCCTTTATGAAAAAATAGTAAGGTTGGAATGCTTCTAATTCCGTATTTCACGGGAGTTTGCTTTACTTCATCGACATTTACCTTACCTACAAGGACTTTATCGACAAATTGATCGCAAATTTTATCTAGAATAGGTGCTATAGCTTTACATGGACCGCACCACTCAGCCCAAAAATCAACAATTACGAGCTTTTCAGAATTAATAACCAGCTCATCGAAGTTTTCATCAGTAATTTTTACAGTTTTGTCAGACATAAATTTTCCAAATCGTTAAATTATAAACTTTTGAATTTATATGATTTATTTAAATTGAGTAACAAAAAAATTAATATCTAAGAAACAATTCTTAGAAATCTTCTTTTTCCTACTTTAACAATGATATCTTTATCTGAATGTGAAATAGTCTGGTTTATATCATCGCAAACTTTTCCATCAACTTTGACAGCGTTTTGATTAATTAACCTTTTCCCTTCTCCTTTACTAACTATAAGCTTTTCGCTCAATAAAATATCAACAAGATTTATTTCGGAAGAAAGATTATACGAAGGCATATTGTCAGGATTATCTTTTTTAACAAAAATTTGGTCAAATGCAACTTCCGCTAATTTAGCTTTCTCTTCTGAATAGTATCTTGCAACCAAATCTTTGGCAAGACTTCTTTTAATATCTCGGGGATTATTTGAATTATCTTCTAATAGCAGCTTAACAGATTCAATTCTATCTCTATGCGCAAAAACAGCTAATTTATAGTACTTGAGAATCATTGAATCATTAATTGACATGATTTTTCCATACATATCTTCTGGACTATCGTCAATAGCTATGTAGTTATCATAAGATTTTGACATCTTTTCTACGCCATCGGTACCCTCTAAGAGCGGTAAAGTAATAATTGATTGGGGTTCTTGGCCATATTCCCTTTGTAAATCTCTCCCGACAAGTAAATTGAATTTCTGGTCTGTGCCGCCCAATTCAACATCGGCATTAATTTCAACTGAATCCATTGCTTGTGCTAATGGATACAAAAATTCATGCATTGAGATTGGAATTTCAGATTCAAATCTTTTTGTAAAATCATCCCTTTCAATCATTCTTGCAACTGTATATTTACTACTCATTTTAATTACATCTTCAAAGTTCATCTTATTAAGCCAAGTACTATTAAATATAACTTTAAGTGTTTTTACATCAAGTATTACTTTAGATTGTTCAATATACGATTCAGCATTGGCTTTGGCCTCTTCTAATGTTAGCTGCGGTCGTGTTTTATTTCGTTCAGATGGATCGCCAATCATTGCAGTAAAATCTCCAATTACCAGAACTGCTTGATGACCTAAATCTTGAAAATCTCTAAGCTTTTGAAGAACTACGCTATGCCCAATATGCAAATCTGGTCTACTTGGATCGCAACCAAGTTTTATTGTTAGAGGCTTATTATCTTTGATTGATTTTTCAAGCTTTTTTCTTAAATCTTTTAGAGGGATAACTTCTTCAGTCCCTCGAGAAATTAATTCTAATTGCTTATCAACAGGAAGAAATGCCATTATCTTCTTCTCATTTCTCTACTAGCTTCTCTATCAAGATCTTTAATTTTGAGAGCCTCTTTTTTCTGATACATTTTTTTTCCTTTAGCAGTTGCAAATTCAATTTTAGCAATTCCCCTCTTAAAATATGCTTTTAAAGGTACAATAGTAAGTCCTTTTTGAGCAACTACATTCTTGAGCTTTATAATTTCTTTTTTATGTAACAAGAGCTCTCTATTGCGAATAGGATCATGTCCGCCAATACCAGTATGTGAGTAAGGACTAATATGTGCATTAACTAAGAAAAACCTATCTTTCTTCATTGTAACAAAGCTGTCTTTCAAGGTTAATTTTTTTTCTCTCAAGCTCTTAACTTCGCTACCCAAAAGAATTAGTCCAGCTTCGTATTTATCAATAATTGTGTAGCTATAAAAGGCCTTACGATTCTTGCTTATTATTTCAATTTTATCTTTCATAAAAAAAAGTTTTTGTTATAAAAACATATTTCTCTAAATTAATATATTATTATACTTAAAAAGTTATTAACAAACTGTGTATAGTAATTGTGTGTTATAACAATATATCATTACTATTACTAATAAATTAAGGATAATTTTCTATTATGAGTAGCATTTATAAACGCAAAAGAAATGGCGAAGAAGATGGATATGTGATGTATTCAACGTATGCATATGATCCATTAAAAAATAAAAAAAGATATTTCAATATTACAATTGGAAAGCTCGGCTCTTCCCTTTCATGGGATGATTGCAAAAAACAAAAAAAAGAATTAGATAGAATGTTTAAATCAAAAGAAGCTGGTAAAAGTGAAATGAATTTGAAAACAGCCATTAATACCTATTATAAGTTTAAATCATCTAAAAATAAAAAAATGAAGGAAACTTCAAGAAAATTAACTGAGTATCATTTGAATAAATTTAACACTACTGTATCAAAAAGGTATGGAAGTGGAATTATGGTAAAACATATAGATATCAAAATCTTGGCATGGTACTATGCTCTTAGAACTAAGGAATTAAAAGAAAGCTCAATGAATGTCCACAGAAGAATAATAGATAGTTTCTTAAAATGGACTAAGAATTGAGCGAGTGACGCGATTCGAACGCGCGACCCCAACCTTGGCAAGGTTGTGCTCTACCAGCTGAGCTACACTCGCGTAACATGTCATAATAAAACAATTTTATGTTTTAAAAAAGAAAAAAAATTAATGTTCATACTAGAGAGAAAAATTAACTTTTTTAGCAATTTTTTCAATAAAAGCTGCAACTTTTTTATCATCTGGAATAGTAGGTGAAAGCGGAACGCTAAAGAAAATGCTTCTATTCTGATATCCTGCTAACGAAATACCAAGCTCTGTAGCTTCTTTTTGATACTTTCTAATCAAATCTAAAACATTCGGTTGATTTGCATACACCTCTTCAAGCTTTTTTGAAGGGTCCTTGGCTTTTAATCTATTTAAGCGATAATCTATCTCTTGAAGGCGATTAAATGGCGAAGAAACATCATTTATGGCGCTATTAGGCTCTTTTACTCTAATATCAAGTATACTTAAATGCTTTCCTTGAATACCGCCTGCATAAACAAGAGCTCCATTTTCATTTTGCATAGTTCTTGGCTCAGTTCTGTTTGTTGAGCCGCTCAAAAAAATATAGTCTGCTTCTGCAAAAGAAGTAGATAGGTCAAGAACATTATCATCTCTAACATTAACCAATAAGATGATGAGATCAACCTCAGGCTTTAATTTGTCTATATATCTATTTCCTTCCTCTACAAAGTTTTTATTAGTTACAGATTGAAACCTAGCAGACTGACTTAAACCTATAAAAGCAATTTTAGCACCATCTTTTTCTATAATATGGTATGGCTTAAATAATAACTGATTCGATGCCTTAGCATACAAATTTGCAGATATAAAATTAACTGATGAACCTTTTGTTATATCAACTAAAAAATCAACTCCTCCTTTGAAATCATTAGATCCAATATTAACAATATCTTGTCCTAAGAATTCAAGAGTTTTGACAAAATTTCTTGCCTTAAATTTTTTATTGTCTAATGATAAATTATCTGGATTTATTTGATTGCTATCGAACAATGCATTACCAGCATCTACTAATATTGATTCTCTTCCAGACATCATATTGTTTAGAAAAAACATTTTTCTAGCTAATCCTCCTAGAGGATTTTTAGGGCAACCACAATCATAAAATTCTGAATACACATTTGTAGTTGAAACAATGGATATATTTTGGACATTATCCGTAGAGTTTTCTTGAGCTAATATGATGCAAAATAGTAAAAAAAATAAATATTTTTTCATTAACTTTTTCCTTTTCTTCTCTTTCTTAATATAGGAATGATAAACATATATATTCCTGTAAAACTTAAAACAATCAACAAAATACCAGAAGGAAAAAAGAGTCCAAATTTGACATAATCACTAAAAAAAGATCCATCATGTATTGACTCTATTATATCTGAACGTCTAAAATTAACTGAATATATCTCTGATGATTCAAGATCTAACTGAATTTCCCAATTATTTTTTGATCTAATTTTAGCTATTCCTTTATTAGGACGAATATCTATCCTGTCAATATCATCCCAAGCGCTAATTTCTGCTTTTTTCACTGTTTTTGCAGATTCTAAGTAGGAATTAAGCATTGTAGGCTTACTATCAGATGTAATTTCGACATTAGGCTGAATCCAGTTAGATTGTTTTTTAAATTGTAACAATAATCCTGTTGAAAAAATAATTATAACAGGAATGAAAATTATTGGAGAAATCCAATAATGTAGCTTTCTTGTCTGTTTGCTTAGCCCCAAGATTAATTCAAAATCTTTTCTAATTCATCCATTAAAAAATTCATTTTTCTCGACACGGCCTCAAAAGGCTCTGATGTTGTCATATCTACCCCAGCAAGATTTAACAGCTCAACTGGATAATCAGAACTCCCACTAGATAAGAATGTAATAAAATCATCTATACCCTCTTGACCATCTTTTTGCACTCTCTCTGAAATTTTTTCTCCAGCAGCAAAAGATGTGGCATAAGCATACATGTAATAATTGTAATAAAAATGAGGTATACGAGACCATGAGTAGGCTTCTT